>Ga0105348_1000005_pt1 | contig 169851 bp, 138 predicted proteins | sample EN8Hudsemesocosm_2_FD_83504 | JGI IMG/M metagenome (GOLD analysis project Ga0105348, IMG submission 83504) | Methane-oxidizing microbial communities from mesocosms in the Hudson Canyon - EN8C Hudson Canyon | ecosystem: Environmental > Aquatic > Marine > Cold seeps | place: Hudson Canyon... | reverse complement strand
TGAATTCGTTATGGTGACTCTGGCAGAAATCGAACTAGTGCAACTGAAAGGGGTTGGTAAAAAACTAGCCCAAACCTTTAACAAACTGGAAATTTCAAACCTTCAAGATTTATTATTTCACCTCCCTTTTCGGTATGAAGACCGGACGCGTGTCCATCCTATAGCGGCTTTTCGACCCGGCATGCATGGTTTGTTTGAAGTAGAAGTACTGAGTCATCAAATTGTTCAGGGGAGGCGGCGAAGTTTAGAAATTAAAGTACGTGACCAAAGCGGGTTTGTTGTACTGCGTTTTTATTATTTTAGTGCCGCGCAAATCAAACAGCTTTCGACTGGTGTTTTATTGCGTTGTTATGGCGAAGCGCGGCGTGGAAAAAGCGGCATGGAATTTTATCACCCTGAATATAAAGTGATGGTTGCGGGCGAGAAAAATAAAATACCGGATACGTTGACGCCGATTTACCCATTAACAGAAGGGATTCAACAACCTAGAATTCGCTCGCTTTGTGCGCAGGCGCTTTCATGGCTTGATCGTGCTGATGTGCAGGATCTTCTGCCCTTACTTGTGCGAGATGAATATCAACTGCCAGAATTAAAGTATGCACTTGCTTACCTGCATCGGCCTCCGATTGATGCGGATCAGATTGCTATGTTGGAAGGCCGTCATATTTGCCAGCAACGACTCATTGTTGAAGAGTTACTTGCACATCATTTAAGTTTATTAAAGTTAAGACTACGACTTAGAGAGCACCCTTCACTTGCTTGCCCGGCTGATGTATCAGAAAGCGCTCTGTCTGCTCGATTATTATCGAGTTTACCTTTTGATTTAACGGGCGCTCAGCAGCGAATATTTCAAGAAATATCTCAAGATATTTCAGCGGGACAGCCTATGTTGCGTTTAGTACAAGGCGATGTGGGCTCAGGTAAAACCATTGTTGCAGCTTTGGCAGCGCTACAGGTCGTCGCTGCGGGCGGGCAAGTTGCTCTAATGGCACCGACAGAAATCCTAGCCGAACAACACTTACTAAACTTTCAGCAATGGCTGGCGCCATTAGATATTGAAATTGCCTGGTTAAGTGGAAAATCAAAAGGCAAAGTTCGTGAACAAGCATTAAGTGATATGAGAGAGGGGCGTGCCCAAGTCATCATCGGTACACATGCACTTTTTCAAGAAGAGGTTGAATTTAATAACCTCGCTCTCGCGATTATTGATGAGCAGCATCGATTTGGTGTGCACCAACGTTTATCCCTTAAAAATAAAGGACTGAAGTCAGGCTTGCATCCTCATCAGTTGATTATGACTGCCACGCCGATTCCGCGAACATTAGCGATGAGCGCTTATGCAGATCTAGATACGTCAATCATTGATGAATTGCCACCAGGACGACAAAAGATAGAAACATTTGTGATCCCTGATACGCGTAGAAATGACATGGTTGGTCGCGTATTAAAAGCTTGTCAGTCAGGCTGTCAAGCTTATTGGGTCTGCACCTTGATAGAGGAGTCCGAAGCGCTGCAATGCCAAGCTGCCGAAGATACTTTAGTGTGGTTGCAGGCACAATTAAAAGGCCTAAAAGTTGGCTTGGTTCATGGCCGAATGAAAGCAAAAGATAAAAGCTTCATGATGGATCAATTCAAAGCAGGACGTATTGATGTTTTAGTCGCCACGACGGTTATTGAAGTAGGCGTAGATGTACCAAATGCCAGCTTAATTGTCATCGAAAACCCAGAGCGTCTGGGGCTTGCTCAACTTCATCAGTTACGAGGGCGTGTTGGCAGAGGCAGTCTAAAAAGTTACTGTGCCTTGATGTATCACCCACCATTATCGAATCATGGTAAAGAACGTTTGACGGTGATGCGTGAGAGTAATGACGGGTTCATTATTGCGGAAAAAGACTTAGAAATTCGTGGCCCTGGTGAAGTGTTGGGCACACGTCAAACAGGTTTAATTGAATTCAAAATTGCTGATTTACAACGAGATCAGGAATGGCTGCCAGAGATTAAAAAGATGGCACCAAAAGTGATCGAAAATTCTAAATTGACTGAACGGCTAATTCAACGCTGGATTGGTCGCCGTCGTCAGTATGGCGAGGTTTAATCGTAGCTTAAGGCGGTGAGCCAAAGCTTAATTACATTCTAATCTTGCCCCTTCACTGTCTTCCGGCTTAAAGCGCCGGAATGATACCGCAATGCAGTCAGGCTTTGTTCTGCATAACTCTCCCTCTTTAAAGTCCTGTCACGGATTAAAAGGTCTGTTTTTTCTAGGTTTGACCAACAGAGATAGGCAGATAAAGTTCTGTATAATTTTGTAATTCTCAGCGCCGAATTTTCTAATTGAACTACACTTAGAGCATATTTCGCGTGATGTAGAAAATCTAAGTGCGGAAAGTGAGCTAATTATATGGACAAAAAAGAGTTACTAAAAATGATCCCGTCGGCAGTGAATAAAGTTTTTGAACATTACGAAAGTACAGAAGAATTAACGTTGGATGATACTAATCGCCCTGTGATTGTAGATAAAAGCGGCGTAGCACCAAATCAAATTATCAAAATGGTATTGATGAGTGATTCCCTTGGGCGAGCCCAAGTGATTATACCTGCTGACTGTTTACTGGACGTGGATGCGCTTAATCGTTCTGTCGGTCGTTCATTAGAGGCATTACCAAATGAAGATGTATCGAGTTTGATTTCTCGATATAGCTTAACGGAATTGCCAGCTATTCCGGATATTACTGGTTTACCTTCAATTATTGATTCAAGAGTATTAGAAAACGATACTATTTATGTCGAATCTGGCCAGCCGGGGCAATTGATTAAATTAAGTAAAGAAGCTTTCTCAATATCAACCAAAAAAGCTAAAGAAGCTTCTTTTGTCGTACCATTGAGCTCAATCCCCTGTAATCCGGAAAGTTCATCGAATGATCTTGAAAAAATTAATCAGGCGATTGAAAAATTCACCTCGCTCAGAATCAAACAGCGTTTAGAAGACACCTTGGAGTTACCGCCTCTTCCGCAGAGCGCACAAGACATCATCAAGTTGCGATCTGACCCAGATGCGGGCTCTGATGAATTGGCAGATATTATTGAAAGAGACCCTAGCTTAGCCGCGCAGGTTGTAAGTTGGGCCTCAAGTTCATTTTATAATGCTCCGGGGAAAATTAAATCTGTGCATGATGCGATTGTGCGGGTTTTAGGCTTTGATATGGTGATGAACCTCGCGATGGGTTTGGCGCTTGGGCGGACTTTGAAGGTACCTGAAGATGAGTCCAAAGGTTATACACCTTATTGGCATCAGGCGATGTGGATTGCTTTGGGAACTACCGCTTTAATTAGTAAAATTGAACCTGCGTATCGACAGAGTTTTGGTTTGTCTTATTTGTCAGGGCTGTTACATAATTTTGGTTACCTTGTATTAGCACACGTTTTTCCGCCTCACTTTATGCTTATTTGCCGTTATATTGATGCAAACCCTCATGTTGATTCCGCTTATATCGAGCACTTTTTGTTAGGCATTACGCGTGAGCAGGTAGGTAGTCAATTAATGTCTGTTTGGAATATGCCTGAAGAGGTGACAATAGCACTTCGTCACCAGAAAAATGAGGCATACGATGGCGAGTTTTCTGAGTATTCAAGCGTGTTGAACCTCACGCATCATTTGCTATCAGATGAAGGTGTAATTCAAGCGGCAGAGACACCGTTGGACGAGAGCATATACGAGCGCCTTCATCTGACTAAAGAAAGTGCGCAAGCCGCAATTGCAAAACTGCTTGAAAATAAAGATGATGTAGCTGGTGTCGCAAATCTCATGGGACGCTAGTAAGGCTTTAAAAAACAGGTAAACTAGGCGGCAGATTCTTTCTGCCGTTTTACTTTTGAGCACGCCATGTCTATCGAAATAATCCCTTTTGAACGATTGTTAATTACGTTCATACCTGCCCTGTTAGTTCTTTTTTTAATGTTTCATTGGCACTTACCTTACCGAAAAGCCTGCTATGCCATGTTTCGAATGCTGATACAGCTGATGTTGATTGGCTATGCTCTGATTATGATTTTTGATTCAGGCAGTTCATGGGTGACGCTAGGCGTATTAACGATGATGGTGGTTGCTTCAAGCTGGATTTCGTTAAATACGCTATCGCCAGATAAGAGTCATGGTGTTAACAAATTTCATGTATTTCCCCTCTCACTTGCGGCTATATTATTGGGGGGAGGGACGACATTAATGTTAGTGACGCAGTTGGTACTGACATTAGACCCTTGGTATATGCCTAGATATATGGTGCCATTAGCAGGAATGATTTTCGCTACATCGATGACAAGCATTAGCTTAGCCGGAGAGCGCCTACAATCAGAACTATGTCAAGGCCACAGTTATGAACAAGCCAGAACAGTTGCTTTCAGAACGGCTATGATTCCTATTATTAATTCTATGTTTGCTGTTGGTCTGGTGTCATTGCCGGGGATGATGACCGGACAGATTTTATCTGGTGTATCACCCTTTATCGCGGCAAGATATCAAATTATGGTGATGTGTATGTTGTTTAGTGCTTCAGGTATATCGAGTGCAATTTTTTTAGTAATAGTACGAAAGCATTTTGTTAAGCGCGATACATATTAACAGCGAGTTTATCGACGAAGGTCTTCAATATACAGGTGATATAGCTTTGGCTCCATGATGGAGTTAACGGGGCTTGGTACTTTTTGCATATCTTTACTAAAAACCATCGAGGCCATCATTGTCTCATCTGTAATCGATTTTGTCGGAACATCAAAAGTAAATGTTTCCGGAAAATCTGAATTATTTCTCGCCATGTTAAAACCCCAAATACCAAAAGAAGGCAAAGCAGTTTGGTAGCTTAAGGTGCTACTGAATACTTCTGCTAAGGTGTTTTCAATGCACCAAAATACATGTTTGGTAAAGAATGGAGACGAGCTTTGGCTGACTAGAACGCCATCAGGAGTCATTCGTCGTTTGATCATGGTGTAAAATTCTCGGGAATAAAGTTTGTTGATTGCTTCATTATGCGGGTCTGGCATATCGATAATCACTCGGTCATAAAGAATACCGGGCTGATTGATAAAGCTAAACGCATCTTCGCTAAATGCTGTTAGGCGGTCAGATGACATGCTTTTTTGGTTCAGGCGCTTGAGGATCGGTAGCTCCTTGCCGATTCGAATCATTTCGGGGTCTATATCTACAAGGTGAATGTTTTCTACATCGTTATATTTTAAAATTTCTCTGACCGCGAGCCCATCACCTCCGCCTAAAACCAGTACATTCTTTCGCGGGCCCGGAATTGAAAGAACAGGGTGAACCAGATTTTCGTGGTAGCGATACTCATCACGAGACGAGAACTGAATATGACCATCAATATATAGCCTTTGCTCTCGTGTCGTTGAAGACCGTGTAACTACTAATTTTTGATAAGGGGTTTGGTTTGAATAAATGACATGATCAAAGTAGAGATGTTTCTCCGCAAATCGAGTGATGTGAGTGCCGTAAAATATGCATAGGGTGAGTAGCGCAAAAATAGCAAAACATCCACTGAGTATGACTTTATAATTCTTCAGCTGATGTTTAAATATGAAGACATTAACAATGGCGACAAAAATATTGATCAGACCAATCGCAAAAGATGATTGAACCAAACCTAAGGAAGGAAGCAGTAAGAGTGGAAATGTTACCGATCCGATTAATGCGCCAACGTAGTCCAGTGACATCACATTCGCAATGGACTCTTTCATTTCGGATTTTTGCGCGAGTAAAGTGGCCAGAATAGGGATCTCCATGCCGACTAAAGCACCAATAATAAAGATCAAGCCATACATGACGAGTTCATAAAGCACCCGTGCGAAAGGGAAGGTCATAAAGAGCAAAATACTGCAGATACCACCAATGAAAGCGATCGCAATTTCAATTAAGATAAAATTCCGTACGTACTGGTCATCAAAGTATTTTGAAATAAGTGAACCTGCGCCCATCGCAAACATGAAAAAACCAATGGTGAGCGAAAACTGGTAAACGCTGTTACCCAATAAGTAGCTTGAAACTGTGCCAATAATGAGTTCGTAGACAATGCCGCATAAGGCAACGATCATGATAGAGATCAGTAATACTGAGGTTTGTTGTTTCGATAGTGGTATGGTGCCACTGGGTTCGGTGGAAGGCATTTTTGTAGCTCAGTGGGTAGCAATATTAGAAAGGTGGATGGTAGGTTGGGCTGTGTGTCTTGGCGCCAACCTACAGCAAGCAACTTACGTGCTTGTTTCAGAGAAATGCATTATTTACCTGAAGAGTGACTGCCTGAACCTGCACGAGACCGAGCGGCCGCTCTAGCTGTGACGGGCTTCTTGCTAGCAAGCTGCTTGGAAGTAACGCCAGCGCCACGTTGGCGACTTAGCATGCTGCCAATCAGATATCCCGTTAGTAAGGAGGTGCCACTAAAGTGATGGTCATTGACTGCACCGCTTCGACTTGACGCAATAATACGTGACTGTTCGCCATCTATTTCAATTTTAAAGAGCGCTTCTTCACCTTCATCTAAGGCGCGGTTCATGTTGGTATCACTAAAGGCCAATAAAGAGGCGTCAGCTTGAGGGCTAACACCAATCTGACTTTTATACAGAGGTGGTTGAGCCAGATTATAATTGGTGCCTAGTTGCTCAGCAAAGCCTAAAAAGGCAGCGTCGCCTTCGGGCTTTTGCCCGCCCATACTTTCGTCATAGGCATGAAGCGTATCCACTGTGATATCTAGAGCAAGGTTTAAGTCGATGTCGTCTTCAACATATGACGTACCGCTATTATTAGAGAAGAGATATATTCCGCCGATTACTGCTGCGATTAAACCGTATTTAATGACCGTATTACTCATTGTTAAACCTATTCCTTATGTTTTAGGGTGACTCTGTATATGTTAAAACGACTTATAAATTGTTCAAATCATGGCTGAAATGAAATTCATGTACACCTTGTTCGTAATAATTCTCTAAACGACCCACATATTTAAAGCCAGCAGCTTGTAATGGGTTATGGATTAAAGGCAGATTTGATGGAAAAGTCAAAAATGTTTTACGTCCACCAGAACTTTTTACTGATTCAAGACCTATTTTGAGATCTTCAACGGTGAAACAACGTTTGCCGAATAACGTTTTTTTGTTTTTTACCACCCAGGAAAATGAATAGGCCCCTTCGGTTTCGGCAATTTCATATAAACCGTCAAAACGAATAATGGGTTTTTCTTCTGCGACGTTTGACTCTTCTTCTGAAAATGTACTGTCCTCTTCGCGAAGAGGTAAGCCCAGTATAATTTGATCTTCATCTTCATCATAAAAATCGTGACTAACGACTTCTTGCTCAAATCCCAAAGACTGGTACATTTTTAGTGCGCGCTCGTAGATTTTACCGTTTTCAGGGTCTTCGTAATCGGAGACTTTAGTAAATATTTTACGGGCATTCAGGTTTCTTAGTTTATCGAGTAAATCAGAGACCATGGATTTGCCGTAACCTTTTCCATGATGAGCTTCATCAAGATAGGTCCAGGTAAGCCATGCTGTCTGATCAGTACCGCTGACTTCCCGGTAGCCGGTTACACCAATGATTTTTCCGTCACGTTCAAGTACAAACTGGTTTTCAACACCTGAATCTAAATAATCCTTTTCTGCTGCTTCGCCATCATCCTCATCATGCGCTTCAATGATTTTTATGACTTTGACTAAGTCGCTCATGTTCATGGGGCGTAAAGCAGGCATGCCTTGCTCCTTGTTATGTATGCTTAATTCATTCATCTATTTATCTTCTGTTTGTTCTTTTGTTTTATTGGTATGTTCAGTATGACCGGGCGTGACAATAGCGATTATACCGAGATATAGCCCCGCGAATAAGGCGCCACAAACCAAGCCACCAATATGGGCGTAGTTTGAGAGCTTACCTAACAGACCTGTGGCAGACAAAGGAATAAGCGCCAGCATAAGTAAGGCGAGTTTGTTATCGATTCGATAGCTGATTTTACCACCAAATCGATGCATCAAATAAAGGTAGGCCATTAAGGCATAAACAACACCTGATAAGCCACCAAAGTTTGGCCCGACAAAGCTCCATTGGCAGATATTAGCACCTGCTGCTGCAATGGTGATCAGGCTGATCAGTTCAAACCTGGACTCGGATTCGATTTTTGAAGCAAATAACCACCATAGATACAGGTTAACAATTAAGTGGGGCAGGGTGTAATGAACAAAGGTGGGTGTCCACAAGCGCCATAAAGAAAAAGGTTCGAAGAGTTCGGTTAAGCTCTCAGGCACGAACCATTGGGAAATGGCATCAAGACCATACTGCTGCAGAATTAAATATGGAATGCTGCTTAAGCCTATGATTAACCAGACAATATAATGTTGCTGTAATGATTCAATTTGTGTCATAAAAAAGTGCTACTTGCCATGAGTGCTATCAAGCTATTGGCGATTTGAGGGATCATCCCAAACATTAGTTGGGGCTTCTGCCTGTTTCCAGCCATGATAAGGGTGGTTGAGTAGAAGTTCTTCGTCTTTGAATACCACAGCGAGTAAAGCGCCACCGATAAAACCGCCGACATGCGCCCAAAATGCTACGCCACCGCCAGAGGCGGACATGGAAGAAATTCCGCCCATAATTTGCACAACAATCCAATAGCCTAACATGGCGACGGCCGGTACTTTGATAATCATAATAAATACGAGCATGTGTACTTTTACTCGTGGGAACAACATGATGTAAGCGCCCATGACCCCACCTATTGCACCTGAGGCGCCGACCATCGGAATGGGTGAATCGGGTTGTGACATGACTTGTGCAGTCGCGGCTAATAAACCACTAATAATATAGAAAATAGCAAAGCGAACAGAGCCCATTGAATCTTCAATATTGTCGCCAAATACCCAAAGAAACCACATATTACCGATAATGTGCATCCAGCTACCATGCATGAACATAGAACTGAACACACCTGTCCAACCAGAGCCTGGAGGGCAGGCACGGCCGCCTCCAGATGAAAAAAGATCGGCAGGAATCAAACCGTATTGGCAAACAGACGTATTAAGCTGTTCTCCCATTCCCGCACCTTGTAATAAAAGCCAGGCAGCGACATTGAGGCCTATAATTATGTAGGTCGCAATGGGTTTATTGATTTGGGGGTTGTCGTCTCGGACTGGAAACATTTTTTTAATAAGGCCTGGGTAAAAAAGGTGGGATTTCAAGAATATTGAATTCTAGCCTGTCGGCTGCAAAGTGCCCACCATTTTTTAGTCTTCTTGTGTTATGTGAAGAGAGGCTTAACCTTGTGTAAAGGCTCGAAATCAGGGCTCGATTTTTGAGCTTTAGCCGCAAAACACTTCATCATATCTTGTGGACGGAACATACCGGACTGCCAAGTTGCCATATATTTCAGGCTATCAGCGACACTATGATCACGGCTGTAGTTAATCATCTCTTTACATCCGGCGACGGCGACAGGTGACTGCTGTGCTATTTGCTTAGCAACCGCCATCACGCCTTCAATCATGGCTTCCTGAGAAGGGAAAATCTTATTAACCAAGCCCATATCCTTGGCTTCAGTTGCATCAAATTTACGGCCTGTATAGGCTAGTTCTCGCATTATTCCTTGTGGAATTAAATGCGGCAAACGTTGTAAAGTACCAAGATCAGCTGTCATACCTAATTGAGTTTCTTTGATGGTAAAGAACGTATCTTCAGTACAGTAACGGCTGTCACATGCGCTAACCATATCAATGGCACCACCGATACAACCACCTTGAATAGCTGCCAAAACGGGGATACGAATATCCTCTAATGCATTAAAGCAGTCTTGTAATTGAAGTACGACACGTCGTAAATTCTCCGCCATCCGTGATGGATCACCCGTCATGGGAATACTGTTTGACGTGGTAAAAACGGATAAATCCATACCCGCTGAGAAATGCTTTCCAGTCGAAGATAAAACAATTACCCGGGCTTCTGCCTGTTGGTCAATTTCCCTTACCGCGACAGGTAGCTCAGTCCAAAAATCAATATTCATTGAGTTTAAGGCATCTGGCCGATTGAGTTTGATGTGTGCAATGTGGTTTTCTAGGGTAACTTCTAGACTTTTGAAACTCATTTTAATCTCCTGAGTGTATAGAAAATCGAATTATGGCAGAAAAATGCAGCAGAATGCTTTTCGTGAATTGAGAAAGATAATTCCAGAAATTATTCGTGATACGCTATCGAAATGAATAAAATGATATCCCCAAAATTCATGATGCCAAATTAAGAGAGATAATGAACTCAAGTAATATGCCTTTAAGTATTTATGCGGGAGCAGAAGCGCATGCTCATATCCAAAGAAATGGTTTGAGTCCTGATGACATCTCAATGCTTTTGGGGGCTTCGAGTGGCCCTAAGTGGTTAACTTTACAAGGTATTGATGAGTATTTGATTAAGCATTTTTTCAATAATCGACGTAAGCCTTTACATTTACTAGGTACCTCTGCCGGTGCTTGGCGCATGGCAAGTTATGCCATGGGGGGAATTGCAGCGCATCAGCGTTTAACGGAAGCGTATATTGAACAATGCTATTCTAAGAAACCGAATGAACAAGAGGTTTTGGACACCTGCCGTTCCGTCATCCAGTCCCTTCTGGGTAAGGAGGGCGCTAAAGAAATAATTCAGCATCCTTATTTCTGTATGAACCTCATTACCACGCAGTGCCATGGTTTGACACGCTCTAAGCGTAAATTCATTAAAGGTTTAGGATTTGGTTCGGCGGCACTATTAAATAGTCTGAGTCGAAAGTCTTTAGCTTGGCAGTTTACGCGTGTGGTGATGCATCATCCTGAACAGCACCTTTCTTTTAAGGGCTTAAAAGATCTACCAACAAGGTATGCATCGCTTTCAATCGATAATATGGAAGATGCCATTCTGTCGACTGGCTCGATCCCCATTATTATTAAGGGGGTTGATGACGTCGCTGGCAAAGGCGTATATCAAGATGGAGGCATAACCGATTATGGTTTTGATTTGCCCCTACTGCCAAAAGACGGTTTTGTGTTGTACCCACACTTTTCAAAACTCCCCGCGCCGGGATGGTTTGATAAAAGCCTTTCATGGCGTAAACCTAGCCATGAAAATTATGCAAAAACTATTATGTTAGTCCCATCGGATTCGTTCATCGCGCGCTTGCCCTATCAGAAAATACCTGACCGGCATGACTTCTTGAATTTGTCAGATACTGATAGAATCCACTATTGGCGAAAAACCGTCGAGTTAACCCAGCACCTAGCCGACGATCTATCGACCATGGACTGGAAAACTCGCGTGCAAGCCTTACCATGGTAAGCGGCCTACTCGCCGACTACATTAACTTATTGAACTAGAGTATCAGTACAAGCCTATGACCAATAACTACATACTAAGACGCCTCCGATATACATTCGACTTTAATGACAAGACTATGATCGCGATTTGGGGCTTGGCGGATGAAGTGGTGACACGAGAGCAAATTAGCGATTGGTTAAAGCAAGAGGAGGACCCAGGTTATAAAAACTGCAATGACCGTGTTATGGCCGTTTTTCTTAATGGTTTGATCAATAAATTCCGTGGTAAAAAAGAAGGCCCTCAAAAAGCCCCTGAAACACGTATCAATAACAACATCATTTTACGCAAGCTTAAAATAGCGCTGAACCTGATTGACGATGACATTCTCGCTATTATGTCTTCAGTTGAAATGGAAATGGGAAAATCTGAACTGACTGCTTTTTTCCGTAAGGCGGGACATAAACATTTTCGTAAACTTCAAGATCAAATGCTAAGACGATTTTTGCAAGGCGTGGAGATGAAATATAAAAAGCTTGAAACGAAAGATGCTGCAGAAGAAGCGATTGAATCAAGTACTGAAACACCTGTGAATACTGGCGTGTGGAAAACACCTAAAACAGATGAGTCATAATTCATACTATTTATGCAAGATTAGCTTTATTTCTTTATATAGCTAATAAGCTATTAGCTACCCCCAGTTTTTCTATCTAAAAAGATTGGGTTCCCTCTTTCAGCATCTACTCATTGAAAAACTGTGCTTATAATTAGTTTCTGTTTCGTTATTTCTAATTGATATAAGTCATTAGAGGTATAGCCCTTATTGTATAAAATAAGTACAGTTGTGCTCGTATTTATCGGTTGAGCTCATAGGCGTTATTATACTAATGAGTAATTCACACTGGAATTAAGTGATGGGAAAGCATAGTTCAATAATCGAAAAAGCAAAACTTGTTATGCTTTTTGCTCTACCTTTTCTTATTTTTTTGTGTATCGCCTTGTGGCAGATTTTCCATCATGAAACCGATGTACGAGCAATTTCAAACATTGAAAAGCAAGTGCAACTGTCTACTCATATTAGTTCTCTTGTTCATGAGCTCCAAAAAGAACGGGGAGACTCTGGAATTTATCTGTCGAGTCAAGGTGCTTTGTTTTCAGATGAACTGCTGATTCAGCGTCACAAGACTGACAACAGTTATACTCGACTAAATCGTTTTCTAACGACATTCAATTATTTGGAGTACCCAAGTCAATTTATTTACTTGTTAGAACATTCACAACTTAGCCTTCAAAGCCTGGATGAAATTAGAAACAAGATTTCTTTGTCTCAAATGACGGCGGTGGAAGCCATTGAATATTTTACTAATGTGAATCGTCATTTTTTAAATGTCATTGAAGAGGTTGCGCAAAACAGCCCTGAACCAGACTTGGTTTTTGCTATTATTTCTTACACAAACTTTTTAAGAGGGAAAGAATTACTCGGTATCGAGCGCGCCTTATTAAGCCATACTTTTACTCAAGACTATTTTGAAGAAGGCGCTTATCGTCAATTTATGAAGTTGGTGACTGAACAAAATGTCTATCACCAACGATTTTTATCATTAACCAAACCTGAATTGGTGAATGAATTTAATGGCCTGAACTCAGATGAACAGTCAAGAAAGGTACAAAAATACCGAAATATTGCTCACAAAAATGCAGAAAACGGACACTTCGGCGTAAATGTGAAAAGTTGGTTTAATGCTATTTCAGCCAAGATCGATCAATTCAAGATATTAGAAGACGCCATTACAAATGATCTTACACAGACTGCATTACAGAAGAAAACCGAAAGTGAAGTTTCTTTAGTTAGATGGCGTGTATTTATATTTGTGCTCAGTCTTTCTACGGCTATTGTTGGTTTTTGGATGGTGCGGCGTATTAGTTTGACTTTTGAAAGAAGGCTAGAGGAATACGGAATGCTGTTTGAAAATAGTTCAGCAGGCATGGTGGTGGTTCACCCTATAAACAAAAAAATATTATTCTGTAATGCCGCGTTTGCTTCTAAGTTGGGTTATAGCAAAGAAGCGCTGTCATGTATGAGTTTATCGGATCTTCATCCAAAGACGTCCATCGTCGACAAAGGTAGGTGCTGCGACTTTACCGCTCCGGATTCTTTGAAAGAAAACGGCACGACATTCATACGACAAAATGGTGACGTGTTGCTAGCTGAAGTCACTGTGTTCCCGATGAATATCGAGGGAATTATGTATATGGTTGCTAGTATCAAAGACATCACTGAACGACAAAAGGTAATGAATGAGAATTTATTACTGCTTGGAGAAAATAAATCCCTAATACAAAGGAACTATGTTCTTCAGGAGGCAGAGCGGCGTGATATAGCCAGAGAATTACACGACCAGTTAGGTCAAGAGCTAGTGGGTATCATGTTACAAGCTGACTCCCTATGCCAACTTTCGTCCAAGCAAGATCATCAAGAGGTAAGTTTAACCGCCTCTAATATCGCAAAAAATATTAGGTCAATAATTTCCAGTACTAGGGACTTAACCAATAAACTCCGTCCGGTTTCTTTGGATCAACTGGGTTTAGAAAGTGCTTTGTGTGAATTAATTGATGCTTGGTCTAAGTTGAATAAAGATACTAATTTCAAGTTTACATTGCATAACAGCTTGCCTGATGTGCATGGGCAGATATCTATTTGTGTCTACCGTATCGTTCAGGAAAATCTCACGAATATTGGTAAACATGCTAAAGCTAACGATGTCAGTATCTCATTGCGTTATGATGAATGTCTGACTGAACTAAACACTCCTGCTTTGACTTTGTTGATTATTGATAATGGTATCGGTATGAGCACTAATAAAGAGGGTAGTGGGATGGGGGTCATTAGTATGAGAGAGCGTATACAAGGGCTTGGAGGCTTGTTTTATTTAACGAGTGAACCAAACGATGGTGTGAAAATCATTGCTCATATTCCAGTAGTTGTTCCATTGCTTGTTAAAGACGGGGTGGCAGGATGAACCAAATAATTATTGCTGATGACCATCATGTTGTTCGGGAAGGTTTATTACGTCTTTTGGAGAGCTCAGGGGCGTCAGGACAGATAACTTTGGCGGACTCGGCGGAACAGCTGTTATATTTGTGTCGAGATAAGCAGCCTCAGCTGATAATTCTGGATATATCTATGCCTGGAATGGGTGGGCTTGAAGCCATTAGGCGTCTTAAGTCAAAATGGTCCAGCCAAAAAATACTGATTTTTAGTATTTATCAGAATGCAGTTCTTGCAAAGAAAGCACTTAAATTAGGTGCCTTCGGATACATTACCAAAAGTACTTGTAGTGAAAAAATATTAGAGGGAATACTGACAGTATTAGCGGGCAAACCATTTATAAGTCCGGATGTTTTAATCTCTGATGTCCCTAGTGCAAGGTATAGTGAGCTCGACAAACTATCAACAAGGCAGTTAGATATTCTAAAAAAGACTGCTTCGGGTATGTGTACTGCCGATATTTCAAAGGTACTCTTTGTATCGGAAAAAACAGTAGCGAATAACGTTAGCATTATTAAGAAGAAACTGAATGTACTGACCGTTGCGGAATTGGTTCATATTGCGCTTAATGAGGGCATAATTTCTTCAGTTGTTGATACAGTCTGATTATAGATCCGATTTCATACCTAGTTCGGGAGCTTCTCCCTTTTCTTCGGCTTGCTTTCCTGTCTTTCTATGTGTTAGTTGCGAGCTTATAGAAGTTCGTCTACATTAATATTTGAATAAAAATAAAGATAACAACTATTTCAAATAATGTCGTGCTGCAATTTTTTCGGCATTATTTCGCTTAAAGTATGTTCATAGGGATTAATTAACATGCCAGAAAAACAAAAAATATTAATTGTTGATGATGATGAGTGTAATCGTTTTCTCTTTGAGAGGGCATTACGCAATGATTATGACATCAGGAGTGTTGCTAGCGGAGAATCCTGTCTAGAAATGATTAATGAGTTTACGCCAGATGCTTTCTTGCTAGACGTCTTAATGCCTGGGGGGATGGATGGCTTTGAGTTATGTCAGGAAATACGTAATCAGAATTCGTTTAATAACAGTTTAATTATTTTTCTGAGTGGCCTCGATCAACCAGAAAAGAAAGTACACGGTTTTAAAGTTGGTGGCGACGATTTTATAAGTAAAGAGTTTGGGGTTAACTTGCTAAAAGCAAAAATAGACTCGCAACTTAAGCGAGTTAAAGCCTCTACAGAGGCTATGTCCATGGCGATGATGGCCATGACAAATGCTGGTGAAATCGGTCAGGTTGCATTGTTTTTTGAACGTTTAAATGAGGCTGAAAGCTATGAAGCCTTAGCGGAACAAGTGATTGATATATGTAAGATCTTTGACGTAAATGCTGCAATTCAGATCCGCTTAGGTAACTCCTCTATTAATTTAAGTACGACAGGTACCGTTAACCGGTTAGAAAATGAGTTTATGTTTGCTGCCAGAAACGCAAACCGTATACATACATTAGGTAAGCGCTGCCTTTTCAATTTTGAAGGTGCGACTTTATTAATTCGCCTCATGCCAGAAGATACAGATAAGTCGGGCCGGTACAGAGACCATCTTGCCTCCGTCATGAATGGCGTTGAGGCAAGAATGCGGAGCTTAAATGCTGAACTGGTCATGAAGTCCCATAATGAAGGCTTGGTCCTTAATGCTCTGAAAGGTACGCATACTGCTCTGGACGGCATGATGCTTGAATTTAAACAGCATGACCTTCTTTCTAAAGATATTATTGAAAAGCTTATTGGTGAAATGCATCTGGCATTCTCTTCTCTAAACCTCGATGAGGCGCAAGAAGAGCATTTAATGGAAGTGGTAAATAAAAGCATGAATACGATGACAGATTTGTCATCTGCTGGAATGAAGCTTGACCAGCGGTTCGAAAATGTCACCGCTAGTTTGGAGAAGTTGCTGAGCCCTGTGCACTAAGAGACGCCATTTCCGTTCAATATTGCAACAGTATGTTGTTCAGCTATTCAGGTTTCCAATTACTCAATAAACAATATTGCTCTAAGCTCAGATTTTCGGGTCGTAAGCTTGCTTCTATGTTTAAATCTTCCAAGGCCTCAGGTGCAACAATACCTGATAGTGCATTACGTAAAGTTTTGCGTCGTTTAGTGAAGGCAATTCGCACCACATTTTGTAAGCGCTCCACTGATTCAACCGGGTAAGGTAATACCTTATGTGGCACAAGTCGTACAATCGCTGATTCGACTTTCGGTGCAGGTTTGAAGGCGCTTGGGTCAACCAGAAACAATGGCTGAACTTTGCAATAGTACTGCGTCATAATGCCTAGACGACCATAGGCTGATGTCCCAGGTTGAGAGGCCATTCGCTCAACCACCTCTTTTTGTAGCATAAAGTGCATATCTTTAATTGAATTGATATTTTGTAGCAAATGAAAAATAAGAGGGGTAGATATGTTGTAGGGCAGGTTGCCAACCACTCTTATTTGCTGATCTTTTTCTGCTAACTGATCAAAATCAAACTGCAGTGCATCGCCTTCATGAATTGTAAAGTCGGGATAGTTAAAAAACTTCGTACGTAAAATTGGAATCAGGTCGCGATCAAGCTCAACAACTTGTAGTTTCCCTTCTGATGCGATCAGTAGTGGCTCTGTAAGTGCGCCTAGTCCCGGACCGATCTCGACCATTTTATCATCAGGTCTGGGGTTTATCGCAGAAATAATACTGTCGATAACAGCCTCGTCATGCAGAAAATTCTGGCCAAAACGTTTTCGGGCTTGATGCCCAGCTTTTTTAGTATGTTTAGCCATTAGAATGATCCAAATGAGTTGTGTTCGTAGGTGTTAATGAATGCGCCGAAGAGCCTAGGTTTGAATCTGATGGATTTACTTGCATTTTCAGCGCCATATCAATGGCTGATTTAAGGCTGCCAACATCTGCTTGGCCTGTACCGGCGATATCAAGGGCTGTTCCATGATCAACAGATGTTCTGACCATCGGGAGCCCAAGCGTGATATTAACCGATTCACCAAAGCCATCATATTTCAATACTGGTAAGCCTTGATCATGATACATGGCGAGCACGGCGTCGGCATTACGCAGGTATTTGTCATTAAATAATGTGTCAGCGGGTAAAGGGCCAATCAGCTCAACCTTGTGTTGCTTGAATCGGTCTAATACCGGCTGAATGACGTCAATTTCTTCACGCCCCATATGACCGCCTTCTCCAGCATGGGGGTTTAAACCCGCCACTAGAATGTTAGGGTGCCTATAGCCAAATTTGGTCTGTAAATCATGAATCAGAATTTCGACGACTTCACTTAAGCTTGAATGGGTGATATTTTCGGCGACATCTTTTAGCGGTAAGTGTGTCGTTGCTAATGCAACTTTCATTTTTGGACTGGCAAGCATCATGACGACTTTTTTTACGTTGCAGCGTGTTTGAAGGTGTTCGGTATGGCCACTAAAAGGAATGCCCGCGTCATTAATTACCCCTTTGTGTAAAGGTCCGGTTACTAAGGCTGAAAATGTACCATTCAAACAACCATCAATCGCTTGGTCTAAACAGTTCAATACATACTGGGCGTTAGCTGGGTTTAATTGCCCGGTATTGCAGGGCTCACTTAAAGGTGTATGCTGAACTACCATTGTACCTGCAGGGCTTCCAGAAAAACTCTGGCCATCCCACTCAATCACTTTGAGGGTGCTACCGATCTCTTGCGCTCTATTTTTTAATAAAGACGCGTCCGCCATAAACACAATAGGCGTCTTTAAACCGGATTGTATTAATTGAATGCATAGCTCTGGGCCAATGCCTGCTGGTTCACCTGGTGTGACAATAATTGGTTTTTGAATGGGGTTGATGAGAGTCATTAACCTTGTTCTTCCGGTGTGTCTTCTTCACTTTCTTTTTTGAGCCCTTTAATCTCAATAAAGGCTTCACCCTTAATTTCTAATAACCAGTTTGTCAGTTCTTTCTCGTATTTATGTTTATGGATGACTTGTTTTGCTTGGTTTGTTTGTATTAATGCCCCCATATCTTGTTTTCGGCGCTCAGTGACTTCTAATATGTGCCAGCCAAACTGAGAGCGAAACGGCTTGCTGGTTTCACCGATGGCAACCTGGTTCATCATGTTTTCAAATTCCGGCACCATCTGTCCTGGACTAACCCAGTCGAGGCTACCGCCATCTATTGCTGAAACAGGGTCGTCTGAGTGAGATTTGGCAATTGGAGCAAAGTCATCGCCGCTGCTGATACGTTCATAAAGCGTAGTAATGATTTCTTTCGCTTCTTCGTTGGTTCTGATTTCGCTAGGTGAAATTAAAATATGACGAACGAATGACTGATCAATAAATTGTTCTTTGCCTCCGCGTTTTTCAAGTACGGTAACTATATGAAAACCGCTGCTGGTACGAATCAATTTTGATGGTTCACGAACGGCCAATGAGGGAATGATGTCTTCAGCGATAGTGGGGAGTTCACTTTCTTTTCTCCAGCCAATAACACCGCCGTTTAATGCTTGTCGGCCATCAGACTTTGCGATAGCTACTTTTTGAAAATCTTCTCCGGCTTTTAGTTCGGATAAAATACCATTGGCTCTTTTTTCTGCGGCTTCAATCACTTCCATTGAAGCCGGTTCCGGTACCGCAATTAAAATATGGCCAATGTAATATTCAGCGCCTGAGCGGGTACGGCCTTCTTTTGAAGCAAGAAAATTTTCTACTTCAAGGTCTGTAACACGCACACGGCGATCAACTTCTCGCTTTTGAACGCGGGTGATGATCATTTCTCGGCGAATTTGTTCTCGGGCGCTGGCGTAAGTTTCACCTTCCGCTTTTAATTGAGCTTCAAATTGTGCCAGGGTCATTTGATTAGATTTTGTAATGCTGTCAATGGTGGCGTTAAGCTGAGTATCGCCGATTCGAATACCAAGACGTTCTGCTAATTGCATTTGGATATTTTCAACAATTAGTTGGTCTAATACTCGTTGATACATCACCTCCTGAGAGGGGAGTTGTGCACCCTGATTTTTAAGGCGGGAGGTAATCGACCGGATGCGTTGTGTGAGTTCTGATTGCATAACAATATCATCATCGACAATCGCAATGATTTTGTCGAGTGATACAGATTTTGCTTGAATGCTGGCCGTGAATAGACAGCTAACTAAAAATACCCAAAAAAGGGTGCGAAGTTTTCTCAATATCATTATCTAAATACCTAAATTTTTTGCTTGGAAGTTAATATCTGGCTGTGATTACTGTCATGCACATGCTAATTAAAATATTCTTCCCGAGCCTTATAACCGGGAACCTGTGCATCCATACTGTTAGCACTTTTTCCAAAAGCGCCAACACTATTTAACTGAAAACGGAACAAAATTCCGTTAGTCATTTCTGATTCATCTTTTAAGTAGGATTGAGCCAAAAGCTGTATGCGCCAGCAACAGCTGCCGTATTCTACCCCAGCTAGTGTGCCTATTGTGCTATTGCTTGCTAAATCGTAACGCCAGCGGCCAATTAAACTGTATGAACTGTGAACAGGGATGATTAATGAGGTGTCAGATTGCTCAAGTTCGTTTCGAATATATCGGTGACTAAAATTAAGCACCGTGCTGTAATCTTCATTATGAAAGCTAATTTGGCTATTGCCCTCCTGTGTGGTTTTACTTTTAGAATCCCATAAGCCTGTCATGGCTAATTCTAAACCTGAATAAGGCCTTAGAATAAGTTCGGAAGCAAACAACGAATCATTTCGAGTAGATTCCCCGACTCCGTTTAAACCAACTGTTCTGTCATCATAATGATAGATTTGGCCGAGACTGAGAACCGCAAGGTCTACGCCGCTTTGTTTGCTTGTCCAGCGAGTAGTGAATCCCAATGTTAAGCGGTTATTGTCACCAATACGGTCTCCGCCACTAAAGCGGTTAGGGGTAAATAGACGTTGGTAGTAGAAGCTGGGGAGGGCGCTATCAAAATTTGGAATGTCATCCTGATCTTCCTCTTTAGAATAAACGTAGTACATTCTAGGCTCTAAGCTTAGTCGAAGGTCTTGAGTTAGAAAACTGGATGGCTTGTCAAAATATAGGCCTGAGTCCAGTTCATAAATAGGCACCGTTCGTGAAATATGATTTTCAATAGGGGAGTATGCCTGTAACGCATAATCAGTATGATCTAAAGTAAAAGAGGGTTTTAAAAATCCCCAGCTTTTATTTAGGGGCAATGACACACGAGGTTGATGGCGTATACGAGAACCGTAAGCCCGATCATCACCTGTCAGGCCATCTTGATCACGGTAAAAATAGACATACTGGCTTTGCCAGTCGAGCTTAAATGCACCCATATCCTGATACAGGTTTAAATTCATTTCAGGTAGGCGCTGGTATGCCTCTTCATTTGGCAGGAGTTGATCATCAATGCTTTTGTATTGCTGAAGCAGGATACTAAATTGCCAGTCATTTTTTGAAAAGTAAACCTCCGCCCGACGATCTAAATGATCTAAGCGATCTATCTGAAGGCCTTGGCCGACGTCATCAATATAGTCATCGTCACTGATGTCGTTGTAATCAATGGTGCCATGCCAGCCTTTGGCAAATGAGGTGAATTCAAATTGTTGTTTAAATGTTAACCCCCATCGTTCACCATCATCGACTACGCCTGAGCTAGCGAGCTCATCACGATAATCTTTATCTTCAGGAATATAACCAAGGGCTAAAAGATTATTTTCTGATTTTGTTATATGGCGTAGCTCTAATTCGGTGTGTAAACCCCTGCCGTGAATATAAGTAGGGGTGAGGGTTGCATCATAATTTGGCGCTAGATTGAAATAGTATGGCGTAGAGAAAAATAAGCCCCTTTCGGTGTTTGAGCTACCGAGGGTCGGGTAAAGAAACCCTGACTTACGACGGTCATCAATTGGGAAAGAAAACCACGGAATATAAAGAACGGGAATGTCCTTAATCAAAAAACGAGTGTTATTGGCGGTGCCAAAACCTTCAGCTTTGTTCAAGGTGATTTTGTCTGATGCAAAAGCCCAGTCCCTGTCTTCCGGTGGGCAGCTAGAAAAAAGGCCGTCATGAATGACGAGCGTATCGGTGTCAGGTTGTTCTATTTTACTCGCTTCCCCGTTAATATTTGTACTTGGGTTAGTAAACCGTGCCTTGCTAATAGAAACCTGGTTGTTGGTCATATCCATGGTTGCCGTATCACCACTCAGGGTGACGTCAGGCCCTGAGAGTATAATGTCGCCAGTTAGTTCTGCCTGATTGTTCTTGTTGTTAATGCTGGCTTCATTGCTAGTGGCACGGTAGGGGCCGTGAATAATTTCGACATCACCATCGAGCTCTAATTTATCGCCGGGTTGGTATTCCACTTGATTAGCATGAATCGTAACTGTTTTATCAGCTTCTGTTGGGCTTAGCTGTGGTGGATTTAGCTCATCTGAATCAGATGCTGATTTCGCCTCATCAAGGTGTCGTTTTGCGTTTGGTGACGCCTCAAAGCTAGCGCATTGAGGCTTAGCTTTTGTTGCACTATTTATCACGTTATGAGTATTTGTCGAACTCTTGGCGTAGGTTGGCTGACTAAGAAAAATAGCGCTACTGAAAAAAGCGAGCAATATAATGCGGTATCTGTTCATCAATGTTTAGTTTGCTCTATACCTTTAATGCTACTCGTTGTTAATAACAAGTATGAGTAACAAGTGTGAATAATAAGTGCGAATAATAAACGGTGCTTACTTTGATGTCATTTAACTTTTTGATTAGGATACTTGTTGCACTATAGTACTTATTAAGTAAAAAAATAATCGCTTGATGAATAACAGGCAGAACAAGGTTGGGGTGGGTAAAAAATATAGTATGGATTTAAGACAGAATAAGCTTACGAAATGGGTAGCAGAGGCTTTAAATCAAGCAGAGTTATCTTTAGATATGGTTTCAGGTGATGCAAGTTTTCGTCGTTATTTCAGAGCGAATGTTAATGGCCAGAGCTGGATTGCAATGGATGCGCCCCCAGAAAAAGAAGATTCATCAAGTTTTGTTGCCATTGCTCAAAATTGGCTAGAACAAGGTGTTCAAGTACCCGTTATTCACCGTTGTGATCTTGAATTAGGTTTTTTATTGCTCAGTGATTTTGGTGATGATGTTTTGTTATCATCTCTTAGTCCTGAAATGCCGGATACGGCTTCGGGTGATCATTACTATCGTTTGGCAATAAAAGCGCTTACCGAAATTCAACACATAAAACCTGATTCAAACTATTTATTGCCACTTTATACAGAGGCATTATTGCAGCGGGAAATGGCATTATTCCCTGATTGGCTGTTAGAGAAAAAACTAGGTCTGACACTCAGTACTCAAGAGCGCGCCTTGCTAACGAAATCCTTCAGTCTTTTGGTTGATAGTGCTCTAGCACAACCTCAAGTTCCGGTGCATCGTGATTATCATGCTCGGAATTTAATGGTACTTAAAGATGACTCATTAGGCGTGATCGATTTTCAAGATGCCGTATATGGCCCGGTGACCTATGACCTCGTTTCCTTATTACGAGATTGTTATATCGTTTGGCCTGATGAAAAAGTCGAGCAATGGTGCCAAGAATATTATGTATTAATGGAAGGGCAGGGTCGGTTAAATTGTGAGTGGTTTCAGTTTAAAGAATGGTTTGATCTGATGGGCTTACAGAGGCACCTTAAAGCCGCGGGTATTTTTGCCCGTTTATCACTTCGTGATGGGAAACATGGTTATCTCGAAGATATTCCACGTACCGTTGATTATCTTGTGAGGGTGAGTAAACAGCATCCGTCACTTGAAGCATTTCATAACTTTCTAGTGATTAAAGTTTGTCCCTTGTTAGCTTCCAAGCTGACGCCCAGTCCTCAATTAACAGACGAAACCAACGCATGAAAGTCATGATACTTGCAGCAGGCTTAGGTAAACGGATGCGTCCACTGACTGACCAGACTCCCAAGCCGTTGTTGAAAGTTGCCGGGCGATATTTAATTGAATTTCACTTGGAGCGACTTGCTGAAAGTGGGTTTAAAGAGGTGGTGATCAATACTCATTGGTTGGGGGAGCAGTTACCTGAAGCATTGGGTAGTGGTGAGCGATGGGGGTTAAAAATCCACTATGCACATGAACCGCAGTTACTAGAAACTGCTGGTGGAATTCAGGCAGCATTACCCTTTTTAGATCAAGATAAACACAATCAGCCTTTTCTGGTTATCAATGGCGATGTTTACACTGAGCTTAATTTGAAAGCTTGGTTAAGTAATGCGCCTAGTCTAGATAAACAGAATTTAGCCTATTTAGCTTTGGTTGAAAATCCAGATCACCATATAAAAGGTGACTTTGTTCTCGATGCTGAAACCGCTAAGCTTAAAATACTTGATGGGTCTTCTCCATCATTCACTTATTCCGGTGTTGCATTATTTCATCCTTATTTCTTTAATGGCCTTAAAGCAGGGCCAAGCCCGTTGGCTCCTTTACTTAAAAAGTACACTCAAACTGAGCAGATACTTGGGGGCGTTATTTCTGATTACTGGTTGGATGTAGGTACTCCTGAGCGGTTTGACATTTTGCAGGAAAGGCTAAATACCGAAGTCAGTTTCTTGACGAAATAATTCTTATTTTGTGGCAAGTATTTGCCTTTTGATGGCCGTCTCTTTCCTGATCTTGCCTATCTTGGTGTTTATTCCATGCGTCTCCTTGAGAACTTCTCACGACAGCCGTTTGACTAAACAGCCCGTTATTTTGGTGTGCTTTTCAGCCGGAATTCATTGTTTTCTATGCTTAAATAGCCCCGTAGTAGCTGGATTTCGGCTAAAGAATTACCGGAATGGCAGTGGGGAGTGTAAAGCCTTTTCCTTATTTTAAAGTCGGCTTAATTTATGCATAGCACTGCTTAATGCTGTCGCGTTTATGGCGCAGTGAATTTATTTACAACAAGCTATGAATAAGGGCTTCTTATGAGTTTTTCAAAATATTCCAATTTAGCTGGTGTGGTTATTGGGCTTGTATTTCTTATCTCTGCAATTGGTCTGACTGCGGAAAATCCAATGGCGTTTATTAATATTCCCGGTTTGCTGATTGTACTGGGGGGTACGGTTACGGCTGTATTAGTCAGTGTACCTTTCAAAGATGCGGTTCATGCCTTTAAAGAAGCTCGAATTGTCATTGATCCTTTAGACATGAACCTGAATAGCGAAATTAACAAAGTGCTTCATTTTTCAAAGTTATGGTTTCGTCAGCAATATGATCAGTTAGACACTGATATTGGACGTTTGAAAGACCCCTTTCTACAACGAGGCCTGCAAATGGTAAGAGATGAGCACTCGATGGAAGACATCATGTCTTTTCTGAATTGGAAGATATCTCAACACCGTGCGAAAGAAGCCAGCGTGATCAACTTATTTCGTTCCATGGCAACATTTGCCCCTGCATTTGGCATGGTGGGGTCATTGCTGGGATTAGTTAATATGCTACATGGTCTTGAAAGTGGTGGTTTGGCATCGGTAACGACAGATATGGCGATTGCCTTAGTGACTACTTTCTATGGTTTGCTGCTTGCTAACTTAGTTTTCAAACCTATTGCCAGCAAATTGGAGCAACGACGTAATCAGCATGTACTGAAGCTAAGTTTATTGTCTGAAGGTATCGCTTTAGTGCATCAGAACCGTACGCCCTCGGTTGTTAGAGATACCCTGATGAGCTTTTTGCAGGTACAAGATAATGAGCTACCTCAAAAAGAAGCGATGCAGAAATCGCTTTACCAAAAAAATATGGCGGCTAAATTCGGTGCATAAGTGATGAAAACAGTAAACCGCCCCTCTTTAAATTTGCAGGCATTCACTGATGATATAGAAAACAAAAACGATGATAACTGGATGATTAGTTATATTGATGTTTTTGTTTTGATGTCAACAGTCTTTGTGATGCTGCTTGTGCTGAGTCGCTCTGAGTCAGGAGAAGCGACTTTAGAGTCTCTCAAAGACAGTGTTCAAGTACTGCCTGAGCATATTGTTGATGTGTCAGACTTGGCGTTGATGGATAAAAAAATTCCGAATGAGCGTTGGATGGCTGATATTTCCTCATCTATTCAGTTAAATGGTTTGGAGAAACTGGTCACCTTAATAAAGGATGCTAACTACACTGAACTTGCGATTCAGTCTCGCGTTTTATTTAGCTCGGGAACGTCTGAACTGACACGCTCAGGAGAGGGGTTGTTAGAAAAGCTTATTCCCGTATTGAAAGACTCTGAAGGTTTGGTTTTTATTGAAGGTCATACGGATGACCATCCTATTGCTACTTCAAGATTTTCTTCAAACTGGGATTTGGCTTCAGCAAGAGCAACAGAAGTTTTACAATTTTTTGTAGCGGGTGGTCTAAATAAGTCAAGATTTCGAGCGGTGAGTTATGGCGATACTAAACCCTACGCTCCGAATAGCTCGGAAGCGAATAGACAAAAAAACCGACGAGTCAGTTTAATGATTCAAAGACAGATTTAGTCGGTGTAAATAATGTTGCGCAAATTACAGGCAAAAAAATACCCGCACTTGGCGGGTATTTTTTTATAAGAGCAGACAGGATGCGTTGCTAGGCAACACATACCTAAAACTCAAAATTAAGCTGTTGCTTCTGCTTTAGCAGCGGTGCTTTTTTTCGCAGCAGCTTTTTTCTTAGCAGGAGCTTTCTTAGCAGCAGTTTTCTTAACTGGAGCCGCTTCTTCTTTATCAAACTTAGAGATAAGGTCGCTTGCGTAGTCAGCAACTAGCTTGTTTACTTCACGAGCCTTGTTATAAGCAACTTCAGCAGCGTCATTGTGCTTAGTTTTAACAGTGTCTAACTTGTATAGCTTCTCGATGTATTCGAAAGAAGTCGCTGCAAGTGCTTTATGTTGCTCTTCAACTGTCGCGATTGCTTTCTCAATGATGTCTTGAACTTGCTCTTGGTAGTTTTTGATAGTGCTCATGATATATTCCTTTTTGTGGATCGCATAAGTTGTGATTAACTAGGCTTCGAGTTAAAGATACTTAGAAAAATTAGAATGATCATACTAGAGTGGCTTTTTTTTCTAATTTAAAGGTAGAAATTTAAAATGATTTATTTCATAAGGAAAAAGTATGGCGAATAGCGATATTGAATGGGAAGCTGAAGCACTTGCAAGGTTAAGAAAGGCGCCTTTCTTTATTAGAGGCATAGCTAAAAGAAAAGTTGAAAAAGCAGTGGTTGAGCTTGGTGAAACGAAAGTGACAGTGGCCTTAATGGAAAAGATTAAAAAACAAGAAATGACTTAGGTCTTTAAGAATCGGCCCGACTCAAGCCACCTCCATCATTCCGGTAGTCTTTTAACCGGAACCCAGTTTTTTCATAGCCGTTTAGGTATAAAAAATTATGGATACCGGTTGAGCAATGGAGTGTAATGATGGCGCTGTTTAGTCAAACATTACAGCCAGCCCAGACCAATACCAAAAATCAAAATAGCGAGACCATTAAAAGTATAAATTCCACCCACTGTCATTATCTGTTTTTTTCGGGATGTCATGTCATAGACCCAGTAGCAAACCAGATAAAACGGCATATAACCCAATAAAAATATTAACCATGGCGCATCACGATTCCACCAAGGCCAGTCCCAGGTTAATGCGCCGATGCTGTTGAGTACCATTTCAACGCACACCGACATGATTGAAAAAATACTGGCAATGAAAAGGCGATTATTAATGCCAAGTATTTTAAGCTTTTTATCTTTTGGAAGCGCGAGCGTTGCCATGAGCCCGGTGATGGCAAACATAAAGCAGATTTCAATATTCAAACCGATGAAAATCAAAAATGCCGTATCATCTGGGGCCCCCCATGCCGGAGCAAATCCGCTAATATGAAATATTAGGCTATTCCAAATTTCGTTAAACAAATCCATGCCCAGAAATGCTAGACCGGCCAGTACACGCCCCCAATTGCCTCGATCGATTTCAAAAGTATATAAATACAAGACGATAAGTAAGAAAGGAATGACATACCAGCTAAACTGGCTGCTGTCCCTTAAAATTTCTAAGGCTTGAAGTGAGGATTCAGAAGGCATTGCTATCTCCAGTGATTTATCGTAAAAATGTATTAAATCATGAAACTAAAAAACCAATTATCGGGAACTGACCAAAATAATAATGAATTCCGGCCACGATGCCTTTTTAGGTAAAAATAGAACGGTTTCTGCTTCATTTGTTGAAACAATACTTGTTGTTGCACAGGCGCTAGGGTTGTCGAAAGAGTGCTTGCAGAAGCAAACAGGTTTAACTAAAGTTTCTTTGCAAAATCCAACTAACAGAGTGGATGAAAAGATTATGCTTGCTTTGTTTGATCAGGTCATCGTGCAAAGTGGCAATGAAGACTTTGGTTTGATTATGGGGCAGCAATCCAGGCCCGGCACCTACAGCGCGCTGGGTTATGCCGTGATGAATTGTGCCAATTTAGGTGAAGCTTTTCAGTTAGTTCCTCGTTATGAGGATGTCGTGATGGAGATTGGCCGCACACAGATTGAAATTGAAGGCACCCAAATAAAATTGATCTGGGGGACGCAAGATAATACACCCTGCTCACGAGCGCTGATTGACTCTATTTTTTCTAGCTGGTTGTTTTTGGCTCACTGGCTAAGCGGTAAGAAAACGGTTCCTCATAAAACACAGTTAACTTATCCGAAACCACAGGATCAAACGCTTCATCATCAACTCTTTGGAAAAAATATTGAGTTCTCTTGTGAGCAGAATGCTTTCATTTTTGTTGATCCCTCTGTGTTAGAAGAGAAAATCCTGCAAGCTGATACGGTGATGAATAAATTAATGAAGCAACGCGTGGTTGAGCTGAAGGCGCAACTTAAAAGCGATCAGACTGTGACAGGGCGCATCACTGAAGTATTGAGACAAACACTGCCTGTTGGTATAAGCTCGTTGTCAGAAATAGCCAAGAAGATGAATGTTAGCGAGCGGACCTTAAGGCGGCATCTGAAAGAAGAAGGGAGTAACTTTCAGACCTTAATATCTGACCTTAGGTGTACACTCGCTTGTGAATATCTAAAAGACCTGAATCTTTCGATTTTAGATATTGCGTTGTTGTTAGGGTATAGCGAGCACAGCTCATTTACCGCGGCGTTCAAAACCTGGCAGGGAGAAACCCCAATGGCTTACAGGAAACGAGATAAACCCGTTACCACTCAAATAAGACCCACTTAGGTATTAGGGTTTGTGAACGATCTTCCCGAATCCAGCCCTCGCCATCAGCCGGTACTAAATAATAAACCGGGCCTATTTCTGGCACGACTTTTATTTCAGTGATCACCCCATTTATACTATGCTCATAAAATGTTTTATTTTCTTCGTGACGGATAACAATTTGAGGCTCAACCGGCAAGGCCGCTTCTTCAGCAAACAGACTTGAACTGGTAAATGAAACAGAAAGTATCACTAAAATAATAAAAAAGACTGGGCGCATTGAAACTCCTTGTTTAAGCTTGGTGCGAATTTCCTTATCATACCACCAGCAAAACACCTCTACACCTTTATTAATGCAGACTTTAAATATATGACTAATAATTCAACTGCTAAGCCAACCATTCTTGTTGATGGCTCTTCTTATTTATTCCGTGCTTATCATGCATTACCGCCTTTACTCAGTTCAAAAGGTCATCCAACCGGCGCAATTAAAGGTGTGGTGAATATGATTCGCCGGTTGCAGCAAGATTATGCTGGTTCAAAGGTTATTATTGTCTTTGATGCAAAAGGGAAAAATTTCCGACACGACCTCTTTCCTGAATACAAAGCCAATCGGCCTCCAATGCCTGATGACTTACGCTGCCAGATTGAACCAATCCATCAAATTATCAGAGCAATGGGGTTGCCATTATTGATTGTGCCAGATGTTGAAGCGGATGATGTGATTGGTGTGTTAGCGAATCAAGCGACGACCCAGAAAGTAGATGTGGTGATTTCAACGGGCGATAAAGATATGGCGCAGCTGGTGACAGAGCATGTCACGCTCATTAACACGATGACCAATGTTGCCATGGGAATTGATGGTGTGGTTGAAAAATTTGGGGTTCGTCCCGATCAAATTATTGATTATTTAGCCTTGGTCGGTGACTCCGTTGATAACATTCCTGGTGTACCAAAGTGTGGCCCAAAAACAGCGGTAAAATGGCTGACGGCTTACGGTTCGTTAGAGGGCGTTATGGCGAATGCTGACAAAGTAAAAGGCAAAGTCGGTGAGTATTTAAGAGATAGCTTAGAATTTTTACCACTTTCTTATGAGTTGGCAACGATCAAGATTGATGTTGAATTACCAGAAAACCTCAGTGAGATTCAACATACGGAAATGGATAAAGATAGCTTATTGGATTTATATCAGGAGTTTGAATTCAGAAGCTGGGTACAAGCCTTACAAAAGTCACCTCAACACTTTGAATTGGACGGTGGGGTACTTCAGCCTGAGCAGCAGAAACAGTCTGAAGACAGTCCGGCTGAAACTGAAAAAGAGCAAGAGGCAGGTAATTACCAAACTATTCTAACGGAAGCTGATTTTCATCACTGGATCACGAAACTGAAATCTGTAGAGCTTTTTGCTTTTGATACAGAAACAACCAGCCTGAAATACATGGAAGCAGAGGTTGTCGGTGTATCGTTCGCCTGTACTGAAGGAGAGGCAGCTTATGTTCCTTTTGGACATGATTATTTAGATGCGCCAGAACAGCTCGATCGCCAATGGGTTTTGAGCCAGTTAAAACCACTGTTGGAAGACCCATTAATTAAAAAAGTTGGTCAGAATTTAAAGTACGACAAGAATGTACTGGTTAACCATGATATTGATTTACAGGGCATTGAGCACGACACGATGATTGAGTCCTATGTACTGAACTCTACTGGCTCGCGTCATGATATGGATACTTTGGCTGAAAAATACTTAAACCGAAAAACGATTCATTTTGAAGAGATTGCGGGTAAGGGCGCAAAACAATTAACGTTTAATCAAATTGCTGTAGAGGTCGCTGCGCCTTACGCAGCAGAGGACGCCGATATCACCTTGCGCCTGCATCATGCTATTTATCCTCAATTAGAAAAAATTGAAGGTTTGAATGTTGTATATCAAGAAATTGATAAGCCTTTGGTTCCGCTCTTATCTAAAATTGAACGTACCGGGGCAATGGTTGATGCACATTTATTGGGCATTCAGAGTCAGGAGTTAGCGGAACGAATTGTTGAGCTGCAACGAGAAGCTTATGACTTGGCGGGAGAAGAGTTTAATCTCAGCTCACCGAAACAACTTCAAGCCATATTTTTTGAAAAACTGGGCTTGCCTGTCATTAAAAAGACGCCAAAAGGTCAGCCTTCTACGGCGGAGCCAGTACTACAAGAATTAGCGCAAGATTACCCTTTGCCGAAATTGATTCTAGAGCACCGAAGTCTCGCAAAACTGAAATCGACTTATACAGACAAATTACCTTTGCTGATTAACCCAGGCACGGGCCGTATTCATACTTCGTACCATCAAGCCGTCACAGCAACAGGGCGTTTGTCCTCTAGTGATCCTAATTTACAGAACATTCCTATTCGTACCGAAGAAGGTCGACGAATTCGACAGGCCTTTATTGCGCGTGATGGTTATAAGCTGATTGCTGCCGATTACTCTCAAATTGAATTGCGTATCATGGCACACCTTTCTCAAGATAAAGGTTTGCTTGATGCCTTTGCCCAAGGAAAAGATGTCCATAGCGCGACAGCATCCGAAGTGTTTGATGTTGCATTGGAGGACGTTAGTTCAGATCAACGTCGAAAAGCCAAAGCCATCAACTTTGGTTTGATTTACGGCATGTCAGCTTTTGGTTTGGCTAAACAAATCAAAGTTGCTCGAAAAGAAGCGCAACAATATATCGACCGCTATTTTGAACGTTACCCCGGGGTACTGGACTATATGGACCGTATTCGGGCCCAAGCGCATGAAGATAGTTTTGTGGAAACTATTTTTGGTCGTCGATTATATTTACCTGAAATAAATGCTCGAAATAAAATGCTTCAGCAAGCCGCTGAACGTACCGCAATCAATGGCCCAATGCAGGGAACAGCTGCGGATATTATTAAAAAAGCGATGCTTGCGGTGGACCAGAGCCTAAGTGAATCTTCCTTGGATGCAAAAATGATTATGCAGGTTCACGATGAACTGATTGTTGAAGTCGCTGAGCATCAGGCAGAGGAAGTGAAAGCTTTGCTGGTTGAGAAAATGATGCATGCAGTGAAGTTGGATGTCCCTTTAATTGTTGAAGCTGAAATTGGTGATAATTGGGATCAGGCGCACTAAATTAAGAAAAAAATAAGAACGATTCACACCGAGGCATTGTGCCTCGGTACTAAAAAATTCACTTCTCCTAAGCGTCTTAAAAATCTCATTTAAGTTGTCAAAAAGACATATTACAAACCGCTCAAATAATATCCATTCGCATCACCTACAATTTGTAATAAATCTATTAATAAATTCGCTCTTATAAACTGGCGCCTTTGAATATGTCAACTATGATTGTTTGATCTAGTGCTCAAAATACGCCCAAAGTTAATAAAAAAGAGGGAATTATTATGCGTCTATCGGATCTCAATAAGCTTTTACTATTAAGTATGTCTCTTATGCTTGCTGCCTGTAATGGCGGTGGTGGTGGAAGTAGCGGTGGCGGTACTGCTACATCGCAAAGCTTATCCGGTGGCGGTATTAAAGGGCCTTTGGTCAATGCGATTGTGACGGTTTATGCGGTTGATACGACTGCTCCCGGTTTCAAAGGTGCGGTTGTCGGGGTTCCCGGTTCAACGAATGATCAAGCACAAATAACAGGCTTATCTTTACCTTTCCCGCTTGCACCTCCCTATATTCTTGAATTTACTTCGGATGCTGGCACCACCGATATCATGACGGGCGAAGCGCCTGTCATATCGGAGATGCGTACGGTTATAACGCAAGCATTGCTGGATAATGGTGAGCAGATTTATGCAACACCCTTAACCACCATGGCGGTTGATCTGGCGATTTTAAATGCTGATGTGGATACTGGCCCATGGGCAGCTGCTGAACGTGATTTAGACCTTGATGATGATGAGACCGATGACTTAACCATTAGTCTCGGAGACTCCGCAGCAACAAGTGATGAACTACTTAGCGCACTCCCAATTGCTGCGGCACAAGTCAAGTCCACAATGGGCTTTGGTATGTCAGAAGAGATTGATATTTTTGATACTCCACCTTTAATTGATGACACTACAGATACAGGCGCTGAACAAGAAGATGCTGCCGCTTACCGTGCAGCAGTAGAAGCGGTCACTGCAGTGGTTGCCCAGATTGATGATGCGGTAGGTACAGAAGACCCTAACGCTGTTTTAAGTGCTCTAACTGCCGATTTAGCTGATGGTGAAATTGACGGTAAAGCAGATGATGAAAGTGGTGTGTCACAAACCAGTGAAATTTTTGGTGGTGAGACTGAAGGCTCAGGTGAAACTGCGATAGCAGCACTACAAATTTTAGAACAAGATCCTGCTAGCTTACCGATTCCAAATGATCCTGAAGGCCGTACTGTTGGTGAAATGAAGCAAATCATCAGTGATGAGAAAGAAGATTTGGGCAATACAACCATTACAACAGAAATTGATGTTGAAGAAGTTGTAGAGTTAAAACCTGCTGAAACAAACCCTGATATTGATGGCGATGGTGTGCCGAACGATCAGGATGCCTTCCCTGAAGATGACAGCGAAACAATTGATACCGACGGTGATGGCACCGGTAACAATGCCGATACGGATGATGATAATGATGGTGTTGCAGATGGGAATGATGACTTCCCGTTAGACCCAAGTGAACAAACCGATACAGATAATGACGGTACCGGTAACAACGCCGATACCGACGATGACGGTGATGGTGTTGAAGACAGTGCTGATGATTTCCCTCTTGACGCTAGTAGTTCAAGCAAAACTGACCAAGATGATGACGGCTGGTCGATAAATCCAGATAACCCTAGCGAATCCCAAGACCCTGATGATACTAATGCAAATATTCCGGGAATACTTTTTGTCGATACTGATAAAGATGGAAAGGCAGATTCTGGAGGGGCATTCGATGACACCGACGATGATGGTGATGGCGCTGAAGATACAGATGATGCTTTCCCGCTAATCGCAGCAGAACAGAAAGATACTGATGGTGATGGCACGGGCGATAACAGTGACACCGATATCGATGGTGACGGTGTTAATAATGACGATGATTCATTCCCACGTAACCCATTTGAAACCATTGATACTGACCGAGATGGTGTGGGTAATAATACCGACGAAGATGATGATGGCGATGGTGTTGATGATGCTCAGGAAACACAGAATGGTTCAGACCCGCTAAAACGTGATACAGATGGTGATGGCGTACTAGATAACGTCGATCAGGCACCAACCGATCCAGCTGTACAATTTGATTCCGATGATGATGGCATTGATAACGCGGCAGATAACTGCCCAGTACATTATAACCCAACACAATCAAACGTGGATGGTGATGAACGCGGTGATGATTGTGACAAAGATGCAGATAACGATGGCACAGATAATGTCGATGATGCTTTCCCACTTGATGATTCAGAAACCACAGATACAGACGGTGATGGAATAGGGAATAACACCGATGAAGATGATGATAACGACGGCGTAGCAGATGTCGATGATGCTTTCTCAACTGACGCGACAGAAACAAAAGATACTGATAGTGACGGTACCGGTGATAATGCCGATACTGACATTGATGGAGATGGTACTGATAATAGCTCGGATGCTTTCCCGTTTGACGCTTCAGAAGACACGGATACAGATGGCGATGGTGTGGGTAATAACACTGATGAAGATGATGATGGTGACGGCACAGATGATGTTTCTGACGACTTCCCTCTAATCGCACTGGCCAGTACTGATACAGACGGTGATGGTGAACCAAATGTCACAGATACCGATGATGACAATGATGGTACGCCAGATACAAGTGACGCGTTCCCTCTAAATGCCAATGAAGATACCGACACCGATGGTGATGGCACGGGTGATAATGCCGATACCGACATCGATGGTGATGGCGTATCTAATGAGCATGATGCTTTCCCAACCGACGGCAATGAGTTTATTGACAGCGATGGTGATGGCACGGGCGACAAAGCAGATACCGACCGAGATGGTGACGGTACTGATAATGCTCAAGATGCCTTCCCTTTAAATGCGAACGAAGATACTGACACCGATGGTGATGGCATTGGTAATAATGAAGATCAGGATGATGACAACGATGGCTTAAGCGATAGTGCTGAAGGTACAGCTGGTTCTAACCCTTTACTTCGAGATACCGATGGTGATGGCAGACGAGACGGTGCAGATAACTGCCCAGTGAATGACAATGCCGATCAATTTGATCGTGATGGCGATGGTGCCGGTGATGCCTGTGATACCGATGCAGATGGCGATACGATTCTGGAAGATGGTACGGATAACTGCCCAACGATTCCAAATACCAATCAAAATGATGCGGATGAAGACGGAACGGGCGATGCTTGTGATACCGATGTCGATGGTGACGGTGTAGATAACCATACTGATAACTGTCCGGTAACATCAAACAGTGATCAAGTAGACGCTGATGGCAATGGTATTGGTGATGTTTGCGACGATGATGAAGATCAAGATGGCATTGTTGGTGTGTTGGATAACTGCCCAACGAATGCTAACCCGAACCAATTAGATACCGACCATGACGGCCAAGGTAATGCGTGTGATACCGATGATGACAACGATGGCATTAGCGACACGCAAGAAGCGAGTGATGGCACGAACCCATTATTAGTCGATACCGATGGCGATGGTGTGAATGATCAAGATGATGCTTTCCCAACTGACGCAACAGAAACCAAAGATACTGATGGCGATGGTACAGGTGACAATGCTGATACCGATGGCGATAACGATGGCGTAAATGACGATGTTGATAACTGTCCTGCCATTGCAAACGGTGTCAATGAAGATGATCAGATCGATACGGATTCTGATGGCAAAGGTAATGCATGTGACACTGATGATGATGGTGACGGTGTTGCCGATAGCTTTGATGCCTTCCCTCTAATCGCAGCCGAATCACAAGATCAAGATCTAGATGGTGTTGGTGATAATGCGGATAACTGTCCAATCAATGCCAATGGTGAGAATGAAGATGACCAAGCGGATAACGACGGCGACGGTATCGGTGATGCCTGTGATCATGATAATGATGGAGACGGTATTCCAGAAGGCCAAGGTGGCGATAACTGTCCAACCATTGCTAACCCAAGTCAACACGATATGGATGAAGACGGCGAAGGCGATGCTTGTGATACCGATGATGACGGTGACGGAACGCCAGATACTTCAGATAACTGCCCATTAATTTCTAATGATCAGACAAACACCGATGGCGCAACAGATGGTGGTGATGCTTGTGATCTGGATGATGATAATGACGGCTTAAGTGATGCGGAAGAAGCCGCTTTTGGTACCAATCCATTATTAGCTGATACCGATACCGATGGTACAAATGATAATGTAGATAACTGTCCAACAGATGCTAACGTAGATCAAGCTGACCAAGATGGAAATGGTCAAGGTGATGTGTGTGATATTGATACTGATGGTGACGGTGTACTGAATGCGGATGAAGCAGGTCAAGGCACTGATCCTGCTAATCCAGACTCAGACTCTGATGGCACAAATGACGGTTTGGATAACTGTCCTGCGTTATCGAATACCGACCAGCTTGATACTGACGAAGATGGTGACGGCAATGCCTGTGACGACGATGATGATAACGACACAGTTCTTGATTCCGTAGATAACTGTCCTACCGTACCTAACCCAGGTCAGGAAAATACTAATGGTTCAACAGTTGGTGATGCTTGTGTAACGGATACAGATGAAGATGGTGTTCCAGATGCAATCGACAACTGTCCAGCAATCGCGAACACCGATCAGGCGAACAATGATCAGGATTCTGAAGGTGACTTATGCGATACCGATGATGATAACGACACCGTCGCTGACGATGTCGATAACTGTCCGGTAGACGCTAATACAAATCAGGTTGATTTGGATGAAGACACTCAAGGTGATGTTTGTGATACAGATGATGATGCCGACGGTGTATTAGATACGGTTGATAATTGTCCAATCGATGCAAATGGTGTTAATGAAGATGACCAAAGCGATATTGATGGAGACAGCTTAGGTGATGCATGTGACTTTGATGACGATGGTGATGGCATTGCTGACACTTCTGATAACTGTCCTGCTATTGAAAATGAAGACCAGTTGAATTCAGATACTGATGCACAAGGTAACGCGTGTGACACGGATGATGACAACGATACCATTCTGGATGTAGATGAAGCAGCACAAGGCACCGATCCTTTATTAGCTGATACTGATGGAGATGGTGACGATGATGCAAACGATAACTGTCCTGTTATCGCCAATGCTGACCAAGCCGATAGTGATGGTAATGGTATTGGTGACGCGTGTGACGGAGTCGCTGACTTAAGCGGTTTCTGGCAGGTTCAACGTACCTTAACGGCCATTGAGTTTGATAACGCTGGTTCACAATGTGAGGGTACGTTAAACGATGTAGATGCAGGGCTTGTCATGGTGAAACAGGACAATGCAACGGTTGAAATCCTATTTGCAGATAATGGCTTTCATGGTGATGGTGATACCGGTACGGTCAGTGCTGCATCTGTCGTAAGTTGGGGGTCGGATGAAGAATTTGATGAGCATGGTTCTGCCGGCTTTGAATTCAGTGTTAGCGAAACGTGGAGTTTTACCGGTACGCCTGACAATGTGTCTACGCCAACCGTGTTAAGTGATACGTCAGCGACTGAGGTGAATACCTTCTTCGATGGTGAAGGTCAAACGGGTAATCAGACTGAACAATGTCGCTATACCTATACCGCTAGCATGACACGTATGTCACAAGTAGATGCGGCAGATGTATTAGATGCTCAGGGTGTAAACCAGGGTATGGTTTATATTGATTCTGATCACCGGTATATCGGTGAAACCAATGTTGATGTGTTCGAGTTTGGCTATGGTGTAATTGATGATGTCAACGGTGAGCGTGAGTTCTTCTGGAATGACGTAACTAACGCTTGGGAAACCGATCCGTCTGATAACCGATATATGCTATCGGCTAATGGCTGGGGTGAAGTAGCTGACAGAATCAGTGTTAGCGGTACACCAGGTGTCACCGCTGACTTGGTGACAACTGATGGATCAACAATCTATTCAACCATGCAAGTTAAAGCCTTTCAGGCATCATTGACCGGATTGCCGTTCAAGAGTGCGGTAGAAGAAGATTTGGTTAAACATTCCGCAACACCTGAAGGCGACTTTGCTAGTACGGCTTCAAGTACCTTCATTATTGAAGCAGTGAATCAAACGGATGCATTTGCCATTGAATGTGATATTCATGACGGAAACTATAGTGATCTTGGTTTGAACTGCGTGAATGCCTATATTCCAGACTGGACAAATCATCCTGAATTTAGTCAAACAGACTTAGCTACGTCCATTGGTGATGCGATTCACGCGAATGGCGTTTCAAGCTCAGGTAATGATAAAGGCTTATGGATTGGTCGATCTGAAGATGGAATGGATCAGGTCTATGCCTTCTTGAATGGTGCAGACACTTCAGGGGCGAATGGTACGTCAGGTACGGTGAGTTTTGCTTTACACCACTTTTCAGCACAAGAGCCAAGTGCGATTCTTGATGAAGCGAGTGCCCCTGTCAGTGCAACATGGACAATTAGCCAACCATTAAGCTCAAGTGAATCAGTCTTGGTATTTGAGATTCCAGAATTCTTATTCAAAGAATTCGATATCGAATGGCGAGATTCTAAGTTCATTATTATGGCTGCGGTTGAAGCGGGTGATACTCAAAGCTTCTTACGCTTTGGTGGCATGACGCCAGCGGGTGCTGTTGAGCATTTCCCTCTGATTAACGTTCCGGCTTTGGATGAGGTGATTGCAAACTTCGACTATAACCGCCCTGATACAGATGGTGATGGTGAGTCGGATGATGTCGATAACTGCCCAGACCATTCGAATGCCGATCAGGCAGATTCTGATGGAAATGGACGTGGTGATGTGTGTGATAGCACTCAGCCTGTTGACGATATATTCACCTCAGAGAATGTGCATGGTGATTACATTATTACCTTCCCAGGTGCGCCGGGCGAGCCTGATGATAAAGCCTTTTACACCTTCAATAATAATGGTACAGGCACAGTATTTTTTAGTGATGGCCCTACAGGTGGTGAGAGCTTTATTTGGTCAGTTGCGAATGGAACCTTGACGTTGGATATCACTACTGAAACCGGTTCTCATGACTTAGACCTATACACAATTGAATCTGGTACGGTTGAAGGCGGTACCCTAAATGCCACGATTGATGAAGGAAATGACGGTTCAATTGACTATGTTGGCCCAGCTGAGTGGGAAAGGGATAACACTCAAGGTGGAAATGATTCAGATGGTGATGGTGTAGACGATAATGTTGATAACTGTCCTGCTGTATCAAACTCTGACCAAGCCGATTCCGATGGAAATGGCGTTGGCGATGCGTGTGAAGGAACGACAACAATTGCTGATGCAGATAGTGACGGTGTATTAGATGCCGATGATGCCTTCCCGGATGATGCCACCGAGCAGCGTGATACCGACGGGGATGGTGTTGGTAACAATGGTGATGCTTGCCCTTATCTAGCAGGTAGTAATCAAACAAGTGGCGACTGTGCAGACCCGGGTGTCGATATGTCAGGCGAGTACTTGCTAGCCTGGAGTGTTGATGGAACAAATCCAGACAATAGAGAATATGATGACCAATCAGATTCTTGTGTTGCGGTGACAGAAACGACGGGAACTGAATTAGTTCATGTTCGCCAAGTTGGTAACCAAGTGATTTTTGAAGGTGGTGATGGTGAAGATCATTGGATGGATATTGGAACCATTCTAGCAAACGGAACGTTTACTGTGACGGATACCGATGGGGACCCTGCTGAATCATTTTCTATGGCAGGCACCTATACAAGCGGTACCATTTCAGGCACTTTCACCGAGTCGCGTGAAACAAGTAATGCCTCGGATACCTGTACTGAAAACGGTAACTTCACCGGAGCGCAGCCTACAGACATTACTGAAAGTGATGTTGGTTCGACAGGTGTGACTTGGTTTGAATCTGATCGAGAGTTTGTTGGTCAGGCTGAAATTGGTGAATTCGAATACGGCGTTTTGAGTGAATCACTTGAGCAGCTATTTGAGTTTAACCCTGAAACAGGTGCTTTTGATGATGTGACCTCTGAAGTTCAGGGTGCTGGAGAATCACGCTATTTGACCTCTGGTGGAATTGTCGTTGCAGATGATTTATTCATTATCACTGGTTATGGTGCTTCAGGTACGGATGTGACGGGTGAAGGAGCCAATGCACAACCAACAGATGGCGGTGTCACTGTTGCGCAAGGTGCGATGACGGTCGATTTAGCTGAATTTGATGTGGATGCTTTACCGATCAATAAGTTCTTGCACGGGTTTGATCTGGCGATTGATGACACCTCCGTATTTGCTACCGGTGCCCGTGCTTATATTGGCGAGATCACCCCAGTCGAAACGACTTATTCTTACTGGTGTGATGATGACTGGTCACCTTGGTTCGATGCGAATTTAGACTGTGATAACGTCGTACCAAAAGGGTATGTTGACCCAGATGGTGATGGTGAGTATGACCCTGTACCAGCAACCTCATTTGCAGATGTCTTCTCAACACCAGCCGAGTTAAGCGCTCAGCCAGTTTCGCAAACGGTTGCTGATCGCGGTATCTGGGTAGGAGAAGGATATGATATGGGCGGAGAATATTCCATTCGCGCCTATTTACAGTCAACGAGCGGTGATGAAACAGGGTTGTCTACCGATGTGGCTGCGGGGGTTGGTTTTGTAAAAGCTTACAGAGACTCTCCACTAGTATTTAACATTGGTTCAACCACCTTAAGCACCACTACAGTCGGCTCTGTTCAAGTGGTTGAAGTGGAATTACCAGAAAATATTGCTCAATTAGCGAATAGCGACAAAGAAGAGAGCCATTATTTCTTATTTGTTGATGCAAGCTCCGAAACAGCCGGTCCGATTTTGAGACGTGGCGAAGTACGTACCGTAGATAATGTTGAACATGAATTGCTATTCAATGACATTGCGAGAACGAATATTCTGGCAGCCTTTGACTATACAGTTCCTGACAGCGATGGAGACGGCAAGAATGACGCGATAGATAATTGTCCTTCCGTATCAAATGCTGATCAACTTGATACAAACGGCAATGGCATCGGTGATGCGTGTGAAGGGACAACGCCGAGTGATACGGATGGTGATGGTGTAGACGATTCAGTTGATAACTGTAAGTTTACGTCAAACCCAAATCAAACGGATACAGATGGCGATGGTATTGGTGATGCCTGTGAAAGTACGACGACGATTGCTGATGCAGACAGTGACGGTGTATTAGATGGCGATGATGCCTTCCCGGATGATGCCTCAGAGCAGCGTGATACCGATGGCGATGGTGTTGGTGATAATGGTGATGCATGTCCCTATCTAGCAGGTAGTAATCAAACAAGTGGCGACTGTGCAGACCCTGGTGTCGATATGTCGGGTGAGTACTTGCTAACTTGGAGCGTTGATGGCTCCAACGCAAATAATAGAAAGTATGATAAAGACTCTGATGCTTGTGTGGCTGTAACCGAAACGGCAGGGAATGAATTAGTTCGTGTTCGTCAGGTTGGTAATCAAGTGATTTTTGAAGGTGATGATGGTGATTACCATTGGATGGATATTGGAACTATTCAATCCAATGGTAGTTTTACCGTTACTGATACCGACAATGACCCGGCAGAAGACTTTACTATGTCAGGTACTTACGGCAGCGGTTCAATTTCAGGCACCTTTGTAGAGTCACGTGAAACAAGTGATGCTTCAGATACCTGTATTGAGAACGGCAATTTTACAGGCGTACAACCAACAGCCATCACAGAAAGTGATGTAGACACAACAGGTGTGACATGGATAGATTCTGACAGTGAATGGGATGAGCAAGCTCAAAAAGACGTGTTTGAATATGAATACGGTACATTGAGCGGTTCAGCTGAACAGATGTTTACTTATGACATGACGAGTGAATCATGGGTGAACACTACTTCTGAAGCGGTTGGCGCAGAGAACTTCCTCACAAGTGCTGGTTTAGTCATAGCTGATGACCTTTTCCAGATTACTGGTTATGGCGCGTCAGGAACTGATGCTACAGGTGAAGTGGCAACCATTAAGGTAACAGATGGTGGTGTCGCGGTTGATTATGAAACCTCTTTGCTTGAGCTTGGTTCACTGGATATCTCAACATTACCCCTTAAGTTAATGTTAGATGGTGATTTTGAAGGGGTATTCCAGCCAACGGACGTGTTCAGCTCAGGTGCGCTTGCTTATGTAGGAGAAATTACGCCAAGTGCACAAACCTACCGCTACTGGTGTGATGACGACTGGGATATCTGGTTTGACTCGAACCTGGACTGTGACAACATTGTACATAATGGTTCAGAGGATCCAGATGGTGATGGTGTGTATGACCCTATTCCAGCAACGTCATTCGATGATGTTTTCTCAACGGCTGCTGAGTTATTAGCAGAACCTGTGACACAAACTGTGATTAATCGCGCACTTTGGATTGGTAGTGGCTACGATAGTGGTGGAGACTACAACATTACGGCTTTTCTTGAATCAACGTCAGGTAATGGGACCGGTTTAGATAGTGATCCTAATGCTGGCGTCACATTTGTGAAAAATTACAACAATACTTCTGACAGCTTCAATATCGCAGAAACAACGATTAGCAGCTCATTGATTGGCTCCATTCAGGTGGTTGAGTTTGTTGTTCCAAAACTAGTTGCTCATTTGGCGGATCGGGATGATGAAGAAAGCAATATTTTCTTATTCGTTGATACTACCGAGTCTAGTTTTGGTGACATTGTCAGGCGTGGTGAAGTACGAAAAGTTGATCAGGTCAATAAAGAGTTATTATTCAACGATGTAGCATTAGCCGATATTCTTGCAGCATTTAACCCAATGCCACCCGCAGCGCCTGCAGGTGAAAACATTGGTGCATGGTTGCTGGATGAGCAAAATGGCAATGTAAATGTACTGGTCTTCATTAACGAAGGTAGTTACATCATCGGTCATACTGGCAATCAAGAGCCTGATTCAGGTATTGGTCAAACTGTTGCCGTTTCTGCTGAGCATGGTACTTATGTTTGGGACGATACTTCCGGTGGCTTGACTGTCTCGCCGGTGGCTCAAAGTGATGGACAGGGTGGCTTGTCTGATATGAACACGATGACCATGAGTGTTGATGCGAATACTTTGACCATTAATGACTCAGTGGAAGGGTCAATACCTTTTCAGGGAATCGTTTCTCAAACAGAACCTTTGGTGGGTGCATGGCTTCTTCCTGAGCCAGATAGTTTGAATATTTTGGTTTTCATGGATGATGCTAATTACATCATCATGCATACCAACAATGCTGAAAATGATGACGTAATCGGTCAAGTGGTTCCAACTTCTGCTGAATACGGTAACTACACCTGGAATGCATCAACGGGTGCGTTCACCGCGACCCCACAAGGAGAAAGTGACGGTCCTGGTGGCTTATCTGACCCTGGTGGCTCCTTTACACTTACGTTGAATGGTGATGAATTGACCCTAAATGACGGCTCTGGAGATGCTGTTTTCAGAAAAGTTGGCGCAGATCCTTTTGCGCTTGCTAGTGGAAATAACGTTAATTTCGATTCTGGTACAGCTGTTGGCTTCGACATTTTCGGCGTTGCAGGTTCAGGCTTTGTACGTGAGTACGATGACGAAGAGGCCGGAACAGAAGTCTTTGAATACTATGTGTTTAGTGACTCTGATGATACTGGCCGATGGGTACGTGATGAAGAAGACCTTGATACTGGTTCTTCGGTATTAAGTGTTGATGAGGCCATGACCTGGACTGTCGAAGCAAATGGAAATCTGAAAGTTACAATGGATAGTGATGGCTCTTCTTTTGATGGGGAGGTTCATGCGGTAGCATTAGAAAGTATGGCTGATACACATCGCCCAATGGTTGTTATTGAGGTTGATGGCATATTGGAAGCCCCGGGTTTGGACAAGAGCATGCGTTTAGTATCTGAGGCTGCCGCATTGGCAGAGATTGGAACGCCAGTTGATCTGACAAGTAATGATGATGTAATTGGCAATTTCCATTATGATTTTGATCAAAATGAACAGGTCCGTTATATATCGGATGGAACGGTTGAGTTTTGGGAAGATAATGGTTCAGGTGGCGTCGAATTTTGTTGTGATGGAACTTGGAGCCTAGATCCAACAACCGACACGATCACTGTAACAGAAGGGGATACCTGGACAGTCCTGTTTGAGGATATTTCTGCTGATACTACTGATGTAGACGATGATGGTGATACAACTGAGTTGGTGTATAAAGCAGCAGGATGGTGGGACGTTGACTCATCCACTTCCTTAGGTGTGTTCTATCGAGATACCCTGCTTGAAATACAGCCTTAGTTTTTAAGGTCTATGAAGTAAAAAAGCCAGATCATTTGATCTGGCTTTTTTCGTTATGGATAAGACGTCAAGCTAAGTTAAAAAACAACATTCAGTCGAACTAATCCAGGTATACCTGATACATCTCTTTCCTGCAGAATAAGCGGAACAATATCAATATTTACACGCTCGTTATAAGCCCAGCGCCCACCAAAGGCGAAGCTATTATCAGTATCATCTTGTGTGGTGAAGCTACCTTCTACGCCTAAAGAAAAAAGCCCTGATACGGTGTCGATCACGCCAACATAAGCACCTAAGTCAATATCTACGTAGGTATCACTTTCTGAGCTGCTGTTACTGCTATGGACTAGTTGAGGGCTAAGCGAAAAAGTTCCTGCATCCGCTTCAACGGTTGCAGCAAGACCAAATACCACGCTGGTGTTATGAGCGCCGTCTTCGATATTAAATTGTGAAACACCGCCGAGTAATGCCCACTGTATGGCATTGCTAGAATCGTTACTCGTTTTAAAGTCTTTCATGGCATATTTCAAAAGCGCTGAGTTTGAGCCGTTCGCATCAATGCCGCTATTAATGATCAACTCAGAATTAGGCAAACCAAGACGAATGCCACCACCGTTATCGAAACTATCTGAACCAGTACTCAGTTCGATCGATACCTGACTTTGCTTGCTCACGGTGCCGTGCTCTATAAAAAAGCCGCGTGTTGGCTCGTTATATTGCTTTTTAGGTGTTGAGGGAGGTGTTGAAGGTGCTGTTTCAGCCAGAGCCGTTGACGCAAGCAAGCTAAATGAAAGAGCGCTATATAAAGCAATACGCATAGTAAATTTCCTTATAGAAAGTTTAAAAGATAAATGAATTGTGAAAAAATTAGAGGATGTTATTCGTTGATAAACTTAAGGCCAATACCTGCAGGTTCAAGACGAACGATTTTCATTTTAAGAATGGGGGCTACCATGCCCATACCCTGAACTTGGCCCTGGACGATTGTGCCGACTGGCGGCATATCGATATCTTCTGTTAACAGAAAAATACCGCCATCTGAAATGTCGCGAGTGTTAACGAGAATCTCGCCGATGCTGTCATGGGTTACTTTGACTTGGCATTTCATCGGTGTTCTAGGGTCGTTACGGCTATCTGACATAGTTAATACTTGTGATCTTTTAGTCTTAAATTGAATGAATCCTTTTATACTGGCTTATTATTCATGTTTTTTCCAATATTGCCCTTAAGTTTTGTTAAGGTTTGGGTGAAATAGAGCCAAAAGAGTGCTTCAAGAGAGTATTGCATGACTCAAACCGCTGACATTCCGGCCGTCGTTTTATACGGAATCCATTGTTTAATGCTGAAAAACTACAAGCGAGCTGGGATCTGATTGAAAAACGCTCCGGGATGATAAAGTAACTTAAAGGGACGGTTATAGTGAAAGCACTTTTTAGTTATATTTTGCAGCGTATTGATTAAAATGTTCGTATGATTCACTTAGTCATTGAAACAACGTGTCGTACAGATCAGCGCCGACGAAAAATGAGCAGTAGTATAAAAATCTTAAACAGGGAAAAATAATGAAAACAGGAAATGGGTTTTCAAGTGCAACACGAGTGCTGTTTGTATTAGCGGCTTTTGTTGTGGTGGTGGCTGGTCTGCGTTCTGCAGAGTCCCTAATGGTAACGTTCTTATTGTCTGGTTTTTTTGCCATTATTTGTGCGCCGCCTTTTCTTTACATGTCGAATAAAGGCTTACCTCATTGGCTGTCACTGATTCTTGTCGTCATATTTATTTGTTTAATACAATTAGTGTTTATATCGATTATTACCACTTCACTTAATAACTTCTCACAAGACTTGCCTATTTATCAAGAACGGCTCAGAGCGCAAACGGGTGAGCTGTTTACATTATTGGGCGCTTGGGGGATTGATATTCCAAAAGAGAAACTCCTACAGCATTTCGATCCGTCCACTGTTTTTAATATGGCGGTAAAAACTTTAGGTAATCTTGGCGGTGTGCTCTCCAACTCATTTCTGATCATTCTGACAGTTATTTTTATGTTGTTTGAGGGGGTGTCTTTACCTGCAAAACTTCATTTGGCATTTGGTGAGAGTAGTGCGCACATGAATCATATTCAGCGCTTTTTAGACAATGTTAAGCAGTATATGACTATAAAAGTAATGATTAGCTTAGCAACCGGAGGCGTAATCTATATCTGGCTGCGCATCTTAGGGGTGGAGTATCCGATGCTTTGGAGCTTAATTGCATTCTTATTTAATTTTGTACCAAATATAGGCTCAATTATTGCGGCAGTGCCGACGACATTGCTTGCTTTAATACAATTGGGGCCATTCTATGCTTTATTAACTGCTTTGGGTTATGTCGTGACAAATATGGTGATGGGGAGTGTGATAGAGCCGCGCTACATGGGGCGTGAGCTTGGTTTATCAACATTGGTGGTGTTTTTGTCTTTGGTTTTTTGGGGCTGGGTGCTTGGCCCTGTGGGTATGCTACTGTCGGTGCCTTTGACGATGTTGCTGAAAATTGCATTTGAAAGTAGTCAGGAAACCCAGTGGTTAGCGATCTTGATGGGGCCGGAACTCGTGACGAAAAGTGAGATACCGGCTTTAGGTAAGGTACTTAAATAGAAGCTAACTAAGCTAATATGGCTAAAAATCGTCACCAAAAAATGGGTCATCTTTACTAAGTGCTTCACTTGAATTTAAACTTTTTAGTGAATTAATTCGGTCTTTGCTATGTGTCATTGCTTGGCTTATTTGTTCACTATATTGTTCTAACCATGTTCTAGAGCCTGGAACCATATGTGCCAAGTCATAAGTGCCTGACTGCAAAGCAGTTAAAAATGTCTGAAAACTTTGTTCTTGTTCAAGCATTACTCTTTTAAGGGTCGTGTTTTGGGTGTTGGCGAGCTGCCCTTTTAGCTCAGGAATTGTTAATGAAAAATCATTAAGTTTTGAATCAAGGTTGCCCAGTTGCTGTTTAAGTTCTAATACTTCTGTCTGTAGCCCGGTGTCCGCTTCATTATTTGATTTTTTAGTATCTTTAAAAATCAAAAGAGTGAAAGCGGTTACTAGCATCGAAATAACAATCACAAGCACTAATGCCATACTAAATAAGACTAGCTTATTCGTGCCTGCTTTTTTTTCCAGTTGAGCTATTCGTTGTTCTTCTGTTAGAGGCTCTTTATTTTCGGGGGCTTCTTGCTCGGTATCTTCTTTTTTTGCCATGTTTAATCCAAATTATTGAGTACTTTATTTAGTGTAGTACAGAATACTAAAAAGTCATCAAATGCTTTTGAATTAAGGGTTTAGCTCAGCTTGTTAACTGGTTAGTTTAATATATTTTGCCATGAGCGCATCTTTGTCTTCGTTGTGTTCAGGATCTAAAGGAATACAGTCAACAGGGCAAACTAACTGGCATTGTGGTTCGTCGTAGTGTCCAACACACTCTGTGCATTTGTTCGGGTCGATAATATAAATTTCTTCTCCGGCAGTAATTGCTTCATTCGGACATTCTGGTTCACATACATCACAGTTGATGCAGTCGTCAGTAATTAGTAATGCCATGTATAGGGTCTCGTCTTAAAATTTTAGGCGTTTTTAAATTGTTTGTTTAATGCTTCCACAACGACAGGGCTAACAAATTCTGTGACATCCCCACCTAGAGTAGCTATTTCGCGAATTAAAGTGGATGAGATATAAGACAAGTGGTTGTCAGGTGTCAGGAACAAGCTTTCAGCTTGAGGTACTAAACGGCGGTTCATATCAGCCAGCTGAAATTCAAACTCAAAGTCTGAGACGGCGCGTAAGCCCCTTAAAATAATATTTACTTTATGCTCAATGACAAACTCAGCCAATAGATTCTCAAAACCAATCACTTCAATATTGTCAATGTGTGATAAAACTTCTCTTGCCATTTCGACGCGTGTTTCTATCGGAAATAATGGTTGTTTTTTAGGGCTGGCTGCAACTGCAATAATGACTTTATCGAACAGTTTTGCTGCGCGTTCAACAATGTTGGTATGACCATTTGTAATTGGATCAAAGGTACCAGGATAGACGACTATATTCATTGTAATTTAAGCCCCGAGCATCTCAAAATAACAAGATAAAAAGAAGGTGAAATATAAGGGGCTGAATATTAACTAAATTTGAAACAACTTTCCAGATCACTAGCATGGCACTTGGCCATGCTAGTGATGATGCTAGCGTAAAAAGATAGAAAATATAGCTTTATGAATTGCTTTGCCATAAGGAGGGTAAGCGAACTTCGTGCTGTTAAATCCTGACTTCTTGAAAACCGACTTCGCATGAGAGAAAGTCAAGAATCCCTGTTCTCCATGATAACTTCCCATACCTGACTCACCTACACCCCCGAAGTGTAAGTCCTCTTGGGCAAAATGAGAGATCGTATCGTTTATGCAAACCCCGCCAGCTCGAACCTGATCAAGTACATGTTGTTGTTCGTCCTTGTCTTTGCCAAAGTAATACAGAGCAAGTGGTGATGGTCGGTCGTTGATGTAGTTAAGCGCATCATCTATTGATTTGGTCGCAATAACAGGCAGGATTGGCCCAAATAATTCCTCTTGTAGAACCAGCATGTCGTCGGTGGCGTTCAATACTAAATAGATAGGCATCTTTCGAGTGCCTTCATTCATATCTTCGTCGGCACTGTTGCACTCAATAATTGATGCACCTTTAGCCCGGGCATCATCAAGGTATGATTGAAGGCGAGCATATTGACGTTGATCTATGACACTTGTGTAGTCTTTATTGTGTTTGAGGGTCGGGTACATTTTAGCAATAAAATGTTGGAACCGGTCTACAAAGTGCTCAAGTCGATGTTCTGGGCACAGAATATAATCAGGTGCTACACAGGTTTGTCCTGCATTAAAGGCTTTACCAAAAGCGATAGGTTGAATGGCGTCATCCATATCAACATCATCAGAAATAATAGTGGGTGACTTGCCGCCTAACTCCAATGTAACGGGTGTTAAATTAGCTGCTGCTGCACGCATGACGTGTCGGCCCACGGCTGTTGAACCTGTAAATAGTAGGTGGTTCCACGGGATACCCGAAAACTCGGTTGCTACTTCTGCATCACCATTAATCACTGTGACCAAATCTTGAGGGAAGGCATTATGAATCAGGTTTTCAATTAACGCTGAAGTAACTGGCGTAAATTCAGACATCTTGATCATTGAGCGGTTGCCTGCAGCGAATGCGGCAATGAGAGGGCCCATTGATAACGCTACTGTATAGTTCCACGGTGAAATAATACCGATCACCCCCAGAGGCTGATATTGAACAAAGCTTGTAGCTGGCTGGAATAAAGGAGATACTTTTTTCTTATCTATGGCCATCCAGGATTTTAAGTTTTTGAGGGTGTAATCAATACTGTGTATAGATGTCACTAACTCGGCTAGTTTTGTTTCTTCGGTTGATCTGCAAGAAAAATCCTCAGTAATGGCATCAATAATGGCTTGTTGATTATCCATAAGCATACTGCGAAGCTTTTTTAGGTTTGCAATACGCTCTTCGTAAGACGGCATTGGGTTTTTTCGAAATGCTGCTTTTTGTTCATCAAATACTTGGTTCATGTGTTTTATTTGTTTTTTGCTTTCAGTAATCTGAATAACTTTAGCGACCATTTGGAAGTATCCTGTAAAAAAAATAAAATGAAAATAACTCTTACAACACTATGTTTTGTATTTTTAGAGTATATACTCTAAAAAGTCAACAGTAGAAATATTAAATATGACCGATAGTCACAAATATTGAGGCTCGATTGTTGATATTTAGGAGACTTGGTTCTCGTGCTAGGTTTCAGATATTGCGAAACTCGGCATCACTCATTAGAGTGCGCCCTTCGCATATTTTGATGTGATGATGAGCTAAAAAGTTCGTTGTAAAATTAAATACTGGAAATACTCTTTAGATGAAAACGAAAGATAAAATTATTTTAGCAAGTCTGGATCTTTTTAATGAGAATGGAGAGCGTAATGTATCGACTAACCATATTGCTGCGCACTTAAATATATCTCCTGGTAATTTGTATTATCATTTTCGGAACAAGAGCGACATTATTTATGAAATTTTCAAAAACTATAAGTTAATGGTCGACACCTATTTGAATGTACCTTTTGATCGGGCGATTCACATTAATGACCTGATTGCTTACCTTGATGCGGTTTTTAATGGTTTATGGGCTTATCGTTTTCTTCACAGAGATCTAGAGCACTTATTAGAAAGTGACGAGCGCTTACGTAAGGATTATCGTCAATTTACTTTAGATTGTTTGGAGAGCGTCAGGGCGATTATTTATGAGATGGAAAAAAGTGAAATATATCGACCAATGACCGACTCCCAGCGTCAGTCAAAAGCATTAAATACCTGGTTGATTGTGACTAACTGGATGACTTACCTAAAAACAGTGCATGATGAAGAAAAGGGGTCTAATGCGCTGAACCGACAAACTATTAAGCATGGTGTGTACCAAATATTAGATTATGTCATGCCTTATTTACATGAGGATAAGCAGGCACTGGCAACTGAGTTACAGGCTGCTTATCGTTTTGATGGGATCGTACCTAATTCGGGGATTTAATCTGGCATGGGGTGAGCTATATCCCCATTTTTTCTTGCACTATTTCAGTCAGTTGTGTTCGAACCTCATCGACACCGGATTTCTTCAAACTGGAAAATAAAATAACATCAACTAGTGATGAGTGTTCTTCGAGCGCTTTTTTGACTTGGAAATATACTTGCTTGGATGGCCCGTACTTCATCTTATCGCTCTTAGTGAGCAGTATTACTGTTGGTAGTTCACATTGGTCAGACCAGTCGAGCATCATATTGTCGAAATCAGTCAGTGGTTTTCGAATATCCATAATTAACACTAGAGCAGAGAGGCTTTCACGATTTCGTAAATAATCATCTAAATGTTTTCCCCATTCAGACTTTAATGCCAACGAAACTTTTGCATAACCATAGCCAGGAAGATCAACTAAGCGAACGCCTTGTGTGCTCAAATCAAAGAAATTAATTAATTGTGTGCGTCCGGGGGTTTTACTTGTTCGGGCTAATTTTTTATTGTTGGTAATTGAATTAATTGCTGATGATTTCCCCGCGTTGGAGCGACCAGCAAAGGCGATTTCGATGCCATCATCTTCGGGGCAGTTTGAGAGTTTTGAGGCGCTTCGGGAAAAAGAAGCGCTATTATAAGCAATCGAAAGTGAAGTCATATTTAAGTCAATTTTTAAGGTACTAATGTTAAGGCAATGATAAGAAGGCCGTACTGTAAGGTAAGGGTTTTATCAAGAAGGGCTTAGTGTATAATAGCCCAAAATTTTTTGCCTGATCTTTCTGTTGTTGTTATGGATTTATAGTTCATAATGATACTCGGGTTATTTGTTTTCAGGCTGGTTTGTGCATTTCGAATGAGAGTGAGCGAGATAAAAATGAGAAATATTTTTACAAGTATATTGTTAGTTGTTGGTTTGGCTGGAACTTATGGCGCTTCAGCAGCTGATGTTGATGCAGGAAAAGCAGCTTCAGCAATTTGTGCGGGTTGTCATGGTGCTGATGGTAATAGTGTCGTGGGCAACTTTCCTAAGTTGGCGGGTCAGGGTGTAAAGTATCTTGTGAAGCAAATGGCTGACATCAAAAGTGGCGCTCGTCCAGTTGTTGAAATGACCGGGCTCTTGGATGGATTAACCGTTCAGGATTTCAATAATCTGGCGGCATTTTATCAATCTCAGGTGGCAACTGGTGGTCAGGCAAAGAAAGATTTAGTTGCTAAGGGTGAAGAATTATACCGAGCTGGAAATCCAGCAACGAACGTCGCTGCTTGTACCGCTTGTCATGGTCCTGCAGGGGAAGGTGTTGAGCTGGCAGTATTTCCAGCATTAGCGGGTCAGCAGGCTGATTATCTTGCTAAGCAATTAAAGAACTTTCGAAGTGGTGAGCGGGCTAATGATGGCGAGGCTCGTGTAATGCGTGCAGTTGCTGCAAGGCTAAGCGATAAAGAAATTGAATCGTTAGCGAGTTATATCTCTGGTTTGCATAAGTAAAATTTTGAGTTTGTAAAAAACCCTCCTTGTGAGGGTTTTTTTGTGCCTGTTTAGTCTAACGAAATAGTCATGTAAGTTTTCTTGAGCACTGATTTGTGCCTCGTTATGATGTCGTATCTAAACTTAAATGATCATTATTATTGATAAAACAGAAGAGGAATGGTTCATGCGTCTATTTAAATTACGTTTATTGCCGCTATTGCTGGTATTACTTTGTGTAAGCTCCTTTGGTTATGCTGCTGATATTTGGGAAAAAGGCCGTCACTACAAGGAATTACCATATCCGGTTAAAACTGCAGACCCAAGTAAGATAGAGGTGCTAGAACTGTTTTGGTACGGTTGCCCGCATTGTTATGAGTTTAACAATGATCATCTTCCTAAGTGGGAGTCGGAGTTAGCTGATGATGTTGATTTTAAACTAATGCCTGCGACTTTTCCTGGTTGGGTAGAGCATGCTAAAGCATATTATGCGGCTGAATTTCTGGGGGTGCAGAAAAAAATGCACCAGCCTTTATTTGATGCAATTCAAGCAAGCCCAAAAAAATATAAAGATGTCGATGATCTGAAGCCTTTATTTATTGCTCAGGGTGTCAAGTCAGAAGACTACGACGCTATTTTTGAAGCGAAAGGTTTTAGAAAAATATCAAAAGTTGAAGAAGCGATTGAAAAAGCAACGAAAAAAATTAAGAGCTTACGTATCTCGGGTGTGCCTGCATTAATTGTAAATGGTAAATATAAGATTGGGGTACGAGATGCAGGGGGCTTTCCTAATATGCTAAAAATTGCTAATTTTTTGATTCACAAAGAGCGTGAAAGCTTAAAAAAGTAATGCTACTGTAGACGTCTTACTAAGATATAGCGTCCTTCAGGGCGCGTATCTTCAATCTGCGTTCTCAATCGTATAAAGGTCTTAAGTGGTATTATGCGCAAGCGATTGAAATTTCATCTAAACAGGATTCTATCGCCATTAGAATCTTCTTCCAAAATTGCTGATCAATCGGTGATTGATCAAACGCCATACCTTGATACTACGCAAACAATTCGTTTACTGACCTTTAATATTCAGGTTGGGATCTCAACATCGTCGTACCGTCACTATCTTACGCGTAGCTGGCAGCATATTCTTCCTCATAAAAATCGACAGGATAATCTTGATAAAATTGCAGTGCTGCTAAAAAACTATGATGTGGTTGCTTTGCAGGAGGTTGATGGCGGCAGTTTGAGAAGTGGCTTTGTTAATCAGGTTGAGTATTTGGCGAAAGAAGGTGAATTTTCATATTGGTATCAACAGCTAAATCGTAATTTTGGACCGATTGCTAAGCATAGTAACGGTTTGCTGAGTCGTTTTAGGCCGATTCAGGTGGATGAGTATAGTTTGCCTGGTTTAATTCCTGGGCGGGGGGTGATTGTTGCCCAGTATGGGAAAGTGGATGATCCAATTGTATTGGTGATAATGCACTTGTCTTTAAGTGTTAGTGCGCAAACACAGCAGTTACGTTTTGTGCGAGACTTAATTGAAGGCTTCGAGCATATTATTTTAATGGGAGATATGAATACTCATGCGGAAAAGCTTTTGCATGATTCCCCGTTGAAAACTTCCGGTTTGGTTGCTTTGCCTGGTGTGTCTCATACCTTTCCTAGCTGGCGGCCTGAAAAGGGCTTGGATCATATTCTGGTGAGTCGTTCGTTAGTGATTAAGAAGGCGGGTGTCGTGCCGTTTCCGGTGTCGGATCATTTGCCTATTGCCTTGGATGTGCGTTTACCTGACTCTTATCATCAATAGCTTGAATCTCAAGAAGCAATAAACAAAAAAACCGACGTTTTTATTAAAAGCGTCGGTTTTTTTAATGGAAGCATAAGACTAAATGCTAAAGCAAAATCACTATTTGATTTTAGCTTCTTTGTACATTACGTGCTTACGAACGACAGGGTCGAACTTTTTGATTTCCATTTTTTCTGGCATGTTGCGTTTGTTCTTGTCAGTCGTATAGAAATGACCAGTACCCGCGCTTGAAACTAAACGTATTTTATCACGCATTGTATATTCCCCTTAAACCTTTTCGCCGCGAGCGCGTAGTTCGCTCAGGACAGTATCAATACCTTTCTTGTCAATAATACGCATACCCTTAGTAGATAAACGTAGCTTAACAAAACGGTTCTCGCTCTCAACCCAAAAACGGTGAGATTGCAAGTTAGGCAAAAAACGACGACGTGTGCGGTTTTTTGCGTGTGAAACATTATTTCCTGTTACTGGGCGCTTGCCTGTAACTTGACATACTTTAGACATTGTAACCTTGCCTCCAACTTCTCAACGACCCTTGAAGGCACGTTAAAATAAATTCAAATCGTCGGACTTTTTTAAAGTCCTTACTAAAGAGCCCGCCTTTATACCAGAAAGCCTTTTCGATCGCAAAGAGAATTACATTAAATGAGACTAAAATGTCGAATTTAATGCTTTCTGCTATCATAGTAGGCCTTGTTCAGCGAAGCTCATAACCTGATGGCCTGCAACGATCATGTGATCGAGTACTCTAACATCTATTAGGTCAAGCGCTTTTTTGAGTCGCTCAGTTAACTGAATATCAGCATGGCTGGCTTTAGTAGATCCTGAAGGGTGATTATGGCAGAAAATTACGGCGGCAGCGCCTTTTTTTAGAACACTTTGGATGACTTCCCTAGGGTAAACAGATGCAGAGTCCAGAGTGCCTCGAAACAGCTCTTCAAAACCAAGTATTTTGTGTTGTGTATCTAAGTATAAACAGGCAAAGACTTCGTGTTGTCTATTGCCTAAAGCGCTAAGCAAGAATTGTTTGCTGGCTGCCGGGCTGGTGATGATATTGCTTTCACACATCTCGTTGTGAAAAAAGCGTTTACTCATTTCTAATGAGGCTTGAAGTTGAACATATTTTGCGGGCCCCATACCAGGGAAAGCGCAAAAATCAGCTTCACTGCTCATAAGTAAAGACTTTAGGTTACCATAATAGTTGATAAGGTCACGGGCAAGATCGAGAGCCGTTTTGCCCCGCATTCCTACCCTTAAAAAAATGGCTAAAAGCTCTGCGTCGCTTAAGCTATTTGCGCCATGATTTAAGAGTTTCTCTCTGGGGCGTTCATTTATTGGCCAGTCTGTAATTGCCATACTAAATCCTTTTAGTTTGTTTTTGGCTTGAAGTTGAAAGCTGTCTGTTTACCCTGTTCTAATTGCCTGCCATGCCGCCTCTGCATATAACTCGCGGTGCTCAATTAGTTCTGTTTTAGTTTTATCTGCTAGCCAGCGTAAAGCAAAGTCTTGAGAAGGGCCAATAATCAGTGCGTGATAAACCTCAAAAGGCAGTTTTTTAATTTCATTCCGTTCAATGTAGGGGAAAAACCAATCACGAAGGCGTTTGAAGTGTGCTCTTTTTTGCTGCTCATGTTGTTCTTTTTGTTGGCTGTTCTCGACCAAACTTCGGTAGCGAAATACAAAGCGAGCCCAGTCAGGATTTTCGTCTATCCAATCTATATAGCATTTTACGACGGCCTTCACGCCTTCTTTGGCTGTATTTGCCTCAGACAATGCGATTTCCTGACGTGCACTATGGTTGCTGACGCCATTTAAAAAAAGTGCCACCACGATGCCGTTTTTATTGTTGAAGTGGTGGTAAATACTGCCAACACTAACGCCAGAAACGTCGCGAATATCAGCAATGGTGGTGCTCTCGACGCCTTTATTTATAAAGCATTTCAAGGCGCCAGCTAAAATATGTTCTTTTGATTTGTTCATAGATTTGTCGATAAAAGCACGATTAGAATATTATTCTAGAATTTAGTTCTGGTATTGTGTAGAGTTTATCGTGTCTATTGATGAAACGAAAGATAGAGCCGACAAGAAATTATCTAAATAACCAAGGTGAGGTATATGAGTCAATTATTAACCGCATATCAACAAGCCGGTCCTGAAGCGTTTGGTGAGATTATTTGCCAGATGGCCCCGTATTTTTCCACCATTGATCCTGAGTTTGTTGATTTAAAGCCAGGTTATGCTGAAGCCAAAATAACTAAATGTCGAGAAATTCAAAACCATATTGGCACTGTACATGCGATTGCTATGTGTAATTTGGCGGAGCTTGTTGCAGGCACTTTAACGGACGTTACTGTTCCTGCTGGTTATCGTTGGATACCCAAAGGTATGACGGTGCAATATCTTGCTAAAGCTAAAACCGATCTACGAGGCGTCGCAACTTCAGAAGGAATTGATTTCAGCGAGTCCGGCGATAAAGTGGTCAGTGTTGATGTGTTTGATACTGAGGGAGCAAACGTATTTCATGCAGATATTACGATGGATGTCAGAAGTGCTTGAATGAGGTGATTTAATCGCTTATTTATAGTGCTGAAAGCTGAATCCTGATTTATCATAAGTTTATTACGTTAGAAGGCATTGTGCTTTATAACCTACCTTAACCAAGAGGCTTTCATGACTAAGAAAATAGAAATGACCGATCAGCAACGTACTGAAATCGAAGCTGCTGCGTTTCGTCGTTTACTAAAACACTTTGATGATCATAAAGAAGTGCAGAATATCGATTTAATGATTCAGGCTAATTTTTGTCGAAATTGTTTAGCGAAATGGTATATGGCAGCTGCGAAAGATCAAAATGTTGAAGTTGACTATGATCAGGCGAGAGAGTCTGTTTACGGTATGCCCTATTCAGAGTGGAAAGATAATCATCAGCTCAAAGCTACACCTGAGCAGCTTGCTGCATTTGAGGCTACTCAGAAGCCTAAGTAACATTACAAGCTAATAAGCAGGCAACTCTAACGATTTGTCTGCTTGGTGTTACGATCTTTAGATAAGAATAACTATTCTTTGTTTTCAGATAGCTCATACTTTTCTCTAAATGCAATGAGTCCGTCTTGAATTAAATCGTAAGTCTTGTCGATATTTTCAGCAATTTCATCTTTTAAAACCCCTAAACCATCCAGAATTTCACGTGCTTCTGAAAAACCTGTGTCAATGCCGCCGCCAATGATGCCGACGAATTTCTCTGCTTGTTCCTGCTCATTTAGTTCAGGGTGTTGCTGTTGGTAGAGTGAGAATAGACCAAGGGAAAAGCTCAGGATTCGGCCTGAAGTAGCCTCGGGCGAGACGTCCAAACCACTTTCATAGCCTTTTTCAATTGCATTCTCGCCTAGTTCTGGTGATAGTTCTTCATTGATTGCTTCAATAGCAGTTTTATAAATGAGTGCGAGTGGCTCATTTTTAATGCTTAGGCTGACCTCTTGGTTGGCTTGAAGGATCGCGACATTGTATGCCTGTTTTCGAGCCTGTTGAGGGGAGGATTGATTTGTGGCTTGGGGAGTGTCAGCTGGGTTTGTGCTTGGCGTTGTTTTTTTTGATGACAGCGCTGTTTTATCCAGATGAAGATTCGCATCGTTTAGTTGAATTGGCATGACGATACCTCTTGGAAAAGACGATAAGTTGTTTAATTATTGATCATAATAATTATATCGGCAACTTTCTACCTTTGTTTAACCTGAGGAATGTGGGGCCTGGATTGAATGTCGTCATTTTTTTAGTGGTTGAATCAGCTTATCCAAGCCTTCGATCTTAACTTCTAAAGTCAGCCCCATTAATAATCCAAGTTCACCGGGAGGAAAGCCCTTTTGGCGAAACCAAAGTAAGTATTCTTCAGGAACATCAATCATTCGCCGTCCTTGGTATTTACCGAAGGGCATTTTGAAGTTGGCGATTTTTATCAGGTGTTTTTTTTCAAACATAGTTTATCGTTACAGTAGGCTATTAGGAAAATTTTATACGCTAGCAATCTGGCAAAATTTATCGTCATTCCGGCTAAAAAACCGCCTAGGCGGCTCTCTCTTGATTCGCAATTCATCTTGACGACCGGAATGACAAAGGGAAATTGTACAAGCTGCTTTAAGTATTTATGACAATACGCATGGCTTGTACTTCCAGGCCTGTTTTGCCGATGTATTCCCGGCAAAGTACTTGTTGGTTTTTTAAGAACTCAATTTCATCATCCCGAATTAACGGGTTCTTTGCTTGTAAAGTGACTAAGCGTTGAATTTCTGCGCCAAGCTGCTTTTCTACAGCTTGCTCTGCTTCGCTGATCAGGTCAGGCACGGCTTTTTCTGCAATGGCTTGAGCGTGGGCAAGCAAGGTGCCTATTTCGTTACGAATTTCTTTAATGACTGCATGAGCCATTGAGCGCTTCAAACCTTTACACAGCTCGTTTAATTGCTCGTGTGGCAATACTTCACTTAAATCCCGGCCCGTGATATTAACGACTATTCGCTGGGGTGAAACGGGTAGAAATCGGTCTAGTTGAAGCGATTTCGGGGCCATGCTGTTCAGTGCAAAAATTGTTTCTAAAAAGAGTGTTCCGGGGTCAACCCCGCTAACGGACATCGTCGATAGTGCTGCATTACCGAGCTCACCTGAAAGTGTTTGCTCAATTAAATCAGACACCATAGGGTGTTCCCAGGTAACAAATTCTACATCTTCTCGTACCAAGGCTTTCATGCGATGAAAGGTTAGCGTATTCCCCTCATCACTCAAGCCTGGGAAATGCTGCTCAAGCATGTGTTCACCGGGGTGAATAATTAATGTCTGGTCTGACTGATGTTCTTGCTCAACACCGTACAAATTAAATTGACGCTCCATATACCCTGAAAGCTCAGAGCTGGTTTCTTCTGACTCAATTTGTTCGATCAACTCAGATGCAAGGACCGGGTCACAGGAGTTTAATTCTAGCAGTGGGTCTCTGCCAGTTTGTAGAGCTGCCATCGCTTCATCACGATGCTGGCGAGCTTGGCTGATAAAGGCTTTTGCCTCATCACTTTCAAAGTCTTTCTGAGCTAGGTAGTGTGTGAGTTGGTTTTCGAAATGTTCGTAAATAGCATACCCTGCCGCACAGCTATGAGTGAAGGCGTCGAGTCCTTGGTCGTACCAATTGAACAAACCTTCTTGTTTGCTACCCAGCAGATATGGGACATGAATTTGTATATCATGCTCTTGACCAATTCGATCTAAACGACCTATACGTTGTTCTAATAAATCTGGGTTGCCTGGAAGGTCAAATAGAACTAAATGATGAGCAAATTGGAAATTACGGCCTTCACTGCCAATTTCAGAACAAATGAGTGATTGTGCGCCTTCCTCTTTGTCTGCGAAGTAAGCAGCGGCGCGGTCGCGTTCGATAATGCTGAGTCCCTCATAAAATGCGGCGGTCAGCAGGCCTTCACGAAGTCGTAAATAGGCTTCGAGAGCGAGTGCCATTTCGGCGGTAGCGCAAATGATGAGTACTTTTTCAGGCTTAGTGTCTTTTAGGAATTGGGTGAGCCACATCACGCGGGGGTTGTTCTTAAGCGTTATTTCTGTGTCTTCGCTGGCGCTGGCGTTTGGGTCTTGTTCGAGCGGTATGGGGTTCAAGATTCTGTTAGGGAAGCCTTTAACGCCCTGACGGGTATTTCGAAATAGAATTCGACCGGTACCATGCTGATCAAGCAATAATTGGATTGCTTGGGGGATAGACTGGTTTTCGGCATCAGAGCCTAATAATTCAACGGCACTTTCTGGAAGCGAAGCGCCTTCGGGAAGGGCTTGTAGCTCACCCACCAGTGATGAAACCTTAGTGTAGTTTTGTTCTTGCTCAATAAATTCATCTAGTGAATGGAAGCGATCTGGGTCTAGTAGGCGTAAACGTGCAAAATGGCTTTCAAGTCCTGCTTGTTCTGGTGTTGCCGTGAGCAGTAAAACGCCATGACTTTGCTTGGATAAGTCTTCAATGCATTGATATTCCGGACTGCTCTCCTCTTCAGACCAATGCAAGTGATGTGCTTCATCTACAACGAGTAAATCCCATCCAGCGTCAATAGCTTGAGTTTGGATGAAAGCGTCAGAGACTAAGAAATCCTGGTCACATAAAATTAATTGCTCGGTTTCAAAGGGGTTCTCAATACCTTCTTCCAATAAGGAACTGAAACGCTCGCGGTCAAAAATCGAAAAGCGTAAATTGAAACGGCGTAGCATTTCGATTAACCACTGATGAACCAATGTTGAGGGCACAACAATTAAGGCACGATTTGCAAGGCCGTTGTGTAATTGGGCATGCAGAATCATACCTGCTTCAATGGTTTTACCTAGGCCTACTTCATCTGCAAGCAAAACACGTGGAGAGTGGCGTTTTGCGACTTTATCTGCGATATAAATCTGGTGTGGAAGCAAATTTGTTCGTGAGCCAAGTAAGCCATTGATCGATGATTGCTGTAAACGATGTTTATGTTTTAAAGTTTCGTAGCGTAAGCGAAATGCTCGGCCTCTGTCGTAGTGACCACTTACTAATCGCTGTAGTGGCGAGGTAAACTGAATAAAACAATTTAATTCTACTTCGCTAATTGTTTCAGTTTCGCCTTGTGCGTTCGTTACTTGATAGTGGATTAGCTCGCCTGAATCATCAACAGATGTTACTTTAAAGTCTTGGTCGTCATGCGTCGTAATACCATCGCCTTGTTTATACATGACTCGGCTGATGGGGGCATTTTCACTTGCGTAGGTACGAACCTCTCCGGAGGCAGGAAAACTGATGGTGACGCGTCTGTTTTCAAATTCAGTAATAATTCCAAGTCCTAATTTTGGTTCAGATTGGCTAACCCAGCGCTGGCCTACGGTAAATGACATCAAGTTATTGGCTCTTTGTTAAAGTAGAAGAAGTGATTCAGTAGGCGGGATTTTAACAACTTATCTTCAATCAATACAGGTTCAATCAATACAGGTTTGATTAAAAAATTGCAGGGTAAACTATGTCTAAGAGTGAGGTGTTTTATACACCAGAAAATAACGAGTACTTCTTTGATGAAGGCTGTTTTATTTTAGAAATGATGAATACAGATTTGGACCCTGATGTATCCATTGCCCGGGCACGCGTGGAAGTGGGTAAAACAACCCGTTTTCATCGTCTGAAAGGAGTGAGTGAACGTTATGTTATTCTCAAAGGAAGCGGCTTGGTATATGTTGGTGATGAGCCAGTACAAACTGTACAAGAAGGGAGCGTCGTGCTGATTCCAGCTGGTGAACGGCAAAAAATTTATAATTCGGGGAATGAGGTCTTGGTGTTTTTAGCGATCTGTTCACCGCGTTTTACGCCAGACTGTTATGAAGATTGTGAGCCGTTAGTCAATTAACTCTGATGAGTATGAGGTTAATTTAAGGTTGCATGAGGTGAAGGTATTATTTATTCAATGATAGGGGGGCAAGCACTCGCTATCATTGAATAAATAAAAATTAAACGAAATATTTGTCTTAAGGCATTTGGATTTGGCTACCAGGTGCTTGTCCAGGCATGACAATCTGTGAGGCCTGTTGACGACGCATTTCTTGTAGCTCTTCCATGGTTTCTTCTAAAGACTTATTCGCCGCATCACCAAAGTTATTTACTACTTCTGTGAAGTTGCTACCTTCGATTTCAAAGTTAAGGGGTAGTGGGCCTGCTGGCGTCATCATTTGTGTGCCGCCAAAATGCAACACTTTACGTGACTCATCAAGCTCTCCTTCAGGAGTGACAGGAGTCATCCTACGAATCGTACCGACTTTCTGATCGGTAAAAACTTCTTCTTTATAAAGCTCATTAATGTTCATTGATATTTCAGGAGTGCCAGTATCAGACATGTGTACGTTCCTATAAGTTGATTAAATTGCAATGCTCTTAACTTTTGTTTGGCGTGTTACCAATATAATGGGGGCATTTAGTGTTATTTCTAGAGGGGGCAGCTTGATTTAGTGTCGAGTCAGAAAATCACGAAAAGGTTGCGTTTTATCATGTTCACCTGCCTGAATTAATGTTTCTAATAGGTAGCGCGCGATTTTGTCTTCCTGTTCTTCTGTTAACGCTTTTAAGTTTGTTTTGGTCGCTGGTTTTTTATCTGGATCCTGAATGTTTTTCCAAGATGTTTTGGCTAAGTCTTTGAATTTTGTTCGACAGTTTTCTTGTGTTAAATACAGTTCAGGGTCTTGCCCTAAAAGCGCATGGGTATCGTTAAGCCAAAAGTTATAAAGGTGTTTGGCTTTAGTGTCAGGGCGCCCACTTATTTCAGTCATTAGTTGCTCATACATCAATTGCAATTTCTCAATGCATGACTGGCGTTGAATATTTGAGTCGTCAATGCTGTTAAGTAAATGATTGATTCTTTGGAAGGCGTATTCAATCAGCTTAATCATTTTTTCTGGTGCATTTAGGTAATTAGATAAGCTCAACTCGCCTAAGAATAAATCAATTTTTGAGAAAAATAGTTTTACCTGACGTTGGCTAAATAGATTATCCGGTTTGCGTGTTAAATCGGTAATTTGGGTTTTGAGTAGGCTGTAATCAATGGTTTCGTTGTTCAGGAAAGCTTTCAATACAAAACGCTTAAATTGGTCAGCATCTTTTTCGATCAGCTCCAGACATTGTTTTGCTAGGGTTTGTTTGTCTTGAGTTAAGAGGTAAGCGAGAATTTTGCTTTTATCGGGCCCTTTTGAGAGCGCATTAATTTGCTGGGCATTCTTGTTCGCATGCAATACTAAGAAAACGCAATGCTGACAAAAATCAAAACCATCAGAATCAGGACAATTACAAGACCCTTCGATAGTTTCTGAGTGATAGTGAATGTTTACAACGAACTGACCAATATTTGCTCTTGCTAGTTTATTTTTATAGTGAAAGTCACTCACTGTAAGAGTCTGATGGCTATTTGTTGAGCTTTGATTGAAAAGCATTAGGCCCTGATCAAACCGTGTTTGTCCAGCAGTTTTGATCAGTTGTTCATGAGAAATTAGCGCTTGTGTCATGAAGTTTGTGTGATCTCGGAGGCCGCAGTGATTTGTGCGCTTTCATGGTGTTGGCTGTAAATGATGACGAGTTGACCGTTATCTAAAGCTGTTTTTACTTGTTGTTGGCGGTTCTCTAAGGGCGATTCACAGTCAATAAGACCCCAATCACGCAGGCAATACTCAGCGATGAGGTTTTTTAATGCCTCTTCGCTCAGTTGTTTGGGGTCGATAATCATCGTAAACCTTTTATTTGGTTAATTTTGCACTCACACGAATGCGTGGCTTTGATTTCTTAGTTGGTGATTTTACTATTTTTGTCGTCTCTGATTTTACTTTCTTAGGTGTTGTTTTCTTGGCTGCTTTTGTTGTGCTTTGCTTTTTTCCAGTTGATATCTTAGAGACAGTGACGGGAACGCCATTCAAGACAGAAGTTCCGGTTAATCGGTCAACAAACTGGTCGTCAGTTATGTCATTAATGCTGACGCCGGGACGCTTAGAGGCGGTTGATAGCTGAGTATTTTTTCGATGATGCCCCCAGCCATGAGGAATACTGATCACGCCTTCCATTATGTCGTCAGTGACTTCCGTTTCTATTTCAACTTTGCCTACTCTACTCGTTACGATTGCGATATCGCCACTGCTTAAGTTTGCTTGTTTAGCGTCCTCAGGGTGAATCATCATGGTGCAGCGATTTTTACCTTTCACCAAACGATGGCTATTGTGTAGCCATGAGTTGTTTGAGCGAACGTGCCGACGTCCAATCAGTAATAGCTCGTCTGAATCCTGTTCAGGGCTTAATGTTTCGGCGCGCTTTCGAAGGCGACTCATGTCTTTCAAAAAAGTTGACGGAGCGAGTTTAATTCGCTTCTTCGGGGTGTACAAACGCTCTGGTAAGCAAGACTGTAAAGAGCCTAAGTCGATGCCATGAGGGTAGTTGAGTAATGAACTCACGCAAAGCCCCTTGCTTAAACCACGGTTTGGGCTTCCATACGGGCTTAAATCTAGCAACTTGCGTAAAGGATGTTTTGCTTCAACGATACCTTGTAAGGCATCGATTAAGAAATTACCCATTTTAGAAGTACCGGGAATCTGTGTGCCATAAGGTCCTGTTCGTAATATAACATCAAGCAGACCATCTGGGCCTAAGCGTTTTAATACTTGATAAGATGCTTCTTCTTTGAGACGAGAGGTAAAATCGTGACCATTTAAACGGCGTTTTAGTTCAAGGAGAATTTGCCAATCGTGGCGTGTATGTTTTCCTGCAGAGAACAAGGCTGGAGAATACTTTGCGACATTCCTGACGCCTAAGATATTGAATGCCAAGTCAAAGTGAGATTGTTCTAACGGGCCTGTAGGCGGTAAAATAATATCTGCATGACGAGACGTTTCGTTGAGGTAAAAATCAATCGACACCATAAAATCAAGCGACTCAAAAGCTTTGTCCAGACGTTGGCCGTTTGGGCTGCTCAATACAGGGTTGCCAGCAAGAACAACCATTGCTTTGATTTGTTTCTCATCTTCCAGAAGTATTTGATCTGCCATGGCGCTAGCGGGTAGTTCGCCACCAAACTCAGGTAAACCAGTCTTACTTTGGTATCGGTTAGCATGGCCTTTTTGACCAGACAAAGCACCCAGTTCAACAATGTCAGCAGCAGGTTTGGTAAACATTAAACCGCCTCGTTCATCAAGGTGGTTGGTGATGATGTTTATGACGTAAGCCAGCCATGTTGCAAGGCCACCAAACTCTTGAGTGGATGTACCCATTCGAGTAAATAAGCAGGCTCTAGGAGTTTTCGCTAGTTTTCGGGCAAGTTCTTTTATTTTAAGTGTTTTGATACCAGTGAGTGAACTGACACTGGACGCTGAATAGTCGGAGCAAAGTAGTTGTATTTGGGCTATGTCATCAAGGCGAGAGTGTAAGCGGCCTTGTTCAATCAGGTTCTCATCAAACAAAGTGTTGAGAATGCCGAGCATTAAGAATGCATCTGTTCCGGGCTTAATAAATAAATGCTGGTCAGCAACACGGGTAGTTTCGGTTTTACGCGGGTCAATAACGATGACTTCGCCACCACGTTTGGTGATATTTTTAAGGCGTGTCTGATAATCAGGCGAGACATTAAGCTGCCATTTGAGGCGGCAGGATTGCTTCCAATTAAAATAAACAGATCCATGTGATCAATATCAGGGATCGGGAATAATAATTGGTGGCCGAACATTGCTAGATTAACGTGCATGTGCGGCAGTTGATCGTTGGAGGTGGCTGAAAATTTATTATGGGTGTGTAAAGCGTGTAAAAGAGGTGGGCCAAATAAAATGTTTCCATGATGATGGGTATTTGGATTGCCCAAATATGCACCGACAGCATGACGGCCATGTTCTTTCTGAGTATCTTTTATTTTGTTGGCAACAATATCAAATGCGCGACCCCATGAAATATCTTTCCAACCATCTTTCGTTTTTAATTGAGGCACCTTTAAACGGTCAGGGTCTTCGTGTATGTCTTTTAAAGCCAGAGCTTTAGGGCAAATATGCCCCTTGCTTAAAGGGTCGTTCCGGTCACCTTTTATCGAGGTGATTTGTTGGTCTTCAACCTTAATGGCAATGCCGCACATTGCTTCGCACAAGTTACAGGTTCGATAATGAGTGTATGAATCATTGCTTTGCATAGTGGCCTCTAGCTATAAAAATTATTTTTGTTAAATGCTGATTGTATGCGGCACGCGTGTACGCTGTTGCAGACTGATTATATTCAGGTTTTATTTATGAAGTCCATCTTTTAGCTAAGGCTTGTTTCAAATGAACTGGCGAGATACTGTTCTAGGTATTGGTCTAGCAGCGAAATAAAAAATATTAGGAGTCATGATGAGTAATAAAAGCGTGGTAATTACAGGTGCAAGTGACGGAATTGGTAAGGCGTTAGCGTGGGAGATGGCTGCTCGAGGGTATGATTTAGGCTTAACGGCAAGACGAGCTGCTGTATTAGAGGAATTAAAATCTGAGATCCAAGAAAAATTTCCATCCATTAAGGTTTTTGTGATGGCAATGGATGTGAAAGAGTATGAGCAGCAGTTATCGATATTTGAAAGTCTGCATCAATATCTGGGTAAAATTGACATTCTGGTTGTGAATGCTGGTATTGCGATTTCCGGTAAATCCGGGGTCATGCCTTTGACAAATCAACTCGCTGTGATTAATACCAATTTGAATGGTGCGATTGCAACCGTGGATGCCGGTTTGAAAATATTTCGACAGCAAGGTTTTGGGCATATTGTTGCGACATCTTCGATTGCGGCATATCGCGGTTTATCTCGTAATGCGGCCTATTCAGCCTCGAAAGCAGGTTTGACGACCTTTATGGAAGCTGTGCGAGCAGAAACCCATAAAGAGAATATCGACGTCACCGTGCTGCACCCTGGTTATATTGATACCGCGATCAATAGAAACCTTGCCAGCCGTCCGTTTGTCATTGATGTTGAAAAAGGTGCAGAAATTTATGCTGACTTGATAGAGAAAAAAGTAAAAACCTCCACTGTGCCAACATTTCCCTGGAATATAGTTGGGCCATTATTAAAGGTGTTGCCGACAAGGTTGATAGCGAAGATGTAGTTTAAACTCATTCCACACGGGGCTTAAAATCCTTTATAATTCGCCATCATTTTTGGCCGTCGTGATATGTAGAGTGCTTTGCACGACCGTCTTTGACTCAACCCCTTGTCATTCAGGCTGAAGAACGCATTGGAATGACAAGGGGTTGAGTCGTGCAAAGCTCTCTAATAGAGGAATAAATATGAATTTTACATCTTTAGGTTTAGCGCCCGAAATTCAACAAGCTATTGATGCCTGCGGTTATACCGAAATGACGCCGGTACAGGTTCAGGCCATTATTCCTGCTCGTCGTGGTAAAGATATTTTAGCCAATGCTCAGACAGGCACAGGTAAAACGGCTGCTTTTTCTTTACCTATATTGCAACAACTAGTTGATAAACCAAAAGAAACTGAATCAGGTAGCCCGCGTGCTTTAATTCTATCGCCGACTCGCGAATTAGCCGAACAGCTCGCGCAAACGATTGGTACTTATGCCCAGTTCTTACCCTTAAGTGTGACGGCTTTATACGGTGGCGTGAAAATGGGTGGGCAGGAGAAGAAGCTAAGGGCGGGTGTCGATATTTTAATTTCCACACCAGGGCGTCTACTTGAACATATCGCCCAATGTAATGTGAATTTATCCAAAGTTGAATTTGTAGTGCTCGATGAAGCCGATCGCATGTTAGATATGGGGTTTATCACCGATGTCTTATCAATACTTCAACCGATCCCGAAGCAGCGACAAACCTTATTGTTTTCAGCGACGATTTCACCTTCAGTGAATGAACTCGCGCATAAAATTCTAAATCAACATGTAGAAGTAAGAGTTGCCAAGCAAAGTATGACGGCCGATACAGTCGAACATGTCATGTATCCCGTAGAAGAACGTCGTAAAATCGAACTGTTCATGGAGTTGCTTGATGAATATAACTGGTTTCAGGTTTTAGTTTTCACCAGCACCAAAGAGCAAGCCGATAAGTTGATGGCCGCGCTAAAACAGAACAAAGTGGATGCCGCGGTTTGTCATGCCGATAAAAGCCAGGGTTCGCGTCGTCGTGCTTTAGCCGATTTCAAATCTGCTAAAATTCAGGTATTAATCGCGACGGAAGTTGCTGCACGAGGCCTTGATATTCAAGGCTTGGAATATGTCGTCAATTACAACCTGCCTTACTTAGCGGAAGATTACGTACATCGAATAGGGCGCACTGGAAGAGCGGGCGAGAAAGGTCATGCCATCTCTTTTGTTAGCCGAGAAGAAGAACGCTCACTGGAGCTAATTGAGCAGCTGATTAATAGCCGCGTAAAACGCATCCACCGTGATGGGTTTCAAGTGGGAGATCGAAAATCACTGTTGAAAAACATTGATATGACACCTCGCCCAGGCCGAACCAATAAAGCCAGCCAAACCAAAATTATTCGCGAGAAAGTGACTAAAAGTAAGGGGCGTACTAAGAAGTAGTTGGAAATTAAACTTATCAAAAGAACGCTATTAAAGAGTTTTGGCAGAATAAAAAAATAGCGTTTAGTTTAATTCTCTAACCGCTATTTTGTGTCTCACAAAGCAATAAAATAAAGTTTTTTAAAGCATTAGCTTACATTTAGGCCAGATAAGAAAATTGCTGTTATTTTTAAAATAAAGGGACATTTATGCGTTATATATGGATATTAATCGTTAGCACTATTTTGTTACAAGCTTGCTCCAATGAATCTTCATCAAGTGGAGATAATGTCAGAATTGGAAAGTTTGTAGATAGTGCAGTGCAAGGTTTGTCATATATTGCGACCCCAAGTGGGTTGTTAGGCGTCACAAATGCTGAGGGCGAATTTAAATATGAAAAAGATGATGTTATTGAGTTTTTTGCTGGCTCATTAAGTTTAGGTGTTTTTCAAAGTCAGCCCGTTATTTCTCCCTTTGATATCGGATATGTATTTAAAACAGAAAGCGGTCGTGAAAAATCAAAAAATATCATTACGCTGCTTCAAAGTTTGGATGTGGATCGAAACCCCAATAATGGGATTGATATTAGAGGTGCTGTTATAAATGATACAAACTATGAACTACAAAATATTGATGTGTTAGCGCCCGTCTATGAATTTTCAAAAAACCAAGCTTCGCAAGATTTGTTGAACCGTTTGACAGGCGATGCGAGTTTTGTGCCTTTAGCTGATGCTTTAATCCATGCTTTAAAAAGTAGGTTTATAGAATTAAGTACCACTCAAGTGTATTTGAACCTTGTCTTGGATGCTTCTGCTCCCGTATTGGCTCGGAGTGGGGCATTATTAGAGTCTGATGGTTCAGCCATTGGAATTGTTCAAGCGGGTACAAGCAATGGATATTTAGCTCAGTCTATAGGAGTGACTTTTGCTGACGGTGCGACCTCTACGTTGGTAACCTTAACTAGCGCAAGTGCGGGTGAAATTGCATCACAGTTTAGCGTGTTGGACGGCATTGACGCATTAGCAACTACAAAGGTAAATATTTTAACGAGTAGTTTCACAAATACCTCTGGAAATATGACGATCATTTTGAATGGTATTAGTTTCCAAGCTGACGGACCAACGGTGATTCAACAGTTGGTAGATTTAGGGACAAAAATTAATGCATCCTCTTTAGTAGGGGTGACTGCAACAATTTCTCCTGCAACAGGTGACCTACGAATTATTGAGGATCAAGGCGCCGACTTATTTTTTGGCTTTTCGGGCGGAGCAGGGGATAGTTTTGAGATTGAGGGAACGGATCCGGCCTTCACATCTTTAACGCTTAATACAGGTCAAACACAAGCGGCTGTTGGTGGAACCGTTAATATTGTGATGGATGATGGTATTTCTTTAGCGAATGCTAGTGCGACAAGTCCAATTATTGCTGGTTTTAGTGGTGCGTCCTTTATTAGAAATCAGTTTAATCCAACTGATCCAAGTACTTATAACCATGCAACGTCGACGGCTCTTTATGACAGTTTAGGTAATACGCATGTTTTAAAGATGTATTTTGTGAAGCAGCAAGCAAACTTTTCTCAACCAAACACCTGGCAAATGCATGTGTTGGTTGATGGTAAAGATGTAGGGGATCCTTTGATTGGCAATACAGCATCAAGGGCTACATATAATTTGGTTTTTAATCAAGACGGCTCTATAAATACGGCATTAACGGATAATATTTTAATTTCAAACTGGATTCCTCTTGGGGTCGATGATTTCCCTAATGGTGCTCAAATGCCATTGAATGTTGTTAATGGTGGCGTCTTACCTATTCAATATCCTCCTGATAATTCAAACTTTGAAATTAAGTTAAATGGAAGTCAATTGGCAACAGAATTTAAAGTGTTTGATAGCTACCAGAATGGAATAGCTATGTCTGAGTTCTTCAAAGATAAAAGCATTGTGACTGGGCAATTCATTGATTCACCGGTTCAGGGTTTGAAATATCAATCAGCCAGCTTTTCTGGAATCACTAATGCTGGTGGTGAGTTTAAATATCGACTTGCTGAGTCAACAGAATTTTTTTCCGGTTCATTAAGTTTGGGCCGTTTTGAAAATGGCGTTTATATAACGCCATTTTCTTCAAATATGTCAAGCGAAGACCGGGAAAAAGCTAAAAACACACTACGTTTACTACAAAGTTTGGATGAAGACGGCATGCCTGAAAATGGTATCGATATTCGAAGTGCAGTTACGAATGATCAAGATGAAACTTTAGCTGATATAGATTTAAACACCTCGGTTTCCAAGTTTGGAGATGATGCAGGCCACCAACAAATATTGAGTCAACTAACAAATACTTCAGAGTTTGTCCCTTTACAGGATGCTCTGAATCATACGGTTAATGAAATGCTATCTGTCGGAATTAGCTCGCCTTTATTGCGCACAACAAAGGTAACATTGGAAGCCAGTTTGGACTCTACAGAGTTGAGTATTGCTGCGGTGTTTACTCCTGATAACTCATCAAGCTACAACCATTCGGTAGCACTTGATGTTTATGACAGTTTGGGGGGGAAGCATCAATTGGCCTTATATTTTGTTAAGTTAGCAGAAAATGAAGCGTGGAATGTTTATGCGCTTATAAGTGGTCGGAATATTGGAGATCCCCTGATTGGCACTGAGCCCGAAACAGCTTCTTTTTATATAAATTTCGAAGAGCTTGGGGCGACCGTTATACGTTCGGCGCTTATTTCTAACTGGGACCCGGTTGATTTTGAAGGGATACCAAATGGCGCTTACAGACCACAAAATATAGTGGATGGAGGTGTTTTGCCAATTGATATGAATGACCAGAATTCAAACTTTGAAATTGTTTTAGATCTTTCATTGCTAGTTTCCGGGTTTGAGGTGGGAGAGCTTTATCAAGATGGTTTTGGTATTAGATAGAAACTATCTATTGGTAGAAACTTAGTCCTCGATATTCGCTCGTTAACTTCATGCCCTTAAGGGTTTTAAAAGCTATTAGGGTGGATGCTAGGCATCTTGATAGAGGCTACTTCCGAAAAAATATCACTTTATGTATCCAATCTTTGGTAAAATCTGCCCCCTAAATTTTCAAACCAGCATGATAAGGCTGGCAATAATGACGGCTTATCCGTCTTTTTAAGCAAATGAGGTTTATATGTCTAAGCAAGATGCAGTTGTGATCGTAAGCGGTGTTCGTACACCAATGGGTGGCTTTCAAGGTAGTCTATCAGCTGTCACAGCCCCTGAACTAGGCGCAATTGTTATAAAAGAAGCCGTGGAACGTTCAGGCCTAAAGCCAGAAGACGTACAAGAAGTGATCATGGGTTGTGTCTTACCTGCGGGCCTGAAGCAAGGACCCGCGCGTCAAGCAATGCGTCAGGCGGGTTTGTCAGATGAAACGGGTGCAACCACGATTAATAAATTATGTGGTTCTGGTATGAAAGCGACGATGTTTGCTCATGACCTGATTAAAGCCGGTACGAACGATATTATGATTTCAGGTGGCATGGAATCGATGACTAACTCTCCATACATCCTGCCGACAGCCCGTAAAGGTTTCCGTATGGGGCATGGTGATCAGGCAAAAGATCATATGTTTTTAGATGGTCTTGAAGATGCAGAAACAGGCCGCTTAATGGGGTCTTTTGCACAAGAAGTGGCTGACCAGAAAGGTTATACCCGCGAGCAGATGGATGACTACGCCATTCAGTCACTAACGCGCGCAAAAGCAGCAATTGAAGCAGGCCAGCTAGCAGCAGAAATAATGCCTGTTACGATTAAAACTCGTCGTGGTGAAACCGTGGTTGACCAAGATGAGCAGCCATTCAATGCCAATATTGAGAAAATTCCAAGCTTGCGTCCTGCGTTTGCTAAAGACGGCACTATTACTGCTGCGAATGCTTCGTCTATCTCAGATGGCGCATCAGCACTCGTATTAATGCGCGAAAGTGAAGCAGAAGCGCGTGGTATTAAGCCCATGGCACGTATCATTGCGCATACGACTCAGTCACAACACCCCAGCGAATTTACACTAGCCCCTGTTGGCGCTATTGAAAAGTTGTTCACTAAGACAGGCTGGACTAAAGATGATGTAGATCTTTATGAGATTAACGAAGCGTTTGCAATGGTGGCAATGTTACCAATTTTAGAATTAGGTTTAGATCCAGAAACAGTGAACATTTTTGGCGGTGCCTGTGCGCAAGGTCACCCGGTTGGTTCAACGGGGTCGCGAATTCTGGTAACACTAATGAACGCGCTGAAAATTAAAGGTAAAACCAAAGGCGTCGCAGCACTTTGTATTGGTGGTGGTGAAGCAACAGCGATGGCGATTGAGTTAGTTTAATAAAATAATTTTGTCATTCCGGTGTTCTTTTCAGCCGGAATCCAGTTTTTAATAGCTAGATGAAGATTAACAAACTGGATTTCGGTTGAACAAAAAATTACTTGAATAACAACAGTTTGAGTCATTAAAGTACTCTTGTTGTTTTATAGTTCGCCTTTTTTCTCTAATTTCTCCATGCGTGTCAATGTCCACAAACCCGCATATTTATTGAAGCTATTCTGTGCATAATTAAGTGCCGTTAAAAAGCCAACGGAGCCATCTAAAAAACCACCGCGAATAAGATAGATTTGGACGAAGGTCCAAAAGCTCCGCAAAATAGGGCTGATTAAGGTATGACAACGCTTGCCCTTAGCAAAATATTTTTGACTGCCTAACCAGGCATATTTGGTGCTTTTTTCTAGCTGGTGGCCATAATTCCGACTAGTAAAGTGTAATAAGCGGCCTTTAAGTGTGACCGTTTCACCAGGAGCATGGACGATTTTCTCATGGACTTGAGCGTCAGTAAAAGAAGCACCTTCGCGCCATACCATGCGCAGAGGAGCGCGTGCACTGCGGCCATGATCCAAACGCTTGTTATAAATGGTGACGCCCCAAGGCATCTGGATCGCAACTTTATTTCCACGCGGCTCAACTAGTAATTTACGAACACTTTCTTGTAGCTCAGGGTCCAACGCTTCATCGGCATCAATAGCCAGCACCCAGTCATATTGAGCTTGTTCTAAAGCACGTTGCTTTTGAATACCATAGCCGGGCCAGTCTGTTTCCCAAATTCTATCGGTATACTGACGTACGATATCTAAGGTTTCATCGGTACTGCCACTATCAAATACAATGATCTCATCCGCCAAATCTTTAACAGACTCAAGGCAGCGACCGATACGGTCGGCTTCATTCAAAGTAATGATGGTGACGGAAAGGCGATATTTTTTACTGTCCATAATATTTATTTCTTTAGTTAAACTTAAAATATTTCAGTTTTTTTCTAATCTTGAATTTTCGTACTAAATTGAAGGGCTTTCGTTTTAAACCTTTATGGCCAGTTTCAATAAACCAGTCTACTGCGTCTAATACGCGTTCGCTGGCCTGGCCATCTGTATCGGGGTGAATGTCCTTTGTATACGCGCTAATTTTGTGCATCAATTCAGTAGGTCGTGTCAATGCACGCTCAATGCTGCTCTCGATTATATCTGTAGACTCAATATTAATCAGGTGAGGGCCATTAAAGAGCGTTTTATACGTAACTACCGGTTTTTGTAGCATCAAAAACTCAGAAATAATAGAAGAGGTATCACAAAGCATGACGTCCGCTTCTTGAAGCGCTGAGAGTACCTGCTCGTTCTCAATAAAGCGTAGGTAAGGGCCTTCAATCGACCGATATGCAGTGACCGTTTCCGGCGCCATTTTAGGGTGTAAAGTGACTAACCAGTCCCATTTTCCGGTTTGGGATAAACGCTTTATTTCCTCAAAAACATGAGGTGCGGCGGTGATCTTCGTTGAAAAAGTAGAAGCAAAAAGTACTTTTGGTCGAGTGGGTGGTGGTGTTGGGTTTATCTTGAATAAGGGGTCGAGTTTAGGCCAACCTGTTTGAATCACTCGAAAGAAACCATGCTCATCAGCAAGTTTATTAAAAGGCCCAGTAGTGCTTGGCCCTTGAGGACAGTAAAGATCAAAAAAACCACGAATATTGAAGTGACTTAAACCGCGCTTACCGGTGAAAAAACCGTGGAATACCGCGACCTTCACACCAGGAAAAAAATGCGGTACAACATTACCCGGCACAAACACCGCACAAGGGTTGTATGATTTCACTTGCTCTGTCGTGACTAGCTGGCGCTCGTTAGTGTTTAGTAGCTTCTCATTCGCCTCATCACCCGCAATAAACCAAACTACCTCATCGCCTCTCGCTAAAATCGCTTCCTGAATAGGGCGTAAAATCGCGTAGGAATAATTTTGTTCAACGTACATGAGGTAACGTTTAGAACTCGAAGTCATTTGCTCTGCCTGATCACTAGAATATAGGCGGGTAAAATAGCATAAAATGACGGGGGCTGCGCTAGACACTGGCTAATAAAGATGGCGACTTAATAAGGCAGCGTTTATAATTCACCAGAATTTCAAATGAATGGATTGAGCAAACTCTTCTTATGTTAAAAACCTTCGTAATCAATCTTGCGGGCTCTGATGAGCGTTGGGAAACAACCAGCGCTCGTTTAAAAGAACTCAGTGTTTCTTTTGAACGTTTTGAGGCGGTTGATGGACGAGTTTCACAACACCCTTTATTTGAGCGTCATGATGATAACTTACGCCAAAAATATCGGGGTAGGGCACTTTCAGGCGGAGAACTGGGTTGTTTTGCTTCCCATTTCTTGCTCTGGCAGCGATGTGTAGAGCTGGATGAGCCAATCGTGGTGATGGAAGACGATATCATCATTAATGACTCCTTTCCTGAAGCGATAAAAGTGGCTGAAACGAATATTCAGCGACTGCCGTATTTACGTTTTTCCGGTATTCATTTGAAAAGACGGCCTTACAAAAAAATTGATCGCTTAGGTGATTTTGATTTAGTGGATCATATTCGAGGCCCCGCTGGCACGCAGTGTTATGTATTGAGCCCTCAAGCGGCTAAAACATTTATCCAATATGCTGATGTTTGGTTCTTAGCAGTTGACGATTATATGGACCGTTACTGGCAACATGGTATTAACTGTTACAGCTTGATGCCATTTCCTGTGGGCTTGGCTGATGTTGAGACAGATATGGTTCGGCCTAAGAAAGCCTCTAGGTCATTAAAAACCAGGATCGTGAAGGCCGGGTATGGGATGTTGGAAAAGTACAAAAGGTGTCAGTATAGATTTCGTCGAGGTTAATTAGCCCGAATTGTTAAGAGTGATACTGTTAGTTTTTGTATTTAATTGAAGGAAGCGTGTGTAATGGGAAAAGTTCTACTGATAGCCAATAATTTTATGCCTTATGAGGCCTCATTAGGTAGTTGTATCAGAGCCATCACGCTTGCTGACTTTTTAACCCGCAATGACTTTGAGGTAACGCTTTTATCTCAAAGAGGAAAAAAAGAAACTGATTTGGGATATCAAGAGGTACTAGATAAAATAGACCTTCATTATGTTTCTGCTGAGCAAGCAAACCTTGCTGATTGGTTTTTGGGGAATTTACGACTTTTTTCCTGTGGTGTGATTATTCCAGAGACCAGAGCGATGATTTACTATCGAATGTTTCGAGCGGCGTTGGAGTTAATTGAAAAGAAAGGGATTGCTGATGTCATTATCACGACCCCAACTCACCATGCTCAGCTTATTGGTTTATTTCTCAAACAACATTTAAAAGATAAAATTAATCTGATTGTTGATTATCGCGATAGCTGGTTTACGAATAATTTTTATCGAAAGAGGGGTGCCATATCTCGTTTCTTTTCTGAACATAAGGAAAAGACAATTCTAAATGAGTGTGATTATTTCACGTACATATCTGAACCAATGCTCACCCAAATATTGAGCCAGTATGGTTTGAAAGACTTTAAGGAAAAGTCTCGTTTAATTATGAATGGTTACAATAAAGAAGTAGACCTTTCTTCAATTAGGAAAAATGAAAGCGGACCAATTAAAATAGGTTATTTTGGATTACTAACGGATGCTAAGAATTCTTTTCGGAATATTGAAACATTGGTTTCTGCTTTGAAAGAAGCGCCAGAGCTACAAGGTAAAATGGAATTTTATTTCTATGGTGACGTGAGGTTAGTTAACATCTCTTTAGAAGGCATTAAGAATATCCATATTAAAAACTCAGTCTCGCATGATGAAGCTTTAAATTTGATGTCTACCATGGACTACCTGCTTATCATTCATTCTAACCCTCTTACTTCTGAAGAAGTGATTACAGGAAAGTTTTTTGAGTACGTTAGTGTAAAGGTCCCCATTTTGAACCTTACGCCACCGGTAATGGAGGCGAATAAACTAGTGAAACAGTACGGTATTGGAAAAATAATTGATATTTCAACAACTGAGAGCGTTAAAACAGGCTTGAAAAAGCTTTCTAGAATGTCAGGTTGTTATGATGATTTGGATGTCACCATTTTTAGCCGCGAACATCAATATAAGCTTTTTTTGAATTGCCTGACGTTAAATGGTTAGCTGTCTACTCTCAGGTTAAGAAATATTCTTTAGCTCGTAATTTGTTAAGTTATTAATATAGAGAAAACATAAATGAAGAATTTTGCATTAATGGGGGCTGCTGGATATATCGCGCCACGCCATATGAAAGCGATTAAGGAAACGGGAAATAACTTAGTTGCCGCATTAGATAAAAATGACTCTGTGGGCGTAATCGATAGCTTCTTTCCCGAAGCTGATTTTTTTACTGAGTACGAACGTTTTGACCGTCATATCGATATGTTGAAACGAGGCGGAACCCAAATAGACTATGTGAGCATCGCATCGCCAAATTACTTACATGACTCTCATATACGTTTTGCTTTGCGTCAGGGGGCTCACGCAATTTGCGAGAAACCCCTCGTTTTGAATCCCCATAATATTGACGCTTTACAAGTAGTACAAGATGAAACGGGGATGCAGATATACAATATTCTTCAGCTTCGTTTGCACCCCAGCATTATTGAACTAAAGGCGTTCGTGGCGGGTGAAGTAGCAAAAAATCCAGATAAAGTATTTGATGTCGACTTAACCTACTTAACCAGCCGTGGGCACTGGTATTTTACTTCATGGAAAGGAGATGAGAACAAATCAGGCGGCATAGCGACAAATATCGGTGTGCATTTTTATGACATGTTAGGTTGGGTGTTTGGCTATCTTCAGAAAAATGAAGCCCATTTAAAGCAGCCCGATGCCAATGCAGGTTATCTGGAATATAAGCATGCGAAAGTACGTTGGTTTTTATCTGTCAACTATGACTATATTCCTGAAGACGTGAAGGCCTCAGGTCAACGAACCTATCGTTCAATAACTGTTGATGGAAAAGAAATTGAGTTTTCTGGAGGTTTTACAGACCTTCATACTGCCAGCTATCAACACATATTAGAGGGGAAAGGTTTCGGCTTAGAAGAAGCCCGAAACAGTATTGAGATTGTAAGTGAAATTCGTAACCAGAATATCGTTACCAATACATCTGATATTCACCCTTTTGTCAGTAAGGTGATTGGCTAATGTCAGATTATTACAAGCATGAGTCTGCAATTGTTGACGAAGGGGCTCGAATAGGCGAAAAGTCACGAGTTTGGCATTTTGCGCACATTTGCAGTGGTGCCCAAATAGGCGAAGAGGTTTCGCTTGGGCAGAATGTTTTTGTGGGTAATAACGTCACGATTGGCAACAAGTGTAAAGTGCAAAATAATGTTTCGGTTTACGATAATGTTCATTTAGAAGAAGAGGTCTTTTGTGGGCCAAGTATGGTTTTTACGAATGTATATAATCCTCGGTCAGGTGTGACACGCAAAGATGAATATCGAGATACGCATGTTAAAAGGGGTGCGACACTGGGCGCCAATTGCACAATTGTATGTGGCGTCACGATTGAAAAATACGCATTCATCGGAGCAGGCGCTGTGGTGAATAAAAACGTCAAGCCCTATGCTTTAATGGTTGGCGTACCCGCGAAGCAAATTGGCTGGATGAGTGAGTTTGGTGAACAGCTCGACTTGCCATTACAAGGCAATGGTTCTGTAACTTGTGAGCATTCAGATGCTGTTTACGAGCTTAATGAAGGTAACTTAATCAGGAAATAGAGAGTGCCAATGCAGTTTATTGACTTGAAATAGCAATGTTAGCGAACTCATTATTTATACTTTGACGTTATTATTTAGACTGTTAGATTTGATACGGAAGGTTTTTTAAAAATGAAAATAATTACTGTCGTGGGTGCACGTCCACAATTTGTAAAAGCTGCGGTTGTTAGTAGAGCTATCATCGAGCACAACAAAGAACATCCTGATAATCTCATCGAAGAAAAAATTGTTCATACTGGGCAGCACTACGACAAAAACATGAGTGATGTTTTTTTTGAAGAAATGGAAATACCTCGTCCCTATTACACTCTAGGCATTGGTGGCGGGCTACATGGTGCGATGACAGGGCGTCAGTTAGAAAAAATTGAAGAAGTATTAATTAAAGAAAAGCCTGATTATGTACTAGTTTATGGTGACACTAATTCGACACTAGCGGGTGCGCTAGCCGCTGCAAAACTTCATATTCCGGTTGTTCATGTTGAAGCAGGTTTGCGAAGCTTTAATATGGATATGCCTGAAGAAATTAATCGCATACTAACAGATCAAATTAGTTCTCTATTATTCTGCCCGACAGAAACAGCGATTGAAAACCTTGAAAATGAAGGTTTTGATAAGCGTCCAAGTAAAATACATAACATTGGAGATGTTATGTATGATGCTGCAAAATTTTATGAAGCTAAAAGCGTTAAACCGAAGATTTTGAACAAGCTGACGAGCTCATTTGCACTGGTAACGATTCATCGAGCAGACAATACGGATGATTTAGGTCGCTTGAAAGAGATTGTTTCAGCGCTAAATGAGCTATCTAAAACAATGACGGTTATATGCCCCTTACATCCTAGAACTCATAATGTAATCAAGAGCAAAGGTCTAAATTTAGATGCAATCGTATTAGAGCCTGTCAGCTACTTTGAAATGCTTTGGCTGCTTAAAAACTGTGAATTAGTGCTAACAGATAGCGGTGGTTTACAGAAAGAAGCCTATTTCTTTAAGAAAAACTGCATCACCCTCAGAGACCAAACAGAGTGGGTTGAAACAGTAGAATCTGGTTGGAATCAGTTAGTGGGAGCCAATGCACAAAATATATTGGAGGCTGTGGAAAATGTGAGTGACAACCTGGAGTGGCCTGAATTATATGGTGATGGTGCTTCGGCTAAACAACTGGTAAATGTTTTGATTGGGAACAGATGATTCTTCTGTTTTCTATCCTTACTTAAACGGAGAAATGGTGAGCTACTAACTACCATTTCACAGGAAAAACTTAAGCATTAACTATATGATTTAACTTCTTAGCACCTGCATCATAAGAGCAGTTCTTTAAGGCCCAGTCATAACCTGCTTTCGCTTGAGGCTTCATTAAATCAGGGTTATCTAATAGCATTTTTAAATTATCATATATATTCCAATAAGGGGTGACTATCCACGCCTCATTAGCCCCTTCATCTAAGCTTGTTTCAATTGTCTCATCCGCCGATGTTAATAAAACGCACGAACTTGCCATGGCCTCCATGCCAAAAACGCCGGGTAGGAAAGCATAAAATTGATTTAAAACAATATGAGCAGACTGAAGGGCGTCTAACAATTCAGAGTGAGATACTTCTATCATTTCAAGATATTTAAAGCGATAACCTTCTTCTTGAAGTTTTTTAATTGCAGCTCTTACCAATGGAGTTCCCTTGATTAAGGGTGAGCTAGGTCCATGAAGAATGATAATCTCTTTCAGCTCATCAAATTTATTTAAGCCTTGGTAGAATGCATCATGACCTAAAAAATAAATCATTGGATGAGTTTTTCGATCAATATACGTCATTTGATCCATCGCAGGATTAAATATAAAGTCGGCATACTTATTTGCGGTTTTGGCTAATTTTTTTCTAAGTCTTTCTTTTTTTTCAGAATTTATTCCTGGCTGAGAAATAGATTGATAAGTAGTGAGTACATCAATATTGTTCTGTTTCGCATATTCACCTAGTAAATTGAATGATCTTATTTCTGAGCCTAAAAAATAACATGCAAGCATTTTATCTTTGCTTTTAAGTAAGGCAAATTCTTTAGCTCGACCGTCTTTATTCTTAATTAAAAAGCTAGCCTCACCTATATATAAAAAACGATTGTATCTACTCATTAAGTACCCAAGTAATAACGCAGATATAAAGTCATTTTTTAATCTTGAGAGTTTATTTGTAGTATAAATCTGATGGTTATACTTAAAGTCATAAAATCGGTGAGGTTTAAAATTAACCGATATAGCTTGAGGCAACGCTTGAGAAATATTTTTCAACATAGCTGCCGTTTCGACTCCAACCACAACCCAGCTATCATTTTTATTTTTTACAAGGCAGAGATTACAAAAGAAATGGCTAAGAAATACTATTAAATACTGAATACGTCTCGTAACTAACCTTCTCATTCAATTCATTCCTCTTATTAAGTATGCAGAAATAGCTCAGTTTTTAAAAGATTTGCTGGATAATTAAGCATTAACTAATCCTTTTATTAAAAACTAATGTTTATATTCTATTTAGTCTCAATAAGTCGATTTTTGATTTTTTTGATCATAAATTACTATCTGATATATCTATCAAAGATTGGCCGTTAAAATATTTCAGGCTTACGTTATTCATATTCTTATAGAAAGTAATATTTCGTGGGCATTTTTCTTACCGAATACCCACTATAAAGCTTAATCGAGTTACTCATTAATTCACTGGGTAAACTCATCACGATACCATTCAAGTGTTTGAACAAGCCCTTGTTCAAATGATGTCAGGTTATAGGATATCAAGTTTTTTACTTTTTCGTTGCTTGCATTATGTGTCAGAACATCTGCACCGCGAGCCTTCTTTCTAAGTAGTTCACCATCATAAGCATAAAAAGAGATAATCTTTTCCAATAAGTCTTTTATCGAACAACAATTATCCGTTGAGATATTTACACTCTCACCACTTGGCATAACATCAAACAACTTTACTACTGCATCGACTGTGTCGTGCACGTAAATAAAGTCACGACTTTGATTGCCTTCGCCGTGTAATTCAGGTGCAATATCATTATGAATTCGCCAAGCGGTTATTGGAATAATACCGGCTAATAAGCCTTTATAGTTCTGTCTGGGGCCATAATTGTTAAAAGGCCGCACAATAAAGGCATCGACATTAAACATATTGACATAACTTTCAACAGCAAGGTCAGCAGCGGCTTTTCCCGCAGCGTAGGTTGTGGTCGGAGCTTTAGGGTGAGCTTCATCCATGGGCTCATAAACAGCTGTTCCGTAAACTTCTGACGTCGAAAAATGGCAAAGACTTTTAAACTTGCCTTTACGCTGCAATTCCAGCAAATTTATTACGCCTGTCACATTTGTAGTGAATGCATTACCCGGATTAATAAATGAGTAGTTTAAGGCCTTTGTCGCAAGGTTGAACACAACATCAATATCGTGGGATTCGAAGATATAGTCTAGGCTTGCAGCGTATTCGATATCTTCGTTATAAAACACAGCCCCTTTACTAATGGCCTCTTCAATATTGGTCTCTGAGCCCAAGAACAAATTATCAACAATGACAACTTGCTTTGCACCATCATGAATTAATCTATCAACCAAATGACTGCCGATAAATCCTGCGCCGCCCGTTACCAGTACAGTTTTACCAATATATGTTTCTCTAAGCATTTTCAATTTGCTCCGAAATTAACTTGCTGATTCGTAGTGACTCAACACCACTGTCTATATCTGGTAAATCAGCATCGACTTGCCCCAGACAGGCAGCAATGAAGGCTTGAGATTCAACTAATAAAGCTTCTTGAGGCTTCACTTCCAATTGCTGCTCAAGAGAGGAAACGACATAAGGCTTTCCGACTTCCTGCGAGACTGTAGATTGTTTATGCACTAATAACTCTTTTCTGACTAGTTCTGCATCAATATAAGAATTATCTGTTGTTACTTGTATGCTTCGTATTTTCTTTTCAGTCATTCGACTAGCAAGCACGCGTGATAATGCGCCATTCTCGTGATGAAGCATTGCAGACGCGAATGCAACGAGGCCGTGTTCTTTCTTACCGTAAGCAACGACATTTTTTATCGGTCCATTTAAATATAGTGCTAAGTCCAGGTCATGAATCATCAAGTCAAGAATGACATCAACATCGGTTATACGGCTACTTAATCTGTTAGTTCGCGTAAAGTCAGCATTAATTACTTTCTCATGAGCTAGAACCTGCTTGAGTCCAGCAACTACCGGATTGAACCGCTCAATGAAACCACACTGAACAAACATGTCATGCTCAGTGGCAAGCGCTTTAATTTCAAGAGCCTGCTCAAAAGAGGTCGCCAAGGGTTTCTCAATAAACACATTTTTGACTTTACCCACGCATAGTTTGAAGTACTCATAGTGGGTGCTGGTTGGTGTAACAATAACAACCGCATCAGCGCCTTCGATGGCATCGTTAATATTTGTAGTGTAAGGAAGCTGATATTGTGCCGCCAGCTTTTGTAATTCAGATTCATTGACATCATAAATATTCGTAATTTCTACATCTTTCAATATGCTCAAAACCCGAAGATGGTTACGTCCCATCCTCCCAATACCTAGTAGTGCAACTTTTAAACTCATAATGGCTTTCCTAAAGACTGTTACAAATAATTATTCCAATTGGCGGTAGTTAATCGGGGTTAACCCGATTACCAGCTTTATCAATATTCCCGACCGCTCTAGCTGGATTGCCTACCACCAGTGTGTAAGGCGGCACATCTTTAGTGACCACGGCTCCGGCTGCTACCATGGCATACTCTCCAACAGTAATCCCACAAACGATAGTACTATTGGCACCTAAGCTAACACCGTTACATATTGTTGTTTTGGTAATTTCCCAATCGGTATTGAATGCTCTGGGAACTTTGTCGTTTGTAAACGCCACATTCGGTCCGACAAACACATCATCCCCAATGGTTACACCATTATAAATAGAAACAGAGTTTTGAATTTTACAGCCATTGCCAATAGTCACGCCGGTATCTACATAAACGTCTTTTGAGATTATGCAGTGCTCGCCAATACGAGTATTTTCGCGAACCTGACAGTTAATCCAAATTTTCGTTCCCTTGCCTATTTTGGCATCAGAGCTCACATTGGCGCTCTCATCGATGTAATTATCAGACAAAATTAAAGCTCCTTGATCTTATTACAGATGCTTACTACATCATCTATCTCAAGGTAGGGGTGCATGGGTAGACTAAAGACTTGATTTGCCATTCTTGAAGAAACTTCAAAATCATTCGCTTTATAATTAAGGTCGCTGAAAACAATCTGATCATGTAAAGGGATGGGGTAATATACAGCGACAGGGATATTTTCTTCTTTTAACTTATCCAAAATCTGACTACGATGAACTTCATTTTTTGCCTTAAGTGTATACTGAGCCCAAGCACTGATCATATTCTCAGGCGTATAAGGTGTAGTTATATCTTTAGCGCCTGTCAGGTTCTCAGTATAAGCTTGAGCAACATTTTGACGGGCTTCTATTTCATGATCAAAAACTTCTAGCTTAGGTAAAAGTACTGCTGCTTGAATTGAGTCCAAACGGCCTGTTAGACCCAGGCGTACATTTTGGTATTTGTCCGTCCCTTGACCATGAACACGAATAGACTTGAGCTTTTCTGCGATATCATCATTATTAGTAAATATGGCACCGCCATCCCCATAACAGCCAAGAGGTTTCGCAGGAAAAAATGATGTACAACCAATGTCAGCTAAACCTCCTGATTTCTTACCGTTGAGCTCCCCTCCAAACCCTTGTGCGGCATCTTCAATAACTGTGATAGCATATTTTTTAGCAATAGCATTAATCGCTTCATGGTTTGCTGGTAGGCCAAATAAATCTACAGTAATAATGGCTTTGATTTGCTTAATATCATCACACAAATGGCGATGTTTTTTATCCGAACCATTGGCAATAGCATCAAGTGTTTCTGCTAATAGCTCCGGTGATATGTTAAAGGTATCTTCTTCAATATCGACAAAGAGTGGCGTGGCACCAACAAATTTGATTGCTTCCGCAGTTGCAATGAAGGTAAATGGCGTTGTGATAACTACGTCTCCGGCTTTAATATCATAAGACATCAATGCCATGACCAGTGCATCGGTTCCTGAAGAGCAACTGATACAATGCTTTGTGCCAACAAATTCTGCCAACTTACCTTCTAATTCAGTTACTTCCGGCCCCATCACATATTGTCCATGGTCGAGAACGGAATGGATATTGGCATCTATTTTTTCTTTCAGTAGTGCATATTGAGATTTTAAATCGATAAACTGCATTGAAAATTTCCGAAATTATTAAGTACCACAAAACCATTATAAATATGTATTTTTAGAGGAAATACCTCTAAGCCATATAAATAAATACTTTGTTTACATAGATTATTGTAAGTATCAGGTCGAACAGATTTGTGTATTGTACTGCCCTGTCATGACGATTCCTACCCACAATTTATATAAGCTTGGGTCTTGCTCGTAACTAGCCTATTTGACCTCTCTTGACTTCTCTTGGGGTAGGCTCATTTAAGTGTAATTTATCATATTTATTTATAAGCTAAATTCATTGATAAGGGTCAACTCTCAACCAAATGCTCAAGGGTTGGTACTTATTTCAAACTGTTTATGGATTGAGAAAAGTAAGGGCTTCTTTTAGGAATGGTGCAGCCGCTCGGCCATAAAGTTCAGACCCCACTTCATTTAAGTGGCTTTTATCAAAGTAAATTAACTGCCCATTATAATAAGGGGCATTTTCAAAAAATGGGTGGCTAGAAAGGTCGAGAAAGCTTATCGAGGAATATTTATTCGTTAGCGCTGAAATCTTCAAATTTGCTTCTTCCCAGCGGTTATTTGTTTCAATTTTTGGCGTGAGCCCTAACTGTTCAAATCTATGTATGCGTTGGACGTTTGAACCTAACATCGGTATTTGAGCTAAAACGGTGACTCTTTGGTTTCGTTTGTCTGCATCCTGAAAAAACGTATTAAGGATCTCCATAAAGTCTTCGCTATTCGTTTGGTATTCCCACATCCCGGCTAAAACAATATTGTCAGCAGTTTCAATTAAGTTACTTGCTTGGTTTATTTGTTCTGAGCAAGCTTGTTGTGCCCATGCAGGTAGTCGTTGTAGGTCAAAGTTAGGAATTGTGACACAGCTACTTGCCGTTATGACTTGAAAATTCAAGTGGTTAGTTTTGCCTATTACATCGGCAAAAATGTTCAGCTGAGCTGCATGGCTATCCCCTAGGAATAAAATGTTTTTTTTGCTAGATTCATCTCCCTGTATGCAGTCATCAAGCATTTTTCCATGGCAAATCGTATCCATATCGGCATAACGTGTTAATGCTAAAGGCAATGGTTTAAGAAACGACTCATTCAATTGTTCCGCGCTAATTAAGGCTGCACTGAAAATAATAAGAACCGCTAATTTTTTGGGTATCGCTTTTCTGTTTTGATGGTTTTTTTTCCGAGAAGGTGATTCTATCCAACGGTATGATATATAAGCGAAAGAAAAAGTGAGTAATGAGAAAAGAATTATTAGTGGAAAGCTAAGTTCATAACTTTGCGTACAGTAACGAATTGTTGAAAGTATCGGCCAATGCCATAAATAGAGTGAATAGGACAGCCCTCCTATCCAGACTATAGGTGCGCAGGAAATGACTCGGTTGATATGGCTATGGTGTGTCGCTATCAGCATAGCTGTACCCAAGCACGGTGGAAGTGCCCACAAACCTGGGAAACTCGTACTTTCATTGATCAAAAAGAAGCTACTAAAGATTAATGCTAAGCCCAAGCCAGAAATGCTATTTGAAACCTCCGTCGACATACTTTTCTTTTGGGGGGAAAGCGCTAGAAAAGAACCGATCAAGAACTCAGGGATTCTGGTGATGAGTGAAAAATAAGCTTTCTGCTGCTGGGTTTCAATTGTGAGTTGATAGCATGCGTATAAAGTGAGTGCTGCAATTAATATAGATACGATAGTTTTTAAATATTTAGTCGGTGAGAATATGAGGAGAGCAGGTAATAGTAAGTAGAATTGCATTTCTACCGCAAGTGACCATAAATGCAATAAAGGGAGTTCATGAGCGTTCGGTGCAAAATAATCCCCGAATCGCGCAAAGTAGTGATTGCTGGCGAAATATAGACTCTTTATCAGGCTATCTTTAAAAAAACCGAAATCTTGTGTTGTAAGTGGGATTGCTAGGCATATCGCTACAATAACTAGTAAGAATAGGTAGGCAGGAACAATTCTTTTTATTCTACTTTGATAGAAAGATTTAAATATAAAGGTGTTGCTTTGTTTCTTGTGAAATATGATAGACGTGATTAAAAAGCCTGAAATAACAAAAAATATATCGACACCAACAAATCCACCGGGAAGCCAGTCTTTGTTTGTATGGAAAATAATGACAGCAAGTACTGCAATCGCCCGTAGACCTTGAATGTCATGACGAATTTTTTGATTTGATTTTTCTGTTGCCATAACCTGTATTGGAGTTTCCCGTCTCATCAATTGCTGCTTAACTATTTTATACTGTATCGAGCATAAAGAGGAGAATGAAATACTTCATGTTTTATTTATTTATATTCTTTTTCGGGATTTATCTCACCTTACATTAATCATGTTAAAGTAAGGCGTCTTTCATTATCAAACCAAGCTAAAATGACTTTCCAACATAACTTTCGCCAACTTAACCGTCTTGTCTGGTTAATGGTTTTATTTGCCTTCCTGATTTTATTTGTCGGTCGTTTAATTTTCTTAGCTAATATCATTGATACCGACTTATTAAATGGCCGAAGTGATGATTTACTACGGACTTTCTTTGTTGGCGGGCGTTTTGATTTAAAAGTGTCGACCATTGCTTTTGCACCCATTCTGTTGATTGGTTTGTGTTGTGCTGTTTGGCCAACAGCTTTTGAATTACTTCGTCGTGTTATTCCTGGTTATTCGGCGGTTATTTTCTTTTTAATTGCAGGTTTCTCGATTGGTAATTACTACTACTATCTTTCGTATGGCAATTATATTGATGTATTCATTTTTGGTTTGTTTGATGATGACACCGAAGCCGTTTTAGCGAACGCATGGGCTGACTTTCCTATATTTCTTTCTTTTATCGCCAGCATTGTGGTGATGCTTGTTGCAACAAAACTGGTAAAAAAATCGCTTAAAGCTAGTGAGAAGTGGCAGTGGAATGCTCGTCATTGGTCGAAGGTGACGTTAATGGTTTTTCTAACCATCTTCGTGTTTACCTTTTTAGCTCGTGGTTCTATCGGAACGTTTCCATTGAAACGTTATCATGCAAATGTATCGGATTATGATGCGTTAAATAAGGTCTCGCCGAATGCTTTTATGGCCTTAAACTGGGCGTTTGGCGACTATAAAAAGCAATCGAAATTTAATCCAGTTACTCAAGACCAGCTGACAGCGCAGATGCTTAAAGTGCTTGGCCAACAGACTCCTGAATACAAAACGCCTCAGAATAACTATTTAGCAGCGAATCAGCCTCATGTTGTGATGGTCTTGATGGAAGGCATGGGAACGAATGTAATGATTGAGGATGATGCCCAGAGTAATGATCTTTTGGGGGCTTTGCGTCCTTCTTTTGAGCAGGACTTTGTGTTTAACCGCTTTTTAGCGGGAACGTCTGCCACAATTGATAGCATGATGATGATGTTGTTTCATAGTAATGTGCCGACTATTAGTCATTCGAGTGTACAGAAAGTCGCGTTACCGAGTTCCGCTATATTGCCATATAAACGTGCGGGTTATGAAAGTACCTTTATTACGGCAGGAAATGGCATGTGGCGAAATTTATCGAACTACTTGCCGCTACAAGGCTTTGATAAATTGATTGATGAAAACATGATTAAGCGAGAATACCCCGAGGCTGCCAAATATGCAGATACATGGGGTGTGCCTGACGAATTTGTATTTAAGTATGCTCAGAAGTTACTTAAAGAATCGACCAAACCACAGATGATTTACGTTCTGACGGTCACGAATCATTCACCCTTCCGGCCACCTGAAACTTATCAGCCGAATGCGGTGAAGGTCAGTGAACGTTTGAAGGATATGCTTGGTTCCATGTCGGAACAGTCAGAGGCTTTGTTGCAAACATACCAGTATGCGAATGATGCACTGGGTAACTTTATTGAAGGCATTAAACGCTCCAGCCTAGAAGAGAAAACAGTGATTGCTGCTACAGGAGATCATCGGGTTCGATACCTAGATATCAACAACCAAGAAGAGTTTGGTTTGACCCATGCGGTGCCATTCTATTTGTATGTGCCTGAGCCTATTTTAGAAAACACTCAACACCTTTTTGATGCGCAAAGAATCGGTTCTCATCGGGATATCTTCCCAACGCTTTATCATTTTAGCTTGTCTGATGCTGACTATATTACCCTTGGTGGTGAAAACTTACTTTCACCTAAGCCTATAGCGAATTTCGGTTATAATGCTGCCAGAGTGATTACGCAACAAGGGGCGGTTGGTGGTCCATCAAAGGATGAATTATATCCTTGGGCATCTGATGGCTTACATAGTTTACCAAAGGCCATTCGAAACCCTAAGCCAAATGCCGCGAATGAATATCGACAGTTACAAGATATGTATTTACGTTCACAGGTTATGGGTAATATATAGAATGAGAGTTTTGTACGGCAACTCTTGGCTGAAAATACAACCGGAATGGTATGGGTGTGAGTCGTTCAAAGTTCTCAGATTATTTTTAAGAAGGAATTATTTTTGCAACATTTAAAATTTGCTCAACGTTTACGAGTTCATGGCTTTTTTATTGTCATTAATTCGCTCGTATCGATGTTGGTCGCTGCACGTTATTTCGAATTTTTACCGGCCTTTCCTAGTGATTTTCTGGCAATACTGTTTATTTTTGTTGCTACTTTTGGGCAGATGGTTTTATTGGCGGGTGTGCTGGGGCTGCTTACCCTGCCCGTTATATTCTTACCAAAATTGTGGCGTCAGATTTGCCAAATAACATTTGCCAGCTTAGCGATGGCAACTCTATATTTTGATACTCTGGTGTTTGCACAATATCGTTTTCATATGAATGCGGTGGTGGTTGATTTGGCCTTGTCAGGGCAGGTGGTTACTTTCCCCTTACTCATGTGGGTAAAAGGCTTGAGCGTTATTGCCTTAGTCTTTTTGATACAGTTTTTTCTGTTACGTTGGCTTGAACGATTGCAGTATGAAAAATCTGAAACAGCGCCTGATCAAAAAAGAAAGAAATTTTTTCGTCGTTTTGGACTCGTGACTTTTGCTTCTTTACTGTTGACGCATGGCATTCATATTTGGGCAGCGGCTCAGGCTTATCAGCCCGTTACCATGATTAAGCGATACCTGCCCTTATTCTACCCCTCCACATCGAATCGAACGATGGCGAAATATGGCTTTGTAAATGAGAAGTCCTTAGCGCAACAGAAAAATATGAAAATGACTCAAACGAGTGATTTGCACTACCCATTAAATCCGATTAAAACGACGAAACCAGAAAAGCCCGTTAATATCGTACTCATACTCGTTGACTCATGGCGAGCAGACACCTTTAACGCAGAGAATACCCCGAATATGTGGCGGTATGCTCAACAAGGCATCACATTCAATAACCACTTATCCTCAGGGAATGCGACTAGAACGGGGGTCTTCGGAATGTTTTACGGTATTCCGGGTACTTACTGGCACTCTGTTTTAGCAAATAGTCAGCCGCCTGTTTTAATTGAGCGCTTACAAGCTTTAGATTATGAGTTGGGGATTTTTGCTGCAGCGAAGCTAACGAAACCCGAGTTTGATCAAACGGTTTTTGGTTCGATTGATAACCTGCGCCTTGGCTCAAAAGGTGATACGCCTTCAGCGCGGGATGAGAACCTGACGAATGACTGGTTAGCTTGGGAGGAAAAGCGGGAACAGCACAAACCGGCCTTTTCATTTCTGTTTTATGATGCGCCTCATGGCTATGACTTCCCGGAAAATTATTCGCCTCGTTTTGAACCGATGGTTGATTCAATGAACTATATGGATCTGGACAATGACTATGACCCGGTTCCATTGATGAATCGCTATAAAACCAGTGTCCACTATGTTGATAGTCAGGTGAAACGAGTGTTAGAGCGTTTAGAGGAAAGTGGTGAACTCGAAAATACAGTGGTGATTATTACTGGCGACCATGGTCAGGAAATGAATGATAATAAGCTTAATTTCTGGGGGCATAACAGTAATTATACTAACGCTCAAATTCAAGTGCCGTTTGCTATGTTTGGCCCGAAGATTTCAGCTCAGATGAATGCATGGGGAGATCGCTTTACCGCACATCAAGATCTAGTGCCCACACTCGCTATAAATTACTTAGGCATTGAAAATGAAATTAAAGATTATGCAGTAGGCGTTGACTTACTTGATAATCCAATCAAGCGTGATTGGATTATTTCATCCAAATACAGTAGTTATGGTGTGGTGACGGATGACTATATTGTTGAAGTGGGTGCGACGGGAAATTACCAGCTATTAGACAAAACCAACCGGCCAGCCTCTAAGGAAAAGTTGAACTTTCAATACTTACAAGAAGTGTTTGAGCAAATTAGCTTATATAGCAAGTAGTGTTTGAATAGCAGGAAATTAAACTAGCCAAGCCACAAAATAGGGTAGTAGTGTTGATGTTGATAAACCCATCAATCCCATCGCGAGTGCTGAAAAAGCGCCAGTCTTAACACTCATTTCAAAAGCGGTCGCGGTAGCAATACCGTGGCCAACTAAGCCCATGCTGAAACCTTGAGCAATAGGGTTATTAATCGAAAATACTTTAAATACACTACTTGAAACCACGGCAACAACAGCGCCTGTGACAATAACAATCGCAGCAACCAAGGGAGGATAAGCGCCAATTTCTTCAGCAACACCGATGGCAAAAGGTGTGCTAATTGACTTAGGTGCTAAAGACAAAAGTACGGCGATGTCAGCACCTAAGATCCAAGCAGCCAATACGGATAACACCGGAGTGACTATCGCCATAACGCTTAAACTGATGGTGAGCGGAAAAGCGTGCTCTCGAATAAGGTGAAAGTTATTGCGCAAGGGAACCGCCAAGGCAACGGTTGCTGTACCAAGTAGAAAATGAATGACTTCAACACTCTCAAAATAAATACCGTAATCGATATCAAATGATATTAAGACCGAAATAACTAATGCAATAGCGCTAACGACGGGCAGCAATAACACGTTCTTATTACTGCGTTGGTAAATATACAAACTCACAACATAGATAACGAGTGTTAGTACCAATAATAAATTGGGGAAGTCATGCAGTAAGTTGTGAATCATGTTTTCGACTCACAGATTTTATCGGCATCATCTTCTGACTTTAACAGGCGTTGGGTGAAGAGCGCCGCTAAAATAAAACATAAAATTGTTGCGCCAAAAACAGAGGCAAACAGTGCGAGACTATCTTGCTTCAATACATCGGTGTAGTTCATGATTCCAACGCCGGCGGGAATAAAAAAAAGTGGCAGATGCAGTAATAACTTTTGTGCGGATGCCGTTAGGTTTTTATTGCTAGGGATGATGAATAATAATAACAGCAATAAAGACATACCAATGGTGGCGCCTGGAATGGGTAAATCCCAAAAGACTTTGAGCCAGTTTCCAATTAACTGAAAAACGATAAATAAGGGAATGTAGATTAAAAATTTCATTGTAGCGGTCGGCTTTACATCGTCAGCGGCATCAATAACCAAAGACGCATCATATATTAATGTTGCGGTGTGATTAAGTTAATTAGTTGGAGTCATAAAATCACATCTATTTGACACACTGAAAAGAAAGAATCATTTCACAATAACTGCTTACTTAAATTACTTCATCATTCTGGTGTGTTCTTCAGGCGGAATCCATTACTCTAATGTCCGAATCAATTTTAATATGCTGGATTCCGTCTACAAAGACTACCGGAATGACAGAAAAAATAATCGCACGAAGTTCCCTAAAGATATTTTATGAATGAAAACACGATAAAGTCTGAGTCGCCATCCTTGCAGTCAGCCCGATTTGCACTTCAGTTTATTGCACCTTATCGGCGGCAGGTAATAGGCGCGATGCTCGCGCTAATGTTTACTGCAGGCATCACGCTTTCATTAGGACAAGGTATTCGTCTGTTAATTGATCAGGGGATCTCAACCCAATCGACTGACTTGCTTGAGACGTCGATTCTGTTCTTTTTTATTTTAGTCATAGGTTTGGCATTTGGGACCTTTGCACGTTATTACTGGGTGTCGTGGATTGGTGAACGTGTCGTGACGGATATGCGTCGTAAGGTGTTTAATCATCTGATCGATTTACACCCAGGTTTTTTTGATTCTAATCGTGGTTTGGAAATCCAGTCACGCCTTACCGCAGACACGACACTGATTCAGTCGGTCATTGGTTCATCGGTTTCGATCGCTTTACGTAATATTATTATGTTAGTAGGCGGTATTATCTGGTTATTTATTACCAATGCCAAGCTAACGGGTATCGTGATGGGGGCGGTGCCCTTTGTGGTTGCGCCTATTTTGATTTTTGGGCGTCATGTACGTGGTTTATCTCGTCAAAGTCAGGATCGTGTCGCTGATGTTGGTAGCTATGTAGGGGAAGTGCTTGGACAAATAAAAACTGTTCAGGCTTATAATCATCAAGCGATAGATAAAGCCCATTTTGAAGGCGTGGCAGAAGATGCTTTTATTGTTGCCAAGCATCGTATCAAGCAACGTTCCTGGTTAATTTCGATTGCGATTTCATTGGTGTTAGGCGCGATAGGTTTAATGCTCTGGGTCGGCGGGACTGATGTAATTGCAGGGCGTATTTCAGGTGGGGAATTAGGCGCATTTGTCTTTTACAGTATTATTGTCGGCTCAGCAGTCGGATCTATCAGTGAGGTGATTAGCCAGTTACAACAAGCAGCTGGTGCGATGGAACGCATTGTAGAATTACTGGCTTCACCCAATGAAATCGTTTCACCGACGACGACAAAAAAAGAGTTACCCGCCAAGGTTCAGGGAAAAATTCTGCTAAACGACCTCAGTTTTTCTTATCCTTCACGTCCTGAAGTTAATGCCATTGATGGTATGGATTTAGACATCCGACCAGGAGAGACTATCGCGTTGGTAGGCCCAAGCGGAGCGGGGAAGTCGACGTTATTTGATTTGTTGTTACGCTTCTCCGACCCTAAATCAGGCGAGATTCAATTAGAAGGTATCGATATACGGGATCTGGATTTAGTCGATTTACGTGCTTGTTTTGCTTTGGTCTCACAACAATCATCACTGTTTTATGGTTCTGTTGAAGATAACCTGCGTTATGGTAAACCCGAAGCTGACCTTTCTGAGGTCATCATCGCAGCAAAAGCAGCCAATGCGCATGAGTTTATCGAACGCTTACCGCAAGGTTATCAGACTCGACTTGGCGATGCGGGTTTGGGCTTGTCGGGTGGACAAAAACAACGTTTAGCGATTGCGCGAGCGTTATTAGTTGATGCGCCTATTTTATTATTAGATGAAGCAACGAGCGCTTTGGATGCTGAAAGTGAATACCTGATCCAACAAGCGCTAGAGAAATTGATAGCCAATAGAACCACTCTGGTTATTGCTCACCGGTTAGCAACAGTCGTTAATGCGGATCGGATTGCCGTCATAGAGCAAGGGAGGCTAATTGCGCTTGGTACTCATGCAGAGTTGGTGAAAACAAATGAGTTATATGCCCGCCTTGCAGAGTTGCAATTTAGTTACCCAAACTCAAAAGGCGCTTGGTCAGAATAGCGCTTGCTTAAGCTTAAAACTAAACAACTCAGTATGTTCTATCTTGTGTAGGTCGGAATTCATTCCGACAAATGTTGAAACCTCAGAACATAGTTTTGATAAACCACAATTCCTTTAGTTAAGGCAATCACAACTAACGTAGTATCGTGTCGGAATACCCAAAGCACTCACGTTGTTCGCGGGGCAGGCCCTAAATTCCGACCTACATGGCTAAGTATTTTTAAGTAAGTGCTATTGGGTCTAATGACCTTAGATTCCTGTCATATATAAAATACACTGTTTCGTTCCTCAAACACTCAAAAAAGGGTGTTAGTATTTTTCTTATCTGCAATACAACATAAACACAGGTAAGTATGGAGCAGTTCGTATGATTAAGTATTTAGAAAGTACATCTTATTTTGACTTCGAGTCAAAAACAGTCCGTGAGTATGGTGAAAAGCTTGTCGGCTCAGAAACTGACCCGACTAAAATAGCCGTTCGTTTGTACTTAGGTGTGCGAGATAATATCAAATATAATGCTTATACCTTTGATGTGAAACCTGAATCTTTTAGTGCGAATTACTGTCTTGAACAAGGTGAATCTTATTGCGTGCCAAAAGCCGTTCTTTTAGGTGCACTGTGTCGGCTCTATAAAATACCTGCCCGAATTGGTTTAGCCGATGTACGTAATCACCTCGCCAGCCCTCAATTTTTAGAATACCTGCAAAGCGATGTTTTCGTTATGCACGGCTATACCGATATGTTTTTGGAAGGCCAGTGGGTAAAAGCAACGCCTGCCTTTGACTCGGGTTTATGCAAGCTGATGAACCTCCAACCTTTAGAGTTTAATGGTAAAGAAGATTCTATCTTTCATGAGTTTGATAATTCAGGTGACCGGCACATGGAATATTTGAAAGAGCATGGGCATTTTGAAGATGTACCACGGGAACTGATTCTTCGCTCTATTGCTGAAGCTTACCCGCATCTTGTGGAGTCATTTACTTCAGCTAAACCGAAGCGTTCGCTATATCTCGATATGCAAGAGCAGTAGTTTCTTAAAAGAAGCCGTTTAGAATGTGACACGAGAGCACTGTTAGAGCGCGTGGCACATCCTAAGCATAATTTTAAGGAATCAGCTTACCAGGGTTCATGCGGCCATCAGGGTCAAACATGTGGCAGAGTTCCTTGATCGCTTTAATTCCCAAAACACCTTTTTCAGCTGGCAGATAAGGCGCGTGATCTTTACCAACACCATGCTGGTGGCTAATTGTTCCACCATGTCTGACAATCGCTTTTGCCCCAGCCGCTTTTAATTTCTTCCAGCGATCCATTGTTTCTTTGTAGTTACTGCCTGCACGAAACAGATAGGTGGTATACACACTACAACCCTGGCCATAGAAGTGCGAAAGGTGGGTGAACACATGGACGTCTTCTTTAAACTCACTCAAAGCATTGGCGATGTCGCCTTCCATATCTTTGACCGCTTCAGGAACGCTTGACCAGTCAAGGCAGGTTTCCATGGTGTCGACAACCATACCAATATCCCATAAACCATGGCGTAAGTAAGGGGAGCGAAAGCGGCTGTGCTCCCAGCGTTTGCCCATTAATCCACCGGTGAAAACCCCTTTGTGCTTGCTAATGAGTTGCTTTGTTAAACTAAGGGCGGACTTGCATTGCGCTTTGGAACCCGTGGTACCAAAAGTAAACATGGTTTTACCTTTGCTTGAGCCGCGAACACTTAGGTATTTTTCTAATACATTGACGACGCTTTCATAACCCGCCAACTTTAAGTGGGTTTCTGTTTCTGTCGGATTGCTTAAGCGCATCATTGAAAGTTGAATACCGCTTTGAACTATTTCACGCGTGGCTTGAATACCTTGTTCCCAGCTAGGGAAAAAGGCCACGTAGAAACTTTCCTTTTCAGCAATGGGCATGATGCGAACTTTCACTTCCGTAATAATCCCCATACGTCCTTCACTACCCATGAACAACTCACGTATATCAGGGCCTGCAGAAGTTGCAGGAAAGGTCGGAATATCAAGCGGGCCTTGTAAGGTTTCGATGCGTCCTCCGGCAAACATCTTTTCTATACGGCCATAACGTAATGATTGCTGTCCGCTTGAGCGACTGGCAACCCACCCACCTATTGTTGATAATTCCCAGGACTGAGGGTAGTGGCCTAAGGTGTAACCTTCTTTTGCTAATTGAGCTTCAATATCCGGGCCGAGTGTGCCGGCTCCGAAAGTAGCAATTTGGCTCGCTTTGTCTAAGTTCATCAACTTATTCATTTTTGACATCGCCACGGTAATGACCGGCTTACTGCTTTTTTCGGGTGTGATGTGTCCACAGACAGAGGTGCCACCGCCATATGGGATCACCACAAGGTCTTGTTCTTGTGCAAAATTAAGAATGGCTTGAACGTCTGTACTGGTTTCTGGAAAGGCGACGCCGTCAGGAAAAGTACCAAAATCACCGCTACGCATGGCTAACCAATCAGGAATACTTTGTCCTCGTGAATGACGTAAGCGTGTTTCTGCATCGGTGTTAATTAATCGATGTTGAGGTGAACGAGAAGTGGGTACTTTAGCGACCGCATCTTCTAAAGTCGCATCCTCAAGTGGTGTGGATTGCCCTATTTGATTTTCAATAAATTTTCGAGAAGATGTACTTAATTCAAAATCCAGATTGTTTTTTTCATCACCCCAACCATTCCAACGCTTCATTTTGATCTCCAATATGCTTTCTTAATATGGCGTGGCTCAGTTAAGTTCACGCGCGTACAGATAATTAATGGAGATCATATTAGCTTAATTAAGTGCTTCATATTATGGTTGAATCGCTTGTATAATTGTTTATTTCGGACATTTGTTTTTATATCGTAATTGTAGCGAGTTTAGAGTGGTGGGTGCTTGAAATTTGATGAGTAACAAAATAAGGCAACAACAATCGATCATTAGTATTTCTTTACTGGTCAAACTGGCAGAAGAGTACCAGTTTTCTGCCATGCCGATACTGGCTGAGGCAGGTATATCGCCCGAATTACTCCAAGACCCCAAGGCAAAAATATCCCTTCAGCAAGAGTTTGATTTTGTTCAAATGATGTTGAATCAGATTAATGATCCTGATGTGGGTTTTAAGGCAGGGCAGTGCTACAAGCTAAATGCTTTCGGTAATCTTGGTTTGGCTGCAGCATCGAGCGAGAAAGTAGACGATGCGATTCAGTTTTTCTTAAAATATATCAGTCTTTCAAATACACACTTTGATATCTCTTTAGTCAAAGATAATAATATCGCTATTTTGAGGTTCAAAGATCAGTACGATTTGAAACGACTCAAGCGCTTCTATATCGAACGTGACTTTTCATTTTCAATGATTTCAACGAGGGATATGTTCCCCAGAACATTGCCCGGGCAAAAATTTAAAACCATTCATTTTGATTTCGAATGTCCAACAAACGTGGCGCATTATGAAGCGCTATATGGGTGCCCGGTCAAATTTTCAATGCCTTACAACGAAATTCAATTTGATCAGCGGTATCTTGACCAAGCATTGCCTCAGGCAAATAATCTGGCGCGAAAATTATTTGAAGCTCAGTGTGAATCTCAAAAAGTTGAGGTGCTTGGGCCTGAAGGTTATGTTGAAAAAATTCGACAGATGATTCAGCAGAGTGACAGCGCTATTCCCAATCTTGAAGACATTGCCTTACAGTTTCATGTCACATCACGAACCCTTAGACGAAAGTTAAAGTTGGAAGGTTATACTTTTCAAACTTTACTTTCAGAAGAACTTAGTCGAAAAGCGATTCATTACCTTGAGGCTACGAATCTTACAGTAGAGCAAATTACCCACCGCTTAGGGTATGGGGAGTCGGCCAGCTTTATTCATGCTTTTAAACGGTGGACAGGAAAAGTTCCCGGAGATTATCGCTAATGGTCTCGCTAGAAAGATGAATGGTGAGGTAAAGAGTGTCTTTCAGGGTAAAGAGGAAGGTGGATAACCTTTCGGTTCAAACTTGAGGTCATAAGTGAGAAGGAAGTTCTCCGCTATGGCTAAGTCTAACTGGCCGATAAAACCATCTTTAAAAATCAAACCATACTTTTCACGGTTAATATCCAAGGTGCCTTTAGCATCGACTAAACCATCAATTTCAGTTAATGTTGCCGTCGTGGTTTCGGTGCCTGAAACGCCATTTATGAATAACTTTATAGTGAGTTCCATTTCATTCCGAGCTTGAACATATTTGGTGACCTGCTCAATTTCAATTTTTATTGGACCATGAATAATTTCTTTTAACTTTATATCGCGTTGATAGCTACCAGATTTAAAAAAAGGATCCGAAAGAACAATCGTGCCTGTGAGGTCGGTGGCATTTTCGATATTTTTAACGGTTAGGTTTCCAGTTAAGGTATTTTTGCTTTCGCTAGCCAATTCTCCTTCAACGATGGTGGATTTAAATTTTATAACCTCATAGCGTAATTCAGATTGTGAACCAACGAGTTTAAAACTGGCTGCGGAGGCATTCAGCGCCACAAGGCTAAGTATAATAATTCTGAGAATATAGCTGTGCATTTTAACTACCGGTTTAATCGATTAAGCGCTTCACTTGGATCATCAGGCTAATTATTTTTCTAGTCGTAGTATGGGTAATAAAATTTGTTGTGTAAATTACTCTACCAAGCTTGCATGGAATTATTCTTGAAATAAAAGCTGTAAACATCAATACTGCTTGTCCGCCATTACCCAAAAATAATAACAAGGGGAAGCATTTGTTACTTCTAACAGGGTTTAGTCTGGGTTGCCTTGCTTTAATTTTTGTCATCGTTGCGCGTGACTTCTGGCAGTATCCTGTTGCCAAAGCATTTTTGGCGATGCTGCTCTCTGGTAGTGCCTTTCTGCTCAGCCCACAAATCGACCCTCGTTATAAGTGGTTAGCCGGCGATATTATGACGATGCTGCCTGCACTTTTCTGGCTTGTATGTCAGTTAGCATTTACGCGTCGACCCCGGTTATTATCAATTTGGGGAGCGCTTGCTGCCTACAGTTTTGTCGCACCGGCAATAACACGTTCCTTTGGTGCCAATATTGAGTCGGCAGGGGCAGCTTATATCGTAGGCTGGCAGATTCCACAATACTGCGAGTATTTAGTGATATTGAATGGGCTTTGGGCAATTGTCGCTCATTGGAAGGATGACTTGGTCGAGAGCCGGCGGAAGTTTCGTGCAGCACTATTACTGACGCTCGGTGTGACAGGGTTATGGGTAACGATTTCATTAAATACCGGGAATGGTACTTCGTCAACCTTGTTGGCAGTCGTTGCTTTGTGTTCATTGACCGTAGGCGCCTTATTGTTGAAGGGGCGAGAGGGTGTTTTGTTTGGAGTACTACAAAATAATGAAGTATTACCACCTGTTATCGTTAATTCAGAGACTAAGCAACAATGTGAGCTGAAGCAGTCTGTCGCGAAGCTGGATAAAGTGATGGATGATGAAAAATTTTATCGGACAGAAAAACTGACCTTAAGTATGTTGGCAGAAGAAATAGGTTTACCTGAATATAAAACCAGAGCTTTAATTAATCAGACTTTCAACTATCGAAACTTTAATGATTATGTGAATCAATTGCGTATTGAAGAAGCCAGCGAACGTTTAATATCGGAGCCGGATACGCCGATTCAAAATATTGCACTTGATGTGGGATATCGCACATTAAGTTCATTTAATCGTGCATTTAAAGAAATTTCAGATCAAACACCCACTGCATTCAGACAATCTAAAACGTCATCCTGACCTTCGCTCACTGATCGATTCTTACAATTTAACAATATACTTATTGATTGCGAGTTCGGCATGCTTGATATTTTAACCTGTCAATTCGCCATTAAATTGTCTAATTAATTCAATGATTTAAAATAATTGCATGGTCGTTTTTTAAGAATTGCATAGTGGTTATGCAATAAATTGCATAGCGATTCTTTAGTTTTGCTCATCGTATTCCTTTGCTTAGTTTCGTCTAAATTCTCTAAATTAGCTCTCCTGACTCATTGGTGACATAAGTCACGCATGAGTACTGTTGAGTTATATCAATCATAAAAATAATGAATAACGTTTGGAGAACCACGCATGAAACTAAATAAAAATATGAGCCACTTATCGAAAGTGCTCTTGTGTTCATTGATTTCAAGTTCGATTTTATTATCGGGTTGTAAAGTAACAATTAAAGGTGATGACGATACTGAAGAGCTGATTGAGTCAACCGTAGATTCAATTGCAAATGGTGGAAGCTCGGATGGTTCTGGTTCAAATGGAACTTCCTGTGATGAAATCTTAACGACCTCAGATTATCGTTTTCCATGTGATGCAATTTTTGTGGCTCCTGATGCCGTCGATGGCGATGATATTACCAATGAGCTACTGCTAGCATTATTTGAAATTGCCGATGATTCAGTGGTTGTTCTGCCTGAAGGTAACTTTAAGGTATCTGAAACCATTACTATTGCTGCAGCAAGTGGATTGACCATAACAGGTTATGGTATTCACTCAACTAAATTGGACTTCACTGGTTCAACGGGTGATGACGGTATCCGTTTCGAAGGTGGTAATGACATTACTGCTCGTGATTTCGGTGTTTACGAAACGAACAAAAATGGTATTAAAGCTGTTGGGGCAAATGGGGTTCACTTTACTTATACCGCGACAGTCTGGGAAGGTGATTTAGCCGAAAGCCAAGGCGCATACGGTCTTTACCCTGTGCAAAGCCAAAATATTTTGATCGAACATAACTATGCATACGGTTCGGCTGATGCGGGTATTTATGTTGGTCAATCAAATAACATCGTTGTACGAGACAATGTTGCTAAATACAACGTTGCGGGTATTGAGATTGAAAACTCAAATATGGCAGATGTTTACAACAACACAGCACTTAATAATGCTGCGGGTATCTTAGCATTTGACCTTCCTGGCCTAGAGCAGGCTTACGGTGGAAATGTTCGTATCTTCAATAATGAAATCTACGCAAACAATACTGAAAATGTTGGTCACGGCGCTGTAAGTATTGCACCTCCAGGAACTGGCGTACTTATCTTCGCAGTAAGTGGTGTTGAGATCTATAACAACAACATTACTGATAACGACACTTCAGCAATTGAATTGGCAAGTTTCTTCATGAGCGATCCAGATGTTGCAAACTACCCAGTAAATTATGGTGCAACGATAGCCGATGGCTGGAGCCCAATGATTAAAAACATCTATATGCACGATAACCTTATCGCACGTAATGGTGATAACCCTGCAGGCACATTGCTAGAAGAAGTTATCGCGGGTTACACCTCGCCTTATAATTCAACGGGTATGCCTCAAGTATTCCCTGCAATTATCTATGATGGAATTGGTGAACTCTTGTCGAATGCGGGTGCGTTGACTGACTTTAATTATGTTGTTGGAGCAGATGCTGCCGCAGATGGTGTGAACTATAACCCGTATGCTGCAGGCGACTTACTATGTGCAAACGGCAATATCAACGGTAACCCAGGCCCAAGCTATGATGATGTGAATACTGGGCTGGTTTATGGAACGAACCCATTGGATGCATTTAATTGGGATGCGACCGGAAATCCGGCAGCATCTTTATTGATTGACAAGATGGTCAATAATACTTTCTTGAATTGTGTTCAAAATCGTTTACCTGAAGCAACGGTTACTTTTAAAGGTAAGGAGTACGGTTGTTCTGGTGATGACCTGTCTGAGCCAGCTTGCGCACTTTAAGTTAACTATCCAGTCATCGAACAGACTGCTTTATGAGTCTTTTCGATGACATCATAGATGTGAGTAGTGACCATGAAATATATAAAAATAAAGAATATTGCACTGAAAGGCTCGATGATGGTTTTGGCTATTACCTTGCTGTCAGCGTGCAAAATTGTATTTAAAGATGGCGATGTCGCGGTAAAGCCCGGAAACGGATCCGGTACTTCGCCAGCAAGCTGTAGTGCTCAAACAGACGGCGTTAATTGGGGAGCATTGTTAACTGAAAACTGTACTAACTTGTCTGATTATAATTTGTTTGCTGACAGCACTGATCCGACAGATAACCCAAATTCGGGTGGCATCCCTTATGACTTAACAACGGCGCTGTTTACTGATTATGCCTCAAAGTATCGTTTTGCATTTATCCCTGAAGGTCAAAAAGCAGTGTATAACGAGCATGAGGCATTTGATTTTCCAATAGGCTCTGTGTTGGTTAAGACTTTTGCTATGCCTGAATACACGTCAGACCGGGATGGAAGTGAGCTCGTAATAGAGACACGTTTATTGATTCTCCGAGAAGGTGGCTGGGTGGCACGCCCTTATTATTGGGAAACAAGCACCGATGCAACACTTGCGATTACTGGCAAGTCAATCGAGAATATGACAACGAACCACAAGGGTGAAGAGCTAACATTCACGTACGGTATCCCAAAGGCGACGTCTTGTACTTCATGTCACGCAGTTGTACCTTTACTTCAAGGGCCTGATGATACCCGTGAAGCGATATTTAAACCTATTGGCCCGAAAGCCCGTTTCTTGAATAAAGACTATGACTACGGTGGTTTGGTGATGAATCAGCTTAGCTATTGGGCATTGCAAGGTAAGTTGGAGAGCCTGCCTGCCGATTTAGAGAGTGTTTCACACACGCCAGAGTTTAATGACTCAACGGATCTTAGCCAATTGAATGGTGAAGAGCTAAATGATAATGCAAAAGCTTATTTGGATATTAACTGTGCGCATTGTCATCGTTCTGAACTGACCTTGCCTGAACCGCTTTATGCCGGTCCTGCAGGAGGCAGTGGATTGCAAGTGGAATACAACCGTTCCTATGATGAAAATCCGGGTAAATTCGGTACCTGTAAAGTGCCGGTTGCTGGCGGTCATTCCGATTATTCAGCGGATGTTGTACCGCTCAATGCCGATGACTCTTACTTGCTGTTCCGCATGAGCACCAATGATGAACGTCATCGTATGCCTGAACTGGGTCGAAGTACAGTTCATGGAGAAGGTGCTGCATTGATACGAAAGTGGATTAATAATTTACCAAGTGCAAGTTGTTCTCCAGCACCTTAAGGCTGGTTTGCTAAGTTAACGTTACTGGCAAATAAAGGGAGGTCGTTCTGGCCTCTCTTTGATTTATTGCCCTCTAAATTTAAGCCTTTTATAAGGCCGAAGGAGGGAGAAAAAAATGCAAAAATCTACGGGTTTTTATTTCGGCATTGATGATGAAGTTGTTGGTATTCTTTACTTGTCAGTGTTGAAAAGTGTACTGGAAGAAGAGGGGTGTAAGCTACAAGGTTATTCCGGTAACTTGAATGATCTTGATGACTACCGAAAGCGTATTAGTCCCAGAACTTTTTATAATGTATTAGTAAAGTCGCTTGAGAATGTTTCGGGAGGCTTGGGTTTTAAGTACGGGCAAAAATTGAACCTCGTTGCTGCCGATACAGTTGGTCAGTTAATCATGTCGAGTTCAACTTTACACCAAGCGCTGAAGACAGTTCAGCATTATCATTCATTACTTTCCATTTCTTTAAATTTTGAATCTGAAATAAAGGCTGACGAAGCTGTTGTTCAGTTTGAGCGTCTTTATCACCGGAAACTACCGCTTCGATTGCAGTGGTTTGCGACGGAAGCGCTTTTATCATGCTGCCACCAACAAGCATGTTGGCTCACCGGTAAAAATCTAAAATTTCAGCGAATATGCTTACCTTATTCACGGCCGCCACATAGTGAGCTCTACGCGTCAGAATTTGCCTGCGACATTCAATTTGGTGCACCAACCCATGAAATTTCTTTCAATAAAGACTTTCTGGATTTACCCATTCTGACAGCAAATGAGCAAGTTCGAACGATTAAAGTCCAGCATTGCCAAGCTGTATTAAGACGCTGGGAAGGCAGGTTCTCTATCAACTCACGAGTTAATGCTATTCTAGCCAAAACTTATCCTCACTTTCCGACAATTGAAACGATTGCACAGCAATTACATACCTCAAGAAGTTGCTTATATCGAAAGCTTCAAATCAATCAAACGAGTTATCAAAACCTGATTAATGAATTTAAAAAAGAAAAGTCAATTAGCTTGCTAAGAGGAACCTTGCTGACCGTGAACGAAATTGCCGAAAGACTTGGGTTTAGTGATGCGTCCAGTTTTAGAAGAGCATTTAAAAGTTGGACGGGAGTGCAGCCCTCATCGGTTCGCGAAGAACGAAGGAGCAAAAGAACGAAGTTGTCTGTTGCCAGTGAGCAAGCGATAGAAGCCCGGCAGGGTTAGTATTAATGCTAGCCAGCCTATCCAATTACCATACTGGGTATAGAGCGTGTATGAATCTCTAGGGTAAACAGTGCCTAATAAGTTTTCACGTGTATGCAGGCCTGTTCGGGTTGTGATGTTTCCTGCAGGATCAACGATGGCGCTAATGCCGCTATTGGTTGAGCGGACTAACCATAGTCGGTGCTCGATAGCGCGCAACCTTGCCAGTGAAAGATGTATCCAGGGTTCTTGTGTATCTCCAAACCAAGCGTCATTCGCTAAGGTAATCAATAACTGGGGGCGAGTATTTTTGACAAGTTTTTGTATGAAATCAGGGTGAATGATTTCATAGCAGATCGGTGTGCTAATTATCGTTGAGTCCAGTTTAATGGTTTTTTGAAGGCCTTCTGAGTAGAAGTTCTGTCCTTGAGGAAAAAGCACGCTTAGTTGTTTTTCAAAAGGTTCTAGTAGTTGAGAAAAAGGCGTATATTCCGCAAATGGAATGAGTAAACTTTTATCATAGACCTGATCAATTTTGCCAGCTTTATCAGCTAAAAATACCGAGTTTGCTTTCGTTCTCTGGCCCTTGTTTTGCCAGACAGAGGTGCCGCCAAACAATAGTGGTACTTCAATATCTGAACGAATAAATTGAGCGTCAATGGGTAAGGGGCGTCTTAACCCTCGAACATAAGCCGTTTCAGGCCAGATCAGTAAGTCTATTTTATGTTTGTCTAACAAGTCTCGGCTTTGCTTCAGGTGGGCAGGGTGGCTACGCAGCGATAACTCATCTTTTTCAAGCATTACTAAATTACTTTGAACTGCGCCGACATGAACCGGCTTTTCTTGTTCGTTATCAAGAATGAAAGAGCTCTGAACCTGTCCATAAATGAGTACTGATATGATGAGTAGCAGTGAACAAAAGGTTTGTGTGGCAGGAAAATTATGCTTGCGAGTATACCAACGATAAACCGCATAAACTGCACTATTAATAACCACGACAAATGCACTTAATAGTAACGGCCCGCCTAAATCAGCAGTTTGGGCAAGAATAGGCTTGGCAATTAAGGCTGCGCCAGCATAAGACGGGAATAGGTTGACCTGGCACCATTCCAGTAAAATCAAAGGGCTGGTGCCTGCAATAATTTGTGGGCAATTTATATGGCGTAAACCACGGTATAACAAAGCATAGAGAGTAAAACTCAACGCAAACCAAATACCTAAACCAAGCCATAAAATACTGCCGAGTACTAGACCGCTACCCAAAAACTTATCGGTGAGGCTTAACAGCCAGGGGAAACCAACAGCGTAAGCGCTGAAGCCAAAAGCAAAGCCTAAAATAGCGACCTTTTTTAATTGTTGATGATTTAAGGAATCAATCGCTAGCCAGAGTGGCACAAGATAAAAAAATACCAAGGGCCACCAACCAAAACCTACATTTGAAAGTGCATAAAGACATCCACTAAAAATGGCTAAAACGTATCGGTTCAAACTTGGTCTTATAGTTTTAAAATTCAGGTTCGATCTGACCATATAATGCAACTTTAACTTAAATGTTTTCATTTTAGACCCCTACACATATCGCGTAGGTCGGAATTTATTCCGACAAAGGCTCAATCATCAACATTTGTCGGGTTAAAACCCGACCTACTTTCAATGGCGTACGTCTTGATTTGGCATATAGATCTTGCCCCATAAAAATGGGCTCTCATTGACGATGAAATTGTACGCTCAAGTCGAAACCTCTAACGCCAAGGGGCAGCATATATGCTGATTTTCACAGTTAATAATATAAGTTTCGGCGCTCGCAACATTAATGTTTAACTCGGCTTTAACAATCTTTCAGCGTCTTCTTTTTCCGCGCGTAAAGCTTCTTCAAAAGCTTCTTTATCTGCTAGCCATTCTGTGCGACGTTGTTCATGTTTAGTCCGTAGTTCTAGGGCGTTAGCAAGTTTCTTGGGTAGCTCCTCTAGGCGTGCTAAATGCAAGTTACGAGCTAGTTGTTGAAAACTCACATCCCGCTCAGGTAAATCTTTGCTATGACGGTTCAATAGTTGGGTTGCAAAAACAATATAGTCTGTTGAAACCTGATGTTGGTGAGCATAGTAGTCTCTAATTTGTTTTTCTGAAGCTCTGTTTGACAGTATTTCTCCATACTCTTTTTCCCAATGCGCTTTAATTTCTTTACGATGTTCCAGCAACCACTCGTCAGTTGTTGGGGCTGCTAACTCCCAATACAGATTATCGGGCATCTCTTGTTGTAAGCGATCAATGTCAACTTTCGCCCAAGCCCAAGCGGGGTCTCCTTCAGGAAAAAGCATCTTTTTTAAGGAGTCTATAGAGAGTGAATTATTGTCTAACATGGTGCTATCTTTTTGCGCATCAATCGTGCTGGTGATTGCTTCGGTAACAGGTCGATTGTCAATTTGTTGATTGGCAAGTTTGTTCGGTGTGATTGGACTATTTTGTGGTTTGTCTGAATGACTTGAGTTCCAAATGTAAGTCGCAGAGATCACTAGTACCGATGTTGTGATCAGCACGGCTTTACCCATGTATGTTTTTTTTATTTTCTGTTTCATGGTCGTCCTCCATGTTTATTCAAAATTATATGCAGAAGAAAAGTGAATAAATTCACCCCATGACAATCACCTTTGGTTGGTCATGGGGTGGGGGGAAATTAAACAACTCCCCAAATCACTCTCTCACTACCTTGCTTCCTAAATGGCGCCATCTATTTGTGGGCCAATAATCTGCATTCCGGGATCGTCTTGATTGTAAAGATTATAAGGCTCTATCAACCGCAAGGTATTATTGCCGTTAATCCACGATGACAAGAAGTCTGTCATACTCGTACTTGTACCCGGGCACTTCCAATCTTGACCCCAAGGCCATTCCCAAAATTCATACCATTTTTTCTGACGCACGGTTGGGCAGGCATGGCTACCGATAAAGGTAATAATGGTAGAACAGTGGCTATCATTGATAGGTCTGTTCCATGGGATGTGGTAACTGAAGTTTGAGTGTTCATTCATCTCATTTACAAGAAGGGCCTGATCTTCCCGCCATAAATTCAGAATACCGGCTTCATCAATACCGGGGAAGAATCGCTCATAAGAAAAACGTGAGAAATTAAAATCCGTACTGTAGCCGGTATAAGCGAAGTGATCGTTCGGGTATTCAATCGCCAGAGTGCGCGAAACGCTGCCCATATCATTAGGATCAAAGCTGGCAGGCATTTCTGATAATACACTCGGCATATCCCATGCAACTGATATTGTTTCGTGTAGTTGACGAGAATTAGCGCTCGCGTCCGGTGCCGGAAATAATGGCCCGGAATCATTCAACATATAACCTTCATTGAGGTTAAGACGTTGACGAGCAGCATGGTATAGCGCGCCTGAAGCAACGCCTCCTGCACTAAAACCGGTAATTAAGAACTTGCCGATAGTCGGGAAGCGGTTTGCCATGTAATCAAATGCCGCCGTGGAGTTATTGTAGCCCATGTGGTGAAAGTTAAGCGGAGGGTCAATACCGGTTGGATCGGTATAGGTCGTTACCTTGTTTCCAACATGTACGTCACCGGTACAGTAGGGCATAAAAGCGACATCCCAACCTTTAGTCACCAGATCAGTCTTACTTCGTAATGGAAAGCCAGGGTCAGCACCATTGACGATTGGCGATACAAAATTAGCCGTTTGTGAGGTAATAAAGTCATCAGCAATACCATTAGGGTTTGCTGCGCCTAACTTACCTAAGCGGCCACTACAGCTTTCGTAGTCCCAGCATGCGCCGCCACCCTCAAACATCATGACTAAATTAGTTGAAGTAGGGTTATCGTACACCCAAAATTTATATTGCGAGCCGTCGCTACATTTTGTTCCGGGAATTTCGATACGTTCCCAAGCAAAATCATTGCCGCCATCAACAACATCTTCAATACCCACTGCGGATGCACCCGCGCTTAAACCAAGCGCTATAGAGATACCTGCAACAGACTTAAGAAGATTAATGGATGAAGTTTTTGTTTTTATCATCACTTTCACCATTTAAGTTAAAATTTAATATGACAGGAAATCATCATGTCACGGTGTTAATTTAATAAAAAAATGTAAGTATAGGGAGGGCGGAAAGATTCAGTTTTTATGTAAATTGAATAGATAAGTCACCCTTTGAATGTTTAGATATTTAATGGAAAGCAATAGTAAGAACCTACCTAAAACCTTTAGTTTTAGGTAGGTCAGGTTCAAGCTTTATAAGCCCTTAAAATTAAGGTTTGCTGGTTAGAGTGCACCGTTAATTTGAGGTGCAATGATTTGCATGCCGGGGTCTTCTTGGTTGTAGAGGTTATATGGTTCTTTTAGGCGTAGGGTATTGCCTCCAATCCAGGAAGTAAGGAACTCACTCATTCCTGTCGAGGGACCATCACACTTCCAGCTTTGAGTTTGAGGCCATTCCAACGCTTCATACCAGTATTTTTTACGAACACTTGGACATGCATGACTACCCATGAGTGTCAGAATGGTAGAGCAGTGACTGTCATTAATAGGTCTGTTCCAAGGAATGATGTAGCTAAAATTTTCATGGGTGTTCATTTTGTCTACAAGTATTTGTTGGTCTTCCTGCCAAAGGGCAAGAATGCCGTTGGTATCTATGCCAGGATAAAAACGCTCATAAGAAAACCGGGAAAAATTCAGGTCAGTGCTATAACCCGTATAAGCAAAATGATCATTTGGGTATTCACTCGCTAACATGTCTGTGACGCTTCCCATATCATTAGGGTCGAAACTGTCAGGTAAGTTGTTGAGTACACTGGGCATATCCCAAGCTGTCGAGATGGTTTCATGTAATTGCCGTGAGTTAGCACTGGCATCGGCTGCTGGGAATAGTGGCCCAGAGTCATTCAGCATATAGCCTTTACCTCTTTTAATGCCAAGTCTTTCGTGAGCCTCATGATAGAGCGCGCCTGAAGCAACGCCACCGGCACTAAATCCAGTGATCAATAATTTATTAATTCTAGAGAACCTGTTATCTAGGAAGTCTAAAGCGGCGATTGAATTGTTATACCCCATGTGGTGGAAATTAATCGGGGGGTTGGTGCCGGTAGGATCATTATAAGTGGTGACTTTATTCCCAACATGAACGTCTCCGGTGCAATAGGGCATGTAGACAACGTCCCAGTCTTTTGTCGCGATATCTGTTTTGGATCGTAGTGGAAAACCGGGATCTGCACCATTCACTAAGGGAGATACGTATTGGGCCTTTTGCTGGGTAATATAATCATCGGGTAGCCCATTTGGGTTGGCTGCGCCGAGTAAGCCCGCAGCACCGCTACAGGTTTCATAGTCCCAACATGCGCCGCCACCTTCATACATGATGAGTAAATTTCTTGATCCGGGGTTATCATGTACCCAGAATTTATACTGGGAGCCATCGCTACACTTTGTTCCAGCGATTTCAACCCGCTCCCAAGAAAAATCATTGCCGCCATCGACGATATCTTCGATACCAATCGCTGAGGCACCTGAGCTTAAGCCGGCGGCTATTGATATGCCGAGTGCTGACTTTAGAAGGTTAAAATATTTTTTTTTTGTTTTAATCATTTCTTTCACCACATTATTTTATTTTGAGTTTGAAGTGTGGCAAATCAGGCCTCCTACAACGCCACGTGTTTAAGTTAATAAAATAAGTGTGAGCGGTGAAGGGCGGAAAGAACCAGTTTTGAGCGAGAGTGAGTCTAATTGCCACTCTGGTTATAGGGCCATATCACGGACTACCATTAAATGGAATTTAGTCGTTTCCTATTAATCTGATGGTTTTTTCTTTTTTGTTATTTCGTCTAAAAAGACGACTGGAATGACTAAGTAGCTTAAAGAAACCGATGTTGTGCAAAGCCCACTATTTATAAGTTTTAACGTGTTTTATATTTGTAGCTAAAATATAATTGTGATCAGTTATTGGCCAGAAACATTCGGATTGGTTGATGAATTACTAATTAAGGAGACAGAAAATGTTTAACTCAAACCATGTACGTACCTTTCAAATTCTTTTACTTGGGGCTGTTTTAAGTGCTTGCGGTAGCTCTTCAAGTGATTCTGGGCCTGCGACCAGTGATGTCGCGATTCGTTTTTCAGATGCACCAGTTGAAGCGCTAGATAGCGTGATGATAACCGTTGATCAACTGATCTTTAACCAATCTGGTGACGATATTGTTGTGGATACTTTTACCAGTGAAGAATTAAATTTGATTGAGAGTGATACTTTTCAGTTAAATTTATTGGATTACCAAGGCCTAGAAAGTAGCTTGGTTTTAGATTCTGTTAAACTTCCTGTAGGCGACTATCAGAACTTACGAATAGTTGTGTTAAATGGTGAAGAAACTTATGTGCAAGAAACTGGTAGCGTGGCGCATAAAGAGCTGAAGGTACCAAGTGGTGAGCTTAAGCTAGGTGGCTTTACGGTTAGTGCAGCAAGCTCACAAACCTTTGTCGTTGAATTTGGTTTAAGGCAGGCAATGACGCATAACCCTAATCCTGATCGTTATATTCTTAAACCAAGAGGCGTTCGAATTGTTCGTTTAGAAGATGCTTCTACGATCTCTGGTAATGTCGACTTATCGACCGCAAGCTGTTCTCCTTCTGAGGATGTAAATCTCGGCCATGTCGCTTATCTATATGAAGGTCATGATTTGGATGCGGCATCATTAGCGGATGTTTTTGTTCGTGAGTCAGATCTTACTGACTTTGACGGTGTGCCGGTTGATGGTACGGACTTCGACGGAAGTGTTCCTGATAATGTGATTGCGCCACATGTAGCGACGTCAATCGATGAAGAAAGTGGCGAGTATTTATTTTCCTATTTAAATGCTGGGAACTATACCGTCGCGATTTCTTGCAATGCTGTCGCTGATAGCTCGATCATTTATGATGAGATTACCGTTCCTTCACCAGCGGGGCAGATTGTAGAGTTAGTGTTGGAAAAAGAAACGGATATGGAGTGTGATTTTGTTGAAGGGCTCGAGCCTTATGACGAAAGCTGCACAGTAAAATTGCCTCTCTAGTCATAAACTAATACAAGCAAAAATATTGAATGGCCCCAATTACCGGGGCCATTTTTATTTTAGTTAATGGTCACTTGTATCGCTTCAGAACGGCTTCCTGTAATGCCTTCAACATCTATCGTTGCAATAGCCAGTTGATAATTTCCACGTAACATATCACTCAGTTCAACGTTATTCATTGTGGCAGGAATGCTGATTGTTTCTTCGTATGAATCACCATCATAAGAGATATAGATATTGTAGCTGTCAATTTCATCAATGCTTAAAACTGAACCGTCATCACGAGAACTTGGTGTATTCCAAGCTAATGAAATACTTGCTAGCGGGTTTACAGTGACGTTAGCGATGTTGCTGACGACTGATCCTGCTTCATTTGATATGACGACGTCGTATTGAGCTGCATCATCAAGGCTAAGGTTTGCAAAATTAAGGTAGCTTTGAATTTGTCCTGAAAGCGCTGCGCCATTCTTTCTCCATTGGTAACTGAGTGTTCCTGAACCTGTTGCACTGACATTTAATGTAATGCTTTCTTGAATGTATGCAGCTTGAGACATTGGGTGTAAAGAAACTTCAACAGCCACGACCGGCTCTGGTTCAGGTATCGCTTCTACATAAAGTGAGGCTTGAGTCGTTTTCGTTACATCAGTGGTACTTAAAGAGACGCTATATTCGCCTTGATCAGATAAGTTAGAAGCATTAATAGAAAAACTAGCTGAATTCGCACCACTGATTTGAGAACCATTAAAATGCCATTGGAAGGTGATTTCCTGTCCATCAGAGCTGTTGGCAGCAACAGAAAACAGGGCTTGTTCACCATCCATTATCGATTGCGAAATTGGGTGCTCAGTGATACTGATGTCAGAAACAGGCGTTTGAGTCTTGTTTTTTCCGCCGCCTTTGCCAGAGCCTTTAGTTGGTTGATCTGTTGATCCTTCATCTTTCCAAGAAGGCTTTGCTGTAGCGATTGAGCCAAAACTTAAAAGACTAATTAATAAAAGAAGAATGGAATACTTTACATTGGGAAAAGACTGAAGTGACAACATTTAAACTTCCTCGCAAATAATGGTATGCAGCTATTAAATGTTAAATGCCGTTAAAAAGTTAAAATAAAGTCATATTTCTGCTTTGTTTTGAGTCATAAAATTGACGATCGTTGAGATTTGAGGTGCTCTTCAAATTACAAGTGTGATGGTATAAACATATTGGATGTTAACTGTGTTTACATGAAATGATTTAAAATCTTATGTAAAATTCAAATTAAAACGCTTATTGATTCAATAACGCCCACTTTCCGGTGCGAACTTCATCTTGGATCTATTGTTTTTACATCTAAATAGCGATAAAAGAACTAAAGTGATAAAAATTTATGGATTATGAATACACGATTGATGAATACGGCAAGGTGCTTGCCCGGTTTTCAATTGGTCACGAAGCGATTGGCCTTTGGTTTACTGAAGAATTAGCAAAAGACCGACATGTTATTGCCGAATTGCTTGATCGAATTCGTCAGCTTGAAGAACGAAAAATTAACCGATTTGATATTCAGGGAAGAGAATTTCAATTGCGCCTTAACTGGGATCAAATAGAAGTTATCGCGCTCGCACTTGGCATTGAAGTCGATGAAGAGCTGCCAGAAAGTACTAACTTGTATGATCAGGAATCTTATTCGGAGTGTGGCTTGCAGGATTTTAAACAGGCGGTTTTAAGGTGGGAGGAGTTTGTTCTTTCTAAATTGAAGTTAAAGTAGCTTGGTTTTATATGAGGTGCGCTGAAGGCATGGCGCATCTCATATAATTGCTTGTCGTGTTAGTACTTAACGACGACGCATTAATTTCCCTTTCTCGCGAGTGCGTTCATCTAATTTAGCTAATAGCGCTGCCATCTCATCAGCTTCAGAAGCCGCTTTAGCGGCATGAACGGCTTCGCGTTCCATTTTTTCTTGCGCGATAGCTTCTTTGATTCTTTTCTCTTTTGCCGATGAGCCAACTCGTCCGTCTGGTAGTTTTAGTTTTTTAGTGCGTTCTTTTTGGACGGTTGTTGCTGACTTGATTGAAGTTACTTTTTTGGTGGTAGCCGCTTTTTTCTTGGTTGGCGTACTCGAGTTTTTGGCGCGGTTCAATTTACGCTGCATTTCAATTCGAACCATGACTGATTTCATATCATCTGCAATTTCTGTTGAGGCTGTGTGGCGTAAATTAACAGGCTCTGGCTTCTTCTCTTTTTCAGCAATGCTTGCTTGTTGAGCTTGGTAGGCGCTTATGTCGATACTAACAATAGGGCCATGCTCAGTCTTAGCTGGTTTGGCTTGTACTGGTTTGCTCTTTGGTTTTTCAGGCTCTTGGGTTTTTAGTGCTGCCTTTGGCTTGATGGCGGCGACCCTTGCAGGCTGGACTCGACCTGTTTTAATAATTTTTGCATCGAGTTGATCGCATGCTTCCCGCATTAATTCTCTGGACTCGGCTGGACTATCGCCATAACCCCATGTTTCAACTTCAATCTGGCTAGCGCCATGCTTGCGGATTATGTCTAACAGCTCTCCTGACCCGCCTTCTTCCGCCAGAACAATGAGCTGTGCCCAATGCTCTTCTACACAATCGCGTGCACTGCCTACAAATACATCTTCAGTAGCTTTAACCTTGGCAGTAAAAACAACCATAAAACCCTTACCTCTGTGATAGAAACTTAGCGAAGGCGCGCATTATAAAGAAGAATAATTTTTTGGATAGAATTGACACGTAAATTATCTAATGTTTTTTGTAAATAGCGTAATTTGGGGGTGCCAATTTATTGGAGAAATGTATAGGCCTCTATTTGCGATAGAGATTGTAGATTGGTGGTGAATGTATTGAGTACGATAAATTACGTGGTTTAACTAAAAACAAAATATTCAGCGTCAAAATCAAGTGCATCCTCTCCGACGATTTCTTCAATGGGCTCTGAACCTGATTTTTTATAAGCAATATTATTTTTAAGTGCCTGATAAGCCGTAACATTCACGACTAAATCACCACTGTCTTCCTGAACGAGTATTTGCGGATCTTTGATCGCTTTCAACAGAGATTTTTTTTGATTGTTGGTAATGGAGATATCTTGAATTTTCATAATTTTCCTGGGGGAGTCATCAATATGGATTAGTCTGCTGCAGTTTGTAGTAGAATAACCCAATTAAGCTATGGCAAACAAATGAAGGCGCTTTAAATATGTTAAGTACCAAGTTGTACAAAAAAGTTCATACACTTGCAGAGGACTTGCTAAGAGCCGCGCATAGGGACAATACCACGCTGTTTGAAGAACTATATGGTGAGTTGCGTGCTTTATGTGAAGAGCATGAAGGGACAGAGAAAAATCATCCTGTGCAGTGGGAAACCTTGGCAGACTTTACCGAAGAAAGTGATGATGCCATCGTGCTGTATAAAAAAGCCTTAGCATTTGCAGAGGCTGAATCAGCCTTTGATTATATCGCATCCATTAATTATGCAATGGCTGTTTTGTTTAAAGAACTGGGTGAAAATGAGCAAGCTTTAGCCGCAGCTGAAAAAGCGAATGAACAAGCTGGTAATATTGGTGATGATGTCTTGAAAGAAGAGATAGTAAAGTTAATTAGCTCGATTCAACCACCACCGCCGCACCCTATCTACGGCTGAGCTATTTTTTATGCCTTTACCTGTCTCTTCAACACCTCCGCCGACGTTGAAATATCTTTCAGCTTATTCACCTGAGCTGAAAGGTCAAATCCAAACAATGATCGATCAGAACCGGCTTAAGAAATTTTTGTTGAACAAGTACCCAGAGCCACATGACATTAGTACCGATAAAGCTTTGCGTGATTATGTGATGGGACTTAAAAATCGTCACATGAAGAAATCCGGCCCGCTAAGTCATATTCAGTATGATCAAAAGATTCATGTCATCAATAATGCGCTCGGCTTACATAGTTACGCGACTAGGGCTCATGGTGGAAAGTTAAAAACTAAAAATGGTATTCGAATTAGCGCTATTTTTAAAGCGGCACCCGAAGCATTTTTGAAGATGATTGTGGTTCATGAACTAGCCCACCTTAAAGAGAAAGAGCATAACAAAGCGTTCTATCAGCTTTGCCTGCACATGTTACCCGATTACCATCAGTTAGAGTTCGATATGAGGGTGTATCTAACTCAGATTGAACATAGTGGGGTAATTTATTAATGATAAAGTTTTTTCACTTTGTATTTGTGTTATTTGTTCTTTTAGCTTCTTCAACGCTGCATTCAAAAGAGAAAATAACTTGGGTCAAGTGGAAGCTAACACCTGAATATATCGAAACGGGGGATTTTAAAGGGCAAGGTTATTTAGATAAGTTTCTGGATCACACGATTAAACTTATGCCGGAATATGAACACGAAATTCAGTTTCAAACCTTGAACCGAATAAATCGTTCGTGGTCGCAAGGTAATGTTTGTTCTTTGCATTTATGGCTGGGTTATTGGCCAGATAAAATTGTTTACTCTAAACCATACGGATTTACACCTCGTTTCGGTATCGTTACCAGAAGGGACTCAGAGTTGGCTAGAGAATTAGGCGACAGACAATCAGTCTCTCTGAAGCATCTGCTTAGCAAAACTGACTATACAGCGGGAATTCTGCCTTTATATTATGAAAATACAAGCAACTCAAGGTACCCCTTATTAGCGTCGATACTTTCTCCTTACTTAGGTTCAGGAAAGGTTAGGGAGTTCAGTAATAACCGTAATGAAATGAGTGTGGTTTTTTTAGATAAAAAACGTGTCGATTATGTGATCAGAATGAGCATTACTCACTATAGTGAGCTGAAAATTGATAACTTGAGTGATAATTATCGTTATTATTACCTCGATGAAGGAATGCGGCACAAGCTGGTGGCTGGGGCTTGTTCAAATAGTGATTTTGGCAAAGAAGTGATCAATAAATTCAATACCTTAATCAATCAGGATTTTTATAAAACATATATTAAGTACAGGCAGGAATGGGATCAGGATAATGTCGCATTTGAGAAAATCTATAATGAGTATTTCATAAAAGGCATTAAAAACCCCATCGTAACGGAATAGTTTTATTATAATATGCAACCACAAGCCGACCCATTTATCGTACCTGCCTGTCATGAGCAGATTAAATTACTGTATCAGGACGAACATATCTTACTAATCAATAAACCAGCACGTTTATTGAGCCTTTCAGGCAAGCACCCACTCAATAAAGATTCTGTTCATTATCGTTTGGTCCAAGATTTTCCTACAGCAACACTGGTGCACCGCTTAGATTTTGGTACATCAGGCATTATGCTGGTGGCTTTAAATAAAGAAGTAAATGGCTTGTTAACGAAGCAATTTCAAGCGCGTAGTACAAATAAAACCTATACCGCATTACTTTATGGCCACGTACCGAAAGATGAAGGTTTCATTGATTACCCTCTAGCAAAAGATCGACCTAATTTCCCCTTACAAAAAATATGTCATGAGGAAGGTAAGTCGGCACTAACAAATTATCAGGTTGTTGAGAAACTTGTATCACCAAACATAACACGGGTGATTTTTAAGCCTGTGTCAGGCCGGACGCATCAATTGCGAATTCATAGCCAGGCTTTGGGTCATCCTATTTTAGGTTGTGATTTATATGCAAGTGATGAAGCATTTTTCATGGCAGACCGTTTAATGCTACATGCGACGAGTCTAGAGTTTGATCATCCGGTTTCAGGGGAACGTATCAATGGACCATGTCCTTGCCCATTTTGACATTATGCACTTCCTCAATGATCCAACGCTTACGATACATTGACTAGATGCAGACGAACAAACACTGACTAGCATAGGTTGAATACAGTCACTTAATGTTGATAAGTTTCATGTACTAGTAGCGTCTTATTGTTCCTCCCCTCCTTCAAACTGCCAGTCAAACCCGGTCTTATATTTTTTAAGCAGCCTGGCCCTGGTTGTTTAGAGCGAATGCTGGTTATGATTGAACTGGATTAAAATTAGAAATGTACGATACTTTTAAATAGTTGACTGCTAATTCAAATGCGCGGATGTATCGGCATATTGCCCATCAATTTTCTTACAGCAAAAAGATGAAAGATGTCTGCTATTTTTCTTATTTCCGGTGCAGATTTTCATGGAGGCACTATGAAGCTTCAAAGTGTGGTTATTAAACGTAAACTCTGTTTATTTAGTGTGTTATTTGCTTTATTTGTAAATAGTACGGCGCTTATGGCCGAATGTAATAAGGAGCTTGTAAATGGTTGGGGAGGGCGATGGGAGCCTTTTCTAATGGGAACTTATGACAAACCTAGCGGGCTCGATATGGAGCTATTGGATGCCGTAGTAAAAGCATCAGGCTGTACTTGGAGAAATACCCGTTTGGAAATTCCATGGGCACGCCATCTTCAGTGGGTAAAGAGCGGAGAGCTTGATCTTGCGACGGCTGTATCCTGGACGCAAGAAAGAGCCGAATATGCTTTTTTTACCAAACCTTACCGTAATGAGTACGTTGCTATTTATGTACGAAAAACCGATGTAGAAAAATATTCCCGGTTTTCCTTAGAAGAGCTTGCAAGAGAGTTTGATGGAATTGGAATTGAATTTGGTAATGTTTACGGTAACGAGATGGATGTTTTGTTGGAAGCTATGGGTGAACGGGTGCAGCGAGTCGCGAGTAATAAACAAAATATGGCCAAGTTAATCGGTAAGCGTATTGATGGTTATTTGGGCCATATTCCCTATGAATCAATAGAAGTACGAAGCAAAGGGTATGAGAATGAGATTGTTACGTTGCCGGTATCGGTAGTCAAAACAGGCTCAGTGCATTTTATGCTAAGTAAAATAGCCAATACAGAGAAAATTTTTAGAGCATTGGATGCTGGCTTAGCAAAAATAAAAGCAGATGGAACTTATGACCAAATTATCAAAAAATACAGCGACCAATATGGTTTATCTTATTGGTAAACGGAGATGAAGAAAGTGTTTGTTTCTGACCCTGCCCATTTACGTTAGCCGCAGGACAACCCCGCTATGTGTTAAATGTGTAGTGAGGCGTTAAAGCAGACTATTTTTAAATTATCATTTAGGCAAATAGTACTTTCAACTTCAATTGTGTGCTACAAAACTTCCAGTAGTGATTAATTTAACTTGGAAGGGGGTTATATGGGGCTTTTTGAGCGCTATTTATCGCTTTGGGTGGCCTTGTGCATCGGTGCCGGAGTCATGCTTGGGCATTTGATACCAGAGCAATTTACCTTTATTGCATCGCTGGAATGGGCTCATGTAAATCTTGTTGTTGCAGTCCTGATATGGGTGATGATTTACCCTATGATGGTGCAAATTGACTTTTCTGCGATCAAAGATGTAGGTAAAAAGCCTAAAGGGCTCGTGCTAACATTGGTCATGAATTGGTTAATTAAGCCCTTCACCATGGCAGCCTTAGGCTGGTTATTCTTTAAAGTATTCTTTGCCTCTCTCGTCGACCCCCAAAGTGCCAATGAGTATATTGCCGGCATGATTTTATTAGGTGTCGCACCGTGTACTGCAATGGTTTTTGTATGGAGTCAACTAACGAAAGGGGATGCCAATTACACGCTAGTTCAGGTGTCCGTTAACGATATCATCATGATTTTTGCTTTCGCCCCGATCACGGCTTTTCTTCTGGGGGTCAGTGATATTCAAGTCCCGTGGGAAACATTACTGTTTTCGGTGATTCTTTATGTTGTATTACCTTTAATTGCGGGCGCCATCACCCGTAAATTATTAGACAAAAAAGATAGTCATCACAAATTACTACACTTCACAAAGCAGCTAAAACCTTGGTCAATCATTGGTTTGCTCGGTACTGTGATATTACTGTTTGGTTTTCAGGCTGAAACGATACTTTCTCAACCGCAAACTATTTTCTTAATAGCGATACCGTTAATACTTCAAACCTATGGAATTTTTGCAATTGCTTATTATCTTGCAAAAACTATAAAGCTCCCACATAACATAGCCGCACCCGCTTGCATGATCAGCACCTCTAACTTTTTTGAGTTGGCTGTAGCCGTCGCCATTTCATTGTTTGGCTTACATTCAGGTGCTGCATTAGCGACGGTTGTGGGTGTATTGGTTGAGGTTCCCGTTATGTTGTCTTTAGTCTATTTTGTCAATAGAACTAGGCATTGGTTTTGAGGAGCATGATTCTGAATTTAGTTGCTAATCAAGACGCTAAAAACTTTCGTTGAAAAAATAATAAGAGGTTTGAATGAGTAGAATGGAAGTAAAAATGAAAACAGGCCAACGAGTCAGGGTCTCTGAGTTTGCTGAGAACCCACTTGAAGGCGTGGATAAGTTTCTTAGAATAGAAGAACAAGTCGCCCCAAATCAGGCGACATTAAATGCCCATGACGTGATTATTGAGGTAAAAAGCGCGGCAGTTGGTTGGGTTGATCTTCTTATGACGAGCGGTCAATACCAGCACCAACCCCCTTTACCTTATACCCCCGGTTTGGAATATAGCGGTGTGATTGCTTGGGTCGGGGCGGATGTTGATGACAAGTTTGCGAATGTGGGTGACAGGGTTCTAGTGGACGGATTTGTCACAGGGCCTCGTTCACCAGGGGAATACCAGCAATATGGTGGTTTCGCAACCTATGCCGTTGCACCTATCAATGCGATACGAAAAATTCCATCAGGTTTTTCATTTGACCAAGCCTGTAATTTACTCGGGAGTTATGAAACGGCTTATCATTGTCTGATTACCTGTGGGCAGCTACAAGCGGGTGAAACGGTACTTATTCACGGTGCGTCCGGAGCGACGGGATTGGCTGCAGTACATATCGCGAAACTAGTCGGGGCGACGGTAATTGCTACCGGTCGTTCAGATAAAAAACTGCAGGTAGTGAAAGAGCAGGGTGCTGACCACATTATTAACTGTAAGTCAGAAGACCAAAAGTCCGGGGTACGACGTTTTCGAGAAGAGGTAAAAGCGCTTACCGGAGGGCGTGGGGTTGATATGGTTTATGATGGTGTTGGCGGTGATATTTCGCTAGAAAGTATGCGTTGTGTTTCATTTGGTGCTCGCTTTTTAGTTGTCGGCTGGGCTTCAACACCTTTTGTCGCGAAGGGAAAGGGGCAGCGTGGCGCGCCGAATGCCAACATGCTACCGACCAATCTTATTATGATGAAAGGGTTAAAAGTACTGGGTTGCCCGACGGTGATCTCCACTCAGCATGATGCATCGATTCGTCCTGAACGCTTACAGAAAATTATGCAGTGGGTCGAAGCGGGGCAATTAAAGCCCTATATTTCGCACACTTTTCCCTTGTCTGAGATTAAAAGCGCGATGAAATCAAAATGGGCCGGTGACGTTATTGGCGGTTGTGTTGTGCATCCCGGTGCCTCTTCTTAGTACTTGCAGGTTTTAAACACTCAATATTTCAAATAAAAATAAGGTAATAGTATGGAGTTCACGCTAGAGCATAATCAAATTCGCGAAACAGCGCGTAAGTTTGTACAAAATGAAATTAACCCTAATATCCCTGAGTGGGAAGAGTCTGGTCGATTTCCTGCACATGAACTGTTTAAAAAACTCGGAAATTTAGGTTTGTTAGGGATTCATAAACCCGTGGAATATGGTGGCATGGGTTTGGACTATTCGTACAACCTTGTGGCCGTTGAGGAACAGGGGCGGGCAATTGGAGCGGGCGTGCCGACCGCGATTGGTGTGCAAACTGACATGGCGACACCCGCTTTAGCGCGTTTTGGAAGTGATGCATTGAAACGAGAGTTTTTGGCTCCCGCTATCTCGGGGGATCTCATTGCCAGCATTGCAGTAACCGAACCTAGTGCGGGGTCTGATGTGGCAAATATCAAGACTACCGCGCGAAAAGTAGGCGATGATTATATTATTAATGGCAGTAAAACCTTCATCACCAACGGAAATCAGTGCGATTTTTTTACTTTGTTATGTAACACCAGTGACGGAGACCCGCACGGGAATAAGTCTTTAATTATCGTACCTGCAAATTTACCGGGCGTGGATAGAAGTACATCATTAAAGAAAATGGGCTTGCTGTGTTCAGATACCGCCACGATATTTTTTGATGATGTGCGTGTACCGCAATCGTATTTGATTGGTGTTGAAGGAGCGGGGTTTATGATGCAGATGCAGCAGTTTCAAGAAGAGCGTCTGTATTGTGCAGCAGGCACCTACCCAACACTTGAAAATATTATTGAAGAAACCATTCGCTATACGCAGGAAAGAAAAACTTTTGGAAAACCAATTATTGCCAATCAAGTCGTTCAGCATCATTTGGTTGAAATGATGACGGAGGTTGCAGCGGTAAAAGCGCTAACGCATGAAGCGTGTTCGGCTTATATACGGGGTGAAGACGTCACGATACTTGCGTCTATGGCAAAGCTAAAAATAGGAAAACTGGTACGTACGATTCCAAGTGATTGTTTGCAGTACTGGGGCGGCGCGGGTTATATGGCTGACAGTATCGTGGGTCGTGCATATCGAGATACGCGAGTGGTGGCAATTGGAGGTGGGGCTGATGAAATTATGTGTGGCATTATCGCGAAGCTCAAAGGCTTGAATCCTCGGTAGACTCATTTCTTTATAAATAGACTAAGCCTAGGCGTTGATTGATTTTTAACGGATGAATCCCTGTGTTGTTAAGGCTTATAATTTTTGCATCCAGACAGCAAAAAAAAGTGTATAACGTACGCGAGAAAAACTCGTTCAAATCATAAGGTAAATATAGTGGCTCAGAAATATTACGTAGTATGGCAGGGTAGAGAAACCGGAATTTTTACCGACTGGAGCACCTGTAAAAAACATATCGATCACTTTGCCGGAGCGAGATATAAATCATTTAAAACATTGGGTGAAGCGGAAGCGGCATTTAAGGGGGCACCAAAGCCTGCTGGTTCAAAAGGAACAGCGGGAAAAAAGAAACCGGGGCTTAAAACGTATACTGCCAATGAAATATCTGCCATGAAAATAGAGACCAAAATTTTTACTGATGGCGGTTGTGAGCCTAATCCCGGAAAAGCCGGTTCGGGTGTTGCGGTGTATCGGAATGATGTCATTGATGAGCTTTGGTATGGCTTATATAACCCGAAAGGTACAAATAATACTGCTGAATTGAATGCATTATACCAAGCCTTGGTGATGGCTAAAGAGGAGGTAAGTCATAAAAAAACTGTGGTAATTTTCTGTGACTCAAAATATTCAATTCAGTGTGTTACCCAGTGGGCCGTTAACTGGCAGAAAAAGGGTTGGAAAAAATCTGGTGGTGAAATAAAGAATTTAGAGTTGATCAAAGAGATGTTTGCATTACATCAAGAACTTAAAAATGATATTCAAGTGTTGCATGTAAATGGACATGTAGGGGTTGAGGGCAATGAGTTGGCTGATCGCATGTCTATTATAGCTATCGAAACCAGAGACACTGACTTCACCCGCTACCGGGAATCGATAGATGTCGATGCGATTTTAGCAATGAGAACCGGCTGAACTTAGTCGCTTAACAACGTCGCTTAGCATCGTCGCGTTACATCGCCTTTGGTGTGATCAGAAACTCTATTTTTTGTGAGAGATATAAAATGAATTTACAGGAATCAATCGCGCTGATTAAAAGCTTCAGCCCAAAGGGATTATCACTGAGTAAAAGTGAAGATAATTCAAGACGAATAGTGCTGGAGCAGGAAACTGCGTGCTCGTTTCCGCCAGAATTAAAAGAATACATCGATAAAGTTTGTCCGTTGGAAGCTCTGTATTTCAATGGCGTGGGTAATCCTGTTGAAATCATTCCAAAGAGTGAACTGTCTTGGGTCATGGATGGGTATAACGTCAATCCAGAGACAAAAGAGCCCATTACTACTTGGGATGACGCATGGTTTCTAATCGCGATTGAAGGTGGTGAACCGGTCATCGTTAAGCTGGATCAGCAAGATCATAGCTCTACCGTTTATAGTGCGATGCATGGTGATGGAACGTGGGATTTTTTTCCTATCGCAGATTCCATTGGGCAATTTCTTGTCTGTGCTGCAGCGCTTGAGCATGCGATGAATTTCCCCGGCATTGATGACCCTCTGGACGACGACTTCAATCTAGTCGGTGACGCAGCCAAATGGCTATTTCCGTTTATTAAAAAACATGCCGAAAGCTATTACGATGAATGGGTTTCAGTGTTTGAAAATTTTGAGGACGCTTAATAGGTATGAAAAATTCAACCATGACTACGACGAATGTCACCTGTGCATCATGCAATGCAACAAACCGTCTACCTAGTGACCGATTAGTCGATAAGCCAAAATGCGGGAAATGCAAAAAGCCAGTTTTTAGCGGGAAACCGATCGACTTAAAGGCCGCGAATGTTGCCGCGATATTGAATCATAATGAGCTGCCGGTGTTAGTCGATTGCTGGGCACCTTGGTGTGGCCCGTGTAAAAGTTTCGCGCCTACTTTTGAAAAAGCTGCCAAAGAGCTAGAGCCTAGGTTACGGTTTGCAAAGCTGAATACCGAAGCGCAGCAAACGGTTGCCGCGCGTTGGCGAATTCAATCTATTCCAACACTTATCTTGTTTAAGCAAGGAAAAGAAACTGCACGTTTGTCAGGCGCACAACCTTTAGGGCAGTTGAAAGCATGGCTAAAGAAACAAGGCGTTGCTTAGAAAGATGCTAGAGAGGTGTTTGAGGTTTTGATAAACCCTCGGCAAGGAAATCTACCAGTAGCCGGATTTTTGAAGACAAATGACGGTTATGTGGATATAAGGCCCAGATACCTTGTTCGACTTCACGGTAATTGTCTAGCATTGTAATGAGCTGTTTGTCTTCAATATAAGGCTGCACATAATAGTCTGGAAGTTGAATGACCCCGATCCCTTTTAATGCGGCATCAACTAATCCGTAACCGCTATTGCAACGTATGTTGCCCGACACCTTGATATTCTTTTCTTTGTCAGAAACCTGAAAACGCCATGAATCAAAAGAGCCTCGCAAACAATTATGTTTTTCAAGTTCAGATAATGAGTGGGGAGCGCCATAGGTATTTATATAAGCTGCTGATGCACAGACATATTGTGTACGAACAGCCAGTTTTTTTGCCATCATGGTCGAGTCGCTTAATCGCCCAAGACGAATAGCCAAGTCATAGCCTTCGTCTACTAAATCAACAGTCTGGTTGGTTAGATTAATGTCTATCTCAAGCTCTGGGTACAGCTTCACAAAATCGTTAACCAAAGGAACAATGCTGTCTTCACCATAGCTAACAGGTGCAGTTAATTTTATCTTACCGCGTGGCTTGCTCTGCAAATTTGTAATGACCCGTTCGGCGTCTTCTAAACTGTCGAGAATACTGCGGCATTGATGGTAATAAACATTGCCTACCTCGGTTAACGAGACTTTTCGTGTGGTTCTATATAGTAATTTAGCGTCAAGTCGCTCCTCTAATGCGCTGACCTGCCGACTGACTTGAGCGGTTGATATACCTAAGTGTTTGGCCGCAGCAGTAAAGCTCTCTGATTCTGCAACGGCAGTAAACTCACTAACCCCATCCCATAAGTACATTATTACCCTCCAGTAAAAGTTAATTACAGTTTAGAGGTATTATCATTAAATTAGAAATAACTATAATTGTTTTATCCAGAAAGGGCGCAGGTGACTATACTAAATTGCATCCTTTTAAGAGCCGATAAGAAATAGAACCTAATTAGAAATAAGACTAAAACACAAAATACGAATTGAATGGAGAGAGCAAGAATGTCTGAACAATTTATTAAATCAAAAGCCGCCATCGCCTGGGGGCCAAATCAGCCACTCACGATAGAAGAAGTAGATGTCATGCTTCCAAAGGCGGGGGAAGTATTGGTTCGAATCGTAGCGACTGGCGTGTGCCACACTGATGCCTTTACGCTTTCCGGCGAAGATCCGGAAGGAATATTTCCTGCCATTTTAGGGCATGAAGGTGGCGGAATTGTTGAGCAAGTGGGCGAAGGTGTTACCAGTGTTGAGGTTGGCGATCACGTTATTCCGCTTTATACCCCTGAGTGTGGCGAGTGTAAATTCTGTAAATCGGGTAAAACCAATCTCTGTCAGAAGATCAGGGAAACACAGGGTAAAGGCTTAATGCCTGATGGTACGACGCGATTTTATAAAGACGGTCAACCTATTTTTCACTATATGGGCTGCTCTACATTCTCTGAATACACTGTACTTCCAGAAATATCTTTGGCAAAAGTAAACAAAGACGCGCCTCTGGAAGAGGTTTGTCTGCTCGGTTGTGGTGTGACGACTGGTATGGGAGCTGTGATGAACACCGCTAAAGTCGAAGAAGGTGCAACCGTGGCCATATTTGGTTTGGGCGGTATCGGTTTGTCGGCGGTGATCGGTGCCACCATGGCAAAAGCGAGCCGGATTATTGCGATTGATATTAATGAAAGTAAATTTGAATTAGCCCGTAAGCTGGGAGCAACTGACTGTATTAACCCTAAAGACTACGATAAACCTATTCAGGATATTATTGTCGAGTTAACGGATGGGGGAGTTGATTACTCATTTGAATGTATCGGAAATGTCGACATCATGCGTTCAGCGCTTGAGTGTTGCCATAAAGGTTGGGGTGAATCAGTCATTATTGGTGTTGCCGGTGCAGGTAAAGAAATTTCAACCCGCCCCTTTCAATTGGTTACCGGTCGTGTCTGGCGTGGATCAGCCTTTGGTGGCGTTAAAGGTCGCACAGAGTTGCCTGATTATGTCGAACGTTATTTAGCGGGTGAATTTAAACTCAATGACTTCATTACTCATACCATGAGTCTTGAAGAAATTAACGAATCTTTCGAATTGATGCATAAAGGCGAAAGTATTCGTACCGTTATCCACTTCGATAAATAGACTGCCCCTAAAAATAACAGCCCGTTCTTTTAAAAAAGAGGGCTGTTAGAGATAATTGATGATGAATGAAAAGCTAACACTGATTGAGAACATTAGTTCAAATAAGAGCTTTGGTGGCTGGAATAAGCAATATACCCACCGCTCTGAGGTACTTAACTGCACCATGCGGTTTGCAGTTTATTTACCGCCTCAAGCGTCTATGGGAGTTAAAGTTCCTGTACTTTACTGGTTGTCAGGGCTGACCTGCACCGATGAAAATTTCATGCAAAAAGCTGGCGTGCAGCGTATCGCAGCAGAACTGGGGGTAGCTATTGTCGCGCCTGATACCAGTCCTAGAGGCGAAGATGTTATTGATGACCCGGATCAGGCCTATGACTTGGGTTTGGGGGCAGGGTTTTATGTTAATGCCACCCAAAAGCCTTGGAATACACATTACCGAATGTATGATTATGTTTTAAGTGAGCTGCCGGATATCATTGAATCGCACTTTCCGGTGAATGATAAGCGTGCCATCAGTGGTCACTCTATGGGCGGTCATGGTGCGCTTGTGTTGGCACTGCGAAACCCGAAGCGTTATACATCAAGTTCTGCATTTAGCCCTATTAGTAACCCAATGAATTGTCCTTGGGGTCAAAAGGCTTTTAATGCTTATTTAGGGAAAGATAAAGCGCTTTGGGATCAATACGATGCCAGTGTGCTATTACGTGATGCACAGGAACATGTGCCGGTATTAGTGGATCAAGGTCTCGATGATGACTTTCTATCTCGAGAGTTGAAGCCTGAAACGCTAAAAGCGGCAGCAGAGGCGAATGGTTACCCATTAGAATTACGCCAGCATGCAGGTTATGACCATAGTTATTATTTTATTAGTAGCTTTGTTGAGGATCACCTTCGTTTTCATGCCGGTTTTTTTGAAAAGAGCACTACGTAATCGTAGTACATGCTTTTCAAGAATATGTTGTTTAGAATCAAAGTGAATAGGAGGATATATTCGAAATTCATGCAAGCAGGAGATCAATCATCTACTGCTTAGCTGGCTGAAAGCCCTCTTTGGCAAAAAATAAGCTAGGTAGTTTTTTATATTATTTTGTTCTCACTGAAATAATACAAATCACAACTCATGATAACAGGGCCTGCTTAAATCAAGTTAACAAGTAAGGTTAACAGAGGAGGTTATGTGCCCTAGGCGTATGACCAGTAGTCACATAAGTCATACTTTCAAACTTCATAATATTCATCATATAGAGTCGCAATGATACCCCGTCTTTCAGTTGGTAAATAATTGTTGCTAAATGTAGTTAACAGGACTATAAGAGTTGATGGGATTAAATTATTGTAATGTGACTGCCAGCAATTTTTATATGTGCATTAGGCAATAAAAACTACGTTGAATTCTCCACCAGGGTTAGGTGTCATTATGCTTCGAACTATTCTATTCAGCTTCTTGGTAATTTTGTTATCAGCGTGTGGTGGAGGTGGTGGAGGCGGTGGATCTGATGATACTAAAGGCGGCCCGACAGCTTCTGATATAGACGGCGATGGTATCCCCAATGATACCGACCCCGATATTGATGGCGATACTTATTTAAATGCAGATGATGCTTTCCCAGAAGATAAGGAAGAATGGCTGGATACGGATAGCGATGGTATTGGGGATAATAGTGATCCAGACATCGATAATGATACACATTTAAATGATGATGATGTCTTTCCAGAAGATGAAAACGAATGGGCAGATTTGGATGGTAATGGTGTAGGCAATAATAGCGATCCAGACATTGATGGTGATAGCTACTTAAATGCTGATGATACTTTTCCGGAAGATAAGAATGAATGGGCTGATTTGGACGGAGATGGGGTAGGTAATAATAGTGACCCTGATGTGGATGGCGATGGTATTCTCAATGATGTTGATAGCGATAATACTGGGCCAAATGTAAAAGTTGCGATTACCAGTCCAAACTCGCTCGTTACGGTCGGTGTTTCGCCTATTAATATTACCGGCACCATTGAAGGTGATGCCGTCCTCACTATAAACGGCACTTCCGTGAGCCACACTAATGGCGCATTTACCGCAGATGTATCCCTAAATGAAGGCCATAACACAATTGAAGCTCGAGCAGTTCTGGGGACTCGGGTTATAACGGATATCATTTCAGTCTCGCTTGATGCGACCCCCCCTCATGTCACAATAGAATCACATTTTGACGGTGACAAGGTCTATGAATCGCAAATAACAGTAACAGGGCTTATTAACGATATTGTGCGAGGCACAATTGAGGAAGAACAGTCTAATGTGACGGTTAACGGGATAGCTGCCACCATTTCAAATCGTAGTTACTCAGCAGAGATTACTTTAGACGAAGGCGCAAATGCGGTTGTCGTGACAGGGGCTGACCAAGTTGGAAATACCGAGAGTGAAACCATTTCTCTTGAATACGTCATACCTGTTGGTCGTTCTCTTGCCGTGGTGAGTGGTAAAGGCCAATCAGCTAAAATCAATGAAACTCTTTTAGAGTCTTTGCAGGTCAAGGTGCTAGACCAAGATGATAATCCGGTTGAAGGTGAGACGGTAGTATTTAGAGTCATACAGGGTTCTGGATCTGTTGGTGTTGGCACAGAAAAAGAAGGGCGAGCAATTGTTGTCGACACGGATGTTAGTGGGCTTGCCGCTACTTCTTTCGCAGTGGGTACTCGTGTTGGTACTGCGAACCATAAAGTGCGTGCAGCGGTTGTAGGTTACGAAAATCAAGTAGTGATTGAGGCTTCGGCAACAGGGGGCGTTGGAAATAAATTAAGTGTTAACTCTGGAAACAATCAGCGAGGAGCGGTCGGGCAGTTATTACCTGAAGCCTTTATCGTTTCAGTGACAGATGCAGGGGCGAATGTTGTTGAAGGCGCACGTGTAGAATTTTCAAGCACAATCGGTGGCGGACTTTTTTCAAATGGTGAGGCGAGTTTTGAGTCGCAAACTGATAGTGACGGTCGAGCCACAGCAGAGTTTACACTAGGCACTTTAACGGGCCTTGATGCACAGCGAGTGCTCGTGACATTAATCGACGGACCAGAAGGGGAAACAATCACTTCAGGATTTTCAGCAACCGCATTTGAACCTAAAGCTGCTGGGGATACAAAAATTAGTGGCGTTGTTTTAGATAATCAAGACGGGCCTATCCCAAATGTGACCGTACGAATTGAAGGTTCAGTAAGGCAGGCTGTGACGGATGCACAGGGACAGTTTGAGATAACAGAGGTTCCTGTCGGCCCTGTTCATTTAATTGCTGATGGCTCGACGACCACCATAGAGGGTGAATTTCCCTCGCTAAGTTATAATCTTGTGACGATCTCTGGGGTTGATAACCCTCTGTCTGCACCTATTTACATGGTTAAAATTGACACTGAAAATGCGGTGTATGCCGGCCTTGAGGATGCTTCTCTAGAGCTTGATGAATTCCCTGGTTTTAAGTTAGAAATATCCAAAGGCTCTGTGACTTTTCCTGATGGTTCTAAAGAGGGGTTAATATCGGCAACTCCTGTCAATTCCTCGAAAGTACCGATGGCGCCACCTAACGGCATGCAGCCGCAATTTATTGTGACCATTCAACCAACTGGGGCAACATTTGACCCTCCCGCAAGATTAACGCTTCCAAATGTAGATGCACATCCTATCGGCGCTCAAGTTGAAATGTATTCTTATGATCATGACTTAGAAGAGTTTGTTGCAATAGGTTTAGGCACTGTTAGTGAGGATGGTGCGCTCGTTGCTTCAAATCCTGGTGTCGGAGTTGTTAAGGCTGGTTGGCATTGTGGCTCGCAGCCTGCTGGTTCAGGGTGTTGTCAGAGTGGGGCTGGTTGTGGTTATTGTTATAACAAAACTGAAGGGTGTCCAGGAGGGTGTGAGCTTGTACCTTCGCGACCTGCTGAGAATCAGTCTGTCGGAAACTGTCAAAAGGAATTGTGTAGTGGCAGTACGCCCGATAATAGCGATACACCACCTAGTGAATGCGGAACATGTAAAGATGGTGCACTGGATATTGATGAAACAATTGTTTTACAGGATCAGAAACCTGATGACTGTAAAGAGCTATTGTGTGGTGGGGGCTTTAACCCTAAAGATGAAACCTCAGAGGTTCAAAAGAACCCTGCTAACCAGTGTAAGCTTTGTGGTGAAGGTAGTTTAAAAGATGCGGCAGATACAACGACTTGTGGAGATGGCACTGACCAACAGAAATGTTATACCTGTAAAGGAGGGCAATGTGGGAATCATTGTGAAGCAAGCAGTGTCACGCAAAAGTTTGAGAGTACAGCGCCAGACTTCGTTTTGAATGCTTTGACCTCCTTCCCTGATGCCTTGGATGCCTCGCCCATATTTACAGCAGAGTTAAAACCATTCATAGATATGTCTCTAGAGACTGGCGAGAAATGCTGCAAAAATTGTGAAACTCCTGGGCCTCAGCCGTATAGAAAGTTTAGCGGGGCTGCAGGTATAAAAGGTGTCGTACAAGCCACCATTCCTAACTTGGGGGTTGCTCATAAGTTCCCTAAAAAACCTACCAGCTTTATTGGTTTCTCAGTTAAAGGAAAGATCTTTATCACTGCTGCTGGTGCAACCATTGAGGTGGATGCAAGAGGCGAGACGAACTACCTTGATATCGATTGTCCAGGTGAAGACTGTGGTGACTTCTTCCTTGGTTCGACATTTAATGCCTTAATTGGGCCTCAGGTTGACCTGTCTGTATCGTTGGTCGATTGTACGGATCCAAAATGTAAAGACAGTACAACAATTGTTGCCGTAAGCGGTAAAGGGTCTATTGCATTAACCGTTAAAGGTAATATCGGTTTGAAGCGAGTATCCGGCCCACAATGTGGAACTAATTGTTTAGGGTTAACACTTGACCCTGTCTCAGGTGCGGCAAAGGGCTCTATTAGTTTCGAATTTTTGTTTAAGAAGTGGACTATGTCTGGCTCAACAGATCCAATCATATTTTATGCAGGAGGGGCTTGGGGTGCAGGATGTAACTAATTGCTTAGGACATAAGAGGGTATTTATGAAATATACTTTGTCGATAATCTTGATCTGTTTGGCACCATTTTCGGATGCCAAAGAAGTCTGTTTACCACTGACCGCTGCGGGTGATATCAGCATGAAGCTGGTGACTGCTGAACAAGAACAAGTCAGTAAGTCGAAGGAAGTATTTTCTGCTTTTATAAAGTACGCTAAAAAGGATGATATCAAAGGCATCATGTCAACGTATTCAAAGTATGACTCTAGCGATGCAAGTCTTCAAAAGGCCTTAAGACAAACACCTGATAAGTTCTCGCTTTATAATGCAATTACCAAAACTACATTTGGTGATAGTTTTAAGTGGGGCGATTATGTGGTCTCGTTAATCGAGTATGAATATCAAGGCCAAACTGCACGGATGGTGCAAGGTTTTTTCTGTACAAAATATGCTTGCCAAGTAAGTGATGTGTTCGATCGACCTGCTGTTGCTGAGGATCAAATTTTACGCTTTTTCGAGCAGTATCGATTTTCAGGGTGGAATGGCAAAACCTGCCCATCTAAAAAAACAGCCTCTTTTCCTGTTTACCCGACTGCTAGTATCAACAAAAAAATTAACCCTTTAACGGTTTTTATCAATACACCAGTTGAGCCCTTAGGTAAGGGTAAAAAGCTAGGCATTGTTAAGGACTTTTCAGATTGTAAAGAAAGGCTTCTAAAGCAAAAAGCACAAAGCCCCGCCAAAACTGAATCAGTTGTTTTGATGAATGATTTTGTTGGTACGTGTTCGAAAAATATGGATGCTTACAGTTTGGTTCCTGTTGTTAAGGTCTCTGACATCGATCGCTTAGCGTATATGACAAGTGATCCTTTTTTAAATTTGTTCCATGACGGTGAATTTACCCGGTTGTATCAAATTTCAGATGGACAAAATGATGTATCTGTTTATTTGGTTAATACGGCTAATGGCGAAAAATCCTTATTCCTTCTTCCATTAATTAAGTCTAATGGAAAGAGTTATTTCGACTGGGAGTATTTTGGGGGTGGTGCTGCGCAAAGTATTATGACGCCATTTTTCGTACAGCATTTAAGGAATCAGTTTCCTTTATTGTTTGTTGGTAATTCATAACAGATTGAAGGTGGATAGTGTTGACTAATGTGATATTTAATTATGTTCGCTCAAAGCGATCTGAGGCGTTCAAGAATGCATTTGTCTCGGTTGCAGTATTATTAATTAGTCTGTTTTGTCTTAACTTTTTACCAAATATTAAGGCGAATGAACAATTAATAATTTATGGCGTTTTAGCGGCTGTTTTTATAGGAATGTGGATTTTTCTTGTTATTCCTAACCTATTAAAAAACGGGCGTCTTGAGTATTACGTTGACCAAGAAATAGTTAGGTGTTTATTGCCTGATGGTGACGGCTATACCATACGAATTGAAGACATTGATCAGGTTGAGAAAATCAGATCAATGACAAGAGATAATTACGTTGACTATTGGATTAATTGTAAAAAAGGCGAGGATTATTTGATTCCTGCCATATTTGGTTTATCGCCACATAAGGTTTTGAAAGCGATAGAAAAAGCAAAGCCAGAATTAATTATTAAGAAGAAAGTCGACTATTGATTTATATAAAGTGATCGTTATAGCTAGTTAGATGTTTAAATTAGATGGAATTTTAATCATGTATATAAAAAAGCTGCTATTCATACTATTGTTTTTACCTACATTCGTATTTGCAGAAGAGTTTGAGCTTGATGATACGTGTGTAATTAATGTTTTAAATAGAACCGTTTCGGCTACTGGGAATGGTGACTTTACGCTTCCAAATGTGCCTTCTAATATGGGACTAATCCGTGCTCGGGCAACCTGTGTGCGAGAAGATAAGACGATAAGTGCACAAACTGATTATTTCTCGGTTACCAATAACCAGTCTACCAATGTTGGAGAGTTCAAAACAAAAGAACAGGGTATTCCAAAAGAAATTTTATTAAATGGTTTGCAAGAACCTATTAATGTTTTTGGAATTAATGAACTCATCCAGATCAATGCTCAAATCTTATTTAGTGATGGCACAACCGCTGCGGCTAGCCAAGAAAACGGTGCAAACTATATTTCCTCAAATTCAGCAATTTTTTCAGTTGGTGAGAATGGCTTACTCACATCTTTAGGAAATGGTGAGGGGATCTTGACCATACGAAAGGATGGTGTGCTCCGTATTGTACGTGTCAATGTGTTTAGTTTTGGTGATGCTGACGGCGATGGAATACCTGATGAATATGAAACACTAAATGGCCTTGATCCTACAGACCCGATAGATGCGTTTGAAGACCAAGACAATGACGGTCTTAGTGCGTTGGAGGAATTTGATGCTGGAACAAATCCGTTTGTGGCAGATACAGATGAAGATGGCATTAAAGATGGTGAGGAGTTAATAGAGGGTGAAGATGGTTTTATCACAAGCCCATTATTAGCTGACTCTGACGGAGATAGCTTATCCGACGCTGTGGAAATTGTGGTTGGGTCAGACCCTAATGACAGTGCAGACACGGATATGGCATCAGCGTTGGTGTCAATCAGCTCAAGTCCTTCAAGTGTCGTTATTACCTTTAATGCGATAGATAGTGAGACTAGCGCTCAATTAGCGATTAAAGGGGTGTTAATTGATGGTTCAGAAATAGATCTCACCGCGAGCTCAACCGGAACGAATTATTCTTCAAGTGACTTATCAGTTGCTAGTTTTGGACTTATTGACGGTAAGGTTTTTGGTGGGCAAGGTGGGAATGCCGTCGTTACTGTGACAAACAATGGAAAACAAACCTCTGTCAGCGTACTAGTGAAACAGTTTGAAGCAAAAGCGCTATCAGCGGTTAGTATTCCTGGCTATGCCAATAATGTCGACGTGAATGGTGATTATGCTTTCGTCGCAGCGGGTTCAGCAGGACTGCAAGTTGTTGATGTTTCTGATCGAAGTGCACCAACAGTTGTCGCAAGTTTAGATACTGACGGCACGGCTATTGACATAAAAGTGCTTGGCAACTTGGTCTACATTGCTGATGGTGAATCAGGCCTAGTAGTGATTGATATTGCTGACCCACTCACACCAACACTCGTTAGCTCTTTTGATACGGCTGGTGTGACTCAAGATCTTCAGGTTGATTTTAATTATGCCTATCTTGCAAATGGCAGTACAGGTATTGAAATTGTAGATATATCTGAACCTAGCAAATTGACGAGCGTCGCTACATTACAAGGTTTAGGTACTGTTCGGGGTATTGATATTGAAGGCGATCGGTCAGTGGTCGTGGCTGATAATTCTTTAATTGTCCTGGATGTAACGGATAAACAAAGCCCTATGAGAATTGGCAGTGTTAATATTAGCCAAGCTAAGGATGTGGTTATAGATGGGGATTATGCACACGTAGCGGCATACTCATCGGGCTATCGTGTGGTCAATATTTCTAATCCTGCATCGCCTTTTATCGAGGGTGGTCAGGCAACGATTGCGCCAAGAGATGTACATTTAACTCGAGACTTTGCTTTCTATGCAGAGCAACTGTTCCCGAATGTGGTTGCTTTCGTTAATATTTTCGATCCTTCAAATCCTGTGTTCCAAGGTACTATTAATCTATCAGGTTTTGGTGATTATGCGGGTACAGGGATTTCACTAGATGCTAGTTATGCCTATATTACTGAAGAAAATTATGTCGTTCGCGCCGATTATGGCACAAGCGGAAATACTAAGCTTTTCATCGCGCAATATAGAGATATCAATGATAACAATGGTGTTTCACCAACGGTATCTTTAACGACACCGACTGAAGGTCAGGTTGTTGTTGAAGGTCGCCGTTTTACGATTAGTGCTAATGCCGATGATGATATTGCGGTTGCGAAGGTTGATTTCTTTATTAATGGTGAATTGGTTTTCCAGGATTCTACTTCGCCTTATCAATTGTCATATACCGTAACGGGTGGTCTGGCCTTACTTCAAGTATCCGCCACAGCAACCGACTTGGGTGGAAATACGGCCGACACAATACTTGTGAACGTGACGGTACAGCCTGATGGTGATGATGATGGCTTGGGTGATAATGAAGAAGTGGATACCTATTCTACTGACCCTGAAAACCCAGACTCAGATAGTGATGGTTTGCTTGACGGTGATGAAATTGCTTTAGGAACTGATCCAAACGACAAAGATTCTGACGATGATGGCATTGAGGATAATACCGAGGTTCTAAACCAGACAGACCCTCTCAACCCTGATATTACATCACCTATTATTTCTGAAACTGATCCAGCTGATGGGGCGACTGAAATACCTGAAAATTCTTCTATTAGTATTAAATTCAATGAGCCCTTGTTAGCGAAGTCCGTCACTAATGGCAGTTTATCTTTACTAAAAGAAGGTACGACAGACGTTGCTGGCAACTTGAAACTAATCTCAAGTAATACCGAATTATTGTTTACTCCTGATGCATTAATGGCAGACCTTACTGCTCACACCGTTAAGCTTATTGGTCTTAGGGATATGGCTGGAAATCTGATTGATGATACAACGGAGTTCGGCTTTACAACAGGTAATTTGATTGATACTACGCGACCAGAAATAGCTGACATTAACCCAACAAACAATGCGGTGGATGTGCCTGTAAATGCCGCGTTAACAGTAATAATGAGCGAAGCAATTAACCCTGGTACAGTTACGGACGAGAGTTTTGTAGTCATCGACCTGGCGAATAGCCTGAAGATCCCGGGCATCATCAGTGTTAATGATGATAAAACGGTTATTAGCTTTGTTCCAAATGCTGCATTTTTAGTGGGGCGCCAGCATCGTGTTTATTTAAGTTCAGAAATAACGGATCTGTTTGGGAATAACTTATCTGGAACATATAGATACTTTACAACCTCTTTCGAGTTAGATGGTGACGCACCGCTTGTTGAGGTGACGAACATTAGCCATGGTGATGTGAATGTACCCTTAAATGCGAAGCTTATTGTTCGTTTTGATGAACCAATTAATGCACTTTATCTCTCTAAATTAAAACTCAAGTTAGATGGAGTTGATGTAGCGACGGCTCATGTTCTTGCAAATGACCGACGTACCGTCACTCTAACACCGAACGAACTGCTTACTGCGGATAGTAGTTATACCTTAGATATTGACAATATTCAGGATTTAAGTGGGAACCTGATCCCTAGTGCAGTCGTTATTGGTTTTAATACAGGCGCTGAATCGGACACTACGCAAGGTGCGTATACAAGCTTCACTCCAACCCACAATACAATTGATGCTCCCTTAAATATAGAATTAAGCGTTCGTTTAAATGAGCGTGTGGCACCCACATCTGTATCTACTGCTACCTTCTACCTACAAGACCTTACTGTGAATAAACCGGTTCAGGGGCAAACAACTCTAAGTGAAGGCAATACGCGTTTAAGTTTTACACCCAATGTTGATTTATTGCCGTATCACAAATATCGCTTGTACTGGAGTTATGGCACATTTTTACTCGACTTGGCAGGTAACCGAATCGGCTCGTACCATTATACTGACTTCACGACCAGTGACTCTGCGGTTGGAACGAGCTTAACCGTTGTGCCTAGTTTTGTGGATGGCGCGGCAGAGATGCCATTGAATACACGGTTGGTATTAAACTCTGAACGATTACTAAGTCCTTTATGTGTCAGTGATACTGTCGCCACACTCACTGGCGGTGCTAGTCCGTTAACCCTCGATGCAGCCTTGCTCAGCCAATATCAACTAGCTCTAACTGTGCCAGAAAATCTCCTTGCCTCTACGAGCTATCAGCTCACAGTAACTGGTGTGTGTGATTATTCGGGCAATGAACTTGCAGCGTATACGATTACATTTACCACCGGCACCGATACAGAAGCCGATACGGCTTACCCAAGAGTTTCCACTGTTTCGCCGCTGAATACAGCCATAGATGTTGCCGCGAATTCTAATGTAGTGATCACTTTTGATGAAATTGTTGACCCTCATACGCTTGCTTCTATAGAAGTACGTGTAAATGGTTTAACTGGTAATGTGGCAGGTGATTTCACAGCGAGTGGTAATGTGGTGACTTTCACGCCTCTTGATCCTTTCCCCGGTGAACAGCGTATTAATGTGTATGTATCTAAAGTGGCTGATTTCTCGGGTAACGCATATACCTCACGACAGTTCAGCTCCTATTTTACCACGGCACCTAATCTTGATAACCAGGTGCCAACAGTCGTGAGTGTTTCTCCTGCTGACAATAGTTTAGATATTAACCCTAGCCAACCTGTGGTTATTACCTTCAGTGAATCATTAGACTCCAGCACCCTAAATAATACCCATTTTGTATATTGGGCGAATGGCGCGTTAATTACGCCAACAGTTTATCGTTCGACAGATAATCGTACCGTCACATTAAATGCCAGTTTACCTAGTGAAAGTCTCGTGACTTTGATTGTAACTAACAACGTTAAAGACTTATCCGGTAATGTTTTAGCCGATTTCACAAGTATCTTTACAACTGGGGTGGCGGATACGGATAGGCAGCGACCTAGTATTGTTCGACAATATCCTACTAATGGCGCAACACAAATAACTGATAAAATTGTGCTTTATAGTAATGAACGTTTAGATAGTAATAGTATTACGGATGCTTTTCATATTGCGCAAAATGGTATATTAATTTCTGGTACGACTACTATTTCAGTCGATGGCCAAGTGATTGAGTTTGTGCCTGATAATACCTTTGAATCGAACGCTTTAGTTCATATCTATCTGCAAAGCACAGCGACTGATTTGTCTGATAATGCTTTATATAATTACCAGACTTACTTCCGTACGCCAGCAGAGGTTGGGGACCTGATCGGCGTGCGTCCAACGCCCGTAATATATAGTCCTACAAACGGTTCCACCGATATACCTCTGAATCCGAAGTTACAAGTTCGCTACAATGAAATATTAGATGCTTCGACGGTGAATGATACGAATGTCATGCTACTTGATGCCAATGGTATTACTGTCGATGCTACGGTTAACTTAGCTGCTGATGGCATGACGATTATGATAGCCCCCGTCAGTTTGCTAATACAAAATGCATACTATTATGTGCGTGTGACTGATGGCGTTGCTGATACAGAGGGAGATGCTTCCTATTATTACAGTGGTTTATTTGGCTTTACTACAGGTGAAACAGCGGTAGAAGATACGCAATCTCCTACTGTCTTAATGATGAGTCCCGCCAACGGTTCAACAAATGTGCCTTTGAATGCTCAATACTATGTGCGTGTAAATGAACGTTTGAATCCATTGAGTTTCCCTGTTGATGCTGGTCTGAATGTGATGTTTTCAGCGAATGATAAAGAGGTCAGTTATGCGCCAGTAGATATTATTTTACCTATGGATAGTGAGGTTACAGAGAGTGTACCCACTATGACAGATATTGCTGGCAACCAAATAACAACCTTCAGTACGACGTTTAATACGGCAAATAGTATTAACTTGGATCGGGTAAGTATTATTAAGAATTCTCCAATATCCGGGGCGACAGATGTTGCTGTTAATACCAGTATGGCTGTCAAATTATCTACAGCTATTGATCCCGTCAGCATTACTTCAGATGGCGTCTATTTAAGAGATAGTGAGAATAATACTGTTGTTGCCGCCACCGTTAATCTGGCACCAGATGGAAAAACCATTACTATTATACCGGACGAGGCTTTAAAGGTAGGGCGACGTTATTACTACTACATTTATTATTTAAGAGATCTCGCAGGTAATAGCACGTATAACAACTCTTACTATTTCGATACCAGCTTTGAAACGGATAGCACGGCACCGGTTATTGAAGGCATAAGTCTTGTCGACGGCCAAATTGATATACCTACCAATATGCAGTTGCGTATTCGTTTTAATGAACCGATTAATAATGTGAGTTTCTTCGAAGGCGAGCAAGTATTCATAGAAGATGCTAATAATGTTCGAGTGCCATTCAATACCAGTCTGGATGCTAGCCAAACAGAGTTGTTATTAATTCCTGCACAAGTATTAGCTCCAAATAGTAATTACAGCCTAACGATCCAAGACATTACTGATAGGTCCGGCAATGCTTTAGCGACCAGTACAAATATACAATTCACTACTGCGAGTTCAATTGATAACCAGATAGGAGTTTATACAGATTTTACTCCAAAAAACGGTACGACTAATGCGCCATTGAATATAGCGTTAAGGGTACGTTTGAGTGAGCGAATTGACCCACTGACCATGAATGCCTCATCTTTCTATTTGCAAGACCTAACATTGAATAAAAAGGTAGTGGGCGTATCTACCTTAAGTGAAAATGACACGCATTTAAGTTTCGTACCTAATGTTGACTTATTGCCGTATCACAAATATCGCTTGTATTGGAGCTATGGCACATTTTTACTCGATTTAGCGGGTAACAGAGTGGGCTCGTATCATTATACTGACTTCACCACCGGTGACACTGCTGTTGAAGCGAGTTTAAGCGTTGAACCAAGTTTTGTAGATGGCGCGACCGAAATGCCACTCAATACACGTCTGGTATTACATTCTGAACAATTGTTAAGTTCTTTATGCGCTGACGATACCATTGCCACACTTACAGGTGGCGCTAGTTCGTTAACGCTCGATGCCGTCTTGCTCAATCAATATCAATTAGCTTTGACTGTGCCAGAAGACCTACTAGCTTCAACTACATATCAAATTAATATAACAGGCGTATGTGATTATGCAGGCAATCAGCTTCCGGAGTATACGATAGCCTTTACAACGGGAACTGATACTGAAGCTGATACGGCTTACCCAAGAGTGTCTACCGTTTCTCCTGTGAATACCGCTATTGATATTGCAGCTAATTCTAATGTTGTGATCACGTTTGATGAAGCCGTTGATCCTCATACGCTTACTTCTATAGAAATACGCGTAAATGGTTTAACTGGTAATGTGGCTGGGGATTTCACTGTGAGTGGTAATGTGGTGACTTTTACGCCTCTTGACCCTTTCCCAGGTGAACAGCGCATTAATGTGTATGTGTCAAAAGTGGCTGATTTCTCGGGTAACGCATACACTTCACGACAATTCAGCTCCTATTTCACTACGGCGCCCAATATTGATAACCAGGTGCCAGCAGTCGTGAGTGTATCACCTGCAGATGCAAGCTTAGATGTTAGGCCGAATCAGCCAGTGGTTATCACGTTTAGTGAGTCACTTGATTCAAGTACGGTTAATAATAATCACTTCTTTTTCTGGGTGAATGGCAGTTTAATTCAGCCTTCTGTTTATCGTTCGACGGATAACAGAACCGTAACATTGAATGCAAGCTTACCCAGCGAAACCATCGTGACCTTGATTGTAACCAATGAGGTGAAAGATCTATCGGGTAATAACTTAGCTGATTTTGCGAGTATTTTTACGACGGGGGTCGTGGATACAGATACACAACGACCCAGTATTGTAAGACAGTACCCTGCTAATGGAGCAACACAAAAAACTGAAAAAATAGTGCTCTATAGTAATGAACGTCTTGATAGCGCTAGCATTACAAATGCTGTCTATGTTGTTCAAAATGGTGTGCCAATTTCTGGTAGTACGAGTGTATTAGTGAATGGCCAAGTGATTGAATTTGTGCCTGATAATACCTTTGAATCTAATGCGCTAATTCATATTTATCTACAAAGTACCGCGACGGACTTGTCAGGCAATGCCTTATATAACTATAAAACCACATTTACTACGCCAGCAGAGGTTGGGGATCTGATTGGTGTCCGTCCAACACCGGTAATCTATAGTCCGACAAATAGTTCTGCTGATATTCCTTTGAATCCGAAATTACAGGTTCGCTACAATGAAATATTAGATGCTACGACGGTGAATGATACAAGTGTCCTCTTGCTTGATGCGAATGGTATTGCTGTTGATGCTGCGGTTAATTTAGCTGCTGATGGTGTGACTATTACTATAGAAGCAGTCAGCTTGTTAGCACAAAATGCATACTATTATGTGCGTGTGACTGATGGTGTTATGGATACAGAAGGCGATGCATCCTACTATTATAGCGGCTTGTTTGGTTTCACTACAGGTGAAACTGCGGTTGAAGATACACAATCCCCCACGGTCTTAATGATGAGTCCGGCAGATGGCTCAAACAACGTGCCTTTAAATGCCAAATATTATGTAAGAGTAGATGAGCGTCTGAACCCGTTGAGCTTCCCAAGTAATGCAGGTCTAAATGTAACGTTCGCAGCGAATGACCGAGAAATCAGTTATTCCCCCATAACTATCAACTTACCTAAAGATAGTGCCGTGACTGAAAACGTACCGAGTGTGACTGATATTGCTGGTAATCAAATTGTCGCGTTTAGCTCAACGTTTAATACAGCAAATAATATCCTTCTCGACAGAGCATCTGTAATTCAAAATACGCCTGTATCAGGAGCGACAGATGTTGCAGTAAGTACGTATATTACTGCTAAGCTATCAGCAGAAGTTGATCCAGTTAGTATCACGGAAAGTGGTGTATATTTACGTGATACTGTTGATAACACGACTGTTGCAGCCAGCGTTAGTCTTTCAAATGATGGAACAACCATTACACTCGTTCCTGACGATGCGCTTACCCTTGGGCAGAGGTATTATTACTATATTTATTATTTAAGAGATCTTGCTGGGAATAGTATCAATAATAATAGTTTCTATTTTGATACAGCTTTGGTCAGTGATAGCACTGCGCCAACCATCGAAGCGATCAGCTTAATCGATGGGCAAACAGGTCTACCGACAAATAGTAAAATACGTATACGTTTTGATGAACCGATCAATAAAGTGAGCCTCTTTGAGGGTGAACAGGTATTTATTGAGGATGCCGGTAGTACGCGTATACCTTTCAATATGAGCCTGAATGCAAGTCAAACAGAGCTTATATTGACACCGACTCAGGTACTAAGTGCCAATACTACTTATAGCTTAACGGTTCAGGATGTTGAAGACCGCTCTAGTAATGTGTTGGCGAGTCCAGTAAATATAGACTTTACCACTGGTGATGGCATTGATCATTTAACCGGTTCTATTCTATTCGCTTCGCCATTTACTGCCGCTGTTAATGTGCCCGTTAATACCTTAATTGAGGCATCTTTGTCTGAGGCGATGGATCCCGAAACGCTTACCAGCGATAGCTTCTATTTATATGATAATACTGACGCAGTGGTTGTGGCAGGTGTACTGGGGTTAAGCGAAAACAATACACGTATTACACTAACACCGACTGCTAATTTAACGGCAGACCATGAGTATTCAATCTTCGCAAGTTATAATTATGCGAGCGGAATAAACTTCTTACTTGATCATGCCGGTAATATTATTGGGCGTACCTATGCAGCGTTAAGTACATTTACTGCTGGCAGTGGCTCGGATACGGCCATACCCGCTATTGAAGGTCAGAGCATTGCAGATGGCTTGACTGATGTGCCGACCAATGCACGATTTGTTGTTAAATTTGATGCCGACATTAATCTTATTTCGGTAGGTGACAGCATTACCTTAGAAGATCAAAGTAATGTGCCACAGGCTTTCACATGGGCCTATGATAAGGCATTGACATTACTTCGAGTGACGCCCACTAATGCACTGGACGCTAATACAACGTTTACTTTTAGCTTGAATGGCACGGAAGACTTTGCTGGTAACCAAATTGTTAGTGCTTTCTCTACAAGTTTTAGTACGGGGGCATCTACAGATACAACACAAGGCTCGATCATCGAGCGTGCACCTCTATCAAATGCCACGAATGTTCCGATAGATACAAAGATTGAATTTTTGTTGGACGAGCCTATCGACCCGCTAAGTCTCAATAGCACAAGCTTTCGAGTCAACGACAAAACGGATGCTGCCTATGATGTCACAGGCACTTTGAGCTTAAGTGTTAATAATACAAAGGTTACATTCACTCCTTCCACTAACCTGGATGCCTCGCATGAGTATGAAGTTTATATTAGCTATCGTTATTACAATGATGAAAATGCATATTTGAAAGATTATGTAGGCAACAGAGTCGGTTATCATACCGCTATCGCCATGAATTTCACGACAGGAACCGATGTTGATAGTAGTGCACCTCTTGTGAGTTCAACCAGTGTGATTGAAGGCCAAACAGGCGTTCCGATTAATGCACGTTTTGTAATTGAATTTGATGAAGACATTAATCACATAACACTCGTAAATAATATTACCTTAAAAGATGACCTCAATACGGTGTTTGATTTCTCTTGGTCATACAATGCAGGATTAAGGCTAATTACCTTATTGCCTGATACTGATTTAAGTACAAATACAGCGTATACAATAACCATAAATGGCGTTGAGGATTATACTGGTAATCAAATGACAACCGCCGTGACAACCAGTTTTACAACAGGAACGGAGTCGGACACAAGTCAGGGAAGTATTGCTTTAATATCCCCTATTAATGGTGCGAGCTTAGTCCCCACAAATACTTTGATAGAGGTATTGCTAAGTGAGGCGATAGACCCGCTTAGTCTGAATGCAACCAGCTTTAGAGTGTATGACAGAACCGATACGGCTTACGATGTTACCGGTACTTTAAGCTTGAGTGAGGCGAATACTAAAATTTCGTTTGTACCTACAAGCGAATTGGATGCTACCCATGAATACGAACTGTATTTAAGTTACCGTTATTTCAATGATGAGAATGCCTATTTGCATGATTATTCAGGGAATAGGGTAGGGTACAGTACTGCGTTTGCAATCAAGTTTACAGTTGCAGAGGTTGCAGATACCACAGCGCCAACGGTGAATGCGCTGAGTCTCGCTGATGCACAAGTTGATGTTCCTTTAAATGCTCGACTGGTGCTTGAATTTGATGAGGCCGTTAATACTGTTTCATTAGCAAATAGCCTAAACTTAAAAGATGATTTGGATGTTCAGCAGCCAATGAGTTGGATTTTCAACCCAGGCTTAAGTTTGTATAACTTGATACCTGATGCTGAACTTGATGCCTCGACCCTATATACACTTACAGTAAATGGTACAGAAGACTATGCCGGCAATGTACAAACACCTGCGTTCGTGTCGACATTCACAACCTCTGCTGTGACGGATACTGCTGAAGGAACGATATTAACTGATTTTCCTTTGAATGATGCAACGGGTGTTTTGGCGAACACAACGATAGAAGTAACTCTGAGTGAAGCGATTGATCCGCTGAGTTTGAGTTCGACCAGTTTTAGAGTGTATGACAGAACTGATACTGCTTATGATGTGACTGGAACGTTGGCTCTTAGTGATGGAAACACCAAAGTGACATTTACCCCATCTAGTGATTTAGATGCAGGGCATGTCTATGAGGTTTATGTCAGTTATCGTTATTTCAATGATGAAAATGCTTACCTACATGATTTTTCAGGAAATCGTGTAGGCTATCACACCAGTTATGCTTCTAAATTTACGGTGGCACCATGATGACTAAAAAAGCTTCAGTATCCATAGCGTTAACGCTGATGATTGCAGGGGGATATATGTTATGGGATGGGAACAAACGAGCACTAAGTCCTGTAGATCTGCATCATGCTAAAAAACAGCAAACAGGGGTAAAACAGGTAGACACTAATGCTGAATATGCGAACCTTATTAAGCGTCAGGCTACGCCGATAGAAATATTTAAGTTGAATGACAATGAACATGCCGCCTTAGTTGAAAAGAATAACGAACTCGACCAGAAAATGGCAAAAATTATTACGGATTATAACGACAACTTATCTGATTTAGAGGAAAGAGAGAAAATAGAACGTCAGTTAAAGCAAAGTAGTGATGAGTACAAAGCTACAGTGCTAAAACTGGCTAAAAACGAACTCGCTCAACGAGAAAAATAAAACCAGAACCTTAATGTGAGTTATTTTTTAATGAAGTACACTAAAATATTGCGTGACTTTTATGTTTTAACGGCAGCATTTTTTTCCTTTTGTGTTCAGGCGCAAGCCTTAGAAGTTCCAGACAAAGAAACCCACAAGTCTTTCTTGTTAGAAACATGGAAGCCAGAAAAACCATCTTTGGTTGTTTTTAAAGACCCATCATGTCCTTATTGTGTTCGTGACCTCAAAAAAAGAGCTCAGCTACAAAACTATAATGTATTTTTATTCTGGTCACCCATTCTGGGTGAACGTAGCTTAGATCACGTGAATACCTTCTTTAAATGCCCCTCAAGCAGTGACCAAATTGTATTGGATGCGGTTATTGAAAGAGTGAAACCGGTATGTGGTGGTGAGTTTAAACAAAAAGAGTTTAACTTAAATAAAAAAATGGCTGAGAATTACAGTCCGAATTCTGTTCCTCAATATTGGTTAGGTGGTCGGCAAGTAGGGCTTACAAGTTTGAAATTGAGTCAGAGTATCATTGATGCCGAATCCGTTATAAGTGCGAGCCCAATTAAGATAGATTGGTCACGTTATGGGGTGAGTGCCGTGAACAAGCCAAAAACTAGCCGACATAATGTTGGTATTGTTTTGCCTGAAAATACACGGTTAACAGAGCAGGCAATGAGCTTGCTGGCAAAGAACACTAGGTATAACTGGTATTTATTTGTTGATCGTACGGGCGATCAAGGCTTTTCTGAACTTTGGTGTATGCATAAAGCACTCGTTTGTACGAAAAAAACTATGACCAAATTTGAGAAAAATAATAAAGAATTCAAACTGCTAACTGGTTTGAGTAATAGCACTAAAACGCAATATGTTTTTGAAGGAAAAACCTTGCTGAATGCTGAAAAAAAATATCTGATACCTAAAATGATTATTGCAGCTACTACCCCTAATTCAGAAGGCTAGAAAGCTAACTCTAGTGTATCCTCAGCCATATCTACAATGGGTAAACTTATGCTCTCATCCTCTAAGGCCCAGCTAGAGTAATCGTGATTAAATTTTCTATAACGTAAACGGACTTTTGCTTCCAGAGGTGCTTTGGCCCAGTTTGGAATTTCAAACTCGTAGGATTGAATATCTGCTTTTCCCGGGGCAAGTAAGTTACCGTAACTTTCACCGACAGCATTGAATAAATCATGCTTCCATACCCGTTTTCCTTGACGGTTTACTAGGCTAGAAAAATAAAAACGGGCGTCTTTATCTACTTTATTTTTATCATTGATTGTACCGCTTGTGTATACATCTTTTCCTTTTGCATCTGTGACGACTAGTTCTATCCATGGTTGGTTAATATCGATCGTACCTGCAGGGAAGAAGTGACCAATGCGGTCACTGGATACGCTGGCATGTAATCGGGCTACATTTACCTCACCCGTTTCATTTTTTTCTTGATGGAGCGTGATGGATAAACGATCTGCTTGAAGAAATTTAGTCACAATTTCAAGTTGCTCCAGATCGCCTAAAACATAAGGTACGGCAGTGTTTGCAGCCGGGGTTCGGTGTGAACGGTGTTTACCATCTTTATTAGCCGATGGATCGTCACTGTCGACTAATGGAAAGTGGCAGTCTTGGCAGCGATAGGACTTCTCATCGGCATAGTTTTTATTGCTATGTGTTGAGAATGGGCCTTCAACCCAAGCCTGATACTGGCTTTGTAATTTTACCCAGCCCCAGTCGTTGAGATCCTTATCGATATACTGTTCGTGACAGGTTGCGCAGTTAACGGGGTCTGATAATACATCTCGTGCCATATCTAAGCGATGTTGCCGGGGATTGATTTTAATTAAGTAGTTTGTGATTTCAGTCGTGACTAAATGATCACTATCACCAAACAAATAATCTTGCTCCGGCTGATAAAGATAACTACCAACGCCCTCAAGACTGATCGCTTTACTAATGCCATGACAGCCCATGCAACTAACGCCTTCTTCAATATGCATTCCCTGTTTTAATTGGCCGCCTGAAGATAGCTCGCCACTTAGTAAAGCAATGGGCATATGACAACCCGCGCAGTAGCGCGTTGCAGAAATTCCTTTTTTATCGACCAATGAATGCAGGTTTTTTTGGAAGAAGGGGTCCGATGCAGAACGACCATGCATTGAGGATTGCCATTCCTTTGTAATTTGTGAATGACAAACACCGCATTTTTCTGATCGCCCAATTCTTCGCGCATCTAAAAAAGAATCAGTTGATGTTTGTGCCAGGCTGGGCAGAAACTTTCCAGGGCCGTAATCTGCTTGAAAGGGGAAAGCTGCTTGGTCGTCAAAGTTTGTCGTTCTAGCATCATATAAAAGGCTTAATAAGAAAATAAGTACAACTGAGCCGGCAGTATAAGCACCTAAGTTAAATGCAAATTGCTTGTTAATCGTCTGGGAAAAACTCGAACGTTTTATCTTTTGGGACTTGGCGGTATTTGTAATCCAGCGATACAAAAACAAATGCGTTAAAACAAGAGAAATAACGGCAATGCCACTAGCAATGTGTAATTTATAAATCCAGCGCAGCGCTTCATATTGCCCGATGATAGCAATAACAATCCCGGTTACTGAGACTAGCGTAAAGATCAATAAGCTAAGCCAGCCAATAGAGGCTTGACCGGGGCGTTTAAAACCTTGCGCTAAGCGAATGTGCTGAAAGGCAAATACAATAAAGACATAGACTAGCCAAAAGCCTGTCAAGGTATGAAAAAGGTAAGTCCATTGTTGCCATGTATCATGGCCATTAAAAAACCATGTAATAAAACCATTAAGTGTGACTAAAAATAAGAGACTCAAAAAAGTATTCACATATCTCTGTTCTTTCTTTAATAAAGCTGATCCCTGTAATGGTGAATTCTTTATAGTCACGGCCTATTCAACTTCCTTTCGAATTTTGATCGGAATATCTAAACTGTCCCAAGCCATATCAATAATAGGAATCTTGATATATTGGTCTTTTAACGCCCACTGGGCATACCGCTCATTAAGTTTTCGATATTTTAGCGTTGCTGTGACAGTGATAGGGGATTTAGCCCAAGCAGGAATTTCAAAGCGATTATGAACAATGTCAGACTCACCGGCCTTAATAACGCGCTTAAATGACTCGCCGACCATATTAAATAAGTCATGACGCCAAACAAGTTTTCCATGACGGTCAACAGGGAGTGAGCGGTAAAAATAGGCGTCTGGGTCGACGATATTTGTTTTTTCATCAATCAGACCACTATCAAATATGAGTGAGCCCTCTGCATCCATGACAAGGAATTCGACCCATGCCTGGTTGATATCAATGGCTCCACCAGGGAAGTCATGTCCAACGCCTCGGTTGCTAATGACCGTATAGATATTGGCTGTTTCACCGATATAAAAATAATAAGGTGCTTCTTCGAAATTTCTAAGGCTTTCATCCAGCGCATGTAGTGTTTGAAGCGCATCTTTTCGATTAGGCTTGTCGATACTAACGCGTAATTTATTAGATTGTAGAAATTTTTTGGTCTCTTCGAATTGATTAAGATCACCACGTAATAAGGGGAGAAAGGTATTTGCTCCAGGAAAGTGGTGAGACCTTATTTTTCCGTCTGCATTTGTAGAAGGGTCTATTGCGCTGACGAGAGGCATATGGCAGTCCTGGCATCGGCTAACGACATCATCAGAAAACCCTTCTTGGTGTTGTTTTGAATATGGGCTTTTTAACCAAGCACTATACTCATCTTGCATTTTGACCCAGCCCCAATTATTCATTTCTTTATCCATAAATTGCGTATGACAAGCAGAACAAATTTTTGAGTCACGTAAAATATCTTTGCCTAAATCTCTTTTGTGTTGGTCCGGTTTCGTTTTAAGAATTAAGTCATGAATACGTAACAATATCGGGTTAGTACTTCTTTCAAACAAGTAATCCTTAGCAGGTTTGAATTTAAAACTGGCGACGCCTTTCAAATGTTGTAATGAGTCAATACCATGGCAACTCATGCAAGAAATTCCTTCATGATTTGCAGGTGTATTTGGGATTCCTCCATGCTTACCGCCCGGCGTCAACTCTCCTGTTAAGAGGGCAACTGGTGCATGACAACCTTCGCAATAACGAGTGGCGCTGATGCCCTTGTTTTTTTCCAGCAAGTTTACATTCGTAACATAGGCCGGGTCAGATGCTGCCTGTTGATGAATGGATGAAATCCATTGCTTGCCTACATCTTCATGGCAGTTTAAACAACGCTGTGAATTGGCAATTTGCCGCGTGTCTATAAAGGCATTGTTATCTGTTTCTGTTTGACTGGGTCTGAAGCGGTGTTCACCATAATTGTACTGGTAGTCATTAACAGCCGCTGTCGTTGAATAGGGTTCTAGGTTATATTGATAGACGATTGTTGCTAAAGTAATGGTGAGTTGAATGGCAATGTTTACACTGATAAAAATCTTTAAAGTATTTGTAGGAATGCTAGGATAAACACTTATATTTTGTTGTTTACGTTTTTCTGGTAGTTGTTTAATGTGTAAGAACAGGTGCAATAAAACCAGTAAAATAAAGACAATAGCACTAACAATATGAATGGTGTAAACCCAGCGGGAACTTTCTAGCTGCCCGTAAAATAATAAGTGCCAGCCGGAATATACAAAGCCAAGATAGAATAGAATGCTTAATAAACCGCTGATAAGAACACTTGCTCTACGAAAACCAACCGTACGTTTGAAGTGCACATATAAATAGGGTAGTAAAGCAAAGCTACAAGCGATACCGGTAATGACATGTGCAAACACTGCCCATTGTAACCAAACGGTATGACTATTAAATATGTAGGTCGTAAAGCCTGTAATCGCACAAGCAAGTGTCACCGCACCACAAGTTGGTGTAAAGGATGTTTCTCTCTTTAACAGATTCTTACTATTTATCATTGGCCGTAAACTGGTTATTAAGAAAATTGAGTACAGGTTTAGTATCTACCTGTGTAAGTAATGCCGCTGCTGTTAATCGTGATTGATTGCTGAATTGTATGTTTTTAAGCATCTCCCACAACTGAGCTTTAATGCTAGGTGTTAAACCTTGATGAACTAGGATCTCCAGTGCTTTTAAATTATCTGGCCTTGATCGTGATTCTGGCTTAAGTGAAAGTACGTGATTGAGAAGCATTGTTTTTGCAATGACACGGTCCACTTTAGCGGCTTTAAGTAATAACTTGACTTTACTGTGCTCATTTTGGGTTTTATCAGCCATAAAAGTTGTTAAAGCAAGTCGTTTTTCAAGTTGGGTTAGTTTCTCCTCTGCCAAATATGGTGAATTTAAAAGACAGTTTAGATAAGGGTAGCTCAGTCTTTCTGAGGTATAAATTGCTCTGGAGTTGTTTGTCATAAGTGGCGCCGTTATAGAAAAGACCGCTTCATTGCTTATGCATAAATCAAAAAGACGTTCGTGTTGAATAATTGAAAGTTTTTGAGCAGTCAGTTTATTGAATAGTTTATTGGCTGCTTTTCTGGGTAACTGAGGCAGTAGTGTGATTACATCGTTAAAAAAATCATTGTCTTTGATTGCATTGATGGTGATTTGAGATGTAAATGATTCTGAAAAAGTCATAAAGATATTTCTGTTCTTTGTAATTATTTCTTTAAGTATGCTTAAGGGTTGGTTCTCTAGGAATTGCTCAAATAAGTGTATTGCATTAGGGGTATTTATAGAGGCTAAAGCCGATAATGCTTGAAGCTGGATAGATTTTTTTGTGTGTTTCAAGCCTATGTCAATAATACGGCTTTGATTTGTTAATTTACTCGCTCCAATGGCCGCGAGTATTGCAGATAGATGCGCTTCTTGTAATTTCACGGAGTTGTTGGCGAGACTGTTTTTCGAGATAGACACGTCCTGGAAGATAAGGCGGTTTAACATAGTATCTAATTGCTTCTTAGGAAAAACGATCGCATCAGGATCCGTCAAAAGTAAGGTTAAAACTTGATAGCGTTTGATAAACCATGCCGTGTTTAAACTTAGACTTTTATGGCTAAAAAATGACAGTAAATGTGTATTTAATGACGGTTCACTTAAGCGGTATAACGCGATGAGCGTAGTCGCGATTATAGCGGCTTCGGATTCAGGTGATTGAGCGATAAGCATGAGCTCATTTCTTGCTCTGGCGTCTCGTACAAGGCCCAATGCCCGAATCGAAGCCATTCTTACTTCTGTCTGTGTGGATTCATTTGCAAGCTTCAGTAAAGGTAAAATAGCACGTTTATTTTCAGCTTTAGCAAGGGCATTTGCCGCACAAATCTTAACGCTAGGTGTCGCGTACTCAAGTAGTTTTATGAGTGGTGAAATCGCTAGCATTTTCCTATGTATAACGGCTTCTTCTTCATTAAAAAAGAAACCGAAGGTTTGTGTCACTTTGCATTGAACTTGAGGGCTCGGGTCATTAAGTAAGGGCAATAACCAAACAATACTCGACTCAAGTTCCGCATGTTTAAGTATTTTAATACTGAGTAATCGAAGTTCAATATTGTCACTTTCAAGGGCATTTCGAATAAAAGAAATATAGAAATGATATACCTCTTGGTCTATCGCCTTAAGAATTGAAATTTTTACAGCATCAGTACTTTGATGCCAAATTCCCCACAGTTCATTACGCGTTTTTTCTGAAGGAGATTTCATTAGAATATGTGAGTAAATGGTGAGCGATTGCTCATTTAACGTTTGCTGTAACCGCGAAGTATAGGAGGGCAGGATTTGTGGTAAGGGGGATAGTGAATGGTCTTCTTTCTTAATACTAATATATTGATTAAGACTGACCTTATCAAAGGTGGAAACGTTTCCGTCAGGCCAGTATAGGTTTAGTTTTTTAATAGATTTACTTAGGCCCAAGCCAATATGTACTCTTGGGTCGCTTTGTGACAAGAAACTCTGTTTGGTGCCTAGTCTGCGTTTGAGTGTGAATAAATCAGTCGTTATTTCTACTACTGCGCCATAAAGATTCTGTTTGGTATTTTGGCTTAATAAATCAAGACCCAGCCATGCATGTTTGTTTGTGTTTTTGTTTTCAAGGATCTGTAAGGCATCATTATTATTGCTGACAATAATTTCAAGCTTCCCGTCATTATTCAGGTCAACTGAAACTAGTCCGCGAGAAGAGTAAGGGTGTTGTTGGCTGCTTAATCCTTTTTGGTGCTTGAAATGACCGTTACCCTTATTGATGAATAAACTGTTTTTTTGTGCTTGTGGAACAAAATGTGAGTCGCCATCCGGTAATATCATACCATTGGCAACATAGAGGTCTTGAAAGCCATCATTATTGAAATCGCCAGCAGCACTCCCCCAGGATGTGAAGGGTAGAAGTTTAGCTAGTGATAGACCACTAGACCAAGCCTCATCGGTGTAGATTGTATTTGTCTCGACCATTTTTGGTGATGTATTCTCATTAAGAAAAACGGCAGGGTGGCTCATACCTCTAGTCATAAAGTATTCAATGCTGCCATCATTTGTGAAATCAGCTGCCGTCAGATTGTGGGCGCCAGCGACTTCAAAAGAAGCATAGCGTTCTTTACCTCTTGAAAATTCTAAACCATGCTTGTTAATGAATACTTGGTTGGGAGAGTTATGATCATTAATTACGATTAGGTCTAACCAGTGGTCATTATTTAAATCAACCCATTGAGCGCCTAGACTGCGACCTAGTGAATTTTCAACACCAAGTTTCTGAGTAACATCTTCAAACATGAAACCACCTTTATTGATATAAAGTTGGTTCGGCTCAGGATCATAAAGCCTTGGGTCAAATGCAACATTGTTAGTGACCTGAAAACCGCTGGTATGCTCAAATGTTTTGGCACCTTTTTTATAGCGAATATAATTACTAACATAAATATCCAGCAAACCATCATTGTTATAATCGCCTAAGCTTGTACCGGTACTCCAGCGCTGATTACTAATGCCAGATTGAGTTGTAATCTCCTCAAATGTACTATCTCCGTTGTTTTTAAATAAAGTATTGCCATTAAAACCACTCACAAGTAAGTCGCTGAAACCGTCATTGTTCATGTCTGCAGTCGCACAAGCCATTCCCAAAATACGTTTGTCCAAACCTGCTTCTGTGGTTATATCCTGAAAAGAATGGCCTTTATTATTGAGTAATAATTTATTCCCTCTGGTCTTATTCCACCACGACTTACTACCATAATGTCTAGAATGGCCACTCCCTCCAATAAAGAAAATATCCATCCACCCGTCTTTGTTAAAGTCAAAGATGCATACGCCACCACCAAGAGTTTCACTTAATGCGGATAAATGCTTTGAGCTTTGGGTATGTTTGTATTTAAGCCCCCACTGTAGGCTCGTGTCATGAAAATCTATAGCAACAGGGCTTTGTGGAGAGCTTTTGTTTGGATCATGATTGGAAGTTAGCAGTATAGATTCAGGTGGTGTTTGTTCGAATAGTATGCCTGCAAAGCAAAGTATGCTAACGGCTGAAATTAAAAAAACAAAACGTGAGTTCATTCTGATTTCATCTATAGATTAATGTTGAACCTATGAACTTCTATATTAAGTCAAACGAAAGGCTTGTCTATAGATATATGAAAAAATATTTTGACTAATAATTATGATTAAACACAATATATTGAATTTTCTAGAGATATTTTAGGTTTATCTTTTTTGAAAACACTCGATATGTCGAGGTTGTTTAGCTAAGTGAGTATTGTATAGAGTTTATTTAAACTATATAAAAACCGCTCATGAGGCGGTTTTTATATGGGGACATATCTGAATCAAGTTTGATGTATTGGTGTCTAAAATAAGCGTGCTTACGCGTCCGTTTTCATTCTTTTGCGTGTCATCACCAAGCCTAATAATCCCAGACCTAGCAATGACATACTTCCGGGCTCAGGTACTTGTTCTATTTGAACTCGCACAATCATATCCTGGTAGTCACGGTCACCGCCATTACCACCGTTTAAGTCAAGGTCTTCCCAACCAAGAATGTAACTGTTTTCCAACTCTGCAATTTCAAAGATAGCCACTTGGATATCATCATGAGTGTTCAGTTCATTTTCCGTAAACATTCGGTTGTTTTTAACGCCATTAGGGTCAATATAAAAACCAATGTCCAGCATGCTACCAAAATCAATGACAGCACTTGCGCCTTTACTATCTGCACCTGAAAAGATTTGGTGGGGGCTGTTTGTCGCTGTGTCGTACCAACCGAATGTGGTGTTGTGCCGATAGCCTGCGAGTTCTTCTAAAATAATGGTACTTGCGCCAATACCGCTCCAGGTTTGAGCTGAAATCATATTCAGGGTTAAGCCTGACCCTGTTTCGTCTTCTAGCCCACTGAGTATGGTGTCGACATTATGATTAGGATTATCCCAAGATGAGCCAAACTCAAACCCATTCGTATTAACAACGTAAGCATTCGCTGTGAATGAGAAAAGTAAACCAAGTAAAGTAATGACAAGTTTATTCATATTATTCCTGTATAGATAAAGCTAGAAAGATATTTTTAGGTCAGTTAGTTGAAACTGAAAGCATTATCCCATGTAGAAAAAATAATAAAATACAGTCACTTACGATGTTTCAATTGTTCACTTATTACAGAGTGTAAAGAGTCAGACAGGTCTCATTTAGAGCGATAACTAATGCTACTTACAGAGTGTTGTGACAAATGTTTTCAATTTTCTAAGGATTAAATTTGAAAAGATCGAACGGTAGGGATGCTTTTAGCGTCGAGGGTCCCGCAAGATTGCTTGGTTATGTTTTTATATAGAGTTTCCAGTAAATCCCATAGATAGCGATTGGAATAACAAACTCTAAAATCATTGCCGGTATCAAAATACTCGCTGGTGGTCCTACGGACAAAAATGAAATTAAACGCCCAAGCCCACCAATAAAAAATGCCAAAGCAATTAAGGGAATAAACTTGTATTGTGCCTGAATATTTCTAGCGACCCAAAAGCAAAAGGCGCCATAAGCTAACCAAAAAACAGAGAAAAATCTTAATTCATTATCAACTGTCGGCTCTGCAATGCCTGTTGATCCAGGAATCGCAGACGCGCCGCCAAATAAAACATTTAACCCAGTTATCGCGACCACGATAGCGATTGCATACAAAATATATTTTAGTGTTGATTCCATTCAATTTTGCCTCGATGTTGAATTCTATGTTTAAACGTTTGTCCGGATGAGCCGTTTGTTATGCGATTGTATATTTCATTTTATGACCACCAGTAATTTCGAAGCCATTGGCCTGATAGAAATCTACTGTTCGGTTAAATTCTGGTACGGGCGGAGTACACAGCTCTAGCCTTTTCCATTTTTTGGCTTCGGCGAACTTTATAATTTCACGGATTAGTTCTTTTCCTATGTCTTTAGAACGATATTCTGGCATCACGTAAAACTCTTGAATAATACCAAATGCACCTTCGGCATAGAGAGAATAACTTTCACACAAAGCACCAAAGCCAACAATTTCATTTTGATCGAGGGCGGCAATAACATTGTATAAACCATTGGAAACATAATTTTCACAAAGTCGAATAGCTAATGGCGCATCAACATCAAAATGTTTAATTCCAGTGCGCTCAATGATTTCATTCGTAAGGCACACGGCTAACTTAGCAATCTCTTTAGATTGGGACTTTTCAATAATTTGGTATTTCATGCGATATCAAATCCTTGTCGCGCATAAGGCTTTTTTAAGCGCCTAGCTTTTCATATTTAATGGATGATTGGAAGTTTAAAGCGGTATGATGACGACCCGAAAAGGGCCGATCATGTGTATAGTTTTCCTATTAGGGCTACATAATAGGCCATTCCCCGCGTTAAAAAATAATCTTCAGCTAGACTGCGCACTAATAGTCATAGATTTCCGTAGCGGCTTCCGTCATGTGGTAACCTGCTGTAGCAAACTTAGTCATCGATACTTGAGCCTTCATTATTCCGCTAACCCAAACAGGCGCCCATAGATCCTGGGTCACCATAGGCTTTTTTAAACTCACATAGACTATTTGATTCTCTGGAGGTGGTGGCGTGTGAACACATGCCCCCATATAGGGAACCAATAGAAATTCAGAAACCGACGAAGCATTAAACTTAATTGGAATCATATATCCCGGTAGTTTAATTTTTTGTTTATTTAATGATTTTACGATCGGGGCCATTTCTATTTTTGGTAGCGTTTCAAATCGACCATCGTAGGTTTCGCCTTCAAAAAACTCTGGCTCGTCAGGTACAACCGGTATCCATCCCTTTGGCATTAAATCATCCCAACTGACTTCCTTGTATTTGTCTGAGTGTGCCAATGGCGAAATAACCAGCATAAGTATTAATAAAATTCTTGGCGTATTCATTTTTGCTCCTAAAGTTTAATCGACATGCCGTCGGCTAATGATTGTTTATAGGCCCTATAGCCTGGAATGCTGCCGAGCAGAAAGCTCATACCGATTACCGCGGCAACAAGTTTTAATTGATCAGGGCCAAAGCTTGAGAGCGGAATATGAAGCCCATACCCTTGCAGTACAGATTGGCTTACGACGATTGCGATCAGGAATAAAAGCACCCCGAGAATACAGCCTACTATGGCAAATAATAATGACTCGGAGGCCAGTAGTATAAAAATCTGATTGGGTCGACAACCTAAAGAACGGAGAATAGCGATCTCACGACGCCGTTCATTCAGACTGGTGAGAATCACGGTGAGCAAGCCGACAAAACTATTCAATAAAACAAACACGGCAATGATCAATAATGCTTTTTCCGCGACACCGATTAGCTGCCACAACTCACCCAAGGCTAGCCCGGGCAAAACCGCTAACATTGGTTCTTTCTTGTAATTGTTAATGGCGCGTTGCACGCGAAAGATCTCCATCTTGGAGTTTAGACCGAGCATGAATGCGGTAATTTGAGTCGGTTGCAAATCCTGCTCCAAAGCTTGTTGAGCACTCACGGCCTCCCGCGAACGTGTCCCTGTTTTCCAATCAACGTGAAGGGCCTCAATGCCTTGTAAGCTCACATGAATGGTTCGGTCAACCGGCGTTCCTGTTCGTTCTAATATGCCTACAAGCACAAATGGTTTATCGTCATGGCGTGCAAAATCGGTATCGTACACACCATGAGCCAGTGTCAATTCGTCACCTAGTTGATAGCCGAGCTTTTCGGCCACGTCAGCACCAATAACGGTGTCATACACTGCTGAAAAAGGTTTGCCTACTTTAAACCTTAGTGCTTGCTCATCTGCAAACCGGTAATGTTGAAAATAAGCTTCAGTGGTGCCCATCACTCGAAAACCTTTATGTGAGTCGCCGAGTGAAATAGGGATGGACCATGCGACAGATCGATGAGAAGAAATCTTCTCGTAACTATCCCAACCAATATTGTTAGTCGCATTACCAATACGAAATACGGAGTAAAGTAAGAGTTGAACTGAACCACTTCTTGCGCCGACTAGCAGGTCAGTTCCTGAAATCGTATTGGTAAAGCTATGTTTGGCTTCTTTACGAACCGTATCGACCCCTAATAATAGGAAGACACTAATACAAATACTGAACAAGGTCAGATAGCTCGTAAATCTGCGATTGAGTATGCTTTTAAGTGTAAGTTTAAGAAGCAATAACAGGTTCATTGCACACGCTCCTGCTGCTGGATTTTACGACTGACATCCGCTCTATTGAGCTTGTTTAAATGAATGCTTCGGTCAAAGGTCTTTTCGAGACTGGGGTCATGACTGACAAACAAAACGGTTGAACCACTATGTTCACACTCACTTAGTAGCAGGCTTAAGAAGTGTTCGCGAGTATCCGCATCTAATGCTGAGGTGGGTTCATCTGCGATGATTAATTCAGGTGAGCCAATTAAGGCTCGCGCAGCAGCAACACGCTGCTGCTGGCCAACACTAAGATCCGACACAGGTTTATTCAGTAAAGATCGATCCTGTAACTGCAGATGAGAGAGTAAGCGATAAGCTTCGTCTTCAAGCGTGCTCGACTTTACCAATGCCTTGGCTTTTCGTTGGCTAGAAAACGCACATGCCAAGGTGATGTTCTCAATAACGGACAAGTAAGGGATTAGATTGAACAACTGAAACACAAAGCCGATATGGTCAGCTCTAAATTGATCACGGTGGCTTTGCTTCAGTTGGCCAATATCTGTTCCAAGGAGGTTGATACGGCCCGAGTCAGGCAGGTTTATGCCTCCCAGAAGGCTCAGTAGGGTGGTCTTTCCTGAGCCACTTTCACCTTTAATGAAAACCCGCTCTCCCTGTTGAATAGATAACTCGGGAATATCCACGACGTCCCGCTGGCCCGAAGGCCAACGGAATCGTAAATTTTCTACTTTCAATAATGGTGTGATGGTGTCCATACTCAAAACTTGATACTCACATTATGACGGTCAAGTTCTAGCAATGCCTGGCCTGCCTTGGAAATAATGTGCGTCTCAAGTTCTTCTATCGAAGTAAAGGTCTCAAACAATGCCACCTTAATCTCCTTCAATGCACTGATGTTTGCGCATTCAAAGTGATACTCCGCCTCAAACTCACTATGCGAGTCTTTGTCCTCCCCCTTATGACCATCAAGATGGTCTTCGTGTTCATCACTATGATCACCTGTCTCAAGCAAGGATGACGTAATGTGCACATGTTCTAATGCACATTGCGCTTTCTGACTGATCAAAAACAACTGAGCTGCATCGCTTAAAGACTGTTTAGCCCATTCAACTTTTGCATGTTGTTCGGGTGAATTAACTTGATGTTCAAAGCCAATAATATTCATGGCAGGCGATTTAAATACGAGTTGCAGTTCATCTTTTTCTTGAACTAGCATTAAGGTGGCATGCCCATGCTCATGAGCTTCGTGCTCCTCTTCAAACGCAAAGGCGGTATGCACAGAAAGGTTTAAAAACAAAAATACAAATAGACACTGAACAAGATAGTTCTTCATAAAAACTCCACGGTAAGACGGTGCAAATATGCACCTGAAAAAAGTAACGATTTAAAAGGTAAGATTACGCGTTACTGGGTGGAGCTCGGGAGAGGTATGTTTGAAATGGTTGCTTTTTAGAATGGACTAAATTGAAGAGCCTGTGCTTTGATCTTTCTGATGAAGCGTTTAGATACGTATACCCTAGACTATATGCCGTAAGGTTTGACAACACCAAACACGCTTCACACAGTGATTCAATACTATGGTTTTGTCCGGGAGAGTCTGGCTCTCCTACAGCATGGTGTTCAGACTCAGAGTGAACGTCGCTACTGGCTAAAGTAAAACTAGTCGTAGCAGAGTCAATCTTTCCAATAGCAATATGCTCACTACCATGAAACACAGCAAAGCTCGATGCAAGCAGCACCGTAAACGCTAAGATATAATGATAGAAAGCTCTCGAAGTCATAGCGGCATTCTAACCGAACAAATAAACAAAGCAACCAAGTTCTATCTTCGAGCACTCTCTAATGGATGTCATGTAAGGGGAATCGACAATAAACTACTTTCCCAGTAACTAGGTATCTTTCTTCCCCCCATTGAACCGGCCTTTAAAATGCCTCTTTTTTTGTATGGGAGCCATACTAAAATAGAGGGGGCGCCACTTCTCACAAAGAGCAGGGGTTTTGATGTTTAAGTTAATTACGAATTTAATAAAAATTGAAAACACTACTGACACAATGCTGTCAGTAGCCTTGTTTTATTCTAGCTCTCGTTCGAACAACAACTCAAAAACATAAATAGGATAAAACAATGAATAACTCAGTTATCGAGCTAGTGACCTACAAACTCAAAACAAGTGTAACTAAAGCACAGTTGTCTGCGACTCATTCGGATGTAAATGCATTTTTGGTAGAGCAGCCAGGTTTTATGTATCGCTCACTTAGTGAAGACAGTAATGGTCTGTTATATGATATTGTTTACTGGCAAGATATGGAAAAAGCAAAAAACGCGGGTGAAGCTTTTATGGCACATAAAGCAGGTCAGGCACTGGTCGCACTCACCGATGAAAACAGTATTAGCATGCGACACATGGAAGCCTTAACAGAAACCAGTGTTTGCACTGAAACTGTATAAACCTTGAGCAGATAAACTAATGCGCAAAGCGGAACGCCTGTTTCAGATCCTCACCTTGTTACGTAGCCGTAGAACGGTTATTACGGCACTAGAGCTGGCTGAGAAGCTAGAAGTCTCTGAGCGAACTATCTATCGTGACATACAGGCGCTTTCGCTTTCCGGCATGCCTATTGAGTCGGAAACCGGGGTTGGTTATCGCCTCAAATCCAGTTTTAGCATACCACCCTTAATGTTTGATGAAAGTGAACTGGAGGCGCTACTATTGGGGGTTCGTATGGTACAAGGCTGGAGTGGTGAAGCCTTGGGCAAAGCGGCCGACAGTGCGTTACAAAAAATTCATTCCGTACTACCCGAGCGGCTGCATCATGAATCTGTCCAGCAACCTGAATGGCTTCTTGTACCGGATATGCATCGGATAAAAAGTGCAAAGTACAGCGATCAACTTCGTGATGCGATTAAAAACAAATATGTGCTTCAAATACACTATACCCGTGAAGATGGCGAGAAATCACATCGTGATATCTGGCCTTTAGGTATGGTGTACTGGGGAAGAACATGGACCCTGATTGCATGGTGTGAAAAACGTGACGACTATCGTATGTTCCGTTTAGATCGGATCAAAAAACTGGACTGGTTAAATCGATACTTTGAAACGACAGAAAAATGTAATTTGCAGCATTACCTTTCTAATCATGGCGAAAATAGCCATTGACGCTCAAGAACATTGATTTAATTTTTTGGCAAGACTCTTAAATGTATCAGTTACTTTTCTCTATTTTTGCTTTGGCGGATTTTTTAAGATTCATTTAAGCTTCACTAGGCAATCTACGTAGCACCTTAACCATAAAGGCATAGCTACTATGATGAACCAGCCCAACTCGCTGCAATCAATTGTTCAAAAAAAGGCAGCAGCTAATCACACAGCACAGACAAAATCCCCGTTATTAACTTTAACGAGTGGATCTACCAAACAAGCTATCAATGATACGTCTATTAAAATCCTCGGCACTAGTCATGTATTGCGTTCACAAACCGAAGACTTCATTAAGAGGGTTTTTAAGCAGCATCATAATGCTCAAATCAGCAGTTTTTTACCTGAGTTATTTGCAGTCTTTGATGAAAGCGGTAATACCAAAAGTGTGTTGGGTTTGCGTAATGCTCAATGCGAAGCGCTTTATTTAGAGCGTTATCTCGACCAGCCAATAGAAACCCTAATTGAACAAACTGCGCAGCCATTAGTGAGGCGTGGGCAGATAGTTGAGATCGGTAATTTAGCGTCACTCAACTCGGCTAGCTGCAAAGTATTATTTAGCTTTATCACTCAGCATTTACAGGATCAAAATATTAAATGGATTACCTGTACGGGCACCTCTGTGTTACGTCTGGTTTTTCGTCGCTTAGGCATTAAAGCTTGGTCGGTTCACGAGGCTGATCAAAATCGTTTAGGGGATGAGCAATATGAATGGGGCAGTTATTACGACAATGATCCACATGTCATGTTGATAAACGTACAAGAGACGAATCAGCACTTTATTGAGGCAGCTAAAGCTCGCGATTGCGTTATTAGCCATTAGTCATAACTTAACATCATACCCAAACGAAATAGAATCTACGGACAAATATATGAATATCCTGTTTGCAAAACTTAAGCAACGTGCGAAATTTAAAGCATCTGAATTAGCACTCGTATCTGCTCAACAACACGTCAGTAATTTACAGCTTCTGGAGCGCGTAGATTATTTAGCCGATCAACTTGAAAAAACTAAGTTTAGTTGTGTAGCCTTGTATATGGATAACTCCATTGAATGGATCGTGGCTGACTTAGCGGCCATGAAATTGGGTTTAACGCTTATTCCTATTCCATTATTTTTTAGCCCGCAACAGAGACAACATTTAATACAAGATGCGGGTATTCAGGCTGTCATTACCCAGCAAACATTAATTGAAAATTTTCACTACACGCGTCAACACACATTACCCGGTATGCAGTTATTGGTATTGGATAACGTTAACCAGCCAGACATTGGGCAGCTAAAAAATGTGGCCAAAATCACCTATACCTCGGGCTCCACAGGCAATCCCAAGGGTGTTTGCTTATCAACAAATAATTTACAAAAGGTCACTCAGGCGCTAGCCGATAGTATTAGTGATTTGGGTGTTCGACATCATTTGTGTGTGATGCCGCTGGCGACTTTGTTAGAGAATATTGCCGGGGTATATGTGCCTTTGTTAATGGGCAATAGCATTCAGGTAGAACCCTTATCGACCCTGGGTTTCACGCAAAGCTCAGGGTTCGATGAACAGAGGTTTATGCGGTGTGTCGCGCAAACTCAGCCACACAGCATTATTTTATTGCCGCAATTATTAACCAGTTTAATTGATCTTAAACAGCGTTTTCCTGATAGCTTTCAAAGCTTGAAGTTTATCGCCGTCGGTGGCGGTAAAAGTACTCAGGCTTCTTTGGAAAAAGCCCATGCCTTGACGCTACCGGTTTACGAAGGCTATGGCTTATCGGAATGCGCCTCGGTGGTGAGCTTAAATAATCCTAAGCACAACAAACCAGGCAGTGTTGGCAAGGTGTTATCTCACACTCAAGTGCGTATTAGTCAGGAGGGAGAAATTATCGTGGCAGGTCAAGCCATGTTGGGCTACTTAGGGAAAAGTGACTTAACGAACGTTTCCCAAAACTGTGAAATACAAACTGGAGATTTGGGCTACATCGATAATGAAGGTTATTTGTATATATCAGGGAGAAAGAAGAATCTTATTGTTAGTAGTTTTGGTCGAAATATTTCTCCTGAATGGGTGGAGTCTGAACTGCAGCAGGTCACACCGATAGCCCAAGTTGCGATCTTCGGCGATGCTAAACCCTGGTTGAGCGCCATTATTAACCCTGAGGCCAACTATACAAATCACGATATCGAAGCAGCTTTACAGCAATGCAATGAGCGCCTTCCCGATTACGCGCAAATTAAACGTTGGCTCAAAGGCCGTGAAGTTTTTAGTGCTCAAAACCAGCAGCTTACCCAAAACGGACGGTTATGCCGAGAAGCTATTTATACCGATTACCAAAACCAACTTAATGAGCTGTATGACTTTAATGAATCGCCCAGATTAACTTTTTAAGATGGCCTTAAGAAAGCAAAGGCAATATTCAACTACTTTAAACCAGCGATAAAAACATTCAGTCAATCAGTCATAAACTAAACAGTCAGGTTCATTATGTCATTTATTCAAACATCACAAATAATTCAAGCATCACAAATTAATCAAACCATCAGTTCAGATGTTCTAACGCAAGCTCAGCAGCAATTAAAACAAAGAGGTTGGGCACTGCTGAGAGGTTTTGAACACGATATCGAAAAATTCAGTGATCTGGTACATGGTTTTTGCAGCAAGCTAACCTTTGACCCGGCGCGAGAATTCACGAATAACAGCACGCAAAAAGTAGATGCCGGCATTGGCTCTGTTGGCTTACATATAGAAAATGGAAATACGCCCTTCCCTCCAGACTTAGTAGCTTTTTATAGCCGTAAAAGCGCACAAACAGGTTCTCAAACTACCTTGTGCGATGGTGCGCAGTTATATGACGCCATGCCGGAGCGATTAAAGCAGTTATTTAATTCACCAATAACGGTATCGAGGAACTTACCACAAGCCCTTTGGAAAACTTATGTGGCCAATGAGCATCCTCAATTAGACGATGCTGAACAAGTCACCCCTCAACACTTACAAGAATTAATGGACATACTACCGGGGCAAACAGGAGAGATTAATGAAGCTGGTGATTTGTATTACCGTCTGAGTTTATCTCCGGTACTTAACGACGGGGATAAGCTTTCTTTTGCGAATGCCATATTAGGGCCGTCGTTTAATTACGAAGCACCCTGTTATCAGTTTGAAGATGGCAGTGAATTAAGCGAAGCCCTGAAACAAGAACTGGCTGAACTAGCTGAACAGTTTACGGTTGAATTAAATTGGCACGATGGCGACATGATACTGATTGATAATCTCCGGGTAATGCATGGGCGTCGTGCAATTGAAGGGGATCCTAATGAGCGTCAATTGGTGATTGCCATGGGTAGACATTAGAAAAAGTGAGTGGATGTCCATACTTAAGATTCATTTAAGACTCACAGCCCATACTCGCTTCATCATTTAACAAAAGAGGTTTTCCATGAAAATTGATCAAATTACAGCAGTGATTACTGGCGCTACCGGCGGCATCGGTCGCAGTTTTTGTCAGAAATTAATCGAGGAGGGCGCTACGATCATCATGGTCGGTCGTGACGAACGTGCACTGGAAGACTTTCAACATGAACTGTTTATTAAAATGGGGGTGAAATCCAATCAGGTTTATTTTTATGCGTGTGACTTATTGAAGAATGAAAACCGACAAGGTTTAGTTAAGTATATCGAGAGCTTTCATTGCCCTGTCAATACGCTGATTAATAATGCAGGGGATAATGAATTTGGTTTGTTGGAACATTTGACAGAGCATCGCATGGAAAAAATTATGCGGATTAATACGTTTATTCCCATGACATTAAGCCGGGCTTTAATTCCTCATTTTAGTCAGCAAGAGCAGGCTCAAATTATTAATGTTGGTTCTACCTTTGGCAGCATAGGTTACCCCGGATATAGTGTTTATTGCTCAAGTAAATTTGCCTTGAGAGGTTTTTCTGAGGCGCTGCGTCGTGAATTATCTGATGGCGCTATTGCGGTTAAATATCTATCTCCGCGTGCGACCAAAACCAGTTTAAATAGCGCGAATGTTCTGGCCATGAATAAAGAGCTTAACGTGGCGATGGATTCCACTCATATTGTGGCTGATCAGCTCATTAACTTACTGCAAGGGCGGCGACACGAATTATTTATTGGTTGGCCTGAAAAAATCTTTGGGAAGCTAAATCAAATTTTCCCCGATCTAGTGGGTAAATCCATCATTAAGCAATTGCCGGTGATTCGGCGCTACGCTCAATTGAGCGAGTAAAGCTTTAAAAATAACCGATTTAAATAGTGATGAATAGGTGGTTAAAATGAAAAATAAATATGCGATACAGACCTGCTTTTTAGCTGTCGTGTGCATGTTGTATATCTTGGGGCCTGCTACCGTATCAGCCAAACCTTTAGATCAATCAGCGTTGCAGGTCATACAGTCTCGGTGGTTAGTGGCATTAGATACTCAAGGCTCTCAGCCGCAACGTTTTAGTGCCTTGCAACGGGTGACGAAAGAGATGTTTAAATTAAGCCTTAAACACCCTCGTGATGCTGAACTAAAAGCTTGGACTGGTGTGATGCTTAGCTCGTTTGCTGGAGCCAAAAAGGAGGGGCGTGGTGAACATCTTGCTTTTGCCGCGCAGCGTATGCTGGAAAATGCGCAGGTGCTACAATTTGATATATTAGACCGTTCACATTTAATCAATGGTATGAGTGCTCGTGAAGCCTTGAAGCGCGCACTGGTCTATAACCCCAGCAAGCTAGATGTTAATGTGTATTACAGCGATTTTTTAACTGAACAGAGTATTAATATGTTGGCGGCTAACACCAAGGAATCCTTGGAAGACACTACTATTTATTCTCGGTCGGTTATTCAGGCAGTAAATTAACTGGCACAATAGGTTTGTCGTAGATAAAAATTACCTTGAGTTTCGGTTTAGTGCTATGTATTAACCTTTATTGGAAACAATTTTATACATGAGAATCTTACTGGTTGAAGATGATGACCTATTAGGTAAGGGCATTAAAAAATCCCTTACTCGTGACGGGTATCAGGTAGATTGGCTGATGGATGGTAAATTGGGCTTATCAGCGCTTGAAACCGATCAATTTGATTTAGTTTTGCTCGACCTCACTTTACCGGGAATGGGTGGCTTAGAATTACTTGCGGCTTTACGTCATCAACACAACCAAACGCCAGTACTCATTCTCACCGCCCGAGATACGCTTGACGATAAAATAGTAGGCTTAGATACCGGTGCCGATGATTACCTCATTAAACCATTTGAAATGGGCGAACTAAAAGCCCGTATGCGCGCGTTAAGTCGGCGTCAGCATGGTCACGCCGAACCTACCATAGAGTATGGTCGAATACAGGTGAATCCTGCCACCATGGAGGTTCAGCTAGACGGCAAAGTGGTGGACTTAGGACGGCGTGAATTTACCTTGCTATTGGAATTTCTTAACCACCCAGGGCAAATTTTATCACGCGTGAAATTAGAAGATGTTGTTTACGGCTGGGATGGCGACGTGGAAAGCAACAGCATTGAAGTACACATACATCACCTACGGAAAAAGCTGTATCCTGAATTTATCAAAACCGTGCGAGGCATGGGTTACAAAGCAGAAAAACCAACATGAATGACACTACTGCGGCTACGAAACTAAAAAAACAATATTCTATACGCCGTTATCTAACGCTTAACTTAATCGGCTTGTCTTTGGTTATGACCGTGTTGCCGGGGGTATTTGTATATTTTGATGCCGCGCATGAAGTAGAGGAAATTTTTGATGCTAACCTTGCACAATCGACGCGGGTATTACATGGCATTATTAACCGTGAAAGCATCAAACATAAACAAGCGATTCTGGACTCCTTGCATTTAAAAGACGGCTTAGAGGGTGAAGACGAAGATACTCACGAGTACGAACGTAAATTAGCCTTTCAAATATGGGATGGTGAAACGCTAGTGATTAAATCACCCTTTGCTCCCAGCCGGCCCTTATCAAAACTAAGCTCTGGCTTTTCATCGGTTGATATAGAGGGCGATCAGTGGCGGGCTTTTACTTTATATTCCGTTCATGATGAGTGGTGGTTAATACTGGCGGAGCGTACCGACATTCGTGTCGAACTCACCAATGAAATTTCGAATAGTCATATTTTACCTATCATTATTTTTATTCCCATTTTAGCTCTGTTTGTTTGGTTTGTGACCAAAAAAGGCTTGGCGCCTTTGAATCGTATTGCGACAAAGGTAAAAGCGAGGAGTTACCGCAACCTCAAAAAGGTAGAAGACCCAGAGTCGCCACTCGAAGTGAATGACCTGTTATTGGAAATTAACCATTTATTTACGCATTTAAATGACGCTCATGAACGAGAGCGCCGTTTTGTGGGGGACGCCGCACATGAATTACGCACGCCGTTAGCGTCATTATTAATTCATACCGAAAATGCCATCGATGAAAGTGAGGGGGGGGAGCTAGAAGAAAGCTTAATTGGCATGAAGCACGGCATCGCGCGTTTATCTCATTTAGTGGGGCAATTATTGTCGTTAAGCCGTACTGAAGGAAATTTAAGTCAGGAACAATTCAGCCAAGTGAATGCTGGCGAACTATGCGAGCAAGCTTACAATTCGCTGTTGGATAAAGCCCTTGGTAAGCAACAAAAAATGATCTTAAGCATAAGCGATGAAAAATGCCTGTTACAAGGTAATGCCGCATTATTGAGTAGTTTGTTGCGTAATGTTTTAGATAATGCCATTCGTTATACCCCAGACAAGGGAGCGGTAGAAGTGTCGTGCAGCAGAGAAAGTAATAAAGTGATTATTTGTATTTCTGATTCTGGCCCGGGCATTCCGGCTGAGCTACGAGAAAGAGTGCGCGATCGTTTTTACCGGGTTACGGGATCGGGTCAACAGGGCTCCGGCTTGGGCTTATCTATCGTGGATAAAATAGCCGGCATTCATGGTGCTAAATGGCAGCTACTGGATTCAGATTTAGGCGGATTGTGTGTGCGTTTTGAATTTGATATTTCTACTGATACGCCAACATAAAAAACTTACTTTTTAAGAAGTCTAATGATCTGGATCAAAGATTAACCGGGGTTAAACTATATCATTTAGGTAGCTATAAAAATAACTTTACCCGCTCTGGATTTGATTATGAAAACAACACTACTCAGCTTATTTCTTTTTGTCCTATCAATCACTCAAGTACCAGCATGGGAAATGGAGCTGGAGGAGGAGGGAATAAAAATTTATACCCAAGAGATTGAGGGCTCGTCTTTTAAAGCATTTAGAGGTGAGGTATTGGTTAAAACGACATTGCGAAATCTAGTTGCACACCATACTGATATAGAGCAAATGAAACACTGGCTTCAAGATTGCTCAGAAAGTGAGTTAATACAGAAGGTGTCAGATCGTGATTTTTATATTTATCAGCGAACTTCTGCGCCTTGGCCTGTTAGTGACAGAGACTACGTGCTGCACTCTAAAATAGATCAAGACCCAGAAACACTTAGTGTTACGATGAAGTTTGAAGCAAGCACGCAGTTTTCAAAGTCTGACGAAGACTGCGTACCCGTCACCAAATTAACGGGTTTTTGGCGTTTTACACCTAAGCAAAATGGCATGATATATGTTGAGTATGAAACACATGCCGACCCAAGTGGGGATTTACCTTCATGGCTCGCCAACAGTTTTGTGGTAGATCAGCCACTTGGCAGCTTAACAAAACTTCGAAAACGGGTTGAAGAAAATACCTATAATTTGTCTAAGGAAATGAGCTTCATTAAAGAATCACACTGACACATTTTAATGAAAGGGGCAGGTTTGATAGGTGCAGTATTTATTCATCCTGTTCTGGCTTCATTACTTGTTTCGTTTTTGGTGGCCGTCATTTCAAATATGTCAGTCATAGACTAAGATCTATTGTAAGTTTCACTTTGTTGAAACCACAGTTTACAGGCAATAATAACTGGCGCTAACAATAGTTGAATACAAAACTGAATCAATGACTTTCTAGGCTTTCTTCTTAATGACCATAAAACAGAAATTCGCCCTCTTCATCTGCTCTCTGTTAGCCGCTTTTGGAATTATTCTATATGTGTTTCTTCACTCATCAAATTCACTGAATAATGAGTTTGTTCAGTACCAGAACGAGGTCGTAAAACGGCAACAATTATTGATGGGCATAAAATCATCAATGGGTTACGGCGGCAGCATTCACGATTTTAAAAACTATGTATTGCGTGGCACCGAAAAATACTATGCTCGTCAGAAAAATGATTCCCAAGAAGTCATGCAACTAATTGAAGAATACACACAGCTGAAAAATCTGGACGCGGATGAACAACAAGCGCTAGACGCGATTGCCGAAGTCATTACTAAATATGTTGAGAAAATTGAAATTGTTCGTGACATGTATATGGATGGAATAGCGCCTCAGCACATAGATAACCTTGTGAAAGTTGATGACGCACCTGCATTCAAAGCGTTTGAAATTCTTGACCATCAGTATAAAGAACTGACTGATAAATCTAATCATCAAATCTCTGAGAGTATTGATTTATCAACGGTCTATTTTGTACTGATCACGATCATCGTGTTGGTTTTTTGCTTAATTATTACCGCTTTTATTTATATCCCGCTTAATAACAAAATTAATGCACTGCTTAAATTATCCGGGCAAATATCAATAGGAAATCTGACCGAGGTCTCACCACAAAGTTCAAGTGACGAGATGGGGAAATTAGCCAATGCAATGAAGGAAATTTCACTTGGTGTGAGTCAGTTGGTGATATCTGTCATTCAGACAAGTAAGCAACTGACGGTTATCTCAAGTCGTTTGCGAGAATCAAGTCTAGTGACAGAAAGCGCAGTTAGCAGCCAGATGAATGATAGTAAGGCGACGGGTCAGTCAATTTCTGAACTGTCAGAGTTAGTTAAGGATGTTTCCAGTACGATTGGAAATGTTGCGACATCTGCTCAACAGGTTGATGTTGCCACAAAAGATGGTCAGAGCACGGTTGAGGCCGTGGTCGTATCAATTAACTTGTTAGAAGGCGAACTAGCAAAAGTCGCTGCGATTATAAATAAAC
>Ga0105348_1000004_pt1 | contig 170462 bp, 156 predicted proteins | sample EN8Hudsemesocosm_2_FD_83504 | JGI IMG/M metagenome (GOLD analysis project Ga0105348, IMG submission 83504) | Methane-oxidizing microbial communities from mesocosms in the Hudson Canyon - EN8C Hudson Canyon | ecosystem: Environmental > Aquatic > Marine > Cold seeps | place: Hudson Canyon... | reverse complement strand
TGTTAACGCCTTCGGTGAAGCGTTGGCAGAAGTAGAGGTAGAACTAACACTCAATGATAATGAGTTTATTCATATATCACCACGAAAGGCAGCTCAATTGACGCTTGATTTAGATTTAGCGGCGTCCAATACGATTGAGTCTTTTGATCCCGCGATCGTGACCGTTGAACCCTTCATGATTGGCACCACCGAATTAGATGAAAATCGAGAACATCGTGTACGCGGATTACTTGAAACCGTTATTGAAGATGAGCAAAGCATTCGCCTGAACATTCACCCGATGCGCCTGAAGCAAGGAAAATTTGGAGCATTCACTTTCGAGGTCAACGATGACACTCATTATGAAATCAATGGTATTGAGTTCACGGGCTCAGCCGGATTAAATGCAATGACAACCCTCACTGCCGACACACCGGTAATTGCTTTTGGCCAAGCAAATAAAGAAACCAGCCAAAACTACCTTGCCCACCAAGTCCACGTAGGCAGCAGCGTTCCATGGGCAGGCTCTGACGTACTAAAGGGCATTATTACCCAACGCTCAGGAAATGATATTACGATAGAAGGTGCAGTGCTTGAACTTGAAGACCAAGCGGGCCATTTCCGTCAAACAGTTGAAATGCAAGTCTCTGAAAATAGCACCGTGACCGGTTATCGACTGGGTGATGCAGATATCACCAACTTATCAATTGGTCAGAAAGTGCTTGCTTTTGGTGATTTCGATGGAGATAGCAACACATTTAACGCAGAAGAAAGCAATATTAGAATAAAAGTCAATCAGGTTGTGGGTGAAGTCATTCAAACCAGCCCTTTGCAATTGGCACTTAGTTATATCAATAAACGCCCTGTGGAAGTCTTCAACTTTAATGGTACTGGAGTGAGTGACGTAGAAGATGCCAAACCTGAGAGCTATGAAATAGCAACCAGTGATTTAGACTTAAGCACCATTGAAGCAACAGAGTGGTTACAAGTTCGCGGCTACCCTAGTGCTTTCGGAAGCGCGCCACTCGACTTTGAGGCGCTAAGCATCATTAACCCTGACTTTTCGTCCCATGCAGCGAAGCTACATGTGCGCTGGACGAGTGATAGTACCAATAATGTCAATATTACAAATGAGGCCCTTGTTTTAAATCCTGAAACAGGGCAAAGCAAACTACACTTAAAAGGCATCCCAAGCGCCAATGTATTAAATTTAAGCATAGAAACCGTTAAAGGTAATGCAGAGCAAGGCCGCTACTCGATTTTAACGCAAGGGAGTGGTATCGATATTTACGTTGAATTTAGTAGCTTTGTCAGCGCATTAAATGCAAAACTTTCCAACAGTTTGGAAGTCGTGCATTTAACCGCAACAGGCATTTTTTCAGAGTCACGGCATGATTTAGAAGCCAGTAATATCACAGTGCGCTTGGCTACACCGATCATAGCTATACCGACTATAGCCACACCGACGACAAATACTGCTGAATCAGAATTAACCGATACTGTAATATCTCAATAAGGACGACCAAGCGCTGTGCGAGAACTGGACATTTTTCTAAAAGGAATCGAGAAACGTGCTTTCCGCATCGCGCAATTGGCGACTCATTGTGAGGCTGACTCTTTGGATATTGTGCAAGACACGATGATTAAACTCGTCACCAACTACCAGCAGCGCACACCCGAAGAGTGGCACCCTTTATTTTTAAAAATACTGGAGAATAAAATTCTGGATTGGCATCGAAAACAGAAAGTGAAAAACAAGCTGTTCTTCTGGAAAAAAGACTGGCGAAAAGGGAGCCAAATTACAAATGAGCAAAGTGACTTAAAACCTGAAGCCGTTGACCATCAGATTAACCCTGAGTCGCAACTTTTTAGCGAACAGCTAGGTCAACATTTACTTGAATGCGTTGAATCTTTACCCTTGAAACAACAACAATGCTTTGTATTAAGAAGTTGGGAAGGGCTTTCAATTAAAGAAACAGCCGAAGTTATGAAAATTAATGAGAATAGCGTTAAAACACATTACGCTCGAGCCCTCGGGAAATTGCAGCAAGCTCAACAAACAATTGAAGACAGGTAAACGGGATGATTCATAAAAAGCAAGGCCATCAACAAAGCATACCTGAACGTTCTGCATCCGCTTTAGATAAGAGCATTGAAGACCTGTCTCCTGAAATATGCGATCGCCTTGAAGCGGCTCGAAAGATTGCGATTGACTCTCAGTCAGAGACTAAACAAAAAAACAAAGTTTATACATGGTTTAATAGCCTGAGTCCCACAGCACTTAAACCACTAAGTGCTGGACTGGCGTTTAGTTTTTGTCTGGTGGTATTTTGGGCAATGTTGCCACCCAGCACATCTCAAAAAACACTTAATATGACCTCGAGCCCTGATTTAAGTGCATTTATACTCTTTAACACTTTGGATGAGACTGAACGCGACATAATAGAGGACATTGAATTTGCTTACTGGCTTGCACAAGAACTTGGAACAGAAGACCACTTTGACACGCAACCTTCTGACACAAATCGTAATGGTTAATCTCATGATGATACCGCTTACTTACGCTGACCCGACTCATACCGACATACGGATGACCAAGGAAGTATTATTAAAACAAGAAGCTTTTTTCTTATTTTTAGCAAATAGTGTCGAACAGGACGGCGAAATTACGACGGCGCTCGACCTTGAAAGCATCAACTTTGAATCGCTGGAAGTAGAGCCTCATACACCAGAAAATACTGAACCAAAACCCCTGAAAAAAACTCAGGAGGCACAATAATGAAAACATATTTACCAATGTTATTCATAAGCATGCTATCGACTTTCTCTCCGTATATACTCGCTAGTGATTGGAAGGCACTACCTGCTGAAACTCAAGAACTACTCGCGCCATTCCAGCCTGAGTGGTCTCAATTTGATCAGGAAAAACAAACAGCACTCATCACTGGCGCACAGCGGTGGCTAACGATGGATGCAGAAAAGCAACGACGGTCTCAAGATCGCTTTGTAGAGTGGCAGAAGTTATCGCCCGAAAAACGAGCACAGCTCAATCGAAAAATGCGTCAGTTTCGCCAGTTTTCACCCAAGAAACGCCAAAAACTTAAACGTAATATGAATAGATTCAAACAACTTTCGCCCAAGCAAAGACAAAAGCTACGAAAAAAATTCAGAAACCTCTCCCCCGAAAAAAAGAGAAAGCTGCGTCAGAGAATGAAAAATCGATAAGTAAGTCAGAGGCATGCCTTGATGCGGCCTCTACACCAGCGATATTCAGTTATCGCCACTTTCCCCATGGATCTGAGCCAGTATCAGCAGAGGTACTTGAAGAATCTGACGATTTTCGATCACGCTTCCGAGCGTCATCATAGTCGCGACTGTTAGAATGCCGACCGTTTCGCTGCGCACCATAATTCTTACCCGAACCTGAATTATATGCCGCTGCTTCCTTGGCGCGTTTTTCACGCAGCCTTTCCGCATCTTCTAGACTTAATACTGCAGGTTCCCCCGGCGCTTGATCTTCTGGCACGATGCGATCTCTAGGCGGAACTTGAAACTGCTCGTAAGACGCTCTGGGTAAATTTTTAAATTGATACAAATAAAAAGCTTCAACTTTTTCACGTGCCCAATCTGTTTTTTTGAGGAATTTTATACTGGACTCAATACTTGGATTCGTATTAAAACAATTGATATTTAAGTAGGCAAAAAGAATATCAAAACCATAGTGATCCACCAGCTCAGCCAACAAGTTGTTTAAACTGAGACCGTGCAGAGGGTTAGTTTTGTAATTGATCTCATCATTCAAGGTAATATCCATCCCAGAGAAATAAGTGTGCGATAGTGGTTTTTTAAAACTCCGGTAATTATAACACTTAGCTGCGTAGGTCGGAATTCTTTCCGGTGCATGACTCTGCGAGCAGAGTTTGCCTCAACCACATCGAATAATGGTTTAGTAAAAAATATGTTGGGCGTCTCTCTACATTTCTCGGAAGACCCAAAGCATTGACTCCACTCGTAGTACCCCCTCCTAAATTCTAACCTGCTTAAATTTTAGCTGGCGGAGTTATCTAATTTACTTTTAGTGAGTGTCATTCAGGGCCGCACTCTTCAACACATCAACTAAATAGATTGGACACCTTTTCCAGAAACGTATCAAGCAATAAGGTTCTTTCAAGTTATTGAGTCTCAAGCTAGAATAACTCAATCAAACGCTCATTTTTGTTTTAAAAGGAATTTCAGGTGCCCACCACTTATTTAACATTTTTTCTATTCGTCGTGTTCTCTTTCAACTCAATCGTCGCCAACGCAAATACTGATGATGAGCTTGCGGATATCTTTTCTCGATCAGCTAAGTATCATGTTCATTACTACGTAAATGATGATTTGACGCACACCACACACTTTGATCTTGCGACAAAGGTTATCGATGAAAGTGCAATACAGAATATCAAGTCAACCAAGGTTAGTTACAGCACAAGTATTGAAAAGCTAGAAGTTCACGAAGCATACAACCTAAAAGCTGATGGTATGCGTGTTGATACACCAGAAACTAACTATCAGCAAAACGTAAACTCAGGCAGAGATAACAAAGGCCCGGTATATTCAGACCGAACAACATTAACTATTGTTTTTCCGGACGTAGAGGTCGGTGATACCCTATCCTATGCATATACCATCACGACGACAGAGCCTATGTTCCCAGGGCACTTTAGTATTCTGGATAGCTTCCCAACATCATACGCATTTGATGATGTCAAAGTGACCCTCAACGTTCCGGCTGATTTAGAAGCAACATATCAAATCAGGGACTTCAAAGAATCAGTATTACAACAAGACAATAGAATTATTTACACTTGGGAATACGCTAACCCGAAACCTCAGAAAGAGAAACGAGAAGACTTCAGTGTATGGGACACCGAAACTTATCCTGGTTTTATTTATTCGACTTTCTCCTCATACAAAGAGATTGTACTAGCCTATGCGGATAGGGCGCTGCCCAAAGCAACTGTCACCCCACATATACGCGCATTAGCCAAAGAAATTATTGGTAAAGAAACAGACTCTAGAGAGAAAGCTCGATTACTTTATGAGTGGGTCGCTCAAAATATTACTTATGCAGGAAATTGTATCGGTGTAGGCGCGGTTGTCCCGCATGATACCGATTTTATTCTTGATAACCGAATGGGTGACTGTAAAGATCAGGCCACCATTTTACAGGCTTTACTTAGTGCAGAGGGCATCAACAGTACACAAGCGTTAATCAACTCAGGATCAATCTATTCTCTTCCTGCAACACCAACGGTTACTGCTGTCAATCACGTCATTAACTACCTCCCCGATTTTGATATTTTTGTTGATGCAACCAGTCAAACAGTACCATTTGGCTTAATCCCATTTTCAATACAAGATAAGCCTGTTTTGTTAGTTGATGCATATGAAAAAGGAGCAAAAACACCGACCAACTCTAAGCGGGACTCACAAAAGATAACGAGCATTATTAATGTCGATGAAAAAGGTAATGCTAAAGGTACGGCAGAAATTAACTTAGACGGAATAAATGCAGCATATACTCGATCAGGGTTTAGATACGCGACCCCAGATAGTGAAAAAGAGTGGCTCAAAAATATATTCTCTCACAGTGGTTATGAGGGTTTTGGCTCACTTACAAAAGATGACCCCACACCGATGAAAGACAACTTCAATTATAAAATTGATTTCAACATCCCAAAACAAATCCCCCTATACGGCCTAGCAGCCTTCGTAATTAGACCTGTAGTGCCAACCCAACTGTCTATTTTTAGCTTACTAGATGTCTCGCAACAAAACGAGGCAGTAGATATTGCCTGTAGCGCGGCTAGTTCAGAAGAGTCTTATACCTACCGATTCCCCGACAACATTGAGATCATTGCCACACCAGAAAATACGACAATTGAAAATGCTGATATTTTTTACCAATCAAGCTATGAAATTGATGGTAACGAGCTAAGAATAAGTAGAAAACTAGATGACAATACCAAAGGAAATATCTGTACGCCAGAATACACCATCGCCCAAAAAGACATTATTCAAAAAGTGTTGTGGGATGTTAACTCTCAAGTTGTCTACAAAGTAATTAAGTAACAAAAGGGCATAAAAAAAAGTATTTGAGCCGTTTGTACAAAATAGTGTTTTATCGTACCAAGTAGCTTAAAGTTCAGCATCACGTATTTAATATCAATTTTTTGAAATTTCACTAAGGAGATTATGTTGCAAGAATATGATTACAGGCATGAAGATTCCACCCTTCTCAGTAATATTGATTTATATAAGATCTTTAATAACTACCGTGTGAATAAGTATATTATCGGAATTTTGTTGGCGTTGAAGAAAACACATTTATCTGAGTATAAGGTACTAGAGGCTGGCTGCGGCAATGGTGATAAAACACGTATGTTTACGGAACTAAGGGTTAAGCCCAAAAACTGTTATGGCATTGATATTAATGAGAAAGCGATATCGCTGTGCCAAGAGCTGTCTCCCTCTTCAATGAATTTTCAAGTTGGCTCTGTGTTAGACATGCCTTATGAAAATAAACAGTTTGATATTGTACTTTGTTCAGGGCTATTTTCAGCAGTCGGTGGAGAGCCCAACATTAAAAAAACATCTGAGGAAATTTCACGCGTCATGGCCGATGATGGCGTGATGTTCGTGATTGATATCAATGAAAATTTCCATAACATTTATGGTACCAATAAAGCTGTCCTAGACAAAAATTTTACCCACTTTAATTCTCAAAATGGTGAGCTAGAAAGTTTGCTGAAAAAAGAGTTTAAGAATGTTCATCATATGCATATTTTCTCTGCAGACTCTTATCGAGTCGGCGAGCAGGCGGCAGATGTTTCTAAGCTATCATTCATAGATAGTGAACTTGATAAAGGCTTCGAAGGAAGTGCTTATAGCATGTGGGTATTTAACAAAAGATAAAGCGAGCCTTAGCTTAAACTCTTTCTATATCACAGGTATTCGGCTTCTCATTGATTTCATTGTTTGCAATGCCTTTCGTTGCGTTACTTGGATAATTTTTAGTTGCAGTTATATTTAACATATTTGGATTATAGCCATGGTTCTCACTGAAAATAAATCTATAAGTTGCTCAATGATCACCCAGCAAAGACACGCAGGGTTGGACTCGTTCGCAAGGTGTTATCCTAAAGCTTCTGGAAGGTGTATGTAATGATTCCCTGTGATCAGTATGACTACATAGAAATAGTGTGTACCTTTCGATACCCTATAGAATTGACGATGAAGTCTGGCATCGTAATTGAGTGTATTGCTCTTGATACGGCACTAAATGAAAATAGGGTAGAGTGTATCAAGGTTGATCTTAAAGGTGCTGAGAGCCTAGTTGTATTAGACGATATTTCAATATTGAAAGTATGTGTTGATAATCCACATTTCAAAACAGTTTCTTTTAACTAATTCAGCGCATAATAAGGTGCAGCAACGGACTCTTAGCATGGGGTATTATCAGTGAGTGATAGCTGGGATGAATACGCATTTGATTGGGATGCTAATAAAGATGCAAAGGCATATGCCGAAAATGCATTCGAAACATTAAGCGATGTTGTTAATTTCAACAATATAAATATTTTAGATTTTGGTTGTGGTACTGGCCTTTTAACAGAAAAGTTATCACCAGTCGCAAATCAAATAGTTGCTTTAGATTCATCGCAAAAAATGATTGACGTTCTTAATGATAAAAAGCTTATAAATGTATCTACTCTTTCAACTTTTTTGTCTAAAGAGAGCATTCGTACCAATCATCTACTTCATGATAAGTTCGACTTAATAGTCGCCTCATCTGTATGTAGCTTTCTACCAAATTACGAAAGTACGTTAATTTTACTGAAATCATTATTAACTAAAAATGGTATTTTTGTTCAATGGGACTGGCTAGCACAAGAAGAAGGTAGTCGCACAGGCCTTACAAATAGAAGAGTACAATCTGCATTAGAGAGTGCCGACTTTAATACAGTTAATTTAACTCAGCCATTTAGCCTAGAAAGTTCGAAAGGCTCTATGGATGTTTTAATGGCATCTGCAAAAAATGCCTAACAACTTGCGCCTACGGACGCCATAATGTATCGCAATTTTTGCAAAGAAATACCAATTTTTCCACCATTGTGCTAGCCGTTAGTTACCGATAAGAGTCTTATTTGATGCCTGAACCCGAGCCATTGAAAGTCATGACATTTGCAACACCAGTGGATCTTGGCCAGTGGCTAAAATTGAATCACGCCAATGAAAATGAGCTATGGGTGAAGGTATACAAGAAAATTACTGGGATTCAGAGCGTCACTTGGAATGAAATCGTGATAGAGGCTCTATGTTGGGGTTGGATCGACGGTATCAAGAAGTCAATCGATGACCAGGCTTACCTTCAGCGCATTACTCCTAGAAAACAACGAAGCAATTGGTCAAAAAGAAATACAGAGCATGCGGAACTTTTGATAAGTGAGAACCGGATGATGGAATCAGGACTTGTGCATATTCGTGCTGCAAAAGCCGATGGTCGTTGGGAAAACGCCTATGTGGTGAGTGAAATGGAGGTTCCTACTGATTTCCTAGCGGCTCTGGAGGGCAAGCCTAGTGTTAAAGAGTTTTATAGCACTCTCAACAAGTCGAGTCGTTATGTGATCGCCTACGGATTGATAAGTGCCAAGAAGCCCGAAACCAGACTAAAGCGGTTTGCAAAATTCATGAACATGCTTGTTAACGAAGAGAAGCCTTAGGCAACGAAAATAACTACGGGTAAATTTATAGGAACCATTAATTTTTGATATTAATAATGGTTACCTTTATGCCGTATCAGAGGGGCACGAAGAGCTCCAAAATAAAATGCCTAACCAAACAACCTTGTAACACTGGATATTATGAATAAACCTATCATCATTGATTATTATACAGACGTTCTTTGCGTTTGGGCTTGGATTGCACAACGACGCATCGATGAACTGAACCTAAAATTAGAAAATAAAATTGAGTTTCAATATTACTATGTTGATATATTCGGTGATGTACCAACAAAAATGACTACTCAGTGGAAGCAAAAAGGGGGGTATAGTGGTTTTTCAGAACATGTACAGAAGTCTGCCTCTATTTTTGAAGACGCTCCTATAAACTCTAAAATATGGAAAGAGGTAAAACCGGTCACCTCTGCCAATGCTCATTTAGTACTCAAAGCTGTGGAAATATCTTATGACAAATCAAAAAGTATAGAATTTGCATTAAAAATTCGTTCAGCGTTTTTTATAGACGCTCTTGATGTAGGTAATCTTGATGTACTTTGTGATTTGGTAAAGATAAATGGGCTAGATCATAACGCAATTAATACTAGTATCCATGACGGATCTGCTATTGCCGCATTAATGCATGATTACCAGAGATCAAAACAACACAGCATAAAAGGCAGCCCATCCTATGTGATTGATGGTGGTCGGCAAACACTTTACGGAAATGTAGGTTACCGTGTTCTTCTCGCTAACATAGAAGAACTATTGAAAAATCCAGCCGATGAAGCAAGCTGGTGCTAAATATCTTTAATAAATTTAGCCAATTTCACCCACACAAATAAACATATTCAGAGCTTATGCAGCTTGACTATATTTGCTCATTCACACGCAATACAATTTTACCCTCCACAGCGCTGACAGCCATCAATTCGTGCGCCTCTCTCGCTTGGGATAAGGGCAGCACTTTACCAATCACAGGCTTTAATTTTTTCGCTTGTAACATCTCAAGTAATATTTCCATATCATGACGAAATGCTTCTGGCCGGCTTTCAGTAAATGCGCGAATATTGTAACCCATGACGCCTTTTGTATCATTGAGCACTTTCAACAAGCCTGGGAACGGTGCATTTGAGAAACCTTTTAACGCAGAAGGTAAATGAAAGCGTCCATTCTTTGTGATAGAAGAAAATCCATAAGCCATCAATATGCCACCAGCTCTAAGCGTACTATAGGATTGCTTCCAGTTTTTACCGCCAACCGCATCAAAAACAATATCAATTCCTTGAGGATGGTTTTGCTTAATCACATCTACAAAATTTTCATTCCGGTAGTCAATGGGCGTCACACCCATGGCGATTAGCGTTGCATGTTTGTTCTTTGAGGCAGTACCGTATAGTTTAATATTACCGATGGTTTTGCATAATTGAATCAGGGCCGTACCGACGCCTCCCGCTGCACCATGAATCAGTATGGTGTCGCCCGATTTAGCTCTAGTTAGGTGAGTTAACATTTGATAAGCCGTCACATAGTTCAAAACCATCGCGACTGTTTCAATATCATCTAACCCATCAGGACAACGCGCGACTTTATGCTCCTGTACGGTGCAGTATTCTGCGTAACCTCCCACTTCCGTCAAGGCAACTACTCTATCACCAACTTTGAAATCACTACGACTTGAGCCAACACTCTCCACTACACCAACCACATCATAACCAGGGGTTGTTCCTTTAGCCTTAAATCCGGGATACGCGCCTTCACGCAGCAGCGTATCTGCAAATGCTACCCCTGCTGTACTGACCTTGATGCAGAGTTCATTTTCTTTCGGTTCTGGTTTTTCTGATTCAACAAAAGAGAGAACTGATGGCGCTCCACGCTTGCTAATGACAATTTTCATAACTACCTCTTCAAATTTTTATAAATAATTAAAGCGATTTTGACACTTATAATTCATACTGAATAATTGATATATAAAATGAAATACATTGATTTTAACAATGAGTTATCGTCATTAACCCACAAACTCGTCAGGCCTAATCATGAAGCAGGTTGATTTAAATTTATTTGTTATCTTCGATGCAATTATGCGTGAACAGTCTATTACTGCAGCCGCTGAACAATTAGCCATGACGCAGCCATCCGTTTCCAATGCCGTATCACGAATGCGTCATGCATGGGGTGACCCCTTATTTGTGAAGCAGGGTCGAGGCATAAAACCAACACCGATGGCTTTAAGGCTCTGGCAACAAATTGGTCAGCCTTTAGAACAAATCACTGAAGCTGCCAGTCAGCATAAATTTGACGCAAGCACCAGCAAACGAACCTTTCGAATTGCACTGACTGATTTTGCTGTCGATGTACTCTGGTTACCGCTTCGCGCAATCATTGAACAAGAAGCAAAAGGCATTGATATGCACGCGATTCCCTATGCCGTTAATGCGAGTAGTTTATTGAAAGAGGCTGACGCAGACCTCATTATTGATATCAGCCCGACACCTGACCCATCATTATGCGCCACCAAATTATTTGATAACGATTACGTCTGCGCCATGAGTCATCAACATCCGCTGGCAGGAAAAGCAATTGATATGGAGAGCTTTATTCAGGCCGACCACCTATTGGTATCTTTATCAGGAGAAGCGTCAGGCATCGTTGATGAAGTGCTGGCAAAGCAAGGTTTGAAACGGCGACTCGCGTGTACCGTGAACCATTTTTCTTGTATTCCCAGAATGCTGACAAACAGCCAATTAATCACCATCATCCCTCGCCCGATCATCGAACATTCGATTAATGCAAAAGATTTATTTATCACCCCACCACCCTTTACGATCTCACCTGCACCTATTTCAATGATTTGGCACCGGCGAAATGACCGTGACTTAGGTCTAAAATGGTTACGTGAAAACATTCTAAAAATTGTTGAAGATGAGCTTGAAAAGAGCCTCAAACATTAAAAAAGGTGGCCAGTACTAAAAACAAAATCCTTTTGTACTTCCTGACCACCCTAACAAACCAGTTTTTATCAATTTACCCGCTATCTCTAGGAGCTTTGAGAAAATGCATCATCCTTGAGCATTTCTGGTTTATTAAAACTTATGACTTTTAAAGTATGCAGAACCCAGCTCTTACCTTAAAAGAAAAAGAGGTAGAAAACTTATGGGGTATGATCGCAACTTAAATAGCTTGAAATGGAAAAGGTGTCAGTATTTTTTGAAAGCACATTAGGTCGTACTTGCCAGTTTGAAATAGCTGCGGGTCTTGTAAAAGTTCGGTCACTATATGACAAAGTTAAGCTCCTTTTAACTAGATGTTTTGTATGGCAGTGATCTTATTCTAAAAGGAGCCCAACTAATAGTTGTAGTTACAACCAAAAATAAAATCATATAAATTATCTTATCTGGCTATATTATAGAAAACGTTACTCTAAAGAATTACGCATTAAAAGCAGCCTGTTATTATCAAATTTTATTAACCCCAAACCTGCTCATACAAAATATGATGCTAACCAAAACAAAACCAGTTGCCACACCATACAGATGAGACACTTCAGCTACTGGCCCTGAAATAATTTGTGACACCCAGGGAAGCTGATCACCTTGTTCAAACCAAACCTTGATGAAGACGAGCGCCACCGCGCCAACTCTGACAAAAAGAGAAAACCTCACATCCAGCAGAATGCCGATCACTAGTAACGAATAAAGACTACTAGACAAACCGACATACCAAATTAATTCCGGACTAAAAAACAGCAAACACACAGAGATGCTAATGACGGAAAAAAGCCACAACCCTAAGGTAAAAACTACACGCTGAAGTGGTTCGAATATCATCAGTACAAAAGCCAGAAATAAAGCGTTCAAACCAAAATGTACCCAGCCGAGATGATCTAAATGACCGGTCACTAAACGCCACCATTCGCCGTTTAGTATCAGAGCTCGTTGGAAACGAAAATCAACTAGCTGCAGGAGATCCAAACACTCAATTAACCCAGCAGGCAATACAACAAGCAACCAGATTAGCGCAGCATGTTTGAGTCGATTATTGGCAGTGTATTCAGTCAAAGCGTTCTCATTAATACTGATGCCCAAGAGGACATAATCTAATTATTGGAAGAAATACGACGTTTTCGTACAAAAGTTTTAGTCACCTGGATACCGCTAAATATATCAGCACTCGATTCACTAAAGCCTGTTCCAATAGAAAAGTTACAGCGCCAACCTTTGGGTAAGCGCCAATTAATATAAGTAGATACCGTGCGAATTGGCTCACTACTCTGTGTTGCAGCTTGCTTATAATAAGTACTCAAGCCTGCACTATAGGCTCGGTTAACTAAATAGTATCCACCGAGAGAGGCATACCAACGGTTATTATATTGCACTTCGTCGCTATCACCCATAAGTTGGTAACCGATTCGACCATTGCTTACCCAACGTCCAGAACGGAAGTAGCCGCCACTATACAAACTGTAGTCAAATTCGCCAGACCCCAGATCCCCTTTATCACTCGCCACTGGCAACTTGACTGAAGCACCTATATGCATTCGCGCTTTCGATTCAAAAAAAAGCGGCAATTGATTCTGAGCATTTAAACGCAGATCACCATTCCCCCAACGCTGCCGCTTACCTTCAGCCCTTGTATCAACCACTTCTGCACCATCACTAATGGCGATCACACTGGCTGGCCCGCTAATATGCAAGTAGGGCATCTGAGCACTAATTTTCCAGTTATTTTGACTATAACCAATACGCAAAGGCACACTGAAAATATCGGTCGCAGCATCAGTGTTATATTCGCCATGACTAAAATAGCTGCCAATACTCATGCTAAATTTTTCGCGCAATAACTCAGAAGAATGGATACGCTGAGGAGGTTTTTTGCTCACCTCCTGATTGACCGTAACGCCCTGTGCAAAAGTAACCGCCGCGTTTACAAACAGAAGCACTAACAAAGTAGTCCGGAACAAAAATGCCATATTAATATATCTGATAATCACTATTTATGACTGGCCTTTAAGGGATTAAGGAGCATAATTGAAAGATTAGGCTCTATAGCTGAATAGTCCAGTGTTTTCGTGATAGTGATAATTTTTGGCATCCGGCGACACATATCTGGTTTAGTCCGAACAACTTCTAATTTGGCTTCAGCCCCTGAAAACTTTAGCTCAATCACAAAATCTTCTTTTGTCGTACACCCCGTACTTTTAACTTTTAACTCAACCGCATTTTTGATCATCGCAATGCCATATAATGCTTCCAAAGCTTTCTTTCCCGAATACTCTTGAGCATGACTAGCAACACTTGAACAACCCACAATTAATGCCATGAACGCACTTAAAAAGGTGACTCGTGTTTTCATTATATTCTCCCAGACTTATCTCTTTATACGCACTAATCAGAGGCAAAGATTTAACGCCTGCCTCTGATTATTTGGTCTTCAGGTAAAACAGTACTTACCCGTTTATCAAGTACACAGAGTCAATTACTTTTTTCTCGACCTTAAACTAAAACCTAATAGCGCCATCAAACCAAACAGTAAGCCGTCAGTACTACCTGCACCACTAATACTGTCAGCAATGGTTGATATGGCATTTTCGAGTTCTGCATTAGTTTCATCACCGGCTGCTTCGGGATCAGCGCCCTCTTCATCAGAGCTATCTCCGCTCTCGTTTGCGTCATCTTGCTCACTGCTTTTAAAAGAAACATTACTAATCGTTGCTTTGGCAGAAGCATCATTTGCTTTGGTTTTACTATAAACCCAGCTCACTTGATGCGCTCCCTTGCTTAGCTCAACTGAATGCTTCTTCACCGAACGATCACTCGACAAGGTCATAACAAGCTCCCCATCTACCATAAAACTCATGGTATTTTCAGTGACATCGCCACTCAGATTCATATCGAATTCCAAGGTGCCAGGGCCTTCGATTTCTGTCATCAATACCGCATCATCGTTTTGTGATACCGCGTCGCAAGACAAGTCGAACTCACCGTTTTCAGCATCCCCTTCCCATGCATTATCACCATCAAAGTACCACTCTTCGTCTTCAATGCCTTCCATACCATCAAAGTCGTCAGCTAACTCAAGAAAATCCAAAGCGATACCAAAAAGTGCTATCTCAATATTGGTATGCTCTGCATCACTGGTGGCAATACTTAAGTTTGCCTCGTGAACTTCGGAATCAGGCGATATAAAGCCTAGAGTGATGTCACATTCTTCTTCAGGCTTCAGCGTAGCTGCTTCACATGCATTCTCAATGATCGAGAAATGTTGGTCATTATCTATACTGACACTTTGAACACTTAACGGAGACTCGCCTTCGTTAAAAACATATACGGTTTCTTCAACGACCAAGTCTTGCCCTGGTGCTAAAAAGCCAACATATTCAGGCAAACCAAAAGCTAGGTCCTCGGTTTCAAATTCGAGGTATTCGCCTTCTTCTCCACCTGCATAGTCTTCGTCACCCCAGTCTTCATCAGAACCATCTCCGTCAGACCAATCTTCATCAGACCAATCATCAGGATAGTCTTCATCATCATTATCACCGTTATTGCCGTTGCCTTCGCTGGGTTGATGGACGGGTACTTCACCCGCTTTAACCTGAGCAATCCAGTCATTGTAATTGGCTACTTTAGTATAAACGCCGAAGAAGTTTTCCTGTGCGCAGCCTTCACCAAAGCTCACCACGCCAGTTTGAAACCAATCGCTATCTTTTTGATAAACTAAAGGACCACCGCTATCTCCCTGACACGAATCCTTGCCCCCGACAGCCAAACCTGCGCATAACATGTTGTCGGTGATTGTCATATCAACCCCCGCATAGTTGGCTTTACATTGGGCATGATCAGCCAGTGGTAGCTGTACTTCTTGCAGGATATTGGGGAACTTTTCACCATCCGTTAATTGATTACCCCACCCCATAACCGTCATATTTGCGCCAACTTGCAAACTGTTATTTAAACCCGTATCAGCCAGCTTTACCGGCGTTTTGTTGGTGGGTGCTACTAGCTCAAGTACTGCAATATCATGGTCATCGCCATAGCCTTGGTGCATATAGATATTCTTGACCGCAACCACCTGCTCTTGCTGGCTCGCTTGCTTAAGATCAAATTCACTGACAACCACTTGTATCTCATCTGCTCGCGCATCTTCAATACAATGGGCTGCCGTTAAAATGTATGACTCACCAATTAAGCTCCCGCCACAAAAGTGTTCGCTGTCAGATTTACTCTGGATAGAAACCATCCAAGGGTATGTGTTTTGTGTTGCATCACTACCGCCAATGATACGTGCCATTGGGGTGCCGGCATTCGCTGTACTTGCCAAGACGACTGCGGATATCGCAGTTGCTAAAGTAAGTTTCGATAGAGAATGTTTCATCATAGTGCTCTCCACTCAAATTTATATTTGTGGGATTTATTCCCACATCGCCATATTAAGATACATGGGAAATATTCCCACGTCAAAGCGTGCAAGCTAGGTTTGCTTAAAAAATGAGCGAGCTCCCACAGAATTAAATATTTACATGGGAATATTTCCCACAATGAGATATGCTAGACATTATGTCGACAAAAAATCCGTTACCACCCAACCCGACTGCGCCACCCAAAGCGCTTATTGTAGCCATCAAAAAAGTGCTGCGACCACTCGTGCGCCTGCTACTTTCCTTTCAAATCACGCTGCCGTTTCTGGTCGAATTACTCAAAGAAATTTATGTTGACGTTGCAGAACGAGACTTCCCCTTAAACAACAAAAAGCAAACTGACACCCGAATTAGTATGCTGACAGGCGTCCACCGCAAAGATACGAGACGCCTGCGAAATCAAGACATTGAAAGAGATGAGTCTCCTACGGCAGTCAGTATCGGCGTACAACTTGTTTCTAAATGGATTTCTGACCCTAATTACTTAGATGCAGACAACCACCCCAAACCACTCGCACTTAAATCAGATAAAGGTGATGCTGAGCCAGATTTTGAGCACTTGGTGCAATCAGTATGTAAGCAGGATATGCGAGCCCGTGTCGTATTAGATGAATGGCTTCGCCTAGGTATCGCCTCTTTGATTGATGAGCAGTGGGTCAAGCTCAATGCACTGGGTTTTATTCCTAGCAAAGGACTAGAAGAAAAGGCCTATTACCTGGGGATGAATATCGCCGATCATTTAGAAGCGAGCACACAGAATTTAATTGCTGAGAAACCCGCTTTTCTTGAACGTTGCGTGTATTACAGCGGGCTTAGCGATGAGTCTATTGAAATTTTAAAACAAGATGCCGAAAAACAAGGCATGGCACTACTACAAGACCTCAATAAAAAAGCCATAAAACTCAAAACAAGCGATAAAAAGCACTTTGAGAAACAAATAAGTAACAGCAATGAAAATGATACAGATAGTGAACCAGCGCAACGCATGAACTTTGGCCTGTATTTCTATTCACAAGCAGCAGATCAAGATCATGAATCTATTTAATCGCCCCCTCGCCTATTTATGTGTACTACTACTTTTAGGGTGTGCGAGCTCTGCTCCGATATACACAGCACAAACCGAATCGTCTGGTGGTATCGGTGGCACAGGCCTTATCCACCCTAACGTCGATCAAAATGGCATTGGTGGCACAGGCAAAACGCTTGATGAGGGTGTCGGCGGTACAGGACGAATTGCGCAAACAGGCTCAGGTATCGGCGGTACAGGCATAGTAGGCACCATCACAAAATTTGGCAGTATTTGGGTGAATCAAGCACATGTTCTTTTTGATGAATCAACCCCGATTACAATCAACCAGTCTCCCGCTACTCAGGGGCAACTGCAGCTAGGCCAAGTTGTTGCGGTAAATTCGACTCAGGATGGCGAAGATTACCACGCTAAGTCAATTGATATTATTCATGAGGTTACCGGCCCAATCAGTCAACTCACGCTTGAGAAGCGCAGCATGGAAGTGCTGAACCAAACTATCCGATTAAGTGACGAAGCAATTATCTATGACCAAAAATCACACTCGCTGGTTGCTCTAGAACAGCTTGAGTCTAATACATACATAGAAGTCAGCGGGCTACGTCAAGAAGATGGTGATATTGTCGCCAGTCGACTCGATATCGTCGAGCCGCTGGATAACCTCCAACTCATTGGCGAACTTGAACAAAGTGAAAAAGGTCTATGGCAGATAAATGATCAGACCATCAAGATTGATGATTTATTACTGTTTGGCGACCTCAGTAAACGCGCACTTGTTAGCGGCTATTTAGAAGGCGAGGTATTTATTGCCGAAGCCATTGGCACGGACTCCATTGAAACTGTCCTTGAAGGCGTTTCTGAGATTATCTACGAAGGTTATGTTTTCGATATGGAGATGGAAGGCATCGTGAATATTGGCGGGCTGGAGTTTGCAATCCAAGACTCTCTAGAAATGACCGATGAACAGTATTTACAAGATCCCATCCAAATCAATGCCATTCTTGCCGAAGACGGCCTGTACGAAGCTCACGACCTAATGGTTGAACTAGAAGAAAACGGTCACTTCATTGACCTTATTCATGATGAAGAAATCGAGCACCAGGAATTGGAATTTATCGAAGAAAGCGCATGGGAGGAAGAAGTCTATTACGACGAGAATGATCTCAATAATTCAGGCGACTTCGAAGGAGAAATTATCAACATGGGCGAAACTGAACCTGAGGATGAAACCTCCTACGATGAAGAACCCATTTATGATGACAGTACAGGCTACGAAGATGAGCTTTATAATGAAGAAGAGTTTTATGAGTACGAGGAAGAAATGGAATACGAAGAATAGCTAAAATAGCACCTTCTACTTTATTCATAATGGAACCCTAGTAGCACGACACCCGTTAGACGAAACAACCATACAAGGGATTGAGTCATACAAAGCGCTCAATAGGTATTAAAAATAAAAAAGGTGGCCAGTACTAAAAGCAAAATCCTTTTGCACTTCCTGACCACCCTAACAAACCAGTTTTTATCAATTTACCGCTATCTCTAGGGGCTTTGAAAAAATGCATCATCCTTGAGCATTTCTGGTTTGTTAAAACTTGTGTCTTTTTAAGCATGCAGCACTTAGCGAATTACTATAAAAAGAATAGGGCTAGAAAATTTATCGCTTATGATAAGAACTCAAACAATATGGAATGGAAAAGGTGCCACTATTTTTCGAAGATCGCACTTGGTAGCTCTTAATAGCAGCAAGCCGTATAAAGGTTTGGTCAAGATGAGACAAAGTTAAATTCCTTTTAACTAGATTGTTTTGTATGACAATGATCTTATTCAATAAGCCCTCAGATAGATAGTTGTAACTACAACCAAATCATAAATCTTGCATACAAATTCTTAAGTGATGCTCTACTTTCATTCTCTGGACGACATTTTAGTTACCCGATAGCCCTGCTTAGTCAGCAAAGCAACAATGCCTTTTTCTCCCAGCATATGCCCTGCGCCCAGCACAATAAAACAGGTTTCTTTATTCGAAACACATTGATCAACGCTCTTCACCATGCGCGGATGCCGGTCGAAAAACAAAGTATCAAAAAAACGTGCTAGCTTTGGGTAATCATTTAGAGGGTCTGCGACGGCCTGTTTATATAATTCGTTTCCGTTGCCATTTTTCCATGCGGCCATCATGGCTTCCCACGTTACTTTGTAGTCTGCCATATCATTAAAACTGTCTTGTAATATGTCATCTTCATCAGGTAATTTTGAAAGTAGCTTCATTTGAAAAGCGAAGTCTTCAATCTGGCGAATTGGTTTCTTATAACGTGCTTTTTGCAAGAAGTATGTGTCAATGCCCTGACCTGCGAAATAGCCAAGCTTTTCCGCCTGAAATGCCGTAATCGTAACCGCTAGCAACCCCGGTCGATAGTGCTTAACGTTATCCAGAGGAATTTTAAATTCGCTTAACAAGCGTTCTATTACATTTAATGTTTTAGGCTTTAAATGGTCTTTCAAGGTTTCGTTGTTCGGATACACGCCATACCGTTTAAGTAATTGCTGCCGCTCCGCTTCAGGAATAGTTTGCTCGTCAACTTCAACCACCAACACGGAGGATTGTTCATAGGCCTTCATTACCTGCTTATCCAAGGGATAAAAACTACTATTGGCAAAGTGTACCGAGCCAAGTAAAAAACCTTTCTGCTGATCTTTTTCATAGGTCCAAAATAGCTCAGCGCTAACTGGCTGGCTGATTATCAATAGCGTTAATAAACAGTATTGAAAAACCGTATTCATCGTCATCTTTATTTGAAATCCATTTTGAGGAGATGTGGAGTGAGCCATCACCTGCTGATTAATCTGTTGAGACACTCATGGCACCCTGCTCAGCATGACTGACATTCTGCCTGAAATTTGAAAATAGCTCACGCCCTAAACCGTAATGGTTCTTCTTAGAATTTTGTTTTATTTCTTTCCGTTTATTTAGCTCTTCCGCTGTAAGTTTTACCGTTAGCAAGCCCTTATTTCCATCAACACAGAGTTGGTCACCATTTTGTAGTTTTGCGAGCATCCCCCCTCTGGAAGCTTCAGGCCAAACTTGAATGGCAGCGGGTACTTTGCCTGACGCACCAGACATACGGCCATCGGTAACTAAAGCGACTGCATAGCCCTTGCCTTGCAATACACCTAATGTTGGCGTGAGTTTATGAAGTTCAGGCATACCATTGGCTCTCGGGCCTTGAAAGCGAACAATCACCACGCAATCCTTGTTTAGCTCGCCGTTTTCAAATGCATCTAGTACTGCATCCTGATCATCAAAAATAATGGCCGGTGCGGTAACACATCGATGCTGACGCTCAAGTGCAGAGGTCTTCATAATGGCCCGCCCCAAGTTCCCCTCCAGTAAAGTTAAACCACCATTGCTTTCAAATGGTTTTGAGGCAGCACTTAGAACAGATAAATCTTGGCTTGCATGACTCTGTTGTTGCCAAACCAACTCTGCTTCAGCGAGAACTGGCGTCTTGAGATAAGCAGACAAACCTTTGCCCATGACGGTAAACACGTTTTCACTCAATAAGCCTAAACCTAACAGGGAGTCGAATAACACAGGCATACCTCCGGCCGCTTGAAAGTCATTAATATCTGCCTCCCCATTAGGATAAATGCGCGTTAATAGCGGTACACTTGCAGAGAGTTCAGAGAAGTCAGTCCAGTCGATTTGAATACCTGCCTGAGCAGCAATTGCTACCAAGTGCATGGTGTGATTGGTTGACCCGCCCGTTGCCAGTAAAGCAACCATGGCATTAACAATGGTTTCAGCAGAAATAATTTTATGCAATGGGACGCCCTCTGATTCTTCGCCCTTGCTGCTAATTTTAACCACTCTCTTAGCGGCTTCATCCGTTAGTTTTTCTCTCAATATTGAGTCTGGATTAACAAAAGAAGCACCCGGTAAATGTAAACCCATCACCTCCATTAAAAGTTGATTACTATTCGCGGTACCATAAAAGGTACAGGTGCCTGGACTATGGTAAGAAGCAAGCTCCGCATCAAGCAGTTGTTCTTTGTTGGCATTCCCAGCAGCAAATGCTTCGCGTACACGATGTTTTTCTTTATTCGATAAACCTGAGGGCATTGGACCTGCTGGAATGAACACAAAAGGAAGGTGGCCAAAAGATAATGCACCCATGAGTAAACCCGGTACAATTTTATCGCATATCCCCAAACAAAGGCCGCCATCAAATAAATTATGGCTCATCGCTATCGCGGTGCTCATCGCAATAACATCGCGACTAAACAAGCTTAAATCCATCCCTGCCTGACCTTGAGTCACGCCATCACACATCGCCGGAACACCACCTGCGAATTGGCCTGTCGAACCGATTGAATGTAGTGATTGTTTAATCTGTTCGGGGTAACCTTGATAGGGTTGATGCGCTGAAAGGACATCATTATAGGCTGAAACAATCGCGATATTGGCATGATTCATCATGCGTAATTGCTGTTTATCTCCCGAAGAACATGCAGCAATACCATGCGCCAAGTTGCCACAGGAAAGTCCCTCCCGCGGCGGATAGTTTTTTGCCTGAAATTGCATTCTTTCAAGATAAGCAATTCGAGACGCCTGACTACGAAGCTTGATTCGTTCAAGTACACGAAAAATGACTTTATTCATTCTCCCTCCCGGCCTTTAAACAAGCTTGTGTTTTATGCACTAGCGCCGTTATTTTTGTCCAGTCCTGCTGTTCAACGACATCATTCGGTGTCAGCCAAGTACCACCGACAATCGGCACATTATCTAATGCCAGATAATCCATAAAGTTATTCAAGTTCAGACCACCCGTTGGGCAAAACCTAATACCAGAAAATGGCCCTTGAAATGCTTTTAACATTTTCACGCCTCCTGCTTGCTCCGCAGGATAAAATTTAAAACAGCGCAAACCGCGCTGATAGCCTTGAAGCAACTCAGAAGGGCTCACTATTCCGGGAATAGCGGGTAGGTTGCTATCAACTAAAGCATCTAACAATGGCTCTGTCAGACCTGGGGTCACAATAAATTGACCACCAGCATCTTGAACCTGTTTGACCTGAGCCGTTTCAATCACCGTTCCGGCCCCCACCGTTGCTTCAGGTAAGGCCTGACGGATATCTTCAATAACCTGTAAAGCACAAGGACTACGTAAAGTTATTTCAAATACACGAATGCCTGCATCATATAAAACGTTTGCTAAAGGCACACCTAACGCTCGCTGAGAAACACTAATCACCGGCATCACGCGGCCACGGCTAATGAGCGCCTGAACACCATGAATGCTTTCAGTTGAAAATAACTTCATCCCTTCTAACTCCTTCTGCTAACGTCACCTTAGATACATCTATTAGATAACTTTGCACGACAGTCATTTGACTAAATAACCACATAAGAGCTGGGTTCCAGCTAGAAATACTGTCGCCATGTCAGGGAGTAAGTCGTGCAAGGCACTTTATAAATTCAAACACTCCAATAAACGTTAATCTCTTTCTGTTTGATAATGCTCCAAATAGGCATATTCATGGCATTTTTTTGCTGGCAAGCCAGTGCCAAGGTATTTCGTTTAGACTGCCCGGTGATATGAAGTATGACCACAGATGCTGAAGCTAACACCCGAGCACATAATGATATCCGGGGAAAGTCTGCACTTTCAGGTCGAGCAACCACATAAAGTAATGCTTCACTTGATAAGGCCTCGGTTAGGTTGGGCATATCTGGAAATAGTGAGGCAGTATGGCCATCTTCCCCCATTCCTAAGACAACAATATCAATTGGAAGTTCGAGCTCCCGTAGCAACTGCTCACAACCGGACAAACCCAACTCAGGGTTCGGAGCTTCATTTTTAATGGGTAATAATGGCGCAGAACTGGCTTCGTTCTGAAGTAAATAGCGTCGAACCATGGCCTCATTGCTATTTGGATCACTCTGCGATACCCATCGTTCATCAACCAAGATAATGTCGACTCTAGACCAATCTAGCTTTTTCTCGGATAAGAGCTGAAAAAAAACTTTAGGTGTTGAGCCACCGGACACCGCAAAACTTACTCGCTTTTTTTCGCTCAAAAACCGGGCGAGTAGCTCAGCGACATCAAAGGCCAATTGCTTGGCCAACGACTGCGCATCATCCGCTTCATGCCACAAAAGTGTACTGGGAAAGTACTCATAGTCACTCATGCCATGCCCGTCCATCACGCGCCATTAATTCCTCTGATTCTTCAGGCCCCCATGAACCAGCCGGATAAAGATTGAGCGGTGCTCCACTTTGTTCCAATAAGCCCATTAAGTGATCACACCACTCCCATGCTGCCTCGACTTCATCCCGACGAACAAACATAGATTGTTCGCCTTTAATTACTTCCCAAAGTAAACGTTCATACGCATCTGGAATATGCTGACCTTGTTCATAAAAAGAAAGATCTAAAGGGCTCTGCTTCAAGCGCATACCTTTTTTCAGCCCTGATTTTTTACTCATTATCTGTAAACTGATGCCTTCATCAGGCTGAATTCGGATGGTCAATTTATTACTTGAGCTATTTTTTTGATCTGCATTGAATATAAAATGCGCAGTTGGTTTAAAGTGAATCACTATTTGAGTGATTTTTTCTGGCAAGCGCTTCCCTGTACGTAAATAGAACGGTACCCCTTCCCAACGCCAGTTATTAATTTCAGCCTTCACCGATATAAACGTGCCTGTTTGACTATTTTCAACAGCGCCTTGTTCACTAAGGTATGCCGGAACGGCTTCGTCATTAATCACCCCGGCATCATATTGCCCTCTGACAATAAGTTGTTGGAATTTTTTTTCGGGGAATTTAGCAAGCGCTTTAAGCACTTTCACTTTTTCATCTCGAATGGTATCTGCGGATAAATCATTTGGCGGGTCCATCGCAATCAAACATAAGAGCTGCAGTAGATGGCTTTGCATCATATCTCGCATTTGACCAGCCCGATCAAAATAGTCCCAACGCCCTTCTATGCCAACCGTTTCTGCAACCGTAATTTCTACATGTGAAATATGTTTATAATTCCATTGCGACTCAAATAAAGAGTTAGCAAAACGGAGCGCTAATAAATTCTGGACCGTTTCTTTTCCAAGATAATGATCAATCCGAAAGATTTGAGACTCATCAAAATGACTCGCCAGAGCATCGTTAATCACACAACTTGATTTAAAATCATATCCGATCGGTTTTTCAACGACCACTCGACTGTTTTTATCTAAGCAACCAGATTGTGCCAGCTGATCACAAACCGGCGCATACAAAGTTGCGGCAGTGGCGAAGTAGAAGATAGTTCCTCCTTCTATCTTATTCGTCAACGAAGCTTGTAATTGCGGGTATTCGGAAGACTCAAGGAAATTTAGTTTGGTAAAAGAAATTCGATTGAGTATCTGAGCCTCAACCTTAGGACAGTGTATGTGCTCTGGAATATAGGTTTGCAACGACTGGCGAACTATCGTTCGAAATGACGTATCGTTTTCATCACGCCGACCCAGCGCAATAATTTGAAAGTCATCAGCCAATAAATTGTTTTGCTGTAGGTAAAATAACGAGGGAAATAATTTACGCTGAGCTAAATCCCCAAAAGCGCCAAAGATAACAAGACATGAAGCTAGCTTTGACATAGATCGGGGAGTGGATCGCGGCATGAGGTAGTATCCTTTTAGTCTCTCTTTGTGCACTGGGCGCCAAGAAGAAAATATGTCACTTGGTCACTATCAGTTTAGACTAATCCCAATATTGCTGACACCACCATCTTGCGCTAAAGCACGAAGTTCGTCGATAAGCTCTTCACCTGGGTGAGAAGCTGAACGCAGGAGGTCATTCAATTCTGACTGAAAAGAAAATTCACGCTCAACTAAAGAGTGAGAATCATATAGTTTAATCAGCTGATTTTCACTCAGATCATCCCCTTCTGAAAAATCAATAAACTGAAGCACGGTATGCAGTGAAGTCTGGCTCGCATCGAGTGCCCGACGCTTTTCTTCATTTAAGCCACCCAACATCGCTTGCTCAAGCAAACTCAGACAATCTGCAGTAGGGAGTGCACCATAATGTTCACTGTCTTCTGTTTCAGGAACATAAGCCATGACTTGATCTAGCAATTCAATAATATGAGCCTCATCTGGCTCTATAATGAGGTGCTGCCAAACACCCTCAATAATTTCTGTTAAAGGTTTATATTCACTGTCATCTGATTCAAGGCTACTTATATATAACACTGCATTCGGTAAAGCGCGTTCTGCGAGTGACAGAATAAAAGCACGCTCTCGCCATGCACTTAAGGATTGAAGTTTCTTTTGGAATTTCTGTTTATTCATGAATTGATCCAGAGTTTGATTCAGCTACTTGCTTCGGCTAATTTTTTCGAGAGAGCTAAGGTTTCGAGTAAAGCTTTCGTACATTGTTCGAGTGATGCGCCCGCAGCGATGACGCCATCTTCATGGCCTTTCATTACAAACAATATCGGCCATGTTTTTTTACTTTGCATTAGTCTTGAAGAAAGCTGTTGTACCGCAAGGGCCATTTCAGGCGTTCCGTAAGGAATTTCTTCCGACGTTGATGCTAGTTTTAATGCATCGGCACAGTGCCAGATATCAGGCGCATGCACATGCACCACGGCTTTTATTCGGTCACTTTGCTGATATAAAACTCCGTGCGTCATACTCTCGGATGAAGGCTCTATTTCTCCTTGGGCTGTTAAGGCGTTTCTCTCGATATTAATCTGTGTAATGCATGAAAGGTGCGAACCAGATAAGGTCTGTTCATGCCCCGTTTGAGAGCCCGTTACTAGGAAAAGAGAGTTAGCTTCAGTGCTTCGAATTGAAATATTTCCAAAACCATAGCCGTCATAGCGGCCTTCAACTTGACCTAATAAACCATGGTCGATCATGGAAGCGCGGCAGCTATTAATTTTCGCAAGCGTATCAGTCAGTAAGTTTAGTTTTTGCTTTTGAAAGTCGAGTGAATATTTGATGACGCCTTCTTGTTCCATCATAACTCCCCGACTTCCACCTAACGTGCCCGACACACACTACTTAAAAATTTAACAATATTAGAACCAACTAATCATCTTAGGTTTTAGGCAGTGTCACGCCTTTTTGACCTTGATACTTGCCACCACGATCCCGGTAACTGGTTTCACATACTTCATCCGATTCAAAAAATAGCATCTGAGCAACGCCTTCATTTGCGTAAATCTTCGCCGGTAGGTTAGTAGTGTTACTAAACTCAAGGGTGACATGCCCCTCCCATTCAGGTTCGAGTGGCGTGACGTTTACAATAATGCCGCAACGCGCATACGTTGATTTACCTAAACAAACCGTCAAGACGCTACGCGGAATTTTGAAGTATTCAACCGTACGCGCCAAGGCAAAAGAGTTGGGGGGAATAATACAAACATCACTATCAATATCAACGAAGCTTTTTTCATCGAAATTTTTAGGATCAACAGTCACGGAGTGAACATTGGTGAAGATTTTAAATTCACTACTGCAACGAACATCATAACCATAACTTGAAGTGCCGTAAGAAATAATACGGCCATCTTGCCCTTCACGCACCTGACCAGGCTCAAAAGGCGAGATCATGCCTTGTTCTTGGGCCATTCTTCTTATCCACTTATCAGATTTGATTGCCATCGCTGCTTATTTCCACTTCAGTTAAATTATTTCAATTAAGTTAGGCTACTCTTCCGCCATTAATAGCGCGCTATCATACAGTGATGGGGCTTTAAGATAAATCCCTTCTAGCCGCATGTCAGTGAGTGGCGACGCAAGAATCTAGTGAAGTTACTAAAGCTCATTCAAAAAGTTATTTTCAATGAAACTTGCTTGCACAGGTCGACTAAAATGAAAGCCTTGCACTTCATCACACTCTGCATCGCTCAGCACTTTGATCATCGACTCACTTTCAACACCTTCGGCAATCACCTTCAAACCTGAAAGACGAGTTTGTTTAATCAAACTCTCAACTTGGGTCTGATTCTTCTCGCTCTTTAACATGACCATAATATAACTTCGGTCAATTTTGATCGATTGAAGCGGTAAACCCGACAATGACTGAAAGCGAATATCGCCCCGACCAAAGCCATCAACCACGATAGGAATACCTTTCTGTTTAAGGCGGTTGAATAGTAAGGAAAGCTTGTCCACATCTGCTGCCAAAACCTGTTCACTAATTTCAAGTTCAATCAGGTGATAAGGGATTTGATATCGTTCATAAACACGTAACAGTCGTTGTTCAAACTCTTGGTCTTGAAGATCTAGCGCAGAAATATTAACTGAAACCGGCAATGCATGCCCTAACTCTTTCCAGTCTCTGGCTTGTTCAGCAGCAACATGTAATACATAATCGGTTATGCCTGAAATCATTGATTCAGATTCAGCTATTGAAACAAGCTGTTCAGTAGGAATGCTACCAAACTCTGCATGATCCCATCGAAGGAGCGCTTCAACGCCCGTTAGTTTGAAATCATGTGCGTCAAATTTAGGCTGATAAAGCACATACAAACCTAATTTCGAATAGGCATTCTTATCATCTATAAGAACAGATTTGAGCGTTTTCTTAATGAGGTTCTCACGAAGGCTTAAGCCAAAAGACTGCATACCAAACAAAATAAAAGGCTCATGTTGCCGTTTGGATTCATACATAGCCATATCGGCTTGGTGAATTGCATCTTCAATGGATAAAACATTGTCGATTAAAGTTGCTCCCACACTTACACTGACCTTTAAGGTCAAATCGTTCATATGAATGCTTTCCGTTATTCGCTGATTTAACAGACGACAAAAATGCTGTACCCGCCCCTCAGAGGCATTATGCAAAACAATCGCAAACTCATCACCACCAATTCGTGCTAGCAAGTCTTTCTCTCGACAGACACTGTTAAGACGCTTGGCAATTTCATTAATGACATGATCACCGACGACATGACCATAGCTATCATTGACTTCTTTAAACTTATTGACGTCAATCATAAGTAAAGCAAAACGCCCGTCAGAATTATTGTTCGAGACTTCCTTACTTAAAAAATCACTAAAAGCCAGCCTGTTTGGGATCCCTGTTAACGCATCTGTGGAAGCTAAATGTTTTAATCGACGATTGCGAGACATCAGCTTTAAGTGCATATCTTCTATCGAGTTAGACAGAACACTTAACTCTTCAATCTGTGTTTTAATTTTGAGTTTGCTTTCAGAAGACCCTGCCCCCGCGGCAATTTCTTTAGACGTTGCCGCCAACATTAATAAAGGCTTCGTTAAACGGGAGCTCAATAAATAAATAAATATAAAGCTCACTAAAGCAGCCAATAACATTGAGACCAAAATAGCTTGGCGACTTGACGTAATCGTTTGCTGAATCGTTATTTCATCATAGCCGATACTTAAAAAAGCCACTTTTTCATCGTAATCAAAAGGCATACTGAGATAATAAGTCTGATCGCCATGCTCAAAAACGGTTTGATCTTCGACAAAAGCGCTTTTTGAATGCGCTGAGATCAATTCAGGTAAATAGTGTTTCCCGTTAAAAATAATCTCGGCATAAACGACCTTTGGTTTGAGCATCATGTCATCCAAAGCAACTGAAATATCAATTTCTGAATCAAGTGAATTATAACGTAGCATGGATTCTGAAGCTTCAAGCGCACTCGATCTTGCGCTATCGATATAATTATCAACGATAATTCGTGTCACATACGTATCCAACACAAAATATAGTAAGGTAAAGATTACTACCTGCCCAATCAGTGCGATGCGAACAATATGCTGTCTTAATGGCCGCATTTTAGTTTTCCCTTTGTTAATTCCCGGCATAAACACCCTGCCATAAGGTTCTGATCACCCTTATATTCTTAATTTTATCTGCATCTCGTTGCCACATATAGGTGACCCCGGTAGGTAGTTTTTCTAACTCTGTAAATAATACCGACTGATCTTCAAATTGTTTTGGTACGGCAAAAGCAAAACGTAACTGTTGCATTAAAGTTTTCGCTTGAAATGACTTTCGTGACATGGCAACCACAGATTGATAAAACACATTTTCCAACTGTTGATCTGAAACATTCACCAAAGGCTTCAAATAATGTCGTTTTCCTTGAACAGGCATACCTAAAAATAATTTCCGCAAACGCATCGGGCTAAGCATAAGGTCATCACATTCCTTTACACAAACCAGCACAATATTTTCTTTTACAGCTTCACCTATTATTTCATTTGTATGACGTTGATCGGCAAATGTTTGATTCCCTCCAAGAATTAAACTGCTGATCAAGTACATCTTTGCCAAACAGGTACGAAGATAATTCATTCTCCAACCTCCAAAGCAAATGACCAAATTAAGTGCAGTGTACTTTGCTCTTGACCCGATATAGTGGAACGGTAGTTAGAATATTGCAGTGAAAGTGCATGAGACTCTCGAAAGTCATATCGAAAACCTGCAATATGTTTGTCGTACTCTGAATCAACCCCGAATTGAGCTAAAGCAATTTTTGCTTGTTGTGGCACATCCACTTCAAATTGTTCTTCTCGTGCGTACATCATCCAGTGGTCGTCTAGGTGATATTCAACATGCAGATAACGTAAATTCAAACTGCCACTTAGCACTTGAACCCCCATATTTGCAGCGAGAATAAAAGACGCATTAATAGGGTCGCTCAAATCCAGGGTCGACGCATAAGCCGTAAAACCGTTCGGAACCTGCACCTCTTGTTCAAATTTTGAGTACGAGAATAGAAACCGCCAAGAATCGATCTCCACATTGGCATAAATATTAAACACTGACTCATCAAGTTCAAATTCAAGCCCGGTATAATCAAAGGCATTCCATGGTGCTTTCACCTTCGAATAACGCATACCAAACTCAGTGTCAGCTAATGCATCAGGCAAAAAACTTAACCCTGCAACATAAAGACGTTGATCATTTGAAATGTCTTTAAAGAAATCATCTGTATCAACATCACTTTTCTTATCCAGTAATACCTCAGGCCCGTTTGCGGCGACTAAATTAAACCGCCATTCACTTTGTTGATATTGGATCGCATGATCAATACGTAGGCCAGAAATCTGAGGTGCCGTCACCCCTCCGTCAAAAAAGATGGCACTCTCCAAAGGTGCAGTCACACTTGGAGAAAAATATAAGCCATCATGGTAACGGTCATGCCAATATAGGTTCGGGTTATTAAACTTTCCTAACCAAAACGTTGTATTTTCATTGGGCCGCCAACCAAGCTGTAAACGATTCAGCTGCCGTTTTTCATTGTCTTCAGAATCATAAAAATATTCTGCTAAAAGTGGAAATCGTGCAGATCCACCGGTATACAAGATGCCCAACGATGCATCACTTAGTTTTTCGTTATAGCTGCCTGGTGCCACTGAAAGTTCATCGGAGTGTACAAGCTGTCCAAACAAACTAACATGCCCCCAGTCGATTGTTGGTGAGAGTTCATCTGCCAATAATATAAAAGGAAAATAAAACAGAACCCCTAAGATTGAATACCACGACTTCGTCATACAAAACTCAAAAAATGAATAGATGTTTACTTTTACCATATTTTGTTAGCTTCTTCGGCACTTTCTTTGATTCAAAGCATAAAAAAGCATCAATTCTGAAAATTTGGTCTAGAATTAATTAGCACATAAAAACCATCGCACTGTAGTTAAAACCAAATCAGTTTAACGCTCAATTCGTTAAACTCAATAACTACAAAATAATTAACGTTATTTATAGCAGGCATTATATTTTGGTATTTTCTTCTTTATCAAAAACACAACAAAGGTTTCGCTTTCAAAAGTTAGGCTACCGTTTGTCCTTCTATTTTATTTCTATCTGTATATTTTTTACTTTAGTAACCGCATCAGCATTACTCTTCAAACAATATCAGGAAGATAAAATATCTGTTTATGCTGAAAGTAGAAAAACCATCCAAGCCGTTGAACAGCAACTTTCTCGAAGCCTCTGGAATGTAGATCAGGATAGTACCTACATACTACTGGAAGGTATGTACCGCATGCCCTCAATTCAAGGCTTACGTATTGTTGAGTCTTTAGGCAATATGTATGAGTACGGCGATGTTAATCAGCCACCAAGTCTAATTATCCCGTTGATTTTTAATGGTCAAAAAATGGGGAAACTGGAAGTCGATGTCAATGATGAGTTAATTGAAGAGGGTGTGCTTGAGCAGTTCAAGATAATTCTGATCAGCTCCACCTTACTGATAAGTTTAATCGGGTTCGTGTTCAGCTATATCGTCAAAAAAGTCATCACTCAACACCTGTCTTATATTCGTAACGCCACGGCAGACCCTGATCGTTTAACAAGCAAAAAGTACATGCCAATCAATTTGCAGCGTAATAATTATCATGATGAATTATCAGATCTGGTAGACGTACTCAATGAAGGTCAACGCCAAGTGGCTGAATTCGCAAACGCCAGAGAATCTTACGAAAGACAGTTAGAGTATCAGGCCAATTTTGATGTGCTGACAGACTTACCTAACCGTCGTCATATTGATCAACATCTACAAACTGAAATATCTCGTAGTCTCCAAGACTCTCAAGACAAGTTAACACTCTTTTTTATTGATTTAGATGGTTTCAAAGAAGTTAACGACAGCCTTGGGCACAGTACTGGCGATTTAATTCTACAAGCGAGTGCTGATCGCCTTAAACAACTCATAGAAATTTATAATGGTTACGTGGCCCGCTTTGGTGGTGATGAATTTATTGCCTGTTTCCGCTGTAAAACCCGCTCTGAAGCTGAAATTGTTGCAGGAAAAACCATTTTAGCCTTTAAAGAAAATTTCAGACTCAGTGATACACAGTTACAACTTGGCTGTAGTATCGGTATTGTCATGTATCCTGAAGATGGAGATAACGCAGAGGAGCTGATTCGTAAAGCAGACACGGCAATGTATAAAGCAAAAGATGCAGGCCGTAATACCTTTGCATTTTTTGATCAATCAATGATGCACAATATTATTTTGCACAATACCATCAAAAATAAGCTAAAAGATGCGATTGAAAATGGTGATTTACAATTGCACTTTCAACCTCTTATCAATTTTAGGCACATGTCTATCACCGGGTTTGAAGCTTTACTTCGCTGGGATGATGCAGAACTGGGCTCCGTCAGACCTGATCTATTCATACCGATCGCAGAGAAGTCCGGTTTAATTTTCGATATTGATATCTGGGTCTTTGAACAGGCCATCGCACAAGTTAAAAAATGGCGCATCGAGTTTGAGCAAGACTTTATTGTCGCTATTAACTTCAGTCCCACAAACTTTCACCATCGAGAATTAATGACTTGGGCACAGCAAAATGAAGTCTTTTTACAAAGCCTGGAATGGGTTGAACTCGAAGTAACAGAACGTTTAATGTTGGATGATGATCCGACCGTATTCAATGGCATTAATGAGCTTCTCAAATCTGGCCTGCAATTCAGTATTGATGACTTTGGAACGGGTTATTCATCTCTTGGCTACATAAAAAAATTCAGTCATATACTGTCCAAAATTAAAATTGACCGGATGTTTGTCAGTGAGATAATGCACAGTAAATCTGATCAGGCTCTTGTGAAAAGTATCATCACCCTTGCAGATAGTTTATCAATTGAAGTATTAGCCGAAGGGATCGAAACTAAAGAGCAGGAAACATCTTTGCTTGAATTAGGCTGCGATTTAGCTCAGGGTTATTATTATTCCAAACCACTACCAGTTAGTGAGATTCCAGCTTTTCTTAATTCATGGGGTCATCAGGAAAAACAAGCAAGTTCGCTTTAATAAAACAAAGTCTCTCTTAACTTAGATGAATTGTCACGTAATCACTAACCGCTGACGCCACGCGCGCAATATTTTCTTTATTATTCGGGTTTAGTTGACCGATTCTAAGTAATTCGAACTTATCATTGAAAGGCATATGCCTAAGCAGAATGCCTCGCTTTGCAAAGAAATCACTTAGCTTTTCCGCTTGCCCAGTCGGTAGCCAATAGCTTGAAAATAGCGCTTCATGTATTTCCTTTTTATTACCTGGCTTATTCTCATCCGAGAGCCTGGTAAACAGGGGGCGAAATAATGCTTGGTTTACTTTCGCTGCATCGACAATACCTATTCGTGCTTGCTGCTGCCAGGTTTCATCTTGAAATGCTAGCGTCGCAATGGCTTGTGCCGGACCATTTATAGCCCAAATTCCTAGATGCTGCTGTAGACGTTCTATAATTAAATTATTGGAAAAAACAAATCCCAAGCGTAAACCAGCTAGACCAAAAAACTTTCCAAATGATCTGAGCACAATCATATTAGTTTCGAAGTGCTGACCCAGAACACTATTCTCAGGCTGCATATCCATGAACGCTTCATCAATAATCAGGTAAGCACCATCAGCTAAGCACTTTGCCCATGACTGAAGTTGTGTCGGTGAAAACTGTAAACCACTGGGGTTATTCGGGTTAATAATAACGAGGTGCTGCTGTTTGTTTTTGTGAAGTGCTTGATTAATAAACTCGGTTGCTGCGTCTAATTCCAACGCAGGGTAGTCAGTAATACTGACACCGGACCTCTGCCATTGAAGACGGTGCTCCTGATACCCAGGGTCAGGGATCATTACAGGCAAAGAAGGCAAGCATTCTGGAAGCAATTGAATCACCGCTTGAGATCCGGACACCGCCAGCAATTCGGAAATTTGTGCGCGGCACTTTCTATTATCAAGCCCACAATAATATTCTTTTGCAGCTTGGATAAATTCAGATTTCAGGTAAGGAAGTTGCTGGAATGAGCTTGGATCGAGCTGTTGCACCGGATATGATTCAGGGTTAATACCGGTGGACAGATCTATCCATTGTTCGATAGGCACACCAAAAAGGCGACTCGCACTCTGAATATCACCACCATGTAGTATGTTTTTAGATTTCATCACCTTTTTAACTTTCATCACCTTTTTTCAAAAACTAAAAGCCCGAATAGTAACCAAGTAAAGTTATGGCGAAAATGACACCTAGCCATAAATATAAACTTTGATTCACTAATCGGCAGGCTTGTTCAATACTTCTTGTCGAAGGTGCTGCGTCTGGGTGATTATCAATAGCGGGGCCAAGCGTTGGCCGTGTTTGCCATTCACCATGATATGGCGCTTCCCCACCTAAAGAGACTGATAAAGCACCTGCACCCGCTGCCATCACCGGACCGGCGTTGGGGCTTTTCCAACTTCGCCCCTGAGACTTCCAACATTGAAAGGCGAGTCGTGTATTCCCCATTATCGCGTAACTTAATGCGGTTAAACGGGCAGGAATGAAATTCATCACATCATCAATACGCGCCGCAGCCCAACCAAAATGTAAGAATCGCTCATTCTTATAGCCCCACATCGCGTCTAAGGTATTGCTTAAACGATAAAGCACCACGCCAGGCACGCCAGCAAGCAAAAACCAGAAAATAGCCGAAAAGATAGCATCCGCACCGTTTTCTAACACTGACTCTGTCGCTGCACTGGCAATGGCAGGTTCATCTAATGATTGAGTGTCTCGACTGACAATCATCGAAACCGCGTGTCGAGCAGCTTTCAAGTCACCTGATTTTAAGGGTTTCGAAATTGCTTTGGCGTGCTGTAATAAGCTTCGCCACCCGATGGCAAAATATAAAATAGAACCTGCAAATAAAGTTTGTACCACAACATTGCTTTGAGAATAGTCCGCTAACAACAGGCTTACCCACACAACAGGTGCCACTACCCATAGATAAGCAATCAATCCTATCAAACGAGACGCGATTGTTCTGCTTGGTTGTTGGCGATATCGACTGTTCAGACCTTGCTCTACTTTCATCGCCAGCGAACCAAAGCCAACTAAAGGATGAAAGCGTTTTACCTCTCCAAAAAACAAGTCAAATATTAAAGCCACTAAGACGCTAACAAATAGCAATATCACGAACCTGCGCCCTCTTCTATTATTTGAGACAGGATTTCAAAAGGAATCGCTTCTTCTACTGCATCAGCGAGTCGGTTGAATTGTTCATCGCGAAATTTAGCATAGTTAAATTGGCTACCTTTTTGTGCGTTTTTCAAACCTGCCCATGCCAGCATGTGCGTTAAAAACGCTGACTCATCAAATAGCCCATGCAGATAACTACCCCAAACTGAATCATCAATGTTACGCGCACCTTCATTTAAAGTCTTACTTGACGATTCTTCCGTGATCCGAAAAAGAGGGCTAGATAGCTCCTCACCAGTACTGAGACCAGCGTGAATTTCATAACCTGCAATCTCATACTGAGATCCATTTTCCTGCTCATCAATAAAAAAACCTTTCACTCTCTTAAGCCGCTTTTGCTGAGTAAGCCTGGTTTCCACTTTAAGTAACCTCAGGCCCTTACTTGACCCTGCATTAGACTCGATGCCTTCAGGGTCATGAATATAGTCCCCTAACATTTGGAAACCGCCACAAATACCAATCACTTTGCCACCAAAACGAAGGTGGCGTTGAATGATGGTTTCCCATCCAGAATCTCTTAAATGCTGTAGATCCGCTCGAACACTTTTACTTCCCGGTAAAATGATTAGATCTGCCCCCTGAAAATCATGCGTATTCCGCATAAATTGGCAATCCACTTCAGGATGTAAACGTAAGACATCGAAGTCAGTATGGTTACTGGCTCTTGGATAAACAGGTACAACAATTTTAAGCTTTTGCTCTTTAGTCTCATCATTTTGGCTAGCTTGCGCAATGTTGAGCGCATCTTCGGCTTCAATATGTAAATCCTTCAAATAAGGGATTACACCTATCACCGGCACGCCTGTTTTATCTTCCAGCCAATCCAAACCTGATGTTAAGAGACTCACATCACCCCTGAATCGATTTATTACAAAACCTTTTACGCGTTGCTGTTCTGTCACGCTAAGAAGTTCATAAGTACCATATAAGTGAGCAAAAACGCCGCCACGATCGATATCTGCCACAATAATCACCGGGCAGTTAACGGCTTCAGCAAAGCCCATATTAGCAATATCGTGCTCGCGCAGATTAATTTCTGCCGGACTTCCTGCACCTTCAACAAGCACCACATCATGTTTATTTTGCAAACCTTGATAACAGTCAACCACTTTGTCCAGCAGCTCAGGTTTATAAGCATGGTACGTGCGCGCATCCATATTGCCGATAGCATGCCCATTGATGATCACTTGAGCACCGATATCACTATTTGGCTTAAGCAATACCGGATTCATTTCAACTGATGCTTCTAAAAAACAAGCTTCTGCTTGCACGGCTTGAGCACGACCAATCTCTCCACCTTCTTTAGTCACCGCGCTATTCAAAGCCATATTCTGTGATTTAAAAGGCGCGACGGATATTTTTCGCCTTGCGAGAATACGACCGAGTGCAGCAACCAAAATACTTTTCCCTGCATCAGACGTACAGCCTTGTACCATTAAATGGCCATGCAGTTTTTTTTGTTCGCCGCTTATCATTTATTCACCAAGATCAAAATGCGCTCATATTAAAGTATGCAACACAGGCTAATAAAATTACCACTTCAGTTAATTCGATTAATGCGCCAGCAGTATCCCCCGTACAACCATCAATACGTTTAAGCATCAGGTGGCGTAAGTATATAAATACCATCAGCCCAACCATTAGAATCAACACCAGATACCAGCTGAAGACTAAACAAGCGATCACGAGAATGACACAACAAACAGCCCAAACGGCATTAGTAGAAAGGTGTTCACTTATCGCTTTGCCCAAGCCGTTTTTTCGAGCATAAGGCGTCGTCGCGAATAAGATCATGGCACTCATTCGAGAAAGTATTAATGGCCATACTAGAACAAGGTAGTAACTTTTTTGTGCTGAAGTGTGAGTCAGCAACGCTTCTATTGCTGCAAACTTAACGAGCATCAATAGAACCAAAACAGCGATCGCTATTGGCCCAGAGGTTGGGTCCTTCATTAGCTCCAGCGTTCGTTTTTTTGAGCCTAACCCGCCCATCCATGCATCAGCGCAATCAGCTAAGCCATCAATGTGTAAAGCGCCGGTTAAAACCACCCAGGCAGTGAGTACCAGAGCAGCAGACAAAAAGCTGCCAAAAATATGCATTAGGCTAAAAGCCAAGCCACTTAGAATTATTCCTAATAATGCGCCAACCAAGGGATAGAACGTTAATGACGCGCCTATATCCTTTTCTTTGGGCATCGATAAGTGCCCAACCGGTAAACTACTTAAAAATTGTATCGCAATAAGCAGAGGTTGCAGGCGTTGATAAACCGTCTTAAGTATCAAGTTATGCCTCACTGACACCAGCAGATTCAAAGGTCGCCATATTGCTATGTAGCTGACATGCCATCTGCATCAAAGGTACAGTAAGTGCAGCACCACTTGCTTCTCCTAGCCGCATATTTAATGAAAGCAAGACTTCTGCTTCCATACTTTCAAGTACTAAAACGTGCCCCGCTTCGGCAGATTGATGGGCGAAAAATAACCATGGCCGAATGGATGGATTAATTTTTACTGCCACTAAAGCCGCGACTGAACTAATAAAACCATCCACTAGAATGGTGATACCTGCTTGCGCGCAAGCAATATAAGCACCCACTAGACCAGCTATTTCAAAGCCACCCAGACATTGAAGTACCTTTAAAGGTTCCACCTCTTTTAGGTTGAAACCGTGGAGCTCTATTGCCCGCGTAACGGCACTTTGTTTACGTTGGATGCCTTCATCATCGACGCCGGTTCCCCGACCCACTAATGCTGAAGCAGGTTGACTGAGAATCGCGCAAGCTAATGCCGATGCTGAAGTCGTATTTCCAATTCCCATTTCACCACCAATAAAGAGTTGAATATTGTGGGCGATTGCATCAACAACAACTTCCTGACCTGCTGATAAAGCGGCACTCAATTGTGCTTCAGTCATAGCCTCTTGCTGGCAAAAGTTCTGTGTACCTGCGGCAATACGCTGGTCCTGTACTTTGGGTAGTATTGGTAATTCATTCACCGTCCCAAGATTTATCACACCAAAATTAGCCGATAGTGACGAGGCTATCACGGTAATTGCTGCGCCTTCAGCCGCGAAGTTCTTCACCATTTCACCCGTCACAACTTGAGGAAATGCAGAAACACCTTCATCAACCACGCCATGATCAGCAGCAAACACCCGTATCATCACATTGTCTAAGCTTGGTTTTAATGTGCCTTGTAAGCCGGCTAATTGAGTTGCAATGTGCTCTAACTGACCTAAGGAGCCGGGTGGTTTTGTTAACTGGCCTTGATGTGCTAAGGCTTGCTGCTCTGCTTCTTGATTAAAAGCTTTGGCAGGAATGTTTAACCACTTCATATTTTTCTCCTGAATATTTTCTATTTAGCCAGCGAAGGTCGTCGCTTGCTCTTGCTTCGTCTATATTTGGCTTTCTTTTTCTGCATCAATATCGAGCAATAAGTCTTGTAATGCTTGTTTGTCTTCGTCCGTTGCCTGCCACATACCGCGCTGGGTCGCTTCCAGCATACGCTCACTCATTTCTTCCAAAGCGGATAAATTATGCTCTCGCATAAAGGCCTGATTTTGCTCATCAAAAATCAAGGCTTGTGCAACTTGCTGGTATTGATAGTCATCAATAAAATCAGTTGTAGCATCGTAAGCGAATAAGTAGTCGATCGTCGCAGCCATTTCAAATGCGCCTTTGTATCCGTGTTCACGCATGGCATTGATCCATTTAGGATTTAATACGCGAGAACGAACAACACGATTAAGCTCTTCTTGTAAGGTTCGGATTTTAGGCGCTGCCGGGTTTGAGTGATCGCCATGAAAAACCACCGGCATCTGGCCGCGGTAGGTATTCACGGCATTGGCCATCCCGCCTTGAAACTGATAATAATCATCAGAATCTAACAAATCATGCTCGCGATTATCCTGATTTTGAACCACCGCTTCTAATTGCGAGAGTTGATGTTTGAACGCTGACGGCGCAGCGGTTCCTTGCGGGCCTTTTTCAGTTTGAACGCCATAGGCATAACCGCCCCAGTTAACATAAGCTTCAGCTAAATCACTCTGCTTTTCCCAGCAGCGTTCATCAATTAAGCCTTGCAGTCCGGCCCCATAAGCGCCGGGTTTACTGCCAAAAACTCGATAACTCGCTTCTCGCCGGGCTTCATCAGCCGGTATGCCTTGTTCAATTAAGGTTTGAGTTCGCGCATCGACATGACGACGAATCATATTTTCATTTCCAGGTTCTTCCAGTTCAGATAGCGCTTGAACGGCGGCATCATAAAGACGCATAACATTTGAGAAAGCATCACGAAAGAAGCCTGATACGCGCAAAGTAACATCGACACGTGGTCGGCCCAGTAACATGCCGGGAATAATTTCAAAATCAATTACCCGGTGAGAGCCTGATGCCCAAATGGGTTTAATTCCCATCAAAGCGAATGCCTGTGCAATATCATCGCCACCGGTTCGCATCGTGGCGGTTCCCCATACAGATAAACCCATTTGTTTAGGGTAGTCCCCTTCTTCCTGCAAATAGCGCTCAATCAAAGCTTGAGCCGACTTTTCACCTAATGCCCACGCTGCTGGAGAGGGGATAGCCCGACTGTCTACCGAGAAAAAGTTTCTCCCTGTAGGAAGCGTATCCAGACGCCCCCGGGTGGGTGCACCACTTGGGCCCGGCGGCACAAATACCCCACTTAAGCCTTGTGCTAACGATTGTATTTCTAGTTCGGCACTTTGATCTAATGCGGGCATAAGCTGCTTGCGCGCAAAGTGAAACAGCTTACAAGTATGTGGAAAAGACAATTCAACCGAAGATAAGTCCTGACCACCAATCAAGTAATCTGATACCCACTGTAAAGCGAGTAATTCGAGTCGTTCACGCGTATCGGCATGCGTACGCCAATGCCTAGAATCAATCTCGACTAAAACAGCAGGACGCGCGCCTTGCCAATTTGTAGTGTCAGTACTTAATGGATCAAACTCCGAGCTTCCAGATTGTAGTTCTAAGTCATTCGCCAGATTATGCAGAATGCCTTGATCTTGCGGTTCATGACCTCTAGGTAAACGCAACAATGCCACTAAAGTATCTGCAAGTTTCGCATCGTTCGGCAAGGCGCCTAATATATGTAAGCCATGCCTGATTTGGGCTTCTTTGATATCACATAAATAAGTATCCAGCTTATCTAAAATCGTATCATCAGCAAGTACTTCCTTACCCGATTGATCTTTATTTAAAACTAACTCCTGTAGAATATTCGTCTCACGAACTAGGTTTAAAATCTTATCTCTTAACCAATTTTCTCGACGGATATCCATGCCTAAGGCTTGGTAGTATTCATCTACCAATCCTTCAAGTTCGGCTAATTCCCCATACGTTTCTGCGCGCGTCATAGGCGGCATTAAGTGATCGATAATCACTGCCTGAGTGCGACGTTTTGCTTGAGCGCCTTCACCGGGGTCATTCACAATAAAAGGGTAAAAGTTAGGCATGGGCCCTAAAATCAAATCAGGCCAGCATTCATCCGATAACGCTGAACCTTTCCCGGGCAACCACTCTAAATTACCGTGTTTGCCGACATGTATCGTTGCATTCACCTGATACTCATGGCGTAGCCAAAAATAAAATGCTAAATAGCTATGGGGTGGCACAAGGTCAGGATCATGATAATTAGCGACTAAATCACGATCAAAGCCTCGCGCAGGCTGAATGCCAATAAAGGTTTCACCTGAGCGGATACCTGCGATCATTAATCGGCCTTGTCGGAATTTTGGGTCTTTCTCAGGACTGCCCCATTGCTCATAAATGGCTTTTTGATTCGCCTCTGGCAACGTTTGAAAATGCCGTTGATAGTCTTCAATTGATATACTTTGCCAACAGGGTAATTGATGCAGGGTATTTGGATTATTAGTGATACTGCCCATTAAAGCAGTGATTAGTTCAGTACCTGTTTCAGGCAAATCATCAACCCGATAGTCAGCATCTTTTAGCGCGTTCAGTATGGCTAAAGCTGAGGCGGGTGTATCTAAACCTACACCATTGCCAATACGACCATCTTTGGTTGGATAGTTCGCTAAAATAAGCGCAATACGCTTTTTTGAATTTTCTTTAGTGGCTAGATCACAATAACGTTTTGCAAGATCGGCTGCCCATTGTGCCCTTTCCAAATGGAGCGCATAACGTACGACCGATATTTCACACAGATCATTGAAAGTATCTTCAGCCTTAAAGCTAATCGCCCGAGAAATCACACGCCCATCCATCTCAGGTAATACGACTTGCATCGCTAAATCACGGCTATTCAAACCTTGTGTGCTGAGTTCCCAATCTTCCTTCAGGGTGCTTGATAGCATCAGCTGAATGACAGGGATTTTACGGGTAAAAGGCGATTGAAATTCAGAAGGGCCTTGCTCTGTTGCCGCAGAAAAATCACTGCCTGTGAGCGATGATGAATTACTGGCGAAACCGGTAGTATTGAGAATCACACGGGCATTTGATTTCTCAATTAAGTGATTAATCAAAGAAAGTGATTCTGCCTCTTTAAGCGAGCTAACGGCGATCGCCAAGGGGTTCAAACCTTGCGCCTGAATACAGGCAATAAATTCATCAAACATTGCCGAGTTGGCATTTTGTAAATGGCTACGATAAAACAAAAGCACACAAACAGGCACATCAGTCTTAAACTGACCATGGGCTGCGTTGCATATCTCAATATAAGATTGCCATTCAGCAAAGGTCGCACCAAGTTCGGGATTCTTTGCATTCGCTAAATCTGAGCTTGGTAAATAAATTAAGCTTCTCGGTAGTATTTTTGGCTCATGCCATGCGTACTCAGCATCTAAATATTCAGCCGCGAGGCACTTAAAAAGCTGCTCGCTATTGTCCAAACCACTCTCTCGCAGAAAACGCCAAATACGAATGGCCTCTGACTCAGAAACGGTTGAAGCAGAAAACAATTCACCATCTTCCGTATCATCACCCGGCACAATAATCAGTTGCCGGTCAGTTTGTGACTTAGCCCAGGTTTGAAGTCTTTCAAAGCCATATTCCCAATAGCTTTGCCCTCCCAACAAAGACACCACCACCAGTTTACTACCGTCTAAAACCTGATGCTGATACAAATCAAAAGCAGCCGGTTTTCGTAGATGCATCCAGTTAGCGAGACGAATGCTGGGGAAGTCATCGGGCAGATTGTTTGCAGCGGCGACTAAAGCACTCAAACTACTATCCGCTGCAGAGAGTATGACTATATCTGCAGGCGATTGCTCAAGGTCAATGATGCCTTCGTCATCAACGAAGCCACCCGGTTTAGCTGCAAACAGATGCATTATGCAGACATTTCAAGTTGAGCTGTCGATAGGGCAGTAGTAATTAATGACTTGTCCAAGTCCTTGCCGATAAAAACCAAATGCGTAGCACGATCTTCATCCGGCGCCCATAAACGATCAAAATATACATCCATGCGCTTACCGACAGCTTGAATGACCTGACGCATAGGTTTACCCGGAATAGCAGCAAAACCTTTGGCACGATAGATATTATGTTCAGCTAACAATGAGCGCATGACAGCTTGAAGCTTGTCACTCTCAACTTCACCCAGTTTAATCACAAAAGAATCAAAATGGTCGTGCGCATGCTCGTGATGTTCACCGTGATGGTGATGATGGTCATGATGTGTAGCGACCGCTTCGATATTATTTTCTGAGGCGGCATCAATCCCCATAATTGTTTCTAAAGATAATGGCGTTTGTGTCGTTGCTCCTTGAGTCATACCTACTTCAGTACTATCACCTTCAGTACTGGCACTTTGGCGGGTATAAATCGTTTTTACCGAGGCTGGTACTTTTGCTGACACAATAGACTCAACCTGTTCTCGTTGAGTGGCATCTAACAAGTCATTTTTACCCACAATCACTAAATCTGCGGCGCTTAGCTGGTCATCAAGTAGCTCATTTAAACTAGGGTCATGATCAAGACTATCATCTGCCTGACGCTGCGCTTCAACCTGATCGGCATCATGGGCAAACCGACCTGCAGCGACTGCAGGGCCGTCAATCAAAGTGATCACGGCATCCACCGTGCAGTACTGTTTAATTTCAGGCCAGTTAAATGCTTGAACAAGTGGCTTTGGCAGTGCAAGGCCGCTTGTTTCAATTAAGATGTGATCGATATCATCACGACGCGCCACCAGCTCTTTCATAACAGGCAAAAATTCTTCTTCTACCGTACAGCAGATACAACCATTGGCGAGTTCGTAAATACCATTTTCACCTTGAGTTTCTGTGCTGTCACTACCTTCTTCACAATCCAAAGGGCAACTTCGCAGTAAATCGGCATCAATATCCAGCTCACCAAATTCATTCACAATGACGGCAATACGCTTGCCTTTTGCTTGCTTTAATAGGTTGGATAAAAGCGTCGTTTTGCCACTTCCTAAAAATCCGGTGACGATGGTTGCGGGAATTTTGTTTAATTGCATGGTCTAGGCCTTGTGCTAATAAATACGGTTCTTATTTATACAGTTCTAATCGATATAGTTTTTTACGCTTCGCGCTTAACGGTTCGAGGCGTTTCAGGCTTAACCTTTGGGCGATAAACGTGAGCCTGATCCTGATCATAAAGGTAGGAGTCCTGAAATTCTTCAGTGCTTAAAACAGGCCCGACTAATATCAATGAGGTTCGGGTGAATTTCTTTTTTCTGACTTTCTCGACAATGTCACTCAGTGTGCCTTGAACTTTGTCCTGATCTGGCCAAGACGTTCGATAGCACACCGCAATCGGACAGTTTTCGCCATAATGAGGAATGAGTTCTTCTACGATTTTATGAATTCGCGTAATGCCCAGATGTATAATAAGCGTCGCACCGCTACGCGCTAATTCAGGTAGACGCTCGCGTTCCGGAAAAGGTGTTTTGCCTTCATAGCGCGTCATGATAATCGTTTGAGAAACACCTGATAAGGTTAACTCCTTTCCAAGCCAAGCTGCTGAAGCCGAAGTGGCAGTCACGCCAGGAATGATTTCAAAATCAATACCTAACATTTCCAGTCTGCGAATTTGTTCACCGATGGCACCGTAAACCGATGGATCGCCTGAATGAACACGCGCGACATCCCTTCCTGCCTTATGCGCTTGTTCAATATGTTCAATAATTTCATCCAGATCAATTGAGGCGGTATCAATAATCAGCTCAGCTTTGCCTTCAACAGTCTGAAGAATTTCTCTAGGCACTAATGAACCTGCATATAGGATCACTGGACACTGTTCGATTAAACGCTGGCCTTTTACGGTAATTAATTCAGGATCACCAGGCCCTGCGCCAATAAAATATACGGTCATGTTTGTTTGCCTTATTTAAACAATATTATTCATTACCAGTGCTCTCGGCACCCTATCGTAAATTCAAGCCTGCTATAGCTTTTTCTTATAGCCACGCGGGGTATAAACCCATTGTTTGTCGTTATAAACAATATGCTGTGATTCACTGTTACCCACCATAACTAAAGTGAACATATCGACGTTTTTCGCATCAAGTTCAGCAAGTGTAATCAGCTCAATATTCTCATCTTCACGCGTTAATTGACGACCGATCAGTACAGGCGTTTCTGCAGGACGATATTTCAATAAAATATCTCGCGCAGTATTGAGTTGCCAATCACGCTTCTTTGAAACCGGGTTATAAAATGAAACGACAAAGTCACCAGCTCCTGCACTATGAATGCGTTTCTCGATGGTTTCCCATGGTGTGAGTAAGTCAGATAAGGAGACCGTACAAAAATCGTGACCAAGCATTGCCCCTGCTTTTGCTGCCCCCGCTTGCATTGCGGAAATACCCGGAACCACTTCAATTTCAACATCTAGCCATTCAGGACAATTTTCAGCCCCTTTGATTTGCTGATCCAGTAATTCAAACACTAAGGTCGCCATGGCATAAATACCGATATCACCACTCGAAATAAGCGCCGTTGTTTTACCACTGGCAGCAAGTTCAAGCGCAAGACGAGCACGGGCAATTTCTTCACCTAACGGCAAATCATGATGGATTTTTCCTTCGCAAATATCACCGAGTAGATCTAAGTAAAGGCCATAGGCGACTAGGTCACTACATTGGTTTACAACTTGGGTCGCTTTTGGGGAAACAAGGTCTGTATCGCCAGGCCCCATTCCGACTAAAAATAGTTTGCTCATAGTTATGCTTAAATCTCTTCTTTTGTTTCAAATGTTATTGTCATACCAATCCGTCCAAACCTATTTAAATTTGCGGAAAACTCCGTGCTATCGCACAAGTGGCTTTTGCATTTTTCTGTTTTGTAAGTACTAGCTCTGGTGCTTGTCCGGTTATGTTCTGAGCTGAGTATAATGCTGCCGATTCAGCAACGCCGTAAACACCTACAACACTATAGACATAGTCTGATTTAGAACTTAACAACGATTCAACACTACCAAGCTGCTGCTTGTTCCATGTATAAAAGGGTTTATCAAGCTGTTTAGCTAATTCAATCAAGCCGACTTCATCCGCTTTGATATCGATACTGTTGATGCTTTGAATTTGATCCATCTTTAGACTGGCTTGCTGCAAACAGTCTTCCAGCAAGACTTTTATGTCAGAGATTGGGCAGTCTCGTTCACACCCCATACCAATGGTGTACTTAGGCTTCAGATAAGGCTTAGCTGTCGTGCTAACGAGCTGCGCCCCTAAAAATTCGGCAACTTGGTCACCCCACTCATTAGCTCCGCCTTCATGACCAGACAATAATGGAATTACAAATTGTCCTCGTTCATCGAGCACCAATACAGGTGGATCTTGATGCTTGTTTTTCAACACTGGCGCTAACGTTCTGACCGCAATTCCGGTCGCACAAATTAAAACCAGTGCATCGCCATTCACAAACGCCGATTGAACCCGTTCAGTAAAGGGTGAGGGTTTATGCCAGAGACAACTCTCTGGAAGGAAGTCTCCAATCTGTTCAGCTAGTTTTTGACCTGCCTCAGTCAAGGAAACAATACGAATCATAAGCGACGTTTTTCCTGCCGGGTTATCACGAACAAGGAAAAATAAGGCCCAGCTTCCTGAGTTTCTAAAGAGCTAATATCTGAAATGATTCGTTCATTATCTCGCCCTATATACTCTAAGTAATGCGCATCATCAGTACGTTGGGTTTTCTCTAACAATGCTAACAGTCTGGGGCGTGAGCGGCCCGCTTTCATAATAATCACACTGTCAAATTCATTCAGCGTGTTTTCAATCATCTCGTCATCATGTCGGCCGCTAATCACTGAAAACGATTCTTTCATCATCGTTAAAGGCAAATTCAATGCCGATGAAGCTGCGTGGGGAGATGAAATACCGGGGATGGTTATACACTGAAAACGGCCCTGTCCCGCCAGTTGAATCCGTTCAAGTAAGTATGCAAAAGAGCCATAAAATAAAGGGTCACCTTCACACAAAAATACCACTTTTAAACCTTGAGCCAAGTAAGCTTCTATTTCCAAAGCCGCCTGGTCATAAACCTTATCTCCCACGCTCGGGTCATCTGCCATCGGCATCTGAATAGAAACTTCATTTTGGGCTTTGGCAACTTGGCTAAGAAGTGTTTGAGCAATATCTCGTGATTGAGATTTACCCTGCTGATTCGAGAGATAAGCAATGACATCAGCCTGTTCGATCAATCGAGCTGCTTTTAAGGTAATGAGTTCAGGATCTCCTGGCCCAACACCTACACCATAAAATGTGCCGGGGCTTTCACTCGATTGCACCATTATTTTTCCATCGCTAGTTTAGAAAATTTAAACAAAGTAACCGGGAGGTTCGGTCGGTATAGCAACTGCCCCGCTAGTTGGCTGCCTTTGCTAACAGCAATTTGTAAGGTTTCTGTTGCTCCATCTTTCTCACTTTCTCGCTCTTTCATAAAATTAAATAAGTGCTGTTTTGTTGCTTCCGTCACAGCAGAGGCTACTAATAAACCATTAGCAGGTAGTATCTCCCATACCTGCTTCAATAATTCTGGTAAACAACCATCACTTCCACCAATAAAGACTTTGGTTGGAGCAGCTAATTCCGGCAAGACTTCAGGCGCTCTACCCGTAACTATATGAAGCTGAGACACCACACCAAAGCGATCACGGTTTTCTTCAAGACAGGCTAGCCGCTCTGTATGATGTTCAATGGCATGTACTTGAACCTGTTTATTCCAATACGCTAATTCAACCGCAACTGAGCCACAGCCCGCGCCGATATCCCAAATGATATCGGCATTGTTAGCTTGCATAAGAGATAGGATTGCCAAACGAACCTCTCGTTTGGTGAGCATGCCTTTCCCATGACTTTGGCTCTTATTTGCTGCAGCGCTGTCTGAGATAAAATGTGCATCAGGAATACCGGGAAAGCTAGGTAACATTTGACCTTTGCCCTTCACTTCAATGACACTCAAGTGTAAAGAGTCAAATTTCTGATCTGATTCACTTAAGCTTTGAACATCAAAACGACTTATCTTTTGTTCGGAATAACCCAAGGTCTCACAAACAGTAATGCTTGAATCGTCAAAACCTGCCTTAATACACTCTTGGGCTAAGGCTTGAGGAACACTTTTTTTATCGCTCAATATCACTAACGTTTGCGCGGGTTTTAATGTTTTTCGGATCTGCGCTAAAGGTCGGCCATGCAAGCTTAAGACTTCGACATCCTGAAGCGACACACCTAGTTCGTGACAAGCTGCCTGAATGCTTGAAACAGCAGGATAAAAATTCAAAGTATCCGCAGAGTAGTTTTTCGAAAACCAACGACCAATGCCGTAGAATAAAGGATCGCCTGAGGCAAGTACCACAATACTTGTTGTTGATGCGTGTTTCGATAACCAGAGTGATAACTCACGTAAAGGTGGCAATAACTTGGTTTGAGTCTGCTCACGTTTTAAGTGTGTAATGACCTGTAATTGTCGTGCGGAACCAATCACCCAGTCGGAATTTTCGAGCGCATCTTGTGCAGAGTGGCTTAATTCAGCCTGTTCCGTCACCCCTAAACCGATAATATGAATCAATAGAGTTCACCTGCATTGCAACGTAATAAGGCATTACAACTGGCAGACGAGACTGCACTCCCCCCTTGGCGCCCTAGCAAAGTGATGCACTCCACCCCTAAATCTTTATAGCTTTCCCAAAGCGCCTGCTTCGATTCTGCTGCACCGACAAAACCAACAGGCATTCCAATAATTAAAGCCGGTTTTGGGCAACCATTTTGAATCATTTCCATTAAACGAAATAAGGCTGTCGGCGCATTGCCGATAATCACGATACTATCTTCAAGGTGTGGTAACCAAAAATCCAAAGCAACCATCGTACGTGTATCACCACGTTCTTTTGCAATTTCAGGGACCCGCGCATCATTCAAATAACATAATGGTTCAGACGTCAGCATGCGCTTGGTTAAACCTTGCTTAACCATTTCAACATCACATAAAATCGCTTTATTCTTTGCTAATGCCTCACAACCTTTTTGGCATGCTGCTTCACTAAAAAAAACCTGTTCAGCCACTTCAGGCAAGCCGGTACTATGAACAATACGCATCACGACCTGTTGTTCTTGATAAGAAAATCGCGTCAGATCGGTGAGTTCACGAATCTGACGAAAGCTCTCTTGCTCAATCGCTTTTGGGTCAGCCTGATAATGAAATTTACTTATCGTCATAAGAAAGAATCTTACTTGTGCTCATGATGAGAATGCGAATGGCTGTGAGAGTGCCCATGCGAATGATCATGAGAGTGACCATCCGTACCAATACCTTGAACATGATGATGATGGCTCTCTTGTGGTGTACCCACTTTATATTCTGAACCAACAATCTGCACACGGTACTGACATAACTGGCAGTTCATGTTCGGATTCCCTGCACTGATTTGTTCAAACTTTTCGACAAAGGTATCAATTACTTTTGGATGATCATTTAAATAAGGAGCCTTCACAACCGTCACATCAGGATATTTTTCGGCATAATCATCAGCCCACTGGTAAATTTTCTTTACCAAGCGCCCTGTAAATAAGAAGTATGGAAACACAATCACCTGTTTAAAACCTAAGCCGTGAGCTCGCTCTAAGCAATCAGGTACTAACGGTGTCGTGACACCACTAAAGCAGGTGGTTGCCCAACCAAAGCCCATACCTTCTTCTAAAATACGGGTGATTTTAGCGATATTGGAGTTTGCATCTGCATCTGAAGCACCACGCCCAACAACAACCAAAAGGGTTTCTTCACGTTTGTATTCGGTATCGATTCGAGAGGCTAACTCTACTTCAGATTCTTCTATCCGTGCTTGAGCGGCTTGAACCATTTTAGCGTCGACACCTAACTCTGTGCCATATTCAATACTGATATCATATTCCTGCTGTAAAGCGTTCAGCTCACTAGGAATATCATTTTTAGCGTGGCCTCCTGCCATGAGCATTCCAGGAATTGCCTGTATTTGTGTGGCTCCCTGAGATTTCAGCGCTTCAATACCATCAGCGATGATAGGCTTGGCAAATTCCAGGAAGCCTGTTTCGACTAAACGATCTGGAAAACGTTTACGGAAGTGCCCAGCTAGCTGATAAAATTCTTCAACGGCTTCGTTATCACGTGAGCCATGACCAACGAATAGTATCGCTGGTTTTTGTGTTTCTTCTTTCGCTATAATTTCTGTCATCACTGTTCCTATAAATATGCTTTAAAGTCTTTATACCAACTTTCTACGAAGGCCTGACACTCAGAGCGTTCGCTAAATTCCTGATCTACTTCCGGCAGTTCAGGGCGGGTAAACATCAAAACCGGTATACCTAATTCCCTTGCAGCAAACAACTTTGCTTGCATTGATGAGCCACCACTATTTTTTGTTACTAATGCATCGATTTGATAATCCGCCATTATTTCTAGCTCATTCTCTAAAGAGAATGGCCCGATTGCTTTGTGCCAACGTATTGATTCTGGCAATTTATCCTTCGGCTTTACTGCTGTTCTGAGTATTTGTTGCTGCCCTTGTCGGCCATAATTATCTAGTGTTTTTACCGCTAAGTCAGGTAATTGTCCTGCGGTTAAAAAAACTGACTTTTTATCCTTTAAGTCTTTTAATAACGCGGGCCAGTTTTCATAGGTTTGCCAGTTATCTTCTATTTCTGGCAACCATGGCAAACGATGAAAGCGCCAACAGGGAATACTACAAACTCTTGTGCTTTCACGTGCATTACTGCTCATCACCTTTGCATATGGATGCGTAACATCTAAAACCGCAACGACACCATTTTCTTTCAGATAGTTTGTTAGGCCACCAAATTGGGTAAAGCCACCACTGATAATCTCGCAATCCAGCTTGGGCTGCCTAACTAAACCTGCAACACTATATATAACAGGGCAACCGCTTTTATGCAGTGCTGCAGCTAAATGACGCCCATCAGCCGTTCCGCCCAATATTAATATTTTCATTACGATGCAGAACCTACAATTTCACCTTGACGGTTTACAACCCACAAGTCTAATTCAACGCTTTCAGGAACAATACGACGAACTTGGGCTAGTGCTTCTGTACATACTGCATTTGCCAGATCTACTTGTTCATTCTGGCAGTGCTGGAGCGCTTCAATACTGGTATTCGAATTCAGCACTTTTTCACCTAACCCGTCACTCCCCCCAGCTTTTTTGGTAAGCTCAGCAAGATAAAAAAAGTCGATGGACGACGCCCGACTATGTAGGTCCATATGACCTTGAGCCAACTTACTTATTTTTCCAAATCCGCCACATAAGCTAAGGCGTTTAACCGGTGCTTTCCTTAAATATTTCAATACTGCACCAACAAAGTCACCCATTTCAATTAGCGCAATATCGGGTAAATTATATTTTTCACGTATCGCCGCTTCACTCTGGTTTCCAGTTGAGGCGGCAATATGCGTAATGCCATTGGCCTTCGCAACATCAATCCCCTGATGAATTGAAGCAATATAAGCGGAACATGAAAACGGACGAACAATGCCCGTCGTCCCTAAAATAGACAACCCGCCTAAAATACCTAAACGCGGATTCATGGTTTTCAATGCTAGACGTTCGCCATTTTCAACTTCGACCGTGACATCAAAACCACCTTGATAATTATATTCATTCGCGAGAAATTCAAGATGTTCTATCATCATTTTTCTTGGGACCGGATTAATTGCCGGTTCACCAACCGCTAAAGCCAAACCTTCACGCGTGACCGTTCCAACGCCTTCTCCAGCACGAAAAACTACGCCGGTTTCTTTCGTTAACCGCAATACCACACTGACTTTTGCACCATGAGTGACATCAGGATCATCACCAGCATCTTTGATCGTGGCTGAGATTGCAGAGTCTAAAGTCCACTCGCTATGACAAATTGTAAGAGAAACTTTTTTTCCTTTTGGTAGCGTTATCTCTACCGTTGTCGGACTTAGCGCCAAACCTTTCGATGGGCCAGTATTTTTTAGATGATTTAGCAAATGTTGTGCTGCTGCGACACAACATGCCGTAGCACAGCTTCCGGTAGTTAGTCCGGTTTTTAGCTTTTTCGGCTGCTCTTCACTTTCTGACCACATTCACATATTTCCATGGACTCACAGCGTCTGGCTAAGCCAAAAGCCACCAAATAAGATGGAACCTACAGCAATTAAATACTGACTCCACTGAAAGATACGTGTATTAAATGCCTGCAATTTTTGTTGCATCATGCCTAAACCTAAACCGAATAAAGCCATTGCCAACAGTACTCCCAACGAGAATACGATTAAATAGCCAACGGCTAAACCAAACTGCCCAGCTCCCGATGATGCCTGAGACATAAGCGGCACTAGAGCTAGAGCCGGTGCGCTACCAGCGAGCCCATGTAACATCCCAACCATCATAGGTGCGTGAGAATCATGGCCTTTTACTGACTGCTCTTGTGAAAACCAGTGTGCATGGGTCACGTCACCATGTTGATGAACATGAAGCTGTAGTTTTTGCTTTTGTATCCGGATTAGACAAAACAGGCCAATCACAATCAGTAATACACCAACCGCACCTTCGGCTAAATTAAGCACATTTTGGGGCAATTCAAACCCTAAACCAAAAAATAATATGCCAATTAGCATTAGCATGGCGCCATGCCCTAAAGCCCACTTAAGACAATAACGCAGTGTCGTGAAGAGATTATTTTTTTTACGATGACTGAGCGCCGAAACAGCCATTACATGATCGGCATCTAATGCGTGTACTAGTCCCAGCATAAAGCCAGCACCAATCATTGCCAAAGGACTAAGCAACATGTTCAGGCTCCACAATTTGGTTGGGGGTTAATTGATGTAATGCGTCGATAGAAAACAATGTTCCAATCGCTTCGGGGTTAGATGGGAAGAACAAGTGCAAATAACTTGCGGTTAACCCTCTGTCACGATAAATAGCTTCGCCGGGAGCGGTGTGGCGCTGTCGTCGAGAAAAGCTTAATGGAGCCTGCAAACCCGCGCTACGTGAACGATGATGTGCATGTCCTCGAACCTCGCCTTCAGGCAGTATCGCAGTTTGCATACCTTGACAACCTCGCTTGCCTCGCATAGAGCCCTGCCCATTTAGTAAACCCAACATGGTATGCGTTTTATCATCCAGATCAGTTAATGTTTCCAGACAATAAAGAAAACCACCGCACTCGGCAAGAATAGGACGTTCGCTTGCAAAAAAATCAGCTATTGATTCAAGCATGGAAGCATTCTTGGCTAAGCCTTCAGCATGTAGTTCAGGGTATCCACCGGGCAACCAGAGCCCGTCCGCTTCAGGCATTGTCAGGTCATGTAGGGGTGAAAAGAAATGATAACTTGCCCCCATCTCTGTCAATAAATCTAAATTAGCTTGGTAGATAAAGCTGAAAGCTTCATCTTTGGCGATTGCTATTTTTAAACCTGCCAAAAGTTTTGGTGCAGGCGCTTGTACAACTAGGCCAGAACTAAACTCAACGGCTGGAAAAGCCTGCTCAGGTTGCATCTGAAAACCTTGGGAAAGAGCAAGGGCACCCGCTTCAAACCGTTCTTCTAGCAAACACCTCGCTTCAGAAGCTTGCACCAAACCTAAATGACGCTCAGGTAAAGCGATAGAAGGGTCTCGCTTTAAGGTTGCTAGTAAGGGGGTATTCTCCGATAAAGCATCACGAATCAGCTCGGTATGACGCTCCGTTCCACAACCATTTGCAATCAAACCGGAGACGATGATGTCATCACGGTAACCCGCCAAGCCATTCATGATAGCCGCAGTGGTTTGAGCCATACCTTTGACATCCATTACCACAGCAACCGGAATACCAAAGCAAGCGGCCAAGTCGGCACTGGAAGGGTCTCCATCAAATAAACCCATGGCGCCTTCAACTAAAATAAAATCGGCTATTTGTGCTGCTTGATATAAGCGCTGCTGACAATAAGCTTCACCTGCCATCCAGATATCAAGCTGTTCAACTGGCTGACCAGAGGCTTGCTCCAACACTTGAGGATCAAGATAGTCAGGCCCTGTTTTAAAAACCCGGACAATTTTTCCCTTATTTTTCAGTAAGCGAGCCAAAGCTGCCGTAACGGTTGTTTTACCTTGCCCAGATGCTGGCCCGGCTAAAAAAAGAGCAGGACATGATACAGATTGATTTTTCGTCGATGAGGCCATTAAAATTCAATACCTTCTTGCGCTTTCACGCCCAAACGGAAAGCATGACGTTCATCTTGAATAACGCTTATTGTATCCGCAATATCTTGTAAGTCAGTCACCATCGTTCGACCGGTCATAATCACATTCTGCATCATCGGGCGATTTTTAAGTGCCGTCACCACAGGCTCCGCATCGAGGTAACCGTATTTAAACATGTAACCAATTTCATCAAATACCAACAGATCGTAGCTTGAATCATTCAATAAAGTTTCAGCTAATGCCCATGCTTTTTGTGCTGCGGCAATATCCTGGTTTTTATCCTGAGTTTCCCAAGTGAAGCCATGACCCATTACATGCCAGTCCACCAATGGATGGTCGCTGAAAAACTTAAATTCACCCGTTTCAGTTCGCCCTTTGGTAAACTGAATCACGGCACACCGCTTGCCATGCCCAACAGAGCGTGCCATGGTCCCAAAAGCAGAACTGCTTTTACCTTTACCCGCCCCTTTCAAAATAATGAACACACCGCGCTCTTCCGTTGACTTGGCAATTTTGGCATCCATCACTTTTTTACGGTTCTGCATACGTTGCTGGTGTTTTGTATCGGTCATCTTGAATTACGCTCTTGAGTAATACGAGTCAGGTAGCGTTAAATATCGCGCACCTAATGCTTGGGCTATTGATTCGGCACGACCCCGTTTGACTGAGGAGGCTTCAATATCGATCACCGTACATTCGCCCGGCAACGTTAGCCCTGCTATATTTTGTTTTGTTCTGCCATCGGTAATCAAATAACACTTAATCACGAGTTCAGGAATTTTATGTCGCAAATTATGCAAATAGCTTTCTGCTCGCTGTAGCGCTTCCCTAATAGGCGTTCCGCCACCCGCACTAATTTGGTCCAAGCAGTTTTTAATTTGTTTCGGTGCTCGAATACGTGGCAAAACATCTTCAAGCTGATCATTTCCAAAACCTAAAATCGCTAGCTGTTCACGGCTCAGATAAGCTTGTTTAGATATCTGCAGCACGACCCCTTTTGCCTGCGTCATTAATTGATGGCCTAGCGTTGAGCCTGAAGTATCCAATAACACAAAATTAAGTATTGTCTGAGCGCCTTTCCTTTTTCGGTAAGCTAGTCGCTCCGGCGGCCAAGCTCCAACATTAGAGACTAAGGTATTAAACCAGTCTGGAGATGTAGAAAAACCTTGTGTGCGAACACTTCCGCCTACGTGCTTGCCTTTACTTTTTGACATCGAAATTTTAGTGTCAGACACTAATCGCTCATCTTGCTTTGTATGGCCAAAGTCAATTGTTTCAATTTCTTGAGCAGTTTGTATTTGAGGCGCCATACTTCCCCATTGACCATCACTTTCTTTAAGGCCAGCTCCAGAGTTTTTGTCATCAGGACGGGAATAGGGGCTTGATGGCGGTTGCCCTTCAGGAGGTTGGTTTGGTGGCGACGGTGGTTGAGTTGAAGAGCTTTGCCGACGATGCGCTAAGACCAGTTCTTCGACAGCATCAATATCCTGACCCGTTACTTCTGCTCGCTCATACAAGGCGGCGTGTGCTAACGCTGCTCGAAACCAGACAATATCTGCGCGTAACCCGTCTACATTCGCTTGAGCTGAGCGCTCAGCAATAATCATTCTCAGCGAGTCGCTACAGCTCACATTAGAGATAAGCGCCCTCGCCTTTTCTACTTGCTTCGAAATATGTATTTGCTCAGCTTCATATTGTTGAATAAAGCGTTGAGGGTTTTGATCAAAGTCTTCGCGACGACGAACAATCTCTACGCGTTCTTCTAAGGTGTACTTACTTGTTAAATCAACAGCTAAACCAAAGCGGTCCTGAAGCTGCGCTCTTAATTCGCCCTCATCAGGATTCATAGTACCCAATAAGATGAAGTTAGCCGCATGTTGATGACTAATTCCGTCACGTTCAACACAATTTATACCACTTGAAGCGACATCTAATAATAAATCAACCAATGCGTCATTCAGCAGGTTCACTTCATCAACATACAAAACACCTTGGTGTGCTTTAGCTAATAAGCCCGGTTTAAACTCTACACTCTGTTCATTTAATACTTGCTGGAGGTTTAATGTTCCGGTCACCATTTCGTCACTTGCCCCTAAAGGCAAAGTCACAAACTGATTCACTTCATCAGAATGGTCACTCAGTTGTAGTACATCAGCCAAAGCACGTGCCAATGTAGATTTTGCACTCCCTCTTGGCCCGCTCACCAGCACACCACCAATACCAGGGTGAATTGCAGTGAGCGTCAAGGCAAGTTTAAAGGCGTCTTGCCCGACGACCGCCGAAAAGGGGTAATTGATCACGCTTTAGGCTTCTGCATAACGATCATTAAGCACCTGCCGATTCAGAGCCCATGCACATAGTGCACCTAATGCCAACCAGAAAGCTAAATTAGCGACGCCACTAGCAACAATAAATTGGTGATGAAGATCAGACAAGATAGCCACAACATTCGCATCAGGATGAGTAAACTCAGGCCCTGCTGAATGAGGTGCACCAATCAAGAAGGGTAAAGCAATGAAAGCAACACCAATTATTTTATACGCGCCTTTGGCAAAAGCCAGAGTACCGATACCAACACCAGAGGCAACAACAGCAAGCAGCCACCATGTTTGGCGATTATCAAGCGGTGCGGCTTCAATACCCGGTATTTCAGGAGGCAAACCAATTCCCGGCGCGACAAAAAAAGCTATAAACCCAGCCACACCCCACGCAAGGCCTTTGACAATAGACAAATTCGCCACACCTTTTAATTGCAGTTGGCTCATGATTGACAATAAGATGGCCGCAAAGCCGATTCCTGCCAATACATTTGATAACAATGTATACAACGTACGCTCCATACCATCGTTAGGCCCCCAAGCTTCTTGGTCATGATGATGTTCAGAAGGAGCGCCTTCTCCATGATGATGGCCTTGAACAGGAGCGGCTTGTGGCTCAGCGACTTCATATTGCTCAGCAGCAAAAATAATAGGGGACACACTAATGGATTGGATTGCAGTAAAGAGCAACCCACTTAGAAAACCGATAAAAAGCGCACAAAAGATAATTCGACGAAATAACATTAACAACTCCAAAAACTAAAGCCCAGCAGCCATCAGAGCGTAATTAAACGCTAAACAGCACCCAGTAAAGCGTAAAAAAACGCTAAATTTATATATCTTTAATTTAAAAAATTAATGACAGGGGAAAGCTAAAGAATGACGCGTATCGTGTGCAGCATTGTGCGCGGCATCTACAGGCATAAAACCAACAGCAAAAAGAATGACAGCACCAAAAACCAGAGCACCAACTGTTTGAACTAAAGGAGAAAGCGTTGCTTTTGAAGAAATGGCTTGATTAGAAATCGTATTAGAAGACATACATATACCTCAGGTACCCACCGTACCAATAAAAGAGAAAAATAAAACAGGCCGGTCTTCGGGCTAAAAGAGTGCTATTGCCATTGTCTACGCCTTCCCAAAACTATGATATGAATAGTGCCAGTGGCTAATGCAAACAACTCTTTAGTCGAAACTAAAACTCTTTCTTACCGATGCGGGGGCAGCGATGGAATTGTTTTTTAAAACAAACGAACCACACTTCCCGATTATCCCTCGCAGAGGGCACCTATTTACGAACGAGCAATAGTACGTCCAAGCCGGTTTTTTTTCAAGTAGATTAATTATTGAGCGCCACCAATTGGTACAAATTATCATCAACTTTGCCATTCGAACGATAGATGGCTACTTTTCCACCTGCGCCCCGGAGCGTCTTATTAAACTCTCCTTGGTACAGCATTCGCTTGAATTCAGAGAATGGCAAGAGATGCTGGCTAGCTAAAAACTCATGCAAAGCCATAAGACTAAATATCAAATCACCTGTCACAGGCTCGATAAATAAGTCACCGTTAAAATTTTGAACGCGTTCAAGCGTTTCATTTTGCCCGCTCAAAAACTTATGAAAGAAATCAAGTACAACCTGCTGCTTCATATTATTCGTCTTTATTTTGTGTCGTTATAGACATAGAGGTACACAGATCAAAGTATAAACAAATGCCCGCTTGACCAGCATCAAAGTAATGCTCTGTTATTTACATTAAGTTATACTTCACAAAATTATAGCTTGGACTTCTGATGACAAATAGCCCCTCAAGTTGCTGCGATAGCAACACCAAACAAAAGTTAAACAACCTTGATTCAGTCATTGACTGGCTTTTAGGGCAGGCAAACATACTTTCCAATCAAGAAGGCTCTTTTGAAGAAGTTAAACTAACTAACGCGTTGAATCGAGTATTAGCTGAAGATTTAGTTTCAGACATTCATGTACCTCCCGCAGATAACAGCGCAGTCGATGGGTATGCGATGAATGTAGAGGATTTAAATGAGACTCTACATTTACCCATTTCTCAACGCATTCCTGCCGGCCTTTCACCCCCTCCTTTAGAAAGAGGTACGGCCGCACGCATTTTTACCGGTGCTTCTATTCCCGAAGGTGCCAATTGCGTCATTATGCAGGAGCAGGCAAGTTCAAATGATGAAAGCCAAAATGTTCAGTTTCAATCCCTACCGAGTATTCAACAGAATATTCGCCCTAAAGGTCAGGATATACAAGCTGGGCAAATTATTTTACATCAGGGCCAAACGCTTTCTCCTCAACGACTAGGGCTTGCAGCCTCCATTGGACTGGCTAAGGTAAAAGTTTATCGACCTTTAAGAGTCGCTATATTATCTACTGGTGATGAATTAATTGAACCTGGAGAGCAAACAAAACCAGGTCAGATTTATAATTCAAACCGCTATTTACTAAACGGATTACTCAATAATTTCCAGTTTGAAATCATTGATCTCGGGGTTATTCCTGACCAACTTCCAGCAACACAAGCAGCACTTGAAAAAGCAGCCAGTCTTGCTGATGTGGTCATTACGACTGGCGGCGCATCTGTTGGTGAAGAAGATTATATTCAGACCGCCATAAAGTCACTTGGTCACATTGATTTATGGCGTGTAGCCATCAAACCCGGCAAACCGTTTATGTTTGGTAAAATTAATGACACCCCCATTCTTGGCTTACCAGGCAACCCTGGGGCCGTCTTCGTTACCTACTTGCTTTTAGCACGGCCATTTCTGCTCACTGCGCAAGGCTTAAGTCAAATCACCCCAAGTTCTTTCAAACTGCCTTTAAGTTTTGACATAAAAAAAGCAGGGGTTCGACGAGAGTTCTTACGTGTCAAACAAGATGAATCAGGCCTGCTCTGCCAGCACCCGAATCAAAGCTCTGGCATGCTAAGCTCAGCAAGCTGGGCAGGCGGGTTTGCCGTCATTCCAGAACATAGTGCACCCAAAAAAGGTGACTTAGTAGATTTTATCCCTTTTTCTAGTTTATTCTCTTTAAATAATTAATGTGGTACCAATTATGAAAATTCTATTTTTCGCTAGCTTAAGAGAGCGGTTGAATACGGAAGAAGAACAATGGCAAGACTTGAATGGCGCACAAACCGCTGGAGACATTCTCACACAACTACAAACTCGTGGCGAACCTTGGTCAAGCTCACTGAATACTGAACGCTTGCTAGTTTCTGTCAATCAGGAAATCGCCAGCCTGACAACAGAAGTCACTTTAAACGATGAACTCGCATTCTTCCCTCCAGTAACAGGTGGCTAACGGTGTCGAAAAGTATAGGCTCTATCCGTATTCAAGAAGCTGATTTTTCAGTTGATAGTGAGTACCAGAATCTAAGAGCTGCCCACGCCTCTCAAAATGGTGCTATTTGTACCTTCGTTGGCTTAGTCCGTGACTTCGGTGACAAAAAAGGTGTCACAGGCATGCACCTTGAACACTACCCTGGCATGACAGAGCACAGCCTACAACAGATTATTGATCAAGCAGCTTCTCGTTGGCAGCTTCATAATGTGTCAATTATTCACCGCGTCGGCCAACTCAACCTAAGCGAGCAGATAGTTTTTGTTGGCGTTAGCTCTGCACATCGCGCCGACGCTTTTGCTTCATGCGAGTTCATCATGGATTATCTAAAAGCCGATGCGCCCTTCTGGAAAAAGGAATGTAACGATCAGGGGAGTGAGTGGGTCGAAGCAAAGCAAAGTGACCAGGATAGAGCACAAAAATGGTCAAAAGACTGATACGTTTTCTCAGTATTAAAAGGTAAGCCTTAAATGCAAAATATCAGCGCTATAAGCATTACCAAAGAATATATTTTTGAGCATTTACCTTCTAATCAATTCCCCTTAGCCAAAAAATTCTACAAGTCAGCGCGCTACCACAGCAACATTGGTCGTGAAGATGAGGTTTATGTAATTCGTCATAAACATATCATCATTGCGTCATTAAAACTCGTTAAGCTAGACCAATATTTGATACTACGAAGCATGGTGGTATCTCCCTCATATAGAAGGAATGGCGTCGGTTTATTTATGCTTAGTCAGCTGGCAAATGTACTAGAAGAACGAGAATGCTGGTGCTTCCCTTTCGAGGGGCTGGAAAAATTTTATCATACTATCGGTTTTAACAGGCATCAGACAGAAGACTGCCCTAATGTCATTGGCAAAAAGTATCAACAATACTATTCACAAGGTAAGAAAATTTTTATCATGAAGCGTGATTAATGATGGTGTAAAAACTGAGATCATGGCATGCTGCAAACTATATTCATGAAGGAGATGCTTAATGCAATCTATTAAAATAAAAGACTACATGAGCTCAAATGTTACCACATTCAAACCTGAAGACAGCGCCATTGATGCACTTAGAAAACTGATCACAAAAGGTCGATCAGGTGGCCCTGTGCTGGATAACAGCGGAAAATTAGTTGGTATTTTATCTGAGCTAGACTGCTTAAAAGAAGCATTGCAAGGTGGCTACTATCAAGAAGCTGGTGATCGCGTTGCAGACCATATGACCAAAGAACCAGATACCGTTCAGCAAGATGATGACATTATGGCTTGTGCTGAACTATTCCTTAAAGGTCGACGCAGGCTTCCCGTTTTAAATGGAAACCAGCTCGTCGGTATTATTACACGACAAGATTTTGGCAGGGCTTTAGTTGACCGCATAGACCACCCTCACCACGGGAAAAATTAGCACTTACTAAACAGACGGTGCCTTTAAAGACACCGTCTGTTTAATAAGTAATTCTCTCTAAAACTGGTACACATTTGTTGCTGGGTGAAATGCAATCCATGCAAACCAAAAAGCGGTCAGTGAGGGTATTAACTCGCCTTTTTCATTTTTAACACTCGCACTTCGTGCCGCTGCGTTGTACTTTATGGTTAATGTCTGCCCTCCAAAAACATCTTTTAGAACACCACTGCCTTTTGCTAACTCTGCGAAAGGGTAAGCTTTTACCTTGCCATTAAGTTCCACCCCAACAATGATTTCTTTAGGGTGGTAACGCTTATCTGTATTTGAAACAGGAAAATAAATTACTTCACTGTTGTTATAGGCAGGGTAAGGGCTATTTTCGTAATCTCGCCAATAGCCTGTTTCATTTGATAAAACCAAAGTATTTGGGTGCCGAGCACGCCAGTCCTTCCAGCTAGTATGCTCAACCACTAAGCGATTAAGTGAATACCCTTTTTCAGCACCACTGATAGCCCTCCCTTCAACCTGCGACCACAGGGAATTACTTTGCCTGTCATACATCAGCAAATCACTGTTATAGAGCAAACCTGACACCCCAAACTCTAATCTCTTTCCGTCTTTCAATGCATCAAATGCCATACCTGTTCCGCAAAGCGGACAGAAACTAACAACAACCGGATGCTGGTTGAACTCATCATTTACCAATTCATGATAGTTAAGAATTCGAATCGCATAAGCCTTACTCACCCCATTAAACGCCACCCCCAATACACGGTCACCGGCCTTTAGGAATTGAGCTTTTTCGTGCGTAATAAACTTTGGGTCATCTATAGAAGGAATGCCATCTCTTGGCGGGCCTCCCTGATAGATCTCTTCTGCTGGAATAAGGGGCATTTCAATCACAAAACCATTCATTCTAAGCATTGAGTAGACGGCTGTTTCAGCTAGAGGGTAGGTCAATATCATCAACAAAGGATAAATAAACCAGCGACTCGTTAGAGCTCTTACCAGAAAATTTTTCTTCCAAGCCATAATCACCTCTGAGAATAGAAATATTTGTTAAAAGGCGTCTTTGAATTATTGGACAAGCTAGTTTATACAAAGTTCTAAAAACAATTTTCTTCCAAACACTTTGTTTATTTTAAAAAGATAAGTATCCACCAAGCATTTGATTTGTAATAATATGTAACGTCACTGCATTTATATTGACCAATATCTGTGGACAGTGACTGCTAATTTTCAGAGAAAGAAGAATGACGCGTGTAACATCACAAACGCGATCAACAAAACAACTAAAAGCGAATACCAAAAAGCCTGACACTGAACAGCATCCAAAAACAAAAAAAATAAAGAAGTCCAAGGATGGATGGGAAATGAGTGCACGTGAAGCTCTTCTAGTTAACTTTGTTGTGAGTGAAATATAAGTATTTAGATGGCAACAATAATAGCCACCTTAATACTTTGGGTATACAGACCCATTGAGCGATTAAATTCATCGTTTATCAAGCTAAGCACCCGAACATAATTTTCAAAATTCTATCTGAGATAATTTATGACTGAAGTTCTTGAAAAACTCATCACAGTACTCCAACTCAAACAAATAGATGATCAATTATTCGAAGGCTGTAGCGAAGATTTGGGTTTTAAGAATGTCTTTGGTGGGCAAGTTTGTGGGCAAGCAATGATGGCAGCCTATCAAACCGTTGAAAACCGTACTGCTCATTCCATGCATGGTTATTTTCTTCGACCTGGCGATCATTCACTTCCCATCCAATATGAAACCCAAATTCTGCGTGATGGTGGCACTTTTTCAGCCAGAAGGGTGATTGCCAAACAGCATGATAAAGAAATTTTCACTTTAAATGTTTCATTTCAAGAATATGAACAAGGGCTAAGTCATCAATTTGAAATGCCAGAAACAACAGACCCGGAAACCTTATTGTCTGAATTAGAAATGCGCCGGCGTTTTAAACACTTAATTCCTGAAAAACTACAAGACCAATTTACACGAGATCGCCCAATTGAAATCCGCCCTGTTCAACCAATCAATTATTCAAACCCTGACGTACGCCCTCCGTATAAACAGAACTGGTTTCGGGCAGTTGCACAATTACCCGATGATTTAGCGCTGCATCAATGCATTCTTACTTACGCTTCTGACTTCGGTTTGTTAGGTACAAGCATGCTTCCGCACGGCGTAAGTTTTGCTCAAAAAGGTATGCAAGTGGCGAGTATTGATCATGCGATCTGGTTTCATCGACCTTTCAGAATTGATGAATGGCTTCTGTACGATATGGATAGCCCAAGCGCATCACAAGGGCGCGGCTTAAATCGTGGCAATGTTTACAATCAAAAAGGTGAACTTGTCGCCTCTATTTGTCAGGAAGCCTTAATCAGAAAACGCAGCTAGGAAGCAAACTGCCGAGTGCCGCTATGTTCATTTAGCCACTCTATTAGTTTAGGCATTGGTAAGGGAGGCGTTAATAGATAACCCTGAATCACATCGCAGTTCAAATCTGCCAAACGATCCATGACCTCTTGGTTCTCCACACCCTCTGCAACAACAGAGAAACCAAGTTCGTGGCACATATCAATCGCCTTCTTTGCAATAATCTCACTATGCTTATTACTGCAAATCCCGAAGACGAGAGACTTATCAATTTTAATTTCATTTGCTGGCAGCGATTTAAGATAAGCTAAAGATGAATAGCCTGAGCCAAAATCATCAATAGATATTTTTATACCAATTTGACGAATTTTATCAAGTACTTCAATTGCATCCAGTGGATTCAACATCATGGAGGTTTCTGTTAACTCCAGATAGATTTTACTTGGGTCGGCATGGTATTCACGAACACTGTCTTCTAAAAATGGGAGTAGATCTTGCTCCTTCAGGTTAACCGTCGATAAGTTGATAGATATACTTAAATCATGCCCCAATGCCAGCAACTCAACTTGCTTTGCCAAAGCATTGCGAATAACCCATCGAGTTAAAGGCTTAATAATGCCAGTCTGCTCTGCAAGCTCAATAAATTCATCAGGACGAACCAAACCATAACGTTCATGATGCCAGCGCACTAAGGCTTCAACACCTAATACTTTATTACCGCCCAAGTCATACTTTGGTTGTAAATATAATTCTAACTGGTCATGGCTTAACGCTTCTTTTAACTCAGATATCATCATTAAACGACGAGCATTGTATTGATCATACTCTGGCCGATAATACGACAAGCTTCGTTCAAATGCGTCTGATGAGTCAGCGGCAACCTGAGCATGTCGCAATAATGTTGCGGCATTCAACCCATGTTCCGGGCAAACAGCGACCCCAATAACAGGATGAAGTTCTAAACGCATATCTTTGAATTCAATAGGTTGAGAAAAATCACGAAGGGCCGCCATAATTTTATCTCGATGCTCATCAGATTCTGCTATATCGACATCCAATAACACACCAAAAGAACCCCCTTCCAAGGCACACAAATTAGCCTTAAAAGATGGCCCATCTATATATTTTAGACCTGGAACACCTTCTAGCACCTCATTAAAATAGTGCGCCACCTCTCTCATCATTAAGTCCGTATTCTGGTGCCCGAGCGTTTTACTAATTTCTGAATAGCGTGAAATTTCAATAATACAAACACCAATACGCGTATTACTTCTTTCATTTATCGCTTGAAATATTTGTAACTCAAAAGATGAACGATTCGGCATCATGGTGACAGCATCAGACATTGAGTTATGGAGTAATTTAACCTCAGCACCGCGTCGTTCAGTGTGTGCTAATAATTGTGCTTCTTGAGCAGAGATTTTATCGATATGTGCTCGATAAAATCGGTAGGCTAAAGCGGCATTCAAAATAAACACTTCTAACACTGACCCTAACTGCATGCCATATTCAGTCATAAAACTGACAGGTAAAAAACCCTGTTTACTTAACGCTGTCACAGTGACGCCAAACATAAAAGTGCCCCATGCAAAGGTATAGACCCATGCGACACGGTTCCCCATCAATGCGATCGCTGGGCCCAATAAAAGCAAGGTAAATGAACCGGGAATAACGCTTAAAACAGATAGTTTCAATGATGTCTGGCTATCTAAAATAAAAACACCAGCCATGCAAATAAGACACATGGCAATAATGACATTAATGGCATAATTCGAGTATTTACTATATTGACGAATAGATAAAAATTCACGGCTAAACAAAGCGGCAAACAACAGACAACTAGAAGGAAGTAGCAATAATAGTAAATGATGGAATTCAGGCGTATCTGAAAAAATATAAGGGTAAAGTTTTGCGCGCATAATGGCGAAAAACAACATAAATACCAAGGTTGAAATAGAATAGTACAAATACATTTTTTCACGTAAAGCGAAAAATATCAGTAAATTAAAAAATATTACGACTAAAACAACACCCAAATAGATAGCGTGTAAAGAATCTTCTTTCCCTAGAGAGACAAATATATCCGTGCTATCCCAAAGCTTGATTGGCACTAATTGAGAACCGGCACTCATTACCCTTAAATAAAATGAACCCGATTCACCGGCCCTCAAACTAATTGGAAATAAGAAGTGCGGGTGATCTATCAGTCTGTCGGAGTAGGGTAAGCGATCTCCTGTGTGAACAGTTTGAACAGCGGTTTCACCTTTAAAGTGATAGAAATCGATTGAGTCGAGCAATGGATAGCTAATTTCGATAATGTGCTTAATTGGCGCTTCAGTCGGATTGGTAATATTAAACTTGTACCAATAGGGGAATGGTTTATAACCAAAGTTGGCATAATCTTCCTTCAAAGGCTGCCATTCCGCCTCTATGGCTTGCCTTCGAACATCATCAATATTTAGCTTAGTCTGGGTATCTGGCAGGAATTCCGCTCTAATAATGATGGAGCTCTGGCCTTGAGGCAAGAAGGTGTCAATGGCATAGCAGTTTCCAGTAACACCAAATATAAGCACAAAGAACAGACTAATAAGTAAGTACCGGCTTACTTTAAATTTTTTATTATTTATGTCTATTGCTTCTTTCATTCTCTGCTGTAAAACCTTCTCATCAATAACAACAACCATTTAAAAAATAGGTAATTTATAAGCTTAGCAGTTACTTAGCAATTTTCCTGTTCGAAATTCATCCAGAAGAAAACTGATTTCTTCTGATTCAGACTTTTTCTATAAATTTGATGGATTACACATGACATAGACTTATACTAAAGATATATTTATTTAAACTAAGATTGATTTATAAGGACGCACCATGAGCACCTCCGAAGAAAGCCGCCAAGCAAAAGTCATCAGCGAGCTTCGTGTATTTATTCGCAAAGTTTTAGCTGACCCTACTGTCGCCAGCAAATGCATGGACATTGCACGTAAATTAAAAAACGAACCAGATTCCGATAAATTAATTGCTGAAGAAATAAGTGCGTCCACAATTGTCCGCATTCCAGAAGATCACAGCGATGCAGATAAGATTTTTATCTCGATCATTCATGAAGTGTTAGACGATGAAGCTGCACTTTATTAAGGAGTCGGTTTTTTGGGCTCTATATCACTAGAACGTGTTCAGACTTTATGCTGAACACCTTCTTATAAGATACACCTTAGATATCGAGCCAAATCATTAAAAGTAGCAATTAGTCACACAGTACTTTTAAACGCTTAAGGAAGTGCTGAACTTCAACAGACTGGCTGACAATTTCTTTCTGCTCAGTCAGGATATCTTTCAAGGTATCAAGTGTCGTTAAAGGGTTTGCCAGAACGACCCGAAACACGACACATGGCTTTTGATGATATTTTTTTGGCTCTAGGCGCGTACGAGAAACAAACGAGAGACCTTTTTCTCGCTGTGTTTTCTGGATAAATTTAGTCATTCTATCCAATACTTCATTAATTTTATCCATTTGAATATCATCCGCGCTTACTAGTGCCAGCTGTGCAAATTCCGGGCAATAACGATAGGTAATAATATTCAACTCTGGATAACTAATAATTTCAAATTCAGGGTCAGTATCAATCAGATCAGCAAAGGTTCTTGCTTTATTGATCCCCTGATCAATCAGGATCTCATAACCTTCTTTGGCAATAATTTTAAGCCCTGAATAGATTAACATCGCCATGCCAGGACGAGAGCCCTCTAGTGTCGTACTTCCTAAGTCTTTTGAACCTCGGCGTACAACATACTGAGCATGATGCGCGATCGCTTTTAATTTCTTTGGATCTTTAAAAACAACCAAGCCACTTCCCATTGGTACATAAAGTTGTTTATGTGCATCTAAAGTGACGGAGTCTGCTTTTTCAATACCTTTCAACAAATGTTTGTATCGATGGGAAAACAGCGTAGGTCCACCCCATGCGGCATCTACATGAAAATGTGCTTTAAACTCTCGTGCAATTTCGGCGACTTCTTCTAATGGGTCAATGTTTCCGGTTTCCGTCGTGCCCGCGATGCCAACAATACCAATAATACATATATTATCTTTTTTTAGGCGGGTACAGGTTTCACGCAATGCATCAAGATCAATGCGATTATCATCATCCGTATCAACAGCAACTAAATAGTCTCGCCCTATACCGAGTACGTCGGCTGTTTTTCGGAACGAATAATGCCCACGCTTTGAAACAACAATTGCTGCACCATCATAGCCATAATACTTAAGTGCTCGAAAAAGACCTTCATGTGAAACCCCTTTAAAATTTCCTTCCGGAGGAAAAGCCAAGTTTCGTGCAGCCCATAAAGCCGTAATATTAGCGATAGTGCCTCCCGAGCACATCGCACCTAATGCATATTCTGCATCATGCATCCATGTGGTATAGAAATCACTGTCTTGTCCATAAACGAGACGATGCAGCATACCAAGCACTTGCCGTTCAAGCGGCGTAAATGCTTTAGACGTTTCTGTTTTCACCAGATTCTGATTCAATGCAATCATGATCTTTGATAACGGCAGCATAAAGTAAGGCAAGGCCGAGGTCATATGACCAACAAAGCTGGGCGATGAGGTATGAACAGAACGCGCGACCAACTTATCAAGCAGAAACTGCGCATGTTCAGAAACGAAGGTAGGCTTCTCAGGTATTTTCGAATCGGCAAAGTCTTTTTCCATTGCCTGTAAATCATGCTCAACGGCAACAATATGATCCTGCATGAACCCCGCTAAGTTATTGGATACATGCTGATCAATACGACTCAAAGTCGAATCAGGCGCTTCTGGCACCGTAAAAACACGATACATGCTTTCGATACTGGCTTGAGCAAATTTTTTCTTAACGTATTGCTGGTCTGGCATAAGAAACAACTATAAATACTAAGGTCATTATTCGAAAAATGGCCGTAGTATAGTCGCTCGTTTAAAGGATGACCAGATGCGAGGTTTTAGATACCCAAATACCTTATGTGAGCCGGGTGACTCACCTAAGGTTCAAACTTTACTTTAAAAAACGGCTAAGTCAGCGATATAGCATACCGGTTAGTTCAAAAAGAAGGTTTTCTCACTTGATTTACGAATTTCCTTTTCACTCGCCCACTCTATAATACCGCTTTCCAAGTTCACTAACTTAAGTGTGAACTTATAATAAACATCTTTTGTATCATTGCGACGTTTTACGATACTCGACATATTGCCATAAAGCATAAACTCCGCACCCGTTTGTTTACCAAATGCAGCGGCTTTATTTGAATCAACCATGCCACTATCCATTTGAAATTTCATTTGCTCTTGAACTGCTTGTACTGTTGTCATATCAACAAAACGAAACTTTCCTGACTGTAGGAGTTTCGTTTGAATCGTATCGGTAATTGATTCTGTATCGATGTGCTCAGTTGTTTTATTTTTGATCTTATCTACAAATACAACGGGCCGACGCTCTGAGGTCATCTGAACAATCGGTGGAAAGGTAATTAAATCATCCACTAACTTCTCAGCGATTGTTTGTAAGTCTGTTGAACCAAAGCCCGTGGTCGTTGTTTCAACAGACGTTGCATCACCATATGAAATTTTAGTTGAGCAAGAAGCTAATGCTAATGCTGCCATGATAACGATAAAAACCTGTATAAATTTCATAATTTTCTCCATTTTAGCTTTCGTTGATAGTAAGCAAGCGATTAATCCTGAACTAAAACCGTAAATGAATTTACCGACGGGTTGGGGGCAACACCTTGAACCATTTTGCTTTCATAAGGTGTAATGCTGATTGGGTGCCACGGCCGGCTGCCAATGCCGACTTCAAAACCTCTTTTGTCTAGCCATTTGAATTTATATTGAAAACTCAACCTATCGTCTGATGCATTTTTAATTTCAACCTGAGCTTTCAACAAGTCACCAACAAAAGCTGTTTTAGTCCCTGCAATCATTAAATTTTCAGCAAGTAAGTCACTATTCGACTCAATTGTTTGGGTTAAATTACCATCATCCTGAACAACGACCGTCACCGTTTCATTAACAGAGCAACCGAGCGTAAGTACTGAAAAACCTGTAAGAATAGCCATTTTTAATTTTATTTTTAGCATTTCCTTCTCCTTATATTTCCAACGAATATACTTGCATCATCAACTGGGCATCCACATTAACAACTCTAACAAAAATAGTCTTGTTTGCCTTTATATCAAGCAATAATTTAGCTTGGCCCGCCGTTGTCGATAAACCTATTTCACGTAAACCTTCCCCTAAATTAAAACGCATCACCTGTGCCGTGTGTGGCAAAGTTAGCCAGCTACGTCTATCTGCACTTTCAGACACAATATTATAAATATTCACCAAAAACTGACCGAATGGCCCCGCATGATCACCCGCCTGCTTTTGTAATTGGTATTTTGAATACCCTCTTAAAACCTGCCGCACCAATCGTTGTGGCAAATGTTCTTGCAGATCTTTCACTGCGATAGCCCCAACATCTGCCACTACCTCTGATGACCCTAGCTCATTACCCACCTCATCAGTTGCTTTAAGAGTTTTACTTGAGGGCCATCGTTTGGTCTCGTAATACGGAAAAGCTAAAGAGATAATACCGCCATCAAAGGTTGGGATAGGTATGTTAATTTCACTTTTTGCAGGAATAAAGCCTTCTTCAAAAAAGACCACCACAGAGCCTTGGCCAACTTTGGCTTCATTTAAATTTTTTTGTTTAGGGCTTTCTCCCAATTTTTTGGCGACTCGGGCAATATCCTGTTTTAAAAAACGGTTGCCCGGGTTAATCTCGAAGGCTTTTTTATAATCAACCCAGGCAGCATTCAGCTCTCCGGTGGCTTCCCAAAATGCTGCAGAGGCATAAAATGTATAAGCATTTTGAAAAGAGCTTTTTACAGCTCCCGCGATGGTGTCCAACCCTGAAAATTCTGCGCTAAGCGTATTGAGATCAATATCATTCTCCTCTGCATAACTATATGCCTCAGCGACTTCTTTCTCGTGTTTTTCCAGTAGAATTCGTTGCTCTAGTGCCGCCTTTCTAAACTCAACACCCGCACCCTCTAAATCATACTCACCTAAATAGTTAAACGCTTGATGGTGATGTGTAAAAATACGCTCATAACCCGCCCCTTTATAAGGCAATGCATTATCATTCGTGACCAGAGAAGCACCTTGAGCGACTGTCTCAGAAAATAATAGTGTGGGCTGTAAGTCTTGAGCTTCAAAATTTGCAATAACAAACTCAAAATCTGCCTTACTATCTGAAAATGAAGCATTCAATTGATTAATTCGCCCACGCTCCATCATATATAACATCGCATCAGCGTCGTCTTTTTTTTCATTAAGCTCAGACAATATAGACAAGTCTGTTGACGAGGAATCAGAGCTGAAAGCCGTAATAGCCTGTTGAAATGATAGGGCTTGAGAGGGATACGAATTAAAAAGAGACGAAGTGGCACATCCTTCCAATAAAGAAAGAAAAAGTAATAACGTAAATACACGGTTATAAACCAATGACAAAGCCTCATTTTTATTACATAGAGTCTAAAGCAATTATTTATAAATGCACCCGTAAGTGATTAAGGTTTAGCAATTAAATTTTTGCTTACCTTTTATATAAAATACTCAGAACGCAGACCGGTATTGCATATAAATTCCAGCTCGGTGTGTATCACTCTCAGGTTCAGAAATAGTAATTCGACGGGGCCCTGTGTTAATTGAGTGGTCACCACTACGATCAAAATGCCAATATTGATAAGTCAGGGACACCGACAATGAAGACGCATCACCAAGCAAACGTTGGTAGCCAAAATTGACGTGCTTTCCTTTAATATCACCTAAATTAAAACTTGGTTTACCCGCCCCGATTTTATGTAAATCAACTTCAATTTTTTCATTAAAACCGATGGCGAAACCAATTTGTGTAATCATTATATTTTTTGATGACAGCTTATAATTAGCCTCAATGGATAGGTCGAATTCATTCCATGAGTAGTTTTCGCTTAATCCTAATGACATGGAAGTGGCTTGAATATCTCGATCCCAATGTCGGTGATTCAAGGCTGTCGAGACAAACCAGTTAAGCCCGGGAATGCCATATACTTCACCGAGGCTCTGCTTGAAACGAATAGAAAACAAGCTTATTTCTTCTTCTGTTTGTGTGTGTAACATGCTTCCATTTTGCGTGAGTCCATCATAGTCAACTGAACCATATAAACGTTCATGACTTAAGCGCCACTCGGTATCCATCGTCGGCTTATAGCCAATAGCAATGGTACCCCCATTCAAATAGCCTTCTTCACGATTCAGCATTACACTTTCATTGTTTTGCTCTTCATAGTTAAAATATTGGCTATTCAAACCAAGGTCGGCATAAAGTTTTTTGGCTTTGCTTTGGTCAGAAAAAGACAAGGTACAAAACATACAAACCAGTAGCGTGATCGGGGTAGTCTTCATAGTTAGTATTTACAGTCAGAATGGATGACAAAGGGGCTATTGAAATAGCCCCTCTTATGACTTAGTTATTCAGTTGAGAATAGGTATTTGCAACACCTTGATAGGTCACCACATATTCATCACAGCTTGAGAACGTCACACTGATCACTGCACTGCCCGTGCTATCAGTAATCAAAATTGTTCCTGAGTCAAAATTTCCATTGCTACACTGGTGCAAATTACTTGCTGATATCTCTATTCTGCCCAACACTGACTCATAAACCGTCGCGGTTAGTGAATTGCCATTAATATCAACATTTGATATCCGGTAGGTGCCACCAGTAACGCCAACAAAGTCACTCGTGATTGTGCAGTTTTCAGCATCAAAGCGATCAAGCTCACCTTGACATTGAGCGACAACATTTATAGATGAAACAATCTGTGAATCAAAAATATAGTCGACATCGTAGACAAAGTTCGCATCGACTAAGCTATCACCGCCCATATATGTTGCTGTGTACTCATACATCCCGTCAGTAATCATTCCTCCTGATTCACAGTAATTATTATATTCAATGCGAACAGTAAATCGGGACCCTATCGATGGCTCTGAATCTGGCCCGGTAAACCTTTCTGTTCCCCCGCAGTCACCTTGATAAACTTGTGTAAAAGCTGTTGGCAAGCTTAGATCTTGTTCGTTCACCAACTCATTAAATATACTAAAGATGTTTTCCTCTTCAATATCCGCACCGATTGGAAGCGCCATACCTTCCGTTTCCAATGCACGAGTAAGTCCTTCTGATGCTGCACGCGCTATATCTTCTGAATTTTCAGTCGTGGCAGTCGCCGCCGTTTCATTACCAGAAAATAATGACTGATGTGTACTACCGCCGCTTCCATTCGAAGAACCGCCTCCGCTACCACAGCCGACTAAAGAGACCAGTGTTGCCGCAATCAAGGTGTTTTTTATTTTGAAATTGTTGATCGAAAAAATAGTGTTAACAGTCATTTGAAATACCTTTCATTTTTAATATTAAGTGGATTTTCATGTTCGAATTTATATGAAGGCCTGACTCGAAAATTGAAACAAAAAATAATTTATATGATTTTGGTCGGCTATTAATAAGCAGTATTTGCAGGAAATTTGTTTCAAAAACTGAATATGCCCATCATTAAATAGAAAGGTAAAAGGGCGCTGAAGCACTAGAGCAGCACAATTTTTGGCCAGACTAGAATTTGACCGACTGCTGGTATATTCTGCCCTCAAGTACCCACATAAAAAATTGATAATGTCGTCGACAACGTCAAAGCAGATTTTTATGAAATGAATGTTCTCTTTATCAATGAATTCGCCGAGCTAGAAGACAAGGTGGGTAACTTAATAATCAAACTAAATGAGACCTGAAGATTGATGAAATATTCTCGCCTACCTTGCCTACTTGCCCTGCCCACATTGTTAGTCGCTTGTGCAAATCAAGAAACAAAACCACCTGTTGAACCTCTAACTCAAGCTTGCTGGCTTGAGCACCCTATCAGTAAAAACAGGGTAGGCAATGAAAGCAGAGTCGGCCAATTTGGGCTAGCCAGAGACATCTATATTGGTGGTGAAAAGCCGAAGGCAAAAAGCCGAAAAAGAGCCGTAGCAAGTTTAGCTGATTATTTAGCGCCTGATTTGAATATTAATGACATTTTGGAAGAGGTGAATGAAGAAACAACAACTTTTCAGTTAGCCGGTAAAACCGTACAGTTTATTGATGATATTCGCTCTAATGGCTATGTATATAGTTTCGCTTCATTGAAAAACCCTAACAATCTTCAACAATGCGAACCCTTAAAGTGTGATATTTCAAGCTGCTCACCCAAATGGTTATGCACCCCCTCAACTGAAGATGAAGTTGCGATGCTAGGCGTAAGCTATCGCGCAACGACACCGACAGAGCAACATGCAAAATCTATAGAAAATGCCTTGCTACAAGCTGAATATATGTACGGTGTGGACATTGTTGCTCACAAAGATTTACAACAAAAAAATAGCGATTATTTTAGATACAATGTTTTAAAACAAAATGGCAGTGTCGACACTGGTGAACAAGAAAGCTTATCTTACGCAGTAACCGACCGCTGCTTATCACGAGGTACTTTGTATAGCAGGGTAGCGCTATATGGTGACTTAAATCAGGCTAGTACCAAGCCAATCCTCGATAAGCAATGGCTAACAAACCCAAAATATCTTGGCTATGACGGCGCAATTGGCGTAGTACAACGCCCCGTTGCATCCGGGCTTATCTCAGATCAAATAAAACTAGCGATCAAACGGGCAGCGATCCAATTAGCCTTTGAAAAAGAAAGTGCCGTATCAGAAGAATTAGTTGTGATTCAGTACGACACAGGGAATTCAATGCTTGTTAGTCATATTAATGAAGATACTAACGTCAGGCTAAAAGCAAAAGTAATGAGTATTCATTTTCAAAAAGGCAAGGGCGACCGCTTAGAAATCTTTGCCTGGTTGGCACGCATTGATTAACTGAACGACACTTGTTTATATAAGTTAGACTCGGGCAGATTACTCAAAAAAACACACTGAGTGATACTGCCCCGATCACTGACCTTTTGCAGTTAATAGTTCAACACTAATTTTCTATTTATCTGCCAATGATTTTTTGTTGAGTGACGGCAAGCTACCTCCATGCCGAATAAAGTCGGCGTAACCACCAACATATTCGTTCACGACGCCATCGCCTTCAAAGACAATACAACTGGTAACGACGTTATCGAGAAATTCACGGTCATGGCTTACCAGTAATATGGTGCCGTCAAATTCCAGAAGAATTTCTTCCAGTAGTTCAAGCGTTTCCATATCGAGGTCATTGGTGGGCTCATCCAAGACTAATACGTTGGCGGGTTTGCTGAATAAACGCGCCAAAATCAAGCGATTTTGTTCACCCCCGGAAAGCGCTTTAACCGGCTGTCGAGTCCGTTCAGGCGTAAACATAAAATCCTGCAAATAACTAATCACATGGCGGTCTTTTCCATTGATAGTAATAAATTCCCGACCCTCTGCCATATTTTCGATCACGGTTTTGTTCAGGTCTAACTGGTCGCGTAACTGGTCAAAATAGGCAAGTTCCATTTTGGTGCCTATTTTGACACTGCCTTCATCGGGCTGAACTTGTCCAAGAAGCAATTTTAACAGCGTCGACTTACCCATACCGTTGGCACCGATAAAGCCGATACGATCACCGCGCATAATAACGGTAGAGAAGTCTTCCACAATTTTCTGTCCGTCGTAGGATTTCGATAAATTCTCAACCTCCACCACAATTTTTCCTGACCGACTCGCGGTTTCGACAGCAAAATTGGCTTTACCCTGACGCTCGCGACGCTGACTACGCTCATCACGCATTTTCTTTAGATCACGTACTCGGCCTTCATTACGGGTTCGGCGGGCTTTAACCCCCTGACGAATCCATATTTCTTCCTGCGCTAAACGTTTGTCAAACAGGTTATTCGCGGTTTCTTCGGCAGCTAACTGCTCAGCTTGAAACGTCAAGAAACCTTGATAATCACCATCCCAGTAGCGTAAGTTACCGCGATCGATTTCGATAATTGAGGTACACATGCGCTGCAAAAAAGCACGATCGTGCGTGACTAGCATCAGTGCACCACGGAAAGATTCCAGCTGTTTTTCAAGCCAGTAAATAGTGGGGATGTCGAGGTGGTTCGTCGGTTCATCGAGTAATAATAAATCAGGTTCACTCACCAACACACGCGCCATCGCGACTCGTCGGCGCCAACCTCCTGACAGTGATTTCATAGGCGTGTCTGCAGGAAGATCCAAAGCTTCGATAATCGCATCGATCTTCTGACCAAAACTCCAACCATCTTTCGCTTCTAGCTCATCTTGTACACGGGTTAGCTTGGTCATGCTGGCTTCGTCAAAATCCCCCATGATGAGGTGGTGATACTCTTTCAGGAGTGCACCCACTTCTGCCAAGCCATCTGAGACTACATCGTAGACCGTGGCTTCGTTAGCATCGGGTAAATCCTGTGTTAAATAGCCGACCTTAACCCCAGGACGAATCCATAGCTTGCCACTGTCAGGAATGTGCTGCCCATCCAGCATTTTCATAAAGGTAGATTTACCAGCGCCATTACGGCCCAGAATACCCGTACGCTGCCCACGGTGAACAGTGAGATCAACTTTATCAAAAAGTACATGAGTGCCAAAAGCGAGCGAGACAGCAGTAAGAGACAGTAAAGGCATGAAGTATGGTTACCGAGATAATATAAGGGCGTGGATTATCCCACACTTTAGCTAGTTAGAGCGTCCTTACGATGTTTTTTATTTCACGACACCTTTTCTGGCTGAGTCACGGCAGAACTTTGATGTATAGACAACAATTGCTGAACACTGACGTTTTAATTAGGTATTTTCTGGATGATACTAACTGGCAAGTTCTGACAACAAAGCTATTTGTTGGCAAACCAATGCTCAAGGTAGTCTAAACATTGGACAAGTTTTGAGGGTACAAAATGTCGAGCAGGGTATAGTGCGTAGTGCGTAGTGCGTAAGGTTCCGCTTAATTGCTTCCATCATAAACATCGTATTGTTAACCTTCAATGTACCCTGAACAGCCAATTTGTGTCTGAATAAAGCTAATTGAATCAGAGCATATTTTTAAAGAATTACTGGCTAATTTATTCACAGCAACTAACCTTCAGAATATACTTGTTATTAGATATCGAGGAGGAGCTACCTTGAAAATTCTACTTTCATTTCTAATTTTAATTTCTCTTTCTGGAGGCGTGAATAGCGAAACCTTTCGAATTTCTACTGGTGAATTTGTTCCTTATTGTTCTAGTGCTGCTTTTCACAAGGGATTTGCTAGTCATGTGGTCGAAGAGGCGTTTGCTCGTCAAGGTCATAAAGTCGAGTTTGATTTTTTGCCCTGGAAGCGGGCTATGCTCGAAGCCAAACAAGGAAGATATGATGCCACTAGCTGGTGGGTACACAGCGACGAAAGAGATACGGACTTTTTTCTCAGCGATGAGATATTAGAACGTACTATCGCTTTTTTATATCATAAGTACAAAAATTCTGAGTTTGACTGGAAGGAAATGAGTGATCTCTCTGGCATGAGCATAGGTGTGACAAGGGGGTACCATTATACCGATAAACTCGTTGCATTCAGAAAAACGAATAAAGCCTTATTTGAAGAAGTGAATACCGATGAACAAAATATCAAACGACTACTTTTGGGACGCATTGATATCTTCCCTATGAATACTGTAACGGGTATGGAACTGTTACATACTAAATTTGCACCCCATGTAGCTCACCAGCTCAACTTTCATCCACGCGCGTTAAATACAACAAGTGGACTAGTGATGTTTCCAAAAGTAAATAAAAGATCCGAACAAATACGAGATATATTGAATACAGGGTTGAAATCGATACGAGAAGATGGAACGTACGAAAAGCTATTGGACGGCCTTTTGAAAGGCGTTTACTCAAAGTAACCTCACTACCATAATTCTATAAGTGAGCTTGGGGTCATTGGTAACCAGCTAAGTTTGAAAATTTCAACAGCAGTTTTATTATTCAAATTATCGGGACGAGAGACAATTCTCTGCTTTAATTATGTACGCTATATGCACCTAAACAGACACTAAAGTTATAGCTTTATTCGATCGTTAGGTCGATTTAGAGGAGTAATGAACTCAACCATCAGATGTCAGCTTTGGCTCTTTTGTGCAATCAACTGTCTGACACGAGCAGAGGTGTTAAAACATGGGCACTCTTAAAAGCTCAAGCAAGTGCCATTTAGATCTGACACTTTTATTTCTGATAGAGCTGTGAGCTGACTCTGATGAATGAGAGAGTTAATTGATATAACTGTTCACGATTTTATCTATAGTGCCATCTACTTTCATTTCTTTAATTACTCGATTCACTGGGGCTAGCAAATCAGAGCGCGTACTGTGTATTCTCATTTTTAAAGTGGATTGTCCGATAACAGGGCCCAACTCAAATTTGTCTTTTATGTCTTGCACCTTTGGCTTATGTTTTAGCACGTAAAAAAACTCTAAACGATCTATTATTGCGGCATCACTTTTACCCGATACAAGTCTTCTAAGCTGCGCGATGTTGTTCTGTACATCGTGTCGAATAAATTTATCATCTCCACTATATCCGTAACCTAATATAGTCGCTATGGTTTTCCCTTTGAGGTCAGCAATACTGGTCACGGGAAAACTTTGACCAATAGGAAAGATAATTATTTCTTCTGTAACCATTACGCTGTCGGTCCATAGCGTCTTACCTCCAGAATCTAATGACTCTCGCCATGTAATGTTGACGCAACACTCGATGATGGGGTCTCCTTGTGTAAACTTTAACTTTGCGCGCTTTATAGGAAGAGGTTGTGAGGCCAAAAATGAATAGGGCAGCCGACGGTCTAGTTCTTTCATGACATCGCTGAGAATACCATTTATATTTTGGTCAGAAATAAGCCAATACGGATCCCAGTTTATAGTTGAAATGGAATAATAAATGGGGCCATTGCCATATACAGAATTGGAAATAAGCACTAAAAAGATGGTGCAACACATTAATCGGAAAGCATTCATTCGGCTACTCCTTCCGTTTTAACTCATGGGTTAAATCATCGTTAAAAGTGATTTTGAAATAACTAAAGCACAATACTAATTAAAGAGAGCTATCTGGTTTGGAGTCTTACCTTTCACCCCAATTTGATTGGATTGGGAATAAAGCAAGAATGCTATGAAGTGTAGTCCATAAACAGAGCAACTTTCTACAAAGTGGACTTCCCATACTAAAGTCGACCTAGATCATTAATGTATCTACAAATGATGTGCCGATGGCAATTAAGTACAAAATGTCTTGGTATAGTCAGTTTTCCTTTGTTGAGCAATAATAGCCCGTTCTCTCTTATTAACTAATGCTCAGTCACTATTCTGATGCAAGCCAAGCCTAAGGTGTAATCGGTATATTCGACTTTTACTTGGTCATGAAGACGAATTGCCTCCAGTAGCTTCTTATCATTCACCGCGATATAAGCTTTGTAAGGTTGTACGGCAATTATCTGAGCTTCCCCTAATTTAACCACACCAACAGAGCTTTTCCTCAATACCCCAAGATCATCACCTTCCTTGAGACCCGCGGCACTGCCTGATGAAATTTGATAAATATGCTTCTTGCCATCACTGAAATATTTTTCTATATACGCTTGCGGCGACAAAAAATTCTCTAATGATTTGCCACTACAATCGACGAGGTTTTCAACAATGTCTGATCTTGATTCCTGGTAGCCGTTTGCTGATTCTGAAGTTGCATTGTATCTGGCACACCGACCAAAGACATCGACTGAATAACTTTCTTCACCTTGAACACTAAAGTGCTTCACACGCTGTAAAGACGGAAGACTCAACACTTCGATCTGAAGACCTGACTCCAATTCATATTCACACGAACCAGAGCGCTTTCCTTCACAAAATGGGCACCAGACAGGGTCTGAATATTCGAGCTCCAAGGATGATTTGGTTAAAGAACCTTTGACGTAGTAATGTACTTTTTGCTCTCCCTCATGATTCGCCTCAGAAAAACTCAGTGATGAGGCATTTCTTCGGGCTCGTTCAATTTCCTCGATCAGATGCTTGGTTTTTTTATCTTTAGGATCCTTTATCTGAATACCTTCTGCTTTCAGATAATGTGCAACATCCTCCTTAATACTTTCTGTCAGCGTGAGCTGATCTCTGACATCACTGTCAATATTCCAGATAATTTTCATGGCCTGCCCAGTCAGTTCTGACGGGTGAGGTGTCCAATCTGAGCTTTCAAGTGGCTGTAAATGACGTTCCGGGGGCGGTGTGTAGCTGGTACCTGAATCGAGGATAGTGCGTTTAAGCGTACTACAAGCGCTTAACCCAAAAAGCATGAATACTATTAAAGTGTATTGTAATATAACCCGCATTGTTCACTATCCCTTGAATATAGAAGTTGTTTTCTAATCAACTAATTTCATAATGATTTCTATTTTTTTTAGCTTGCTATAAAGCACCTGACTAGCCATCTCTTTGCTCTGTTTGGCACCACTGTAAGACACCCCGCGTCCATTTAAACTGAACTCTGATAGCACTTGGCCCGAGGATGATTTCAAACGCAACCAGAGCACACCATCAACATAAAACTCCTGTCCAATTTTCTGGAGTGCATATTCAGCACTTACTTCAATATAATCCTGACTTTGCCAAAATGAAGCTTCAGAAATGGCTATATTTTCACGCTGTAATTGTTTACTAATCAGTTCTTTTATATTTTTATTATGAGTCTTGTTTTTTATTTGTAGCGCTCGCAAACCATAACTTTTATCAAACTTTTCAAAATAGGAGGTGACCAATCTGGCCTCGTTTGTATAAGACTTATTTTCTATTTGTTCCAATAAAGCAATATTTCGAGCAATGTGCTTGATGCTGGGTAATACTTGCCTTAATTTCCACCATTGTTCAAAAGATTCTGTACTACTTTGTTTGACCACAACCTCAGCTTTTCGGACTTCCGCCTTTAATTCATGTCTTAACTGTACCGCCAAATCGCTCTTTATCATTCTCAGCAATACAAAGTATTGGTGATCTGAGACTTCTTGTTGAATCACACTCGCATGGGTAAGACTAACTTTAGACACTTCAACAGAGGTAAATTGTTTAAAAATCTGGCGCTGAAATTTACCATCATCAACAGTGTAAATTTTAGTGAGGTCACTCACCGTCGAACTAAAGTCTGCGGCTAATGCACTACGGGCATTCATCTCGGCATCATACAAATTTACGCCTTGCCCGGTCGCATAATAACTTTGATGGTCTTGAGGCTTATTTGAAACCCAATCAGGCAAAGTGGGGGCGGTTTTGAAACATCCTGTTAGAAGCGATACAAGGCACAGTAAAATAAAGTGGTGCCGATATCGAGCAGTATTAAACATCTGCTGTGAATCCTTTTAAATTCTATGTAATGAAGACCGATAAAGGTGCATCTTAATACATATTAAATTGTAATGGCACTTAGTCTAATAGTCGTCAATTTTTTAGGTGAATACCAAAATGCACTCTTCCTATTTTAAAAAAGACTACTATTCTAAATAGACTCACATTAGTTTGTTTTACACGTATATAAGCATGTTTCAGAAAATGAGCCTATCCTAATAAAAAGACACTAGGTTAGGTATCCGTTTTATCAAAATGGAGGTCATTAACTCTTGAACGAAATCACGATTTTTTTGACCGATAACTGGCTAATAATCACCACATCGCCAACTTTGTTTGCCTTATGTTCAGCGTTGTTCTTTGGCTTAGGGTATTGGTTCGTCAAACTTATTTACAAGAAAAAAATTCAATCAAACAAGATTCTTTTAGAAGCTGTGCGTGATGAATTGGCCCGCCTTGAGAATGTCTTAGCAGATGAACGTAATGATTATAATTACCATAGAGCAGAAACGGATGCACTTCGTGCCGACGTGGAGCGAATGTCTGCCATTATCGCCGGAGAAGATCCGCACAAAAGTGAAAAGGATCAAGGTGCGATACACAAGCAGATTGCCGGAAACAGTCAGGCTTGCCCTTTACTTAGTACCAACTTATTTCTTCGACAACCTGAAGACGGCATCGAAAAGGCCATCAAAAAAGCGGCATCAATGAAAAAATTGGTTTTTGTGGTAATTTTTGACCCCGACCACCCTACAAAAAGTAATTTGGCCTATGCACTCGGACATTTTTTGCAATATCAGACAACACGTAAACTGGTCGACCAAAGTTTCGTTTGTTGTATGATTCCGGTATCAAACAAAACAGCAAAAGCCCTAATACCTGTGGAAGATGCTTTGGACAATTGTCGCTGGGTGGTACTTAACATACAGGGGGATGTTTTACGCTCTGAAAGTTTATATGCAAACCCCGATGAAGGGCTCGCGCGAACAAGGGAAGTCATTGATATTGTTGAATCTTCGTAAGATAACAAACGAAGGAGCTTTTGACTTTAATAGTCAGCGCGGATCTCTTTAGTTTTCAACACGAAAATTTTTTCTCTTGGAACCAACGGGGTCAGACTCAAGGAACCAACGGGGTCAGACTCGATCGAAAATCATACTAATCGACGATATTCTTCAGAACGCCTATCTCCACCCGTTTTTCTAGGTTGGCTCGGCCTTCCTGTTTTTTGTTCAATTTGAGCCTTAAAATATTCACTACCTAATACCCAAGCTTTATTGGTTGCAGCTCGAATCTCTTCAATTGTCCTGCTATCAATGTGTTGCTCAAATAATCCCCTATATATAGATTGTCTATTTTTATTTGTATTCGATAAAGATATATATTCTGAATGGGCTATTATCAATGCATTTTCAGCCCCTAGGGCATTACAAGAATAACTGGACCAAGGGTAATCAGCGGGATGGACCACCATATTTGCTCTGACAGGGTTAAGTTCAATATAGCGATAGCACGTTAATAAATATCGCTCTGTATCGATTAATGAGGCTTTATACCTTCCCTCCCATAACGTACCTGTCCGCTGGTATTTATGGTTAAAGTATTGAACATAATAGCGCCCTATCATCTGTATGAGTTTTGAAATTCCGTTTTCAACTTGAGGCGTTATCAGTAAATGCACATGATTCGTCATTAAAACGTAAGCATGTAACCCACAGTCATGCTTTTTACAGGCATCTTTGAGTTTATTTAGGTAAAAAGTGTAGTCTTCATTTTCGTAGAAAATAGCTTCTCGGTTATTTCCTCTTACAATGACATGCTGGGGGTGACCCGGTATTACAAACCGAGGTAATCTTGCCATGCTGACCTCCTTGTCATTTGGCTGATGATTGTTCTGCTAACTTATTCTCTAATGTTGCGTTTTATAATAATTTTTAAGCGAGTCTGGCCCTGCTGGTTAACCCCGTTAGTTCGATTAATGCGTACCTGATAGTAAGCCAGCAATGCTCAGATCTTCATCTATTTCTGGCCAGTGAACCCCTTCGCCATCACCAAGCAACTCCCAATTATCAAGTTGCTTTTGAGTCGCTTGAGATAAGCGAGGAAACCAAACTAATGGCGCAGAAATAGTTCGCCCATCAAGAAGTTCAACAATTAAATCAGCCTCGGTACATTTAATTGTTTGAGCTTGAGGGTGTAGTTCAACTGCTAAAGTGCTCATTCCAAGCCTCCAAAAATACTTGTTTATTTTCAACAACCAGTTGCTGAAGTTTACGTAACTCTTTCGGAGAGAAACGTGTTGAACTTGCTAAAGCGACTGGCTTCAACCAAAACTTAGCGAGCATATTTTCTCGCTGTATATGAATATGTGCTGGCTCACCATTTTCATTACTATAAAAGAAGAAACGAAAAGGTCCAATTCTTAATACTGTAGGCATATAGTATGTCTTATAAATACTTCAAGTAAGATATAACTAGCACTTGAACATACGAAGCCAAAATGGCTCCATATATAAATCAATTGAGTCTGACCCCGTTGGTTTTAGTCGGTTAGCGTTTTAAAAAAGTTTCGAACCCTCTACAATTTCTATTATTGGGTATATTCCCACTGAAGCGGCCATCAGCCGTGACTTTCCCTTCGAGCCCTATGGTGTAATAGTTAGAAGGGCGCTTAATCCACCGCCCGGGTGAAAAAACCATACGCTGACTTTCAGGGTAATATTTACCATGCAAGTTAAATGCGCCTGTTATGTTGCCATCTCTTGAAACATGTTCAAATTGGAAAACAGCGTTAACATCATGAGCAAGCCCTAAATCAGTATCATAACCTTTTGTATCCACGTCTTTGATGCGTACTTGCAGAGGTCTAGTTACCTTATTACAGTAATAAGACCCTTCCCAAACTTGCGATGCCAAAAATGGCACCCCTGTAATCGTAGAAGTTGTTCTACCGGACACACCTACAGCAGCCATCGGAGTATTCACCTTAGTCGCCCCACCTCCCGAATACTGATCAGCTGTAGCTGCAACATCTTCAACAAAGTTCATGGCGCTTTCAAACATGCCTTTTTCATAAAAAGCTTTCGCATAATCGCCTAATTTAACTTGGTCAGCGGCGTTTTTATCCTCAACCAATACCCAGGCGTGGTGATCGCCGGCTAAGTTGGAAATGGTGCCCGTCACAATTTCATATTCATGCGCATTGGCTTCACCGGTCAGCGGGTTGGTACTCGTATCAAGATGATAAAGTTTGACGCTATCATCCGGGTTAAAACCATTAGCTTTACCCTTCGATATTTTAAAAATACTGTCATCCTCTTTGGCGCGACGTTCTAATACATAGGCCTTGGGGGCAAAGAAGTTTTGGAATTCTTCACGTGTTTTTTTCACAGCACCATTTGCCGCTTCCCGGAAGAGGGTATTTTTATCATCTTGTTTCAACGCACACTTTGTGCCCTTAGGATCTTTAGAAATGCGCTCAGCATCTTCAATAATAATCGTTTTTAAATAGTGTAAAGCAGGAAGTTTATAAATACGTAAACTAGCTTTGACATTAGCGGTGTATTTACATTGTGCGGGCGAGTTGTACGTTTCACCTTTTTCATTTTGCCACTGAGATGCTGCCACAAACTTTGAATCCAGATTTGCTTCGGTAATTTTTCCAGTAATAGCATAGTCGGCAATATTAGGACCGGTATACTCAGACTTGCCTTTTATTTCTGCAAGCTGAAGTTCTTTTTTAAGTGTTTGTGCAATGCTACGGTCAATAATTTCAGTGCCGGTTTTAGAAATATGCTCATCTAAAGCAACCGCAACACTTTCGTCTAGCTTGGCCTTCGTCGCGACTTTGTTGCCATTTATTTTAGGTTCAAAAATAACAACACGAGCCCTGTCTGCTTTAATTTCTTCTTTAGTCGGTAGAGGGTCTGTGGGTATGAGCTGCCTTGCGGAATAGTCAGATAGTTTTACCGGATTGCTTAAGCAACCCGAAAGTAGCAAGGCGCTACCCGTCGTAAAAATAATTGGCCAGATTTTCTTCATGATGATTACCCTTCCTGTTTATCGTTTTATTTTATTTAAATTTATTGTCCTAAACCCAGCATCGTATAAACACCAGATTTATCTTTTAGTTGCGAGGTAAACTGACTCATCGCATTCTGTTTTCCGGCTTTAAAACTACTGACCGACGAACCACTGAGCTTATAACTCTTACTGCTCACCAATTGCCCAGCATTAGTTTTTACCAACACATCAAAATTGATCTTAACGGTTTTAGCCGAGAAAATTTCTGCTTCTTCAATACTGCCTCTGACTTCTAGTATGCTATCGGCATTGGCACGGTCGCCAACCTGAAAGCCATTGGTTTGCAACACCCGTTTTATTTGATGGACAAGCGGCGATAATGAGGCATCGGATTTTAAATAGAATTTTGTGGTTTCGGATAGTCGCTTTTCTTTTTGTTCATAGTCTCGATATGTTTCAAGGTAGCTTTGTTTGTTCTGTTGTGAGTCAGCAGCGTGGATCAGGTAGATCAAAGGCCGAGCCTGATCCGCTAACTGAATGGCGTTGTTATAGCTAACAAGTTGAAGCAAATTATTTTTCTTGTCTACTTGGTGCAACTCGAGGTCTATTTTGCTGCTGATTTCTGTTAACTGATCTAGTTTGTCTTTCACGAAGGCTGAGCGTGACATAGCGAGCAATACATAATATTGGCTCTGACTTTGAGTGGTTTTTAGAATTTCGTAGTTGGTTAGTTTGGTGTCTTTAATTTGGGTATTTATTTTTTGTCTGAAAGCACTATCACGATAACCATTGTGCAAGGAGTTTCGGGTTTCGGTATCACTTTTCACATTGGTTGCAAGCTTACCGGCAATATCTCGTAAGGCGCTTTGTTTGGCGCTATCCAGATTGTAGCCTTCACCAATACCGTACATATTAATGGCATTATCACCCGGGGGAGCTTTTACCCATTCTGGAATGTCACCATTGCCCTGAGCGGCTGAGTATTCATTGGGTTTTGGCTTATTTGCCATACAACCCACTAATAATACAAAGGCCAATACAACAAGAAACCTGCGCTTCATCCCTAATTGATTATTCATCAATTTTTTCCTTTAATTGTTCAACTTTGTCTTTTAGTTCTTCTCGTACATCTTCTGTTTGTTCTGCCACGTCGTCAATCACATCAACGGCGTTAGTAACATCATCTCGGTAGTCATCCCAATTTAAAAATAAGTACACTGCGCCGACGACGATGATTAAACCAATTATTCGTAACATACATACTCCATTTTATTGATCATTCCTAGTTATTTATGACAGCATCTTGAGCAGGTAAAATACTGGCCCCCTGATTAAACACGTCGAAGATGACATTGGGCTATTCATACTTATTGTTTGCCCGGTTTATAAACATAGGTTTCGTTTATTTCTTCGCCCGTCGTAAGTATAACTTTCAAGTGGACGGTATTTCCTTCAATACGAAGCACTTCAACCTTGGCAATTTCTTGTGTCGGCGCAATCGAGCCGACATGGTCTGTACTCGCTTTTTGAGGCGCTTGGATAGGGGCCTGCATGGCGATACCTTGACCAAAATCTGAGTCAGACTTTGAGCTATCCAAGCCCGTTTGGCTCATCAAAATAACACCTAAAGCAATACCAAAGGAGGTGGCGAAGGCACCTTGCCAAGAGAATAGATCACTAAGAAAATGGCTGATTTGGTCTAACAAGGATGGGGCGGTCGATTTTGAGGTTTTGTTTGCTTCAGTGCTTGCTTCAAGGTTTAAAGATTCTGCATGGCTCGCCATTTCTTGTGAGCCCTGCCATATATCATATAAGGCAGAGTTTGAGTCTAATTGTCCAATCACCTGTTCGCGTCGCTGCTCGCTAAGTTTACCTTCGTTCAACAAGGCGAGTTCTTCCAATGTTACTTCAGCGCCATGACCATCAGCATTATTTCTAGGGGCGTGTATTAGTAGCTGTGCGAGTGCATGATCTTTCTGATTTTGCTTTTCAGTTGTTTCATTCGTCATCAATAGGTCACTCCAGTTCAAGGTTGTGTTGAGCTAAGGCTTCTTGCAACCTTTGCAGTACTTTCTTGTTCTGACGGACAGGAATGTGTTTTGCCACACATAAGGCGCGTGCTATCGCGCTATGGCTCAAACCATCAACATAATGCATACGCAACATGAGTTGTTCTTCGTTTGTCATATCAAGCGATTCAACCAGCGCACAAATTTTTCCGCTGATCGCTTTTTGATTCTCATCCTGTTCAATTTCAGAAGGCTCATCTGCTAACATTAACTGCGCTAATTGTAGAAACTCCTCAAAGCTTTCTCTTCGCAGTTCGTCGCTGATGGTGCCCCCTTCAGCTTGGTAATTTTTATCAGCATTAGCCTCATCATCCATTGATTCAGGCATATTACTTACGCCACACCAAGGCAGTTTGGCTTTAATAGTACGGATGATATTTTTGACGGTAAAAGGCTCTCTGCCTGAGCCAGATGAATTTGAACAATGTCGGTCAATCACCGTTTGTTCAAGTAGCCGGTTCATACAAACTTCTTGCCAAAGAGTTACCCAAAAAGGGCCTTCTCGTTTTAACCATTCAGGGGGCCTGATTCGACCAAATTTTTTCCGGGTGTATTCAACTATAAGATTGGATGAGATGAGATATAAGAAGGAACTTGGGGAGGAATCACCGTTGTGCACTTTGCATCGTTGCCAGTCGTTCTCTGACAGTTTTTCAATCACATAGGTAACCGCTTCATCTTTCGCTGCAATATCACCAATAATTTTCTTGGCCGCCTGATGCTCAAGCGCTGCCATAAACTTTTCGCTAAAAACTAGCGTAGACCAGTTGGTACTCATATTTTTATGGTTTTATAATGAATATTTATTAAGTCGAGATTAACTCACTAAAGTGTTTGATATGCAACCATTTTAATCAAGTCATCGAACTAGATATCTATCGTTTCAATTTGCCCCAAAAACAGCTCAAAGAAATTGTTCGTTAAGGTGCTCGAGTTTAATTTTTCTATATCAAGAATGCCTCCCGCCATATGGGAATGTCCGCCGCCAAAACCAATATTATTCTGCACAACGACATCTCTAACTAAAGTAGACACATTCACACCAGGACTTTCTGACCGAAGGGAAAGATGGACAATTTCTCCAGATGTCGCTGCCAGAATCACTACATCAACTTCATCTAAAGCCAAAACAAAATCGCCAAGAATTCCTAACATGTTTTTTGGACAGCCTTCTTCTAACCATGCAAAAGCGACATTCCCCTGCCTATCTAACACCTCTAACATTTTTTTATAGTAAATTAACTCGCCATGCTGCATAGAGTTACGGCAAATACGTCCGACTAAGTCCTGATCTGCAATGGCATGAAAAAACTCAAATGCGCGCAAATCAGCATCAACAAATCCTCTGGTAAGGTTCGCCGTATCAATCGCCAAACCAACTTGAAGTGCGGTGGCAATATCACGAGGCATCTTCACCCCGGCTGCCTGATAGTATTCAAAAATAATCGTTGCTGTTGCGCCGTATTCAGGACGAATATCACTGAACCATAAACCATCGGGTGCCGTCACTTCATGATGGTCAATAGCGGCAATTTCATCTCCAGGTAAATCTGTAACGTTTTTTTCACCAATACAGCCATCAACGGTGATGATTTTATCTGCTTCAGTCAGGCCGGCTTCTGAGGCATGAATGATGGGAATAGACAGGATTTCTATCATTTTTTGCAGCGAGACCCTATCCACAATGCCGTTATAGACCAAGCGTGTCTTGATTCCTTTTGTTTCTAGTAAGTAGCCTAAGGCAAAAGCAGCTGAAATTGCATCGTGGTCAGGAAAGTCATGCGCTTGTATCACCACATCAGGGAGGTCTCGCAATTGTTCTATAAAAGTAAAAAATGCATCCATCGGATCTTCCTCATATGTCAGCTAAGTATTTATTAATACTAGTTCATTTTTTATCTAGTCGAGTACTTTGCACAACTCAATTCCCTATCGTGAAAAACACTCTATTCGGCGCTATGAAGAAAAATGGAAAGGGATTTTATTTTAAAGCGTTTAAATATGGTTTACTGTCCGTCATTAAACTCTAAGTTTGATTCTTTAATATCGACCCACTTTGGATTTAACAAATGAACGTTCTTGATACACGGGCATTACCTTGCACGCTTTTTATTATCATTTCACTTACCTTTTCGATAATACAAACAACAAACGCCAGCAGCCTTGACGACGACTGGAAAGCGTTTCAACAAACAGAGAATCAATTATTTAATGATTTCCGCAGTGAACACGATAAAGCCTTTACCCAGTTTCTGGAAGAACATTGGGAAGAGTTCGATCTTTTTCAGGGGAAAACCAGAGACGTCACCCCTAAGCTTCCAAAAGCACCTGTTGTAAAAAACTGGATTACATCCATTTATGACAAGATAGGCCAGACTATCTTTAAAGAGGAACCCAAGGCCAAAAATTATAAAGACTCCCGATTCTTTTTTGGTCATCAAATTAATCCAATACAATTCCCTTCCATTGATTTCCCGGACCTCAACCACCCGAATAACAAAAAACTGGCTCAAACCTGGAAACAATTCAGTAACATTGACCATGAGCGCACGATTCAGGAGCTAAGCCGGCACAAAAAAAACCTTCGCTTAGGTGACTGGGGTTTGTATCTTTATTTAGACTACCTGTTGCAAGATCAACTTCCTGCCGAAAACCAACGTATCAGTTATCTTTGGTTCTTACTCAACAAAATGAACTATGACGTGAAAGTCGCTTATGACAAGACTCAAATCTTTTTAATGATTCCAAGCGACCAGACGATTTACGGCAAGAGTTTTGTTGAAATAAAGCAAGTCACCTACTACATGTTAAAAACAAAAACTGATCAAAGCCCGTTGCTTTCTTACCCTGGAAAATACAGTAAAAACAACCAGAGCTTCGTCGTCGATTTCAAAAATATTATTAAGCCTTCAGGACAGAAAAAGTCTCGGAACCTAAACTACAAAGAGGGTAATAGCACAACTAAGATCGAACTGGATTTCGATACCGGCATTAGCGCTATGTTGAATTACTACCCTCAAATAGATCTGGTTCATTATTTTAGTGCACAACCCGATGAGACAACGATCCAGAGCCTACGAAGTCAGATAAGCACCAAACTAAAGGGCTTAACAGAACGGGAGTCCATCAACTATCTGCTCAATTTAACTCAAACAGGGTTCACCTACGCTAAAGACCAGCAACAGTTTGGCGAAGAGAATTACCTCTTGACCGAAGAAAGTTTGCTCTATCAGGCGAATGATTGTGAAGATCGTTCCATATTTCTCGCATGGTTGATAAAAGATCTACTAGAATTACGGGTTATCGGACTGGATTTCCCTGGCCATATAGCCATTGCAGTCGAAACAAAGAAGGAAACGAATGACTGGCATATTTCATCAAATGGACGCTCTTATGTGCTGGCTGACCCAACCTATATTGGTGCTAAGGCAGGTATGATCATGCCGAGCATCAAAAATGAGATACCAAAGGTCATCAATTTCTAGTTCAGCATCAGAAATTATGTTATAGATGATTTCATATTGCTGCTTCAGGAATGCATTACCGGGTCATTTTGATCATCCTAACAAATTTAGTTTAATTTTTTTGTCGCAATGTATGCACACGTCCGTCAATAACTGATAACAAAACGTGATTAATCAAAAAGGAAAATAACATGAAATTGAATACTACTTTTAAAACGCTTTCTACTGCTGTTGCATTCTCTTTACTAGGAGCCTGTGCATCTCAAGCCCCTGCACCTCAAGCCACTGCGCAAGCTTCACAACTGCCTGACTGGGTGTTGTCGCCAATCATTGAAAATGGCATTGCTGATACCCAATGCGTTGCGGTCACCGCAGATTTTAATATCTTAAAAAACAAAGCAACGGCATTAGGTCGTGCAGAGTTGGCGAAGCAAATAGAGATCAAAGTAAAAGCGATGGATAAAACCTATCAGCGTCTTACTGACACAGCTGAAGGCTCAACTTCAGGTGGTACTTTCGAGTCTGTTTCTAAACAGCTGTCTAACAAAACCTTGTCTGGTAGCCGTGCAACAAAAGTGAATTACATTAACTTCCCTGATAACACCCAGAAGCTGTGTGTCATGATCACGATGTCACCAGAGTTAACTGAATCATTATTTAAAGATTTGGTTAAAGAGTCAGGCCGAAACATCTCTCCACGTAATGAAGCGGTTCTTTACGAGCGTTTTCTAGCTAAAAAAGCAGCAGACGAAATGGAAGCAGAATTTAAGTCACAGAACTAAAATTCAGTATTCCTCAAAGGGCGAATCCTATTTCGCCCTTTTCCTCCACACAAATTATTTAATTCTGACAATCGAATAAAAAAAGGAATCCGGTCATGAACAAGGCTCTAAAAATTTCCAGCTTGGTTATTTTGCTTGGTCTACCAAGTACATCACTTTTTGCCAGTGACCCTTTTGCTGAAATGGACGATGCTTTTGGTGAAAGCGCTTCATCAGAACCAACAAACGAAATGTCTGAATTTGAAAAATTTAAACAACAAGAACTCAGTTCTTTTGATGATTACAAAACCACATTATTGGCTGAGTTTGATGAGTTCAAGAAAATATCTGAACGAGAAACACAAGCCTACCAAAGCAAGCTAAACAAAATTTGGGACAAAGCAGACATCTCTTCTCGCAAAGTTTGGGTTGAATACTCGAAAAATATGAAAGAGAAGAAAAGTGTCGACTTCGAAAAGCAAACTATTTCAATATCAAAAACAACAGACAATGGTAAAGAAGACCCCAAAGCACTACGGACCTCGCTTAAAAAGCTAATCACCAAAAACAAACAAGAAGCATTTAACGATGACTCTATCGCTCAAGCCATTGAGAAAAAGAGTAAAGAGAAAATCAGTTTACTGAAAACAGCTGAAGTGAAACCGACACCAATTCTTATCCCTTACATTAGTGGTCAGCAAGATTTAAGCGACGAAGAGATAGACGATATTGTTGACAGAATGATCAAACAAAGTAAGACCAAGGAAAAGATTAACAAAAAAGGTAAGAAAGTCGTCACCGTTGAAGTTCCGATGGATGTCATTGATAAGAAACTTGCTGAAAAAGAAAAAGCTAAACAGACTACAGCCAAAAAACCAAAAGTAATGGCAGATTTGAGAGTTAACAAACTGCCTCGCCAAGCCAGAATGATTCAGGGTGATGTCGCCAAATTTGCTGAGAAATCTAAGCTTGAAAACTCGCTGGTGTTTGCAATTATCGAAACAGAATCAGCCTTCAACCCGATGGCCCGTTCCCCCATCCCTGCTTATGGCTTAATGCAAATCGTTCCCACCTCGGCAGGACAGGACGCAACGCAACAGCTATTCGGCAAAGCCAAAATTTTATCGCCTTCATATTTATATAGCTCCGATAGAAATATAGAAGTCGGCGCGACGTATTTAAATATTCTTTATTACCGCTATTTGAAAGGTATCAAAAATGACGAAAGCCGACTTTACTGTACCATCGCCGCCTACAATACCGGCGCAGGCAATGTCGCCAAAGCTTTTACAGGAAAACGTCGTTTGAAGTCTGCTTTGGCTAAAATAAATGCGCTATCACCTCAGGAAGTTTATGATCACTTAATCGTAAACTTGCCGTATGAAGAAACACGGAAATATTTAGCGAAGGTCATGAAGCGAATACCTAAATATCAGTAGGCCCAAATGGCACTTATTTAAAAGAAATACTTATTTTTATCAAAATGTTGCTTCAAAGTGATAAAACACTTTATATATGTAGGTCGGAATTTATTCCGACAAGAGTTAGAGCGGGTGATAGCACAATACTATAAGCTACAGCCATGTTCATTAACGAGTATAGATAAGCTATTACATGACCCAGCGTCGGAATAAATTCCGACCTACAAACTGCAACTTATTGAAATTTATATCACTTGCTTCCTTAGTAAGTGATATTCCAAAATAATAAAGCGCTAAACAACAATAAAGGGCAGTAGCATGGAACAGCATCAGATAGATAAAATAAAAGCCGACCTGAGAGAAGAACTTCAAGAAACCATTGAAGAAGAAGTTCAGGAGGAAATAGCTGAGAATCAAGCGGTTCTCTCTAAATTCAAGGGTGTTTTTATTGCCATTCTTGCCATTATCATGGCGCTTGGCCAGTACTCTGAAGCTGTTTCACTGATAGGAGATGGCATTGCCACGCTGCAATCAGAATTTACCCACGACATTGAATACGAAACACTATCCAAAATACACGTTGGCAATACCATCGACTATGTTGAAAGCTTACTCGGCAGCGCTCAAGTGTCGAAATCAATCAATACAGAGGTCAATGCCAATTACTTCTACGATGATAAATACTTGCTAACACTTTTTTCAAAAGATGCACGCGTAACCGCTTTTACTATTCTACCCTTAGAAAGCGATTTTCACCCTGAGGTCATTCAAACCTCACAACATAAGTGGCTACTCGGCACGGCAAACTTCGCATCCTTTCCAGCAAACCCACAGACCTATGTCATCAATCATGCGAAAACAGCCAGCTATTATCTTGAAAGCCTTGATAAAGGCCGAACAGGCTTATTCGTACAAAGCTATCTTGGAAAAGTGTCTTATACCGTTGAATCTGAATCTTCTCAAATAGCAGAGTTCTATCAAAAAGAAGTACATGGAACTGACGAAGAAATTCTGGCCTTACAAGATCAGCTTCGACAAACTGAAGAGCCAAATTTCTATGGTGAAGGTGAGCTTGGTTTAGAACTGATCGAGAAAAGTATTCTGACAGGTGCCGAGTTTAATAGTTATTTTGGTCAGCTGTAGTTATGCACTGAACTTTAGTCTGGTGCTGAACTTTGGGCTGGTGCTGAACTTTGGGCTGCTGCCTGAGCTGAAATAATAGCAGTCGTTTCAGAATGATCATTCGCTTGCCTTTCAGGCAAAATAAGTAAGTCGCCTCTTGCTGTTAGATTATCAAGCGCTGTTTTTTTAGCTTGTGCTGCTTTGAGTATCATTAATTGTTTTTTGATATCCGGCTTAACTTCAAAAAAAGGCTTATTTATTTTATCCATATTTTGGGTAAAGAAATCACTCACCTCTTTTTCACTTGGCGCTTCTATCTGGAAGAGTTTTTTACCGGCCTGAGTTAAATCAAGCTTTTCCAATGCTGCGTAGTCATATAAATACTGCTCTAAAGCCGCTCTTTCCAATAAGCCATAGCGTTGCATAGCAAGCTGACTCAGCTTTTCACGAATAGTGTGCGAAACATCTTCCGTTGTTTTATCGACACCTTTATATGTAAAAAGTATTTCTGCGACAGGCTCTTTGGATTCAGCTTTACTCTGGCCAAGTAAGTTTGAAAGCACCATGCCTAGTGAAAAAGCAAAAAACATCATGATGAATTGGCTACGATCAAATCTTGTTTTACTCATACGTGACTCATTTGAATGATGAAAACCTTAAGCATCGTCGATTTAAAGTACTGGAACAATCATTCCATTTATGACATATTAGACCAATTGTTCCACTACTTAAGTGATAGCTATGCGACAAAAGACCTTCGACCCTGATACTGCTCTTCTACAGGCCATGAACCTTTTCTGGAAAAAAGGCTATGAGTCCTGTTCTATGGATGACCTGTTAAATGAAACTGGTTTAAGCCGAAGTAGTTTTTATAATACCTTTGGCAATAAACGACGTTTATATGAGTCAGTTTTAGAGCATTTTGGCCAGCTAAGCACGATGGCTTACCAAACCTTGCATACAGATAAACCTATGTTGGACGCTTTAAATGATTTCTTTCAACTGACATTTTTTTCGCCTGCCATGAAACTTAAAAATGGCTGCTTGCTGGTGAATACCATCCTTGAACAGCAAGGAAATGACGAAGCCCTTTCAAATATGGCTTCAAATAAATTATTCGAAGTAGAGCAAGAGTTCGAGCATTTTTTTGTACGCTCTAAAAAGCAAAACCAATTAAAAACTACACTAGCTCCTTCACAATTAGCCGCTTATTTTATGACCTTTATTAAAGGTCTAAGGGTCGCTGCACGTGAAGGGAAGTCAGTTGCTGAACTAAAAACAAGTATTAAAACCGCCACATTGATTCTGGAGCACTAAGTTATGTCTAATCTCATCAAGTCCCTTTATATTTCCTTATACGTGACCCTGTTAAGCATTGTTTCAGTCCATGCGGTCATAGGTCTATCAGAATCGGGGTTCAATAGTGTCTGGTCAGGTGTCGCAATTGGTATATGGCCTGCCTTGTTGTTTTTCATCAAACTATTTGTTTCACCCAGCCCTCGCACCAGCGCGAACCTTAATTTACTGATAGCGGTGGCTTTTATTGGTGCGGCATTATCATTTAGTTTAGCCAATTCAGCAGAACAAGAAATTTACGCTTTTGCTTATGGATCAGGGCTCGGTATTGGCGGTTTAATACTGTATATTTTTTGGTATTCACGTCTAGGCAGAAAAAATAATGCCTCGCTGGAAAATGGAAAACGACTGCCTGAATTTCAATTAAAAACATCAAAAGGTGAAAACTGGTCTTCATCAGAATTATCTCAGCACCCTGCATTAATCTTGTTTTTCCGTGGCAATTGGTGCCCTTTATGTATGGCGCAAATAAAAGAAGTTGCAGCAAGCTACCAACAGCTTGAAAAGCTAGGCGTGAAAGTTTTTCTTGTTAGCCCACAACCTGAAAAACACACCCAGGCACTCGCTAAAAAGTTTGATGTGAAGTATCACTTTATGGTGGATGAGAACAATCAAGCAGCGGCATTATTAGGCATTGACGCAAAACATGGCACGCCAAAAGGCATGGAAGTTTTGGGTTATGACTCGGACACGGTACTCCCCACAGCAATTTTAACAGATGAAAATGGTGTCATCCTCTTTACCGATCAGACTGATAACTATAGGGTACGCCCTGAGCCTGATACTTTTTTAAGAGTTTTCACCGAACATGGACTTACAGCCCAAGCCTAATGACATAACACTTCAGCTAAAGCAGCTTGAAGCAAAAGCCCAGTGCAATATGCATCGTCACCTTGTTGTATTCTCTGGCGATGAACACTGGGTTAAAGCGATGGTAGTAGACCAACTGCCAAACCTTCGCCAGAGTCATACATTGATTGTTAGTGATCAACACTTGGGTATTGAAGGGGCTGATGTTGAAAAAACCGGTCTTGAAACGACGTATATCAAAGCGAAACAAGTAAAGTCTTACTTGGGTACAGAAGTGGGTCGTTTAGTCTGGAATGGTTTTAGTGGTTTGAACCCTGATGGTTTAGGTGCCGCCTCAGGTTTGATCAAAGGAGGTGGTTTACTATTTTTGATGCTGCCAAAATTTGCAACATTAAGTATTCAAGCAGACCCAGACTACCTGCGAATGTGTAGCCAGACAGATGAACTGCCTAATTTTGGCACACGCTTCCTACAGCGCATGATTTGTTTAATTAACGCTGATTCAGAAGTCACCGTCTTCAGGCAAAATGAATACACAGAAAATAGTCGCACAGCGGTTTGCTCAGAAAACCCAATTAGTCAGCCATCAACCCTTAAGCAATTAACCCAAGATCAGATCAGCATGATTGACGGTATTCTTGCCGTGTCGAAGGGGCATCGAAAGCGTCCTCTCGTCGTTCATGCTGACCGTGGCCGAGGTAAAACAAGCGCTTTAGGGATCGCAGCGGCCAGAATAGTATCTGAAACTCCATGTAAAATATTCATTACCGCCCCAAATCGACGCGCTTGTGATGCTGCTTTTCAGCACTACGATGATGAAATGGCCTCACGTGGTAAGAATAGCGCCTTAAAACTGGACTTTATCGCTCCAGATGAACTGATTGAAACACTACCGGAATGCCACCTGCTATTTGTAGATGAAGCCGCTGCCATTCCTGCACCATTGTTAAAACTAATGCTTGAAGCCTATCCAAGAGTTGTATTCTCCAGTACGACCCATGGCTATGAAGGCACCGGTCAGGGTTTTGCCGTTCGATTCCGCCACACACTTGACTCACTCACACCACAGTGGAAGTCGCTCACGTTAACCCAGCCTGTACGCTGGGCTGAGGGTGACCCACTTGAGCGTTGGATTTTTGAATTTTTGTTATTAAATGCACAAATTCCTGCGATTTCTGACCTCGAACGTCTCAAGCTAACCACCTCCCAGGTTGAATGGATCTCTCAAACCCAATTAGCCAAAAATAACGAACGACTAAAACAAATTACGGCCTTACTAGTAACCGCTCACTATCAGACATCTCCTTCTGATATAAGGATGATATTAGATCACCCAAAATTAAATATTGGTTTAGTACAAGCAGAATCTATGGTTGTCGCTGTAGTATTATTACTTCAGGAAGGTGGTATTCATGACGCTCAGTTTGCCCAAAATATTATTAATGGTTCAAGGCGACCACAAGGCCACTTAGTGCCACAAGCATTAACGTCAAGTACTGCAAACCCGACTTTTCTAGAGCATCAAACCTACCGTATCATGAGAATTGCGGTACATCCGTCGCTTAGCCATCAAGGATTAGGTTCAAAACTAATTAGTGCTGCAGCTGAGCTCGGCCAGAAAAACCAAATTGATTATCTATCCGCTAGTTTTGGTTTTACGTCACTGCTCATTAATTTCTGGACCAAGAATCACTTTCAACTACTACGCATTGGTTACCATAAAGATGCTGCAAGTGGTGCTCAGTCGGCCATTGTTGTTCGCCCTCTGAACAATCTAATTGAAAATGATGTAAACCAGGCTCAAACAAAATTCCAGCAACATTTTATTTTTGGTTTGAATACCATCTATCGAACACTTGATTTAGAAACAACCTTGGGAACACTGCATACGTTTCAACCTGCTAATACCCAACAAACCAAAGATGAACGAAACATCATCAAAATGTACGCTCACCAATATCGCTCATATGAAGACAGCGCACTAATCTTATTTACATTTATTCTGAATTGTTTTTCTAGCGGCTTGATTGGTAAGCTCTCACAACAAGAACAGCAGCTTTTATGTATGAGAGTACTTCAAGGCCGAAGTGTCGCAAGCATTATAAAACAACTTAAATTTACTGGAAAAAAACAGTTAGAGCAGACAATAAAGCAAGCAACTTCAGCGCTACTTGATCTACCTTGAAGCCCAAAGAGACAACACACGCTCCATTACCCAGCTATACTTATTAAACGAATAAGCACAGCAACTAAAATGTATAAATTCGATGAAAGGGAAGCTACATGGAGTGCCGAGCTCACAAGCGCTATATTTTCGAACATCAGGCAAATTTGAAATTTGATAATACAGACTTAATTGAATGCCGCATCATGAACTACTGTCCAGGTGGCGTACTTGTCGTTCTGGATAACAACCTGAGTGATATCGCATCAAGCAGGGCGCTTAATCTCTTTGGCAGCTTTAATCTCGAGTTTGAATTATTATTTGATGATGTCATTCACAAAATTCAACTGCCTGCCCACATTCGACGAATGGAAGGGCTAGCCGTCGGAATAGAATTTTTCCAAGCGCCACCGGCAATAATCGACCTGTTAAATAAATTTATTCATAAACGTATCACCGATAATCCCAGACCAATTAAAGCGCATCACCATAAAGAACACCCTGAATTAGTTAACCAAATAAATACCATTGAACAAAACTTTTGGGCTGAAGTTTTAAATGCTTTTTTTCAGGAGATAGAAGACAAACTCGTGAAATTAGCCGCTCATGCTCAAACTAATCAGGAACAGTCACTCTTTTTTGAAACCATCGACCAACTTAAGGGACGCCGTGAAAAATTAGAGACCTTTATCGCCAGTCATGTCAGTTCATACCTAGAGACTCCTGTCGAGATATTAAAAAATACCGAAGTACGGCCAGGAGATGAAGAAGATCAATTAGAAGTGCTGGATAGAAATATTTTTGAAGACTGGCTGGAAGTTCAAATGATTATTTCAGCGGCTGAAGCCGATTATGTATCGCAACTGCAACTGATTCTTCAATATCTATCGCAGCTATACAAAACAGAAATTACCTCTTTAAATAATCCGGTCGGCCCTCATGTTATTTGTCAGACGTTTAGACAATCCATGTCGGGTGCAAACTTTTCCAGGCCAATATTATCGGCCATCTACCGATGCTTCCAACAGTCATTTTCATCAAATCTGGCTGAGTTCTACACCGAACTAATTGCCTTATTCAAAAATAGTGGATTTACTGCCCAAGTTAAAGCCCCCCCCAAGCCCATCAAAAGACAAAATGAAGACCTTAATAAAACATCACCTCCTGAGGGTTCTATTTCAGCCCAAAATGCATCACATGCAAATACCTTCTCAACAATCCAATCTCTCAAGCGCCTGCAACGAAAAAATACCGAAACCGTGGTAGAAAAAGACTATTTCAGTCTGGATGAAATTAATCATTGGTTTAGCCAACTACCTTTACCCACTGATTCTGAGTTATCTCAATCTGAAATCCCCTTGAGAGAAGTATTTCAAAAATCAGTGATGAATATTGATGGAGAACTTGGTCAGAGTAAGCACATAAATTCTGACCAATTGGACCTGATAGATATTGTCGACGACCTATTCAAACTCATGTACAAAACGGGAGAGTTAGATGAGGAAATCAGGTCATGGATTGCCCAGTTAAAATTACCTTTATTGAAGGTTATTCTGAATGAACCCGACTTTCTAAATAACCCTCAGCACCCAGCAAGAAAGGTGATTGACCAGCTGATTCAAATTGGTTCAGTAGACAGAGTGAGTAACAAAAGCCTGGAAAGAACAGTCAAAAAGCATATCGACCAAATCGTCAACGAGTATGACCATGACAAGGATATTTTTAACACGGTCTCTTTAGCATTGAAAAAACTGATTGACCGTCAGGAGCATGCATTTAAGCGTAATGCAGAGCGTGTTGCAAAAACATATGAAGGACAGGAAAAATTAGCCCATGCCAAGAATTATGTTTTAAGCAAGCTAGTAGAACTGATGGTAGGTCAACCGATTCCACGCGTCACACTTGCATTACTGGATGAGGGCTGGCGCAGCTTACTGATTATCACCTGTATTCGTGAAGGAGAACATAGCCAAGATCTGAAAGAATTTTTCTCATTATTAGAAACGCTGGTGATGTGGACACAAAGTCATTTCAATGATGGTCACGACAACCCACAAATAGCGATAGGTGAAGAATTCGAGCTTGATCTGGAAGCACCGGCAATTCTGGAATTAATTAACCAGCAACTGTCCAATTCATCTGCGGGTATTATCGAACATGACACCTTATTAAATGAGCTTCAAAGTTTATTGTTCGGCAAAAAAGAACCTGAATTAATCACAATTAAAGAAGCTGATTTAGGCTTTGATATTTCACTTGAAGTAACACCCAAAGTTAGCGCTGAAAAACGAATTCCCTCAATGATTCCAGCTGACAACAGCCGTTGGCTTCAGCGAGTGAAAGGCATGAAAGTAGGTGATTGGGTTGAAAATCAGGATGAGAATAATAAAGTGAAGCGAATGCGTCTCATCTGGACCGCTGAAGACGCGTATAAATTTGTTTTTGTTAATCATCAGGGAATGAAAGAAATCGAATTTGATGCTGACCAATTAGTACAGCAACTAGATTGCGGCACAACAGTATTGGTAGATGAAAGTGAAATATCCTTCGTGGATAAAAGCTTGTTTAATACCGTGCAAACTGTTTATGAGCAAATGGCTTTTCGTGCAACGCATGACCCTCTAACCGAATTGATTGAGCGCCATGAATTCGAGAAATATCTCGCTCGGGCACTCACAAAATCAAAAAAAAACTCAACAACACACGCGCTTTGTTATATTGATATCAACCAATTCAGCCTCATTAATAACAACTATGGACATGAAACCGGTGATGCTCTACTAAAAGCAATTGCCAATCGTCTGAGCACTTCATTAGAAAACCATGTACTCGCTCGAATTGGTGGCAATGAATATGGCGTATTAATTTATGATTGTAGTGAGGATGAAGCCATCAATACAACCGAACAATTAAGGAGAGCCATCAACGACAAAGCGTTTCAAGTTCAAGGGAAAAAGCTAGAGCTTAGCATTAGCATTGGGTTTGAAATGATTTCACCCGACAGCCTGAACGTCACCACTTTGTTAAAGCATGCTAATCTCGCCTGTATGGCTTCCAAACAAGCATCAGGAAAAAAAGTAGTTGAATATCATGAGGACGATTCAGACCAGGTTCATCATGACTCCATGATGCACTGGGTCGCCAGAGTCGATGAGGCGCTTGCCGAGAATTTGCTTCAGGTTCGTTGCCAAAAAATCGCTCCCGTTGAGAACCCTCAAAGTACTTCACCTCACTATGAAATATTACTCGGGGTTGTAGACGATGATGGTAATTTAACCTCTCCGGAACCATTTATTGAGGCCGCTGAACAATTTAATAGAATGCCTAAAGTGGATAGATGGGTTGTGAATTCAGCCTTTGAGTGGATGGAAAATCATCAAGAAAAAATCAATGCTCTACACGGTCTATCGATCAATTTATCGGGGCATTCCATCAACGACAATGACTTTCTTCCTTTTCTGCTTGAAAAATTGCGTCAAACAACCATTGAAACTCATAAGATATGTTTTGAGGTCACTGAAACGGCCACTATATCAAGCCTGAACTACGCGGCAGATTTCATCACTGAAGTTAAAAAAACAGGGTGTAAGTTCTCATTAGACGACTTTGGTACAGGTCTGGCTTCTTACGAATATCTGCAAAAGCTACCTGTGGACTACTTAAAAATTGACGGCATATTTATCAAAGATATCGTTACGAATACCAACAACTACGCCATGGTGAAGTCAATCAATGAACTGGGTCATTATCTGGGAAAGGAGACCATCGCCGAGTTTGTCGAGAATGAACAGATTCTTGAAGTATTGAAAGAAATTGGAGTCGACCATGCCCAGGGTTACGGGATTGAAAAACCTAAACTGCTGAATACCTTATGAAGTTATGGTCCAACTTAAGGCATAGAACCAAAGATGCAAAACTGACTTAAGGCTAGGTAGTTATCCTTTCGAAGTTAGGCATCATGCTATTACGGCCCTGTAGGAGCATTTCCAATAAACCTTGGCCCAAAATTCTAAGCTTAGATTCGCATAAAACACATCAACAAAGACTATTTTTTAGCCGGTGACTGCTTCAAGCTGTTATTCTCATTTTCTAATTTTGCATTCTGGTTTTCTAATTGTGTATAACCTACTTGTAGGTTTTCGAGTTGTTTTTTCACTTTTTCCAAATCATCGTTTAATGCCAAAGTCTTGCTACCTTGCTCCAATAGCAACTGTTCTTTATTTTTAAGAGAGTCTTCTAAAGTTTTCTGCTGGTTTTCCTTTAGCGTAAGTGCATGTTCTTTTTCTTGAACCGTTTCTATCTGTGATGATAATGCAGTTTTAGCGGCATTTAAATCATGCTGTTGATAATCAATATAAGCTTCATTGATATCATTGGTTAAGTATTTATCTTCAAGTTGTGTTTTTAGTATCGCTAACTGATCTGACAGCGTATTTGCAGAAAAAGCCAAGGCTAGTCGCTCAGATTCAGTGGTTTCCTGGTTACCCTTTAATTGAGTGATTTCAAGCTGTAGTTGATTTATCGTGTTTTTTAAACCAAGCAGCATTGACTTAGTTTTATTCAGTTCATTTTTCTTATTAATCAACTCTCCAGATGCTAATAGCACTTCATCTTGTGAACTGTTCAATAACTTAGCAAGCTTATCAATATTCTCGGATGCAACTGTCACTTGCTCAAAGTGCTGCTCTTTCTTATTCAGCTGCTCATAAGCAAAATAACCAGCCACAATACAAGCAAGTAATAAGAAGGGTACAATTAGTACAAACGGCTTAGGACGCGATTTTTCCAGCGTCTGTTGTGCGTCGAGTAAATCCTGACGCTCTTTATTTAATGAAAGAATTTCTTCCTTGTATTTTTTCTCCCGACCTATCAGGTCCTGAGCTTTAAGTTGATTAGCTCGCTCTTTTTCAGCTACATTTTGCTGATGATCTTTGATCCGTTTCTCTGTTAGCAACTGCTGTTCAGCCTGTCTTGTTAACGCCTCTTCCTTCAGCTTTAATGCCCTGCTTTTTTGTTCCAATTGTAATGCTTCTGGCGATGCCATTGTTACAGAGTTCCTGTTTGAGTATTTTTGTCAGTGCTAGTGCTAGTTCTAGTCATATTTTAAAGCATAGCTTAATATGTACTGGCTGCCCGAATAAGTCCATAACACATATCAGTGAAGCAACTAAGATATTCAACCATTAAAATTATTTACCAAACTTTCGAATAATCAGATGAGAAAGATTCAAACACGACAGACTGTAAGGTAGACTGCTTTATTTTTCATTTGGACGATAACTATTTTGAACAAGGCACCAATCAAATTAACAGAATACAGTCATGGCGCAGGATGTGGCTGTAAAATATCGCCAAAAGTCTTAGACTCTATTTTAAAAACAAAGCTGTCTATCGCACCAGACGAACATCTGTTAGTTGGCAATCAATCCAGAGATGATGCCGCAGTGTATGACATGGGTAATGGCATTGGTATTATTAGTACGACTGACTTCTTCATGCCTATTGTTGACGATCCTTTTGACTTTGGTCGTATAGCTGCCACCAATGCTATTAGTGATGTGTATGCCATGGGCGGCACACCTATGATGGCAATCGCTATCTTAGGCTGGCCGATTAACCAGCTTTCAGCTGAAGTTGCCCAACAAGTGATTGATGGTGGTCGACAAGCTTGCGCCGATGCGGGCATTCAATTAGCAGGCGGGCATAGCATTGATTCGCCTGAGCCTATATTTGGTTTAGCAGTAACTGGCTCCGTTCCCCTAGCTGAATTAAAACAAAACAACACGGCAACATCAGGCTGCAAACTTTATCTAACAAAACCTCTCGGAATTGGAATTCTTACCACCGCCCAGAAACAAAAAATACTTAAAGCTGAACATCACACCCTTGCAAGAGATTTAATGTGTACGTTAAATACTTTTGGTCGCAAAGTTGCGCCTTTGAAAGGCGTCAAAGCACTCACTGATGTCACAGGTTTTGGCCTGCTTGGCCACCTTAGTGAGATATGTGAAGGTAGTAGTGTCAATGCGCTCATCGAATTCGATAAGGTTCCAGTGATTCCTGAAGCGCTAGGCTACCTTGAAGCTGGTGCTGTTCCAGGCGGTACGCTCAGAAATTATGAAAGCTATGGCCATAAAGTTCATAGTCAAGGTGACGAACTAACAGACACTCAAAAACACATTCTTTGTGACCCTCAAACTAGCGGCGGCTTGCTAATTGCCGTCACGAAAGAATCGGAAAAAGATCTACTAAATCTAGCTAAAAGTGAGGGCGTTTCACTTCAGCCTTTCGGTGTTTTAACTGAGCCTCAGAATGAAAAACTGATTGAAGTCATTTAAAACCAATAATTGAACATTAACAGAGACCTTGCGTGAGCCAACTCATTGAAATATTAAATACCCTGAAACATGAAAGCCCGGATAAAAATGAAGCGCTTTTGGTGCAGGCGATCACACTTGCAACCACTCTTACTGAAGAGCAGCAGGGACTTCACGAAGAACTTGCACGTTTAACACAAATTATTAGTGATATTCGTGAACGAGATGCCAGAAAAAAGTGCCTGTGTCGAGGATTTTAAGTGATGGAAGATGTCTCTCAAGCAAATCAAGGCCAAACACATTTCGAGGGGCGTCGTTATTTTCCAATCAGCCAGTATTTTCGTCACCGCTTTGGTGAGCGAGTAGCAAAGATATCTGTGAGCGTTGCAGAAACCTGCCCAAACAGAAGCCCAAATAGCACGATGGAAGCCTGTATATTTTGTGATGACTGGGGCTCAGCCGCATATCACCATGAAAAAGACCGTGAATTATTAGACCAAATAAGACACAACAAAAAGCTCGTCAGTCGTCGTCTTAAAAGTGAGCTTTTTCTCGTCTATTTTCAGTCATACACAAATACTTTAGATAAGGTCAACATTCTACAACAGCGTTTTGAAACAGCCTTGTCAGAAGAATATGTTCGAGGCTTAGTGGTTGGCACGCGACCCGACTGTTTACCAGATAGAATCTTTCCGCTATTGAATAAAGTGTGCGAGACAAATTACGTACTGGTAGAAATTGGTGCCCAAAGTTTTTTTAATGACCAATTAGAGTTTCTAAAACGCGGACACAGTGCCGAAAAAAATATTGAAGCCATACTGAAATTAAACCAAAAAACACAGGTTGATATTGGCGTCCACCTGATTTTCGGGATGCCTGACGAAACACCAGAACGCTTAATCGAAACGGCTCGAATTATTAACCAACTCCCTGTTTCTAATGTAAAACTTCACAACTTGCACGTGTTATCCAACACCACTTTGGCAGAAATGTATCAGCGTAATGAGTTCGTACCTGATGAACTGGATGTTTATGCAGATAAAGTCATACTTTTTCTCCGACACTTGGCGCCTAATGTGGCGGTACAACGATTAGCAGCCATTGCAAATCGCTGGGATGAGTTGATTGCCCCAAAGTGGACCGGACAAAAAATGGGGCCGCTCGACTTTATTGAGCGAAAAATGAAAGAAGCCGGGTACTATCAAGGTGATTTATTCGACCAAAACCAAAAACCATTAACAAAAATCCCCTCTCTTATTTTTTGAATTTACAAAAAAGTACAAACTTAACACCTTTGATGCGCCTTAAATCATGTAAATTTTAGACCCTGCACTATACTGTGATGCATGCCCCCTAAGAGTATAAGATATGAAGCACATTCTAGTTGTTGAAGATTCTTCTACCATCCGAAGGCTAGTTGCCACCCTCTTAGAAGCTAACAATATCACTATTTATGAAGCTGAAAATGGTATCGAGGGGCTTGCGTTAGCCAAAAAACATCATTTTGACTTAATGATTTCTGATTGCCATATGCCAGAAATGAATGGCCTTGAACTCACCAGAGAACTGAGAAAAATTGAACGCTACAAGAAGCTTCCGATATTAATGTTAACAACTGAATCAGACCCAAAAATGAAACAGGAAGGCAAAGACTTAGGCTTAGTTGGCTGGGCACTTAAACCACTCAACCAACAAATGTTCAAACATACGATCGAAAGAGTGCTAAATAAATTTGAGTCGGCATAGGCTCAAACTGCTTCAAGTTTTGCATACGAAAGTACCAACCATTTACTGCCGTGATCAAAAAAATTCACTTGAATTCGCGCATGGGAGCCTTGCCCTTCATAGTTCAACACTGTTCCTTCACCAAATTTTGCATGATTAACAACTTGCCCAAGATGAAATTCTGCGGACTCTTCACCAAAACTGCTTGATTGACTTGCCGCAAATGAGACAGGCATTGAAACACTGTTCTTAATCCGGACTTCCTGCATTAAGTCCGCAGGAATTTCGCGTACAAAACGAGAAACCGGATTAAACTTTTCTTGCCCATATAAGCGACGAGATTCAGCATAGGTGATTATCAGCTTTTCCATCGCACGCGTAACGCCCACATAACAAAGGCGACGTTCTTCAGATAAACGGCTAGGGTCTTCCATCGACATCTGGTGAGGGAATAAACCCTCCTCCATTCCCGCCATTAATACGAGTGGAAACTCTAAACCCTTTGCTGAATGCAGGGTCATCATTTGCACGCAATCCTGATGCTCATCAGCTTGCTGCTCCCCTGCATCGAGTGCTGCTTGGGCAATAAATGCGGCCAGAGGTGTCAGCTCTTCATCATCGTCATCATTGTCTACACTAAAGTCTCGTGCCGCTGTAAGTAGTTCATTCAGGTTCTCGAGACGTGCCTGGCCTTTTTCGCCTTTTTCATTTGCATGAAAATCTTTGAGGCCGGAGCGAGTAATCGCTTGCTCGGTTAGTTGAGCCAGACTTATCTGGTCTTGCTCTGCACTAAGAGAGTCAATCAGGTCAATAAATTGCGTCAGCGATTGTTTTGCTTTCCCCTTAATTAACCCAAGCTGTAGGCGCTCAACACATGCCTGCCACAGTGAAATAGATTGCTCTCGGGCATGCACACGTAAATCACTCACTGTTTTATTGCCAACCCCTCGAGTCGGCACATTCACGACACGCTCAAAAGCAGCATCATCATGGCGATAAAAAACTAACCTTAAATAGGCAACAGCATTACGGATTTCCTGTCGATCATAAAAGCGCAAGCCACCATAAATCCGGTAGGGAATGGCTTGACGAATTAGAAACTCTTCCAGTACCCGCGACTGCGCATTAGAACGATAAAGTATCGCGCTGTCTGAACGTTGACGACCTTGATCGACCCACGAACTAATTCGATCAGCGATGTAATTTGCTTCATCTTGTTCATTAAATGCGGCGTAAAGGTCTATTGGTTCACCTTCATTTCCATTCGTCCAGAGGTCTTTCCCTAAGCGATCACCATTGTTTGCAATGAGTGTATTCGCCGCTTTCAAAATAGTACTTGTAGAGCGGTAGTTTTGTTCTAGCTTAACAACGAGTGGCGAAGCAAAATCAAATTGAAACTGTTGAATATTTTCAATTTTTGCACCGCGCCAACCATAAATTGATTGATCATCGTCTCCCACGACCATAATCGGAATACGGTCGCCCGCCAGAACTCTTAGCCATGCATATTGAATCGTATTAGTGTCTTGAAACTCGTCAACCAGTAAATAACGAAACCGGTCTTGGTAGTGCGCAAGTAGGGCTGGGTTATTGAGCCATAATTCATGAGAACGCAGTAACAACTCACCAAAGTCAACCATGCCTGATTGCTGGCACTGTGCTTCATACTGTTTATAAATCTCTGCAAGCGTGTGATCATATTGAGAATGAGTAGGGGGTAAATAGGCAGCCCGTATACCTTCATCTTTTTTACTATTAATAAATGACTGCACTTGCTTCGGCGGCCAGCGCGTTTCATCCACATTAAATTCACGCATGATACGTTTCACAATACGCAGTTGGTCATCAGAATCGAGTATTTGAAAGTTTTCTGGTAGTTTCGCATCACGGGAGTGCGCACGTAAAAAGCGGTGAGCGATGCCGTGAAACGTCCCAAACCACAAACTTCTTGCTGGAATATCTAATAGCTGCTCAATTCGTCCGCGCATTTCTTTAGCAGCTTTATTCGTAAACGTAACCGCCATAATCGATGAAGGACTGAGGTTTTCAGTCTCCATTAACCACGCAATACGATGAACCAGCACCCGTGTCTTACCACTACCAGCCCCCGCTAGGACTAATAAATTTTGCATGGGTGCGGCAACAGCTTCACGTTGCGCATCATTCAAACCGTCTAAAATATGAGAAACATCCATGGTGTATACTTTTTAATCATTTAAAGTTAGTGGAGTCGGGCTGTGCTAAGTCACGCAACGGAGTATATCAGCAGAAGTGATACACGCTAAAGCAAGAAAGTTATTATAAGCATGAATGGAACACAGACATTTACACGGCTTGCCGTACTATTCATACAAAATAAGGTTACAATGTGAGCAACACAATATAAATAGAGTGCTTTGAACAACTCCCTCTTGTCATTCAAAGCTCTCAAATAACCAAAATTAAAATAATTACTCTTTATCATGCCGAATAACCTAGCGACTGAATTCGCAAAATTAGGAATACCTGAAGATGTCTCGCGACAAGACCGCTGGATGTTTTATGGTTTAAGTATTTTTGTGGTTATAGCATGGTGGGCAGAGTTAGGTTTAACCAATGTCTGGTTTTCAGCTTGCTCTATTGTCACCATTCTATTTTCTTTATGGCAATGTTTTCGTGTTTTTTTACCTGAACTTAAGTCACTGAATCATCTTATTCCTGAAAAATTTTCTCCCATTATAATAGGTTTTCTTTGGCTTACTCTTTCATTGTTTGCACCTGAAGCCTCAGTTTTAGAAAAAACTCATTCCGCCAGTATCTTTATATATATTTTATTATCCGTTATCTTTTTATTTTCAACAGTCCCTCTGGGCATGTATGTCGTCTTTTCATTTTCTGTGCCCTTGCTATTTTCGCTCAATTATATAGTCATCTCAGCTAATTGGACTGATAGCATTAATATTGCTTTACTCATGGACTTCAATTTCATGGTGCTTTGGTATGGTGCTGCTCGTGCATCAAAGCTAATGAGTCAGGAAAAAGTAAACCGCTCTGTCGAAGAGGCCAGCCAGGAGCTTGATCTGCTGAGAGAGTCAATCCAGAAAGAAGCAGTCATCCGTTCGGCTGTAGAAGCAGAGTTAGCCCAAAAAGAAGATAACCTTGAACGTGTCATTTCAGATCGAACCAAAGAGTTACGTGAAACCAATGCTCAACTTGGTCAACAAGTCACCTTGCGAAAAAGAATTAGTGACGCGCTGGTAAAAAGCCAAACACGCTTAACACAAGCAATTGATGCCTCCCACCTTGGGTTAATTGACTGGGATATCTTACAAGGGCAGTTTTATCAGTCAGCTTTCCACTCATTATTTGGTGAAAAAGAACAAACAACAGAGCAAGTCATTCAAACCCTCAAAAAAGTAATTCATCCGGCAGATTATATTGAAGTTAGGGATACCTTAAATGCCTGCTTAGAAGGCACGCGCTCTGAATACCAGATTCAATACCGTGTTCAGGACAATTCATCCTGGTTATGGATCGAAGAGTGCGGAAAGATTGTTGACCATGATGCAAAAGGCCGTGCCGAGCGTATTCTCGGAACACGTAGAAATATCCATTCAGAAATATTACGTGATGAGCAGGTTCGTTTAGCCAAGTCAGTATTTGATCAAACTTCAGAAGGTGTTTTCGTTCTGGATCAAAATGCCTGCTTTCTATCAGTTAACCCCGCTTACTCTTCAATTACCGGCCATAATTCAAGCTGGTTAGTAGGGCGTTCAATTTTAGACATTAGTGATACACCGAATCGATCAGATGTTTTTAGCCAGCTATTAAATGAAGTAAAAGAAAAAGGCCAATGGCAAGGCGAGCTCTTAGAAAAACGCCGTCATGGTAATTATTATTCTCAATGGACACAGATCAACGCAATTTTTGATGAACGAGGGAATACCAAATATTATGCTGGCTTGGTATCCGATCTCACCGACCGCAAAGCAACAGATCAAAAGCTGGATTATCTGATTAATTATGACGACCTCACTAAGCTGGCCAACCGCGTTCAATTTAAAGATCAGTTGCACCGGGCATTACTGCGTTATAAAGATGAGAAAATATCATTTGCATTAGTATTACTGGATATAGACCGATTCAAGCAATTCAACGATAGCTTTGGTCATGACGCTTCTGACCATTTACTTTGCGCAATTGCTGATCGCCTATCGAAGAATGTCCAAAAAGTAGATATTTTAGCGCGTGTTGGCGGAAATGAATTTGCTTGCATTGTTGCCAGTAACCCTAAATTTAATGTGATACATTTTGCCGAACGTTTATTCAAATGCATCACTAAAAACCATTATGAAATCGATGGTCAGGAAGTCGCACTATCATGCAGCATTGGTGTGGCTCAAGTACCTGAAAATGCACAAGATATTGAAACACTTATGTTAAATGCATCCTTGGCAGTACAAAAGGCCAAGTATCACGGAGGCGACCAAATTCAACTGTTTGATGCTTCTCTGGAGTCTTTCTCCCGTCAACGCCTCGAGATGGAGCAAGCCTTACGCAACGCATTCCGCAATGAAGAACTTGAGGTTTACTATCAGCCGAAACTTGATATTGCACAAAACAGGATTCGATCCGTTGAAGCATTAATTCGCTGGAACCATCCGACCAAAGGTCAAATATCTCCGGTTGAGTTTGTAAATATTGCAGAAGAGTGCGGTTTGATATCTGAATTAGGTGCTTATGTGCTACAAGCTGCTTGTTATCAAACTCAAGAATGGGAGGCAAAAGGACTGGGACAACTGAGTGTTTCAGTGAATCTGTCACCTCGCCAACTGCGTGATGAAGGTTTGGAAGCACTCATTATTAACACTCTTGAGACAACCCATATCCCCGCAAAGCATCTCGAACTAGAGCTAACCGAAAGTACGATCATGGAAGATAGTAAAGGTGCCATCCAATTATTAAGCTCATTGCGTACTTTAGGCATTAAAATTTCAATTGATGATTTTGGTACAGGGTATTCATCTTTAAGCTACTTAAAAGAGTTACCGGTCGATATATTAAAAATTGACCGCTCTTTCATTGAAGGCATCGAAAACTCCAAAGCTCAAAAAGCAATCGTCAAAGCGATTATTGTTTTAGGAAATAGTTTAAACCTTCAGGTCGTTGCAGAAGGCGTTGAAAAGGAAGCCCAGCTATCACTCTTAAGTAGTTACGGCTGCGACTTCATTCAAGGATACTTGGTATCTAAACCTGTCACCGCTATTGATATGGAGCGGGTATTAGAAAGTCAGATACCTAAAATGCTTTAAGGTTTGAAGTCCACATCTTCCTGCATACTGAAGCGATCTGTTGATGAGCTTAGCTGAGTCGGCGTACTTGCATCTGAACCTAGCTTAATCAATAGCCTCAAATCATTAGCCGAATCGGCATAAGCCAAGGCGTCTTCATAAGTCACATTTCCAGAGGAATATAAATCATACAAGGCCTGATCAAAAGTCTGCATACCAATATCACGCGATTTGGTCATCAGTTCTTTGAGTTTATGCACTTCTTTTTTACGAATAAGGTCAGCGCAGAGCGGCGTATTCAATAAGACCTCAATTGCGGCTTTACGACCTTTTCCATCCGGTGTCGGTATGAGTTGCTGCGCCACGATAGCTTTAAGGTTTAGTGATAGATCCATCCATATCTGGTTTTGCTGATCAGCCGGAAAAAAGTTAATAATCCGATCTAAAGCCTGGTTGGAGTTATTGGCATGCAACGTTGCTAAACAAAGATGGCCTGTTTCGGCAAACGTCACGGCATAATCCATTGTTTCTTTACTTCGAATCTCACCAATCATGATGACATCAGGCGCTTGTCGTAAAGTATTTTTGAGTGCAATTCCAAAAGTTTCAGTATCAATCCCGACTTCTCGCTGCGTAACAATGCAGTTCTCATGCTGATGGATATATTCAATCGGATCTTCAATAGAAATAATATGCCCACGGCTATTACGGTTTCGATGGCCAATCATCGAAGCAAGCGATGTCGATTTACCAGTTCCTGTTGCCCCGACAAAAATAATTAAGCCCCGTTTGGTCATTGCAAGTTGATTGATCACTTCAGGTAAACCTAGGTCTTCAATGCGCGGTATTTCAGTTTCAATGCGCCTCAGCACCATACCGCAAAGATTTCGCTGATAAAAAGCACTGACTCGAAAGCGGCCAATTCCTCGAGAACTAATGGCAAAATTACACTCATTATGCTCAGAAAATTCATTCCGCTGTTTTTCCGTCATGACATCGAAAACAATTTCACGGCATTGTTCTGGCGTTAACGCTTGCTTGGTGACCGGTACAATTTTCCCGTGAATTTTGATACTAGGCGGTACACCAACTGTAATGAACAAGTCGGAGCCACCTTTTTCTACCATAATTTTTAAGAGCTTTTCAAAGTCCACGATCTAATCCTTTTCTAGAAATTTTCAGGTAATTTAGCTTTTTCACGTGCTGTATCACGTGTGATATGTCCCTTACTGAGCAAATCCTGCAAGCACTGATCCAAGGTCTGCATACCAATCGAAGCACCGGTTTGGATAGCACTATACATTTGTGCAACTTTACCTTCTCTGATCAAGTTTCGAATTGCGGCGGTGCCAATCATAATTTCATGCGCGGCAATTCGGCCTCCATTAGTTTTTTTCAGCAATGACTGAGAAATAACGGCCTGAAGTGATTCCGATAACATTGATCGAACCATTGATTTTTCTTCAGCAGGGAATACATCAACCACACGGTCAATAGTTTTAGCCGCTGAAGTCGTGTGTAGCGTACCAAATACCAAGTGGCCCGTTTCTGCTGCTGTTAGTGCTAATCGTATCGTTTCCAAATCACGAAGCTCACCAACCAGAATAATATCAGGATCTTCTCGTAAGGCTGAACGTAGGGCTTCATTAAAGCCTAATGTATCCCGATGGACTTCTCGCTGGTTCATTAAGCATTTTTTACTTTCATGAACAAATTCGATTGGATCTTCAATGGTGAGGATATGGTCATAACGATTATCATTAATATAGTCGATCATAGCTGCCAGTGTCGTGGACTTACCAGAACCGGTTGGCCCGGTAACTAAAACCAGTCCTCGTGGAACTTCTGAAATTTCTTTAAATACTTGTCCCATCCCCAGGTCTTCCATGGTCAGAACTTTAGAGGGGATTGTTCGAAACACGCCGGCGGAACCACGGTTCTGATTAAAAGCATTCACCCTGAAACGTGCAACACCTGGCACTTCAAAGGAGAAATCAGTCTCAAGGAACTCTTCAAAATCTTTACGTTGTTTATCATTCATTATGTCGTAAATTAATGAATGAACTTCTTTATGCTCCATGGCCGGAAGATTGATTCGACGAACATCGCCGTCAACCCGAATCATTGGTGGTAAGCCTGCAGAAAGGTGTAAATCAGATGCGCCTTGCTTTGCAGAAAAGGCGAGTAACTCGGTAATATCCATTGTTGTCCTCTAGAGGGTAATACACTATATAAAAGCTTGTGAATGTATCCGGTTTTTGCTCAAATGGCTGTAACTTCAAGTTCACTTTCTTATCGAATAACATCATGTTCAGCATAGCAGACAACCTCATAAACGTTAGGCAAAGAATAAAAAAAGCAGAAATAGCGACTCAATCAGTCGAACTCTTAGCGGTCACCAAAACCAGAAGCGCTGAGGAGTTACTTCTCGCCATTCAATCCGGCTTGATTCTTTTTGGGGAAAACTACGTAAATGAAGCCATTGCAAAACAAGAGACTTTGCAGAATTTATGCTCTGACGAAGCATATAACCGCTTGATCTGGCACTTTATTGGCCCGGTTCAGTCCAATAAGACCAAAGTGATTGCAGAACATTTCAGTTGGGTGCAAAGTGTTGACCGAGAAAAAATCGCTACGCGCTTAAATGCGCAACGGCCACCAAATATGCCTCCCCTGAATGTATGTATTCAAGTCAACATTAATCATGAAGAAAGTAAGTCTGGGCTAAACACCCAAGAAGTAGAATCGCTTGCTGAATTAGTTCACTCTCTGCCGAATTTAAAACTAAGAGGTTTAATGACAATTCCTAAAGCAATGCAATCAGAAGAAGCACTACGCGCCTCTTTTTTTGATATGAAAACTTTATTTGAAGCCTTGAAAAAACGTTACTCTGATATCGACACACTATCAATGGGGATGTCAGGTGATATTGAAACAGCCATTAAATGCGGCTCAACAATGGTCAGAGTTGGCACGGCCTTATTCGGCAAACGTCAGTTGTGATGGTAATGAGTATAAACCTGAGTGAATAAGAACCTTCCTTAATTTATCAATTTAATTAAAGAGTAACTAAATGAATTTAAACGAAAGCAGAATTTGTTTCATTGGTGCTGGGAACATGGCGAGTTGCATTATTGGAGGGTTAATCAAAAAAGATTTCCCCGCACAGCAAATTATTGCCAGCGCACCATCAGAAAAAAACCTGAAATCATTAAAAGATACCTTAAATATTTCGGTCAATAGCAACAACCAGCAAGCGGTTTCAGAGGCTGACATTATTGTTTTAAGTGTCAAACCACAGGTGTTACAAAGTGCTTGCGAGGAAATATCAGGCTCGCTCACGCACAAACCATTAATCATTTCGATTGCCGCAGGTATTAGCATAGAAAGCATTGATTTATGGCTAGGTGGCAATTTACCGATTATTCGCTGCATGCCTAATACACCATCACAGGTATTAAAAGGCGCCAGTGGTTTAATTGCGAACACTCAGGTGACAGACTCACAAAAACAGGCAACAAGTTCATTGTTTTCTTCAATTGGAATCGTTGAATGGGTAAAGGATGAAGCCCAGATGCATGCAGTCACCGCATTATCAGGAAGTGGCCCGGCTTATATTTTTCTAGTGATTGAAGCAATGGAAGCTGCCGCAGTAAAGCAAGGGTTAAGTCCTGAAACAGCACGAAAGCTAGCGGCGCAAACGGCTGCAGGTGCAGCAGAAATGGTATTAGAAAGTGATATTGAGCCCGCACAATTAAAGCGGAATGTCATGTCACCTGGTGGCACAACGGAACGTGCTATTCAAACATTTGAGTCTCTAGGGCTAGTCTCTGTGTTTGATCAAGCAATCAATGCGGCCACTGAACGTTCTATAGAAATGTCGGCACAGTTAAAAGGCTAAAAATTTAAACATCAGACAAAAAACTCAAATAAAAACGGGTAGGGTATGAAGCTCAAACTATTGTTAACCGGCAACGAATTAATGACTGGCGATACGTTAGATAGTAATTCTGCAATGATTGCGCAAATGTGTCTCGATTCTGGCATCCAAGTTAACTACAAAGCGACTGTCTCTGATGATCTCGACCAGCTCGTGGGTGAAATCTCACGCTTAAGTGCATCCTCTGATATGCTCATTATAAATGGTGGCCTGGGACCAACGACTGATGACTTAACCGCAGAAGCTTTGGCTGGCGCACTTAACGTAGACCTGGAAGAACACCCTCAAGCAATCAAACATCTCATCGCATGGTGCGATACCAGAAACTATGACCTAAGCGAAGCTAACCGGAAGCAAGCGATTTTACCCAAAGGGGTCGAGATCATTGATAACCAAAAAGGCTCTGCTGTCGGTTTTAAAATTAAACTGGGGCACTGTTTAATATTCTGTACACCTGGCGTACCACACGAGCTGAAAACAATGATGTCTCGTGAGATTTTGCCTCAAATGAGATCCTTGTTACCCACCAGCCATCAACCCAAACGTGTCCGTTTCAGGGTGTTCGGCTATGGTGAATCCAGCCTTCAGGAACACATTACCAAAACATATCCTAACTGGCCAAAGCAGTTGGAACTTGGTTTCAGAGCTTCTATGCCATTGCTTGAGCTAAAGTTGAAAGTCGACTACCAAGAAGACCATAAGCTGCTGGAGAAGTGGCACACTAAAGTAGAAAAATTAGTTGGTGGACATATTGTCACTGACGATAGTCGATCACTAGCTAAAGTGGTTGTTGACTTGCTCGCGAAGCAAAATAAAACAATTACTTTTGCAGAGTCTTGTACTGGTGGAAAAATTGCGTCAATGATTACCGAAGTTAGCGGTGCTTCTGATGTATTTGAAGCAGGCTTCGTTAGTTATTCCAACACAATCAAAACAAGTGTGCTGGGCGTGTCAGAAGCAGATTTACATGAGTTCGGTGCCGTAAGTGAAACCGTCGTACGACAAATGTTATCAGGCGCTCTCAAAGCAAGTGGGGCGGATGTTGGAGTGTCTGTATCAGGTATCGCTGGTCCGAATGGTGGCACAAATGAAAAACCGGTAGGTACTGTTTATCTGGCTTGGGGTAGTCAAAACCTAGTCCAAACACGTGCCTTTTATTTTCCGGGAAACAGGGTGTTTTTCCAAAAAATAGTGGCTGCTTTGGCGCTGGATTTAATTCGAAGGGATCTATTAGGTATAGAAGAAACACCTATCTATTTTAGAGAACGAAAAATACCAAACTAGCTCGCTCAGTTTAACCACTTTCAAATAAAATACGACACCTGAAATGGTGTCGTAATAATAAGACATAGCTTATTCGTACTTGCAAAAATAGGCCGTATCTTGCGGCACTTGTAAATCAAATGATTTATTCGCCTCAACGATGAATGTCTGCCCATCTTTATATGAGACAAATTCTTCTGAATCAGGTAATTTCACTTGAAGCTCACCACTCACCACTGTCATATATTCTTTTTGACTAGTGCCAAAGGTGTAGTCACCAGCAACCATGACGCCTACCGTCGCGGGGAGTGTTGAGGTTTTAAATGCAATCGACTTAACCTTGCCATCAAAATATTCATTTACTTCGAGCATATTTTCTCCAAAAAGTTGCTATGCGTGTTTTTAAATAAAAAATCGTCGCCTATTTTCGGCCAGGCGCATAGTATAAACGAAACAGTACTTATTAGCAGGAGCCCTATTGATGTCAACAGAAACCATAATCGATCTTATTCGCCACGGTGAACCAGTGGGCGGGCAACGGCTACGGGGCTCACAAGATGACCCCTTGTCAGAATTAGGCTGGCAGCAAATGCGAGAAAGTGTCGGCGATCATGCTCCCTGGACTAAACTTTTGACTTCGCCACTCTCACGCTGCCATGCTTTTACTCAGGAGCTCAGCACCAATCTTAATTTAGAGCTACAAATTCAAGAAGAATTCCGTGAGATCTGTTTTGGCGAATGGGAAGGTTTGCGCGTTAAAGACTTAATGAAAAGTGAACCTAAAGCTTTGCGTAATTATTGGCAAGACCCTGATAATCATGCCCCTAAAGGCTCTGAACGCATGTCAGACTTTACCCAAAGAATTAACACAGCATGGGATAGCCTTGTCATTAATAACCAAGGTGAGCACACGCTATTAGTATGCCATGGTGGTGTTATTCGAGCGATTCTTAGCCGTGTTCTAGCCATGCCAAAAGAAAGCTTATGGAATTTTGATGTACCCTACGCTAACGTAAGCCGTGTGGTCTACCATCATTTCCCAGATGGAGGCCAGACCGCTCAATTAAGGTTCCATCAGTCACGATTTTTTTGAAAAAATAATATAAATCATTATGTTTTTAGCAAATTAACGACTTCGTACTATTCTAAATATAGCTTGAATAGATTTAACCTTGAATTACTTTTCGTTTGGGCATGAATGATATCCAGAATCATTATTTTTCTCGTAGAAAGGACCTACTATCACAATGAGCCAGCAAAAAGCCACGATTAAGCAACTCCAAAAACTTTGCCCTTTTGATCGTTTTTCAGAGAAACAAATGGTCTTAGTTGCTGCGAATTCAGAGCTAAAACATTATGAAGCCAACGAAGTAGTAATCGAAATTGGTAATCATGACAAGCTAGAATACTTTCTCTTAGAAGGCCATATCGAGCTGGAGTCATTCGATGGTCGATTCAAAGAAAAAAAAGCTGGTTCTGAAAGCGCTCGCACCGCTATCGCTTTACTACAACCACGGAAATACACCGTTAGAACGAAAACACCCTGTGTATTTGTACTAATTAACCAAATAACTGTTAACACTTTACTCGAAGAGTTACCTCAAGATAAAACAACTGATTTTAGTGTGAGTGACTTACATTCAGGCCATGAAACTGAAGATATCATGCGTAACTTCGAATCAGACCTGAAATCAAACAATTTAAATGTGCCGTCATTTCCGGACGTCGCGTTACGAATCAAACAACTATTAGATGATCCGAATGTCACCGTAAAAGACATATCAGATGTTTTAAATAATGACCCGGCAATGACAGCCAAATTGCTGAAGACATGTAACTGCCCTCTTTATCGAACTGCAAATGAAATAACCAGTAATAGGGACGCGATTGTTAGGCTAGGGTTTGATACAACCCGACAGCTCATCACTATTTTTGCTTTAAAAGAAGTCTTCAATAGCAGAAACAAATTCTTACAACATAAAATGGGAGAGCTGTGGGCACATTCAAGTGAAGTCGCTTCAATTGCATATGTTTTGGCCACTAAAACCCCTGGAATAAATCCTGAGCAAGCCATGCTAGCAGGCTTAATGCAAGATATTGGAGCCATTCCAATTCTTAATTATATTGAGAATTACCCTGAATTCATGAAGCTGGATTATAAAATTGATGACATCATACTTTCACTGAAGAGTAGAATTGGCGAAAAAGTACTTGAAACATGGGGCTTTTCTTCAAATTTGATTGAAGTCGCCAAGAATAGCAACAACTGGACCTTCCAATCTCCAGGCGACAAAGCCAGCTATGTTGATATTGCTATCGTCGCAAATATTCACTCTTTCATTGGAAAGAAAAAGCACCCTAAATACCCCTCTTTCGACAAAATACCTTCATTCAAAAAAATAGGGGCAAATGGCCTGACACCAGAGGAAAGCCAGGAAGTTCTCCATCAGGCCCAGCACCAATTGAAGGACTTACAAGCACTACTAAGTCCTAAAACAATCCCTGTCCTGCAATAAAAGACAGCCTCAACAAACCAGAAAAATAGCTCCTTATGAGTAGCCCTTGACGTGCGTCAAGGTTACTTTTCCATATCCGGCATAAACTCCTTTCAATTGATACTAGGAGTAAAAGAATGAAAACGCTGGTAGCGACTGAAGACTTAGCGCCGTTATTACATAAATATGATGTTTACGGGCCTCGTTATACGTCATATCCTACAGCCCTTCAGTTTAATGATAACTTTGGGGAAGAGGACTATCGACTCCATGCGCAATCAAGCAACGAGCTTCCGGTACCTAAACCACTATCCATTTACGTACATATCCCTTTTTGCAAATCACTTTGCTACTACTGTGGCTGCAATAAAATCGTCACACATAAGCAGCAAGCAGGCATAAATTATCTGGATTATCTCTATCAAGAGATTGAGCAACATGCCAAGTACTATGCAGATGACCGTCTTTTACAGCAAATTCATTTTGGTGGTGGTACACCCACATTTTTAAGTACTGCCCAATTACGAGAAGTCATGGAAGTGATTGCACAATCATTTCATTTAGGTTTGCCTGACTCGCTCGAAATAGGCATCGAAATAGACCCCAGAACAGTCAGCAGCAATGAAATGACAGAGCTGGTTAAAATGGGCTTTAACCGTATCAGCGTTGGGATACAAGATTTCGACCCCGATGTCCAAAAAGCAATCAATCGTATACAGAGTAAAGAGCAGGTTGAAGCGGTTATCCAGTCAGCACGCGACAATCAAGTAGATTCCATTTCACTTGATATTATTTATGGCTTACCCAAACAGTCGCGTGAAAGCTTTTCACGTACCCTTGACGAAATTATTAGTATTCGACCTGATCGAATAGCTTTATACAATTACGCCCATATGCCACAAAGGATTGCTGCGCAACGCTTGATTCATACCAGCGATATTCCTTCAACTGAGGAAAAACTCGCTATTTTCACAGACAGTATTCGTAGATTAACCGAAGCAGGTTATATCTATATTGGCATGGATCACTTTGCACTTCCGACTGATAGCCTAGCCATTGCACTTGAAAATGGAGGTTTACAACGAAACTTCCAAGGCTATTCAACTCACGCTGAATGTGACGTGATTGGCGTAGGTGTCAGTGCTATTAGCCGAATCAATGATGGTTTCAGCCAAAATGTTACAGAAGTTTCCAAGTATAAAGACTTAGTCGAGAAGGGCGTGCTACCCATTAAAAAAGGAGTCAACCTTACTACCGATGATCGAATTCGGGCAGACTTGATACAGCAAATTATGTGTGATGGTGTTGTCAGTTATAGTGACTTTGGCGAGGCACATGACATATTCTTTCACCGATATTTTAGTGATGAGCTAGGCTGTTTAAGTGACCTGGAAAAAGACGATTTGATCACCATTTCAGATGAAGGATTCTCTGTTACACCGAAGGGCAGAATTTTCCTTAGAAATATTGCAATGAAATTTGATGCCTATTTTAACCAAACAACACTACAGAATACTGATCAGCCAAGGTATAGTAAGACACTTTGATCTGAAGATCGTATTAATTATCGTGGTGTTTTATAAATGGCGTCCCAAAATCAGGTCGTTTCTCCTTCATTTCTAAAGTGCAGTCAATGTGCTTTGGGTAAGCTGTGCCTGCCTGTTGGCCTTGATGCTAAAGACATGGCAGAACTAGAAACAATCATTGAATCCTCATCCCCCTATAAAGATAACGAATCTGTTTATCTATCAGAACAACCATTTGATCGTATTTTTGCCGTCAAATCTGGCGTATTCAAAACGGTCGTTATTGATGCAAATGGCAATGAGCACATCGTAGGCTTTCACTTACCTGGCGAATTATTTGGCTTAGATGCAATTTACCCACAAAAATATATTTCAAGTGCCGTCGCCCTAGGCACCTCCTCTGTTTGTGGTATTAATTATAACGAACTAGAAAGCCTGGCAACGAAGCTACCTTCTCTACAAAGGCAGCTGTTTAGCCTTATGAGTAAGGAAGTACATACTTCACAGGCCTTGGCTGTCGAGCACTCCGCAGACCAAAAACTCGCTGGTTTTATATTAACGCTGTCTTCTCGCTATAAACAACGTGGTTATTCAGAAACTCGCATTAACTTAATAATGCCTAGGCGTGATATTGCAAACCATTTGAATATGGCCGCTGAAACTGTAAGCCGGTTATTTAAACGCTTTCAAAATGATGGCCTACTCGAAATTAAGCGTACTGACTTATCTATTATAAACATGGAAGCTTTAAAGCAACTTGCCGGGTGCGCTTCAGGCCAATAAACACGCTATTAATTTTCCACCGGTTTCTTCTTATTTCTCTCTCTTGAAATAAGATTGGTGCTTTGAACAATGAACATGAATGAAATTCAGTTTTTCATATATTTTCATTGTTCTTCTACTGACTAATATCGTAAAGTCTGTTTTAGCTTCACAAATAAACTTATAAATGAAGGAAAAGGCATGAAAAAACTGCTGATCGGTTTTTGTATTATTCTCACCACTATCATTTCATTCCATTTTATAAGTAATCATTACCGTTACGAGTTCTATGATTGGGCAATTAATTTTGAAGCATCCAAAGCACAATTAATTTCTAAAACGAGCAGTTATCAGCAAGCAGAAAATCAACAGAGTTTTGCCTATTTAGAATCCCCAAAAAAAGCAGAGCAAGAATCTATCATCATGCTACACGGCTTTGGAGCCACCAAAGAAAACTGGCTACGATTCTCAAGCCATTTATACAAACAATACCATCTGATAGCGCTTGATTTACTTGGTCACGGTGAAAATGAACGTGACTTTTCTCAATCTTATACCATTGAAAGTCAAGTTGAGTATGTTCATCAAGTTGCAAAACGTTTAGGTATTAAAGAATTTCATTTAGTTGGAAATTCAATGGGTGGAGCAATTTCTGCTTTATATTCAGCAACTTATCCTCAGCAAGTTATTTCGGCCACTTTAATCAGCCCTGCGGGCATTCACGATATTCCTTCAAGAATGGACGAGCTATTAGCTGAAGGGACTAATCCGTTAATTGCACTGAATGTTGATGAATTTGAAAATTTACTAGATTTTGTGATGGAAGAGGCGCCATTTATTCCTGCCGCAATAACCAGAGTAGAGGCTGAGAAAGCAGCCAGTCGGGTTGAAATTAACCAAAAAATATTTGAAGACTTACACGGTGATTTAAAAAAAGGCCTAGAAGTCGAGCTAAAGAAAGTTAAAGCACCAGTACTCATTATTTGGGGTGACCATGACCGCGCAATTAACTCAGCCAATATTGATAAATACGCAGCATTAATTCCTAATACAGAAAAACGTGTGCTGAAGGGAATTGGTCACCTCGCCATGATTGAAGTACCGAAAGTCTCGGCACTAGCAATGCTTAATTTCTTACACATATCGCCATGACCTGTAGCTTACAAGAGCTCTTAGCCCAAGTAAGTATAACTCTCTAAGCCATCCTCAAAAGCGACTAGATACTTTTCTCGATCTACCGTGGAAAGCGCCTGTTTATCTAATAGAAGTTGATAATTTTTCATTAGATACTCGGGCGTGAAGTTAACATCCTGAAGCACATTTACGATGGTATCTCCCCGCCGGTCATGTTCTAAAACCACTTTCCCCTTGGCATCTATACTGACATCTACCGAATCAGTATCGCCAAACAAGTTATGTTTATCTCCCAGAATTTCCTGATAAGCCCCTAGCATAAAAAAGCAAAGCACCTCTGCTTCTCCCTCACTCTCTTTTAAACTATGAGCAGGTAAAGGTAATGTCGGCTCAACACCAAGCTGAGTAACATATTTATCAATTCGTCCATCAGAGTCACAAGTAATATCTTGTACAACAGCATTGCGCAATAAAGGTTTATCAAGGCCTTCAAGTGGCAGAATTGGAAAAATTTGGTCAATCCCCCAGACGTCAGGCAAAGATTGAAAAAGCGAGAAGTTCACAAACAACTTTTCAGCTAATTTTAGATCTAGCTCATCAATAATTTCCTGATGGTCTTGATTGAACGGTTTTAATTGTTTACGTAATTGCTGACAAGTATTCAAATATAAATGCTCAGCTTGTGCCTTTTGTTGTAATGACACAGCACCATGAACAAATAAATTATGAACCTCCTCGATTGAATGCGCAGCATCATGATAGATTTCAAGCAATGATCGAATTGATTTCCCACGGCTCAAAGCCTGATAGTCCTGCCACAAGTGCAATAGTGAGCTAGGACTTTTCTCATTGATGACTTCTGCAGGAAAAGGTTCCACCAATTCTTTAGGGGCTTCTCTTTCAACCACATCGCTTATTAATATGGCATGATGTGCAGTGATAGCGCGCCCGGATTCACTAATTAAATCAGGATGAGGTAAGCCATAACGATCACTTTCTTCTTGAAAAGCCTGAATCACATTACGAGCATAATCATACATACTGTAATTCATGGAACAGACATTACGCGAACGAGTACCGTCATAATCAACGCCGAGACCACCACCAATATCAACGGTTGTAATTGGAATACCTAAAGCATGCAACTGACTATAAATTTTAGCGCACTCTTGAAAACCTTTATGAATATCGCGGATATTTGCTATTTGGGAACCTAAATGAAAATGCAGCAATTCAAGTGATGCCTGTTGTTTATGTGTTTTTAAGAGTGAAACAGCCTCTATAATTTGCTGGGAAGATAAACCAAATTTTGATTTTTCCCCCCCTGTGTTCTGCCAATTGCCTTTCCCTATCGTGGATAGTTTCGCGCGTAAGCCAATCGATGCTTGAATGTCTAGTTTTTCCGCTTCCTCCAAAATTACTGTCAACTCACTCAATTTTTCAACAACAATAAACACTTTATAAGCTAACTTCTGGCCCAGTAAAGCCATTCGAATATAGTCCCGATCTTTGTAGCCATTACAAACAATAACGGAACCCGGCTGCAGATCCATGGCTAACACAGCCAATAATTCAGGTTTACTACCAGCTTCCAAACCGATTTGCCTATTACTTCTAGCAGGTTCAGCCCGAACAATCTCTTCTACCACTCGCCGTTGTTGGTTAACTTTAATGGGGTAAACTATTTGATAGCTGCCTTGGTAATTTAGTTTCCCAGACAGACGATTAAATACACCACAAAGTGTATTGATACGATGGTGTAATATAGATTTGAAGCGAACAAGCACAGGTGTTCGTAAACCAAGTGTACGAATCTCACGCAGTAAATTCTTTAAAATTATCGGCTGCGCCTTATCTTGCTCAGGACACATAGCCAGTTCACCTTGCTCTGTAATCGCAACATAACCTTCCCCCCAGGTATGAAGGTTATAAGGTGGTTGCTCATCCTGCTCAGTCGGATTCATATTTTTCTCGGAAAGGTCAATTTATTTATATTAGAAACAGTCTATCAAAGGGAGCTATGCTAACTCAGCTATTAACAAAGATAGTACTTTTTTAAGCACTTTTTATGTTTATACATTATTTTGCTGGATATTGAGATCCAAGCGCATAGAATGTCGCTAATTAACACTGAATACAAAATAATACCTAATTCAGGAACGGCTGATGGCACTTGACCCCAAAAAATGGTTTACCGAAATTTTCCAAAACGAAGGTACTGGTTTTTCATTACAGATCAAAAAAAAGTGTCACGAAGAGCAAAGTAAATATCAGTTCCTTGAGATCTTTGAAACCGAAACTTTCGGGCATCTAATGGTCATTGATAGCTGCGTCATGTTAACGGAACGTGATAATTTCTTATATCATGAAATGATGTCGCACCCCGCAATATTCACGCATCCTAGCCCTAAAAATGTTGTCATCATTGGTGGCGGTGACTGCGGTACTTTAAAAGAAGTACTGAAACACAGTGATGTTCAAAAAGTCACGCAAGTTGATATTGATGAACGTGTTACCCGTCTTTCAGAGCAGTATTTCCCTGAATTATGTACTGCAAATAATGACCCACGTGCAGAGCTGTTATTTGCTGATGGCATTAAATGGATAAAAGATGCCGAAGCGGGATCAATCGACATCATTATTATTGACTCAACCGACCCTGTGGGGCCTGCAGAAGGACTCTTTGCCATTGATTTTTATCGCGATTGTTTCAAGGCATTATCCAGTGATGGCATTGTAGTACAGCAAAGTGAATCACCACTTTTACACAGCCAAAGTATCATCAAAAAAGTGCATCAGGATATGAAGAGGGTTGGTTTTGCGAACACACATACCATGCCTTTCCCTCAACCTGTTTACCCAACAGGCTGGTGGAGCGCAACCATGGCACTTAAATCAGGAAGCGTTTCTTCTTTTAGAAAAGAGGATATTGATAGACGGAGATTTACAACAGAATATTACAACTTAGACATACATCAAGGCGCGCTTGCCATTCCGGAATTTATGAAAAAAATTCTTGGCTGCTAGATTTTCTCATTAGAATACTTTTGCAAGAAATCAAATACGGTATCAGTCGCGTCTTTAAAATACAGACCCAATGTAAAGCCATCTTTTGCAATAGATGTCCGCTTCACTTCTGACAGAATGCGCATTTTTTTCTGGAGACCTTTGTAGCGTACATGCAATTCCAATACAAATAACGAATTAATTTCAAAATCGAAAGGGCAAATAATAGATGCGCCACGCTCAGATAGATCCAGTGTACGACATTGAATCACCATTTTATCACGCGTAGTAATCACACAAAGCCAACGAGCATTACGACGCGCAAATTTTCTTCTCTCTTCAGGCTTTACTGCAGCAAACGTATCTTCTGTAATTTCCATGGCTTCATCAACAATTCCTGATACTGCTGCTCTTGGCTGCCCCATTCATAAACCTCGCTTTTAAAGTTTCATAATTTCCAAAACTTAAAATAGTTCATGTTTAGCAAGTATTCAAATGATCAGTGGTAATATTTTGTGAAACTTTTAACTCTTAATGCATATCTAGAAATAAAAAAGGCCCTCATCTTTTAGGATGGGGCCTTTTTTTATTTAAGAGCTGCTTCCAATAAAACAACTCTTTTGTAGCGCTAAAAGATAGAGCTACTTATTTGTAAACTCTGGGTATGCTTCCATACCACATTCAGCGATATCAACACCTTCGTACTCTTCTTCTTCGCTAACTCGAATACCCATAACCGCTTTAATAATTCCCCAAGTGATTAATGAAGCACCGAATACCCATACGAAGATAGTTAAAGCGCCTATGAACTGAGCTACAAAGTTAGCACCATCATTTGTGAATGGCACAACCATCACACCAAATAAACCAACCACACCGTGTACTGAAATTGCACCTACTGGATCATCAATTTTCAACTTATCAAGCGTAAGGATAGATAGCACAACTAAAACACCACCTACAGCACCAATGATGGTTGCTGATAGAGCCGTTGGGGTATCAGGGCCTGCTGTAATCGCTACCAAGCCTGCTAATGCACCGTTAAGTGCCATCGTTAAATCAGCCTTCTTGAATAAGACATAAGCAAGTACTAATGCACCAATCAAACCACCGGCTGCAGCAGCATTCGTATTCATAAATACCACGGCAACAGCATTGGCACTTTCAACACTTGCTAGCGCTAATACAGAACCACCGTTGAAACCGAACCAACCTAACCAAAGAATGAAGGTACCTAGCGTTGCCATGGGCAAGTTTGCACCAGGAATCGCATTAACTTCACCATTTTTACCATATTTACCTTTACGAGCACCTAGTAGTAAAACACCTGCTAATGCTGCTGCAGCACCGGCCATGTGCACAATACCTGAACCAGCAAAGTCGGAGAAACCAAAGTAGGTCATTTCACCATCAACCATTTCATTTTCAAGTAATGAGCCTAGGTTGAACATGCCAAATACGTCTGCACCACCCCAAGTCCAAGAACCTTCCATAGGATAGATAAAACCTGTCATGACAACAGCAAAAATCAAGAATGCCCAAAGCTTCATTCTTTCAGCGACTGCACCCGATACAATCGACATCGCCGTTGCAACGAAAACAACCTGGAAGAAGAAATCAGCTGAAGGCGCATAAGTAGCAGCTTCTTCCGCACCCGCTACACCATCGGCAGTAATGCCCGATAAGAATGCGTTGCCTAAATCTGCATACATAATGGCATAACCACAAACCATATACATGGTGCAAGAGATGGCAAATAGCGCCACGTTTTTCGTTAAAATTTCAGTGGTATTTTTTGAACGAACTAAACCTGCTTCAAGCATGGCAAAACCAGCGGCCATCCACATAACCAATGCACCACATACTAGGAAGTAAAAGGTGTCCATTGCGTACTGCATTTCAGTAACTGTACTTGTTAAATTTTCCATTAGAGCCCTCCGAACTAGCTTTACTAGAACGTATTGTTAACATAAAAATTATTTAGAAAGAGTTAAACAGCGTCAGTGCCTGTTTCGCCAGTTCGAATTCGAATCACTTGCTCCAATGGAGAAACAAAGATTTTCCCGTCACCAATTTTTCCTGTGTTTGCAGCGTTAGAGATTGACTCGATCACCTGATCTAGTAAATCTGACCCAATCGCGACTTCAACTTTTACTTTTGGAAGAAAATCGACAACATATTCAGCGCCACGATAAAGCTCTGTATGGCCTTTTTGACGACCAAAGCCTTTTACCTCTGTAACGGTAATGCCTTGAACACCAATTTCTGATAATGCTTCACGAACATCGTCAAGCTTGAAGGGTTTAATAATGGCAGTGACTAGTTTCATAGGAGTCTCCTGTTATGCCGCTAAAGATTGTGGTATTTAAATTAATTTATTGATCTTATTTGTTGCCACACTTGATACGTATGTACGAACAACGTTACTAGCTATAAAGCAGAGTATATGCCAATATTTTTTTTATTAATAAAAACAACTAACTAAAGATAGTTTTTAACGAAGCGCAACAAAGTTAAGCCCCATAATGATGCAGAAGAAAATCCTTAGCACAAAAACAGTGCGCGAGTATGATTAGAAGTGTGTGCAAACAATTCAATAGCCGTGTTAAGCTTTAGGAATATTCATTTTCAGAATTCAGAACTTGTCTGTATTCCTCTTGTTTATCTGCTCGTTTTTCAAAAGGAGACATTAATGCTTAACCCACAAGAACTCTTAAATACCATCCATGAACAAGTGACCCAAATCCTTCCAGACGTCGGAAAATCAGCCCAAGAAGACCTGACAGCCCACATTAAAATTCTTGTCAGCGGAATTATTTCAAAATTAGACCTAGTGAGCCGCGATGAATTTGATGCTCAGCAAGCAGTTCTTGAGCGTACTCGCTCTAAATTAGAGCAATTAGAAAAAGACTTTGCTACTTTGAAGGGCGAATAGGAAAATTTAAAGCGATATACAACTCAGTACTTAATACAATTAGTACATAAAACTCAAGGACGAGATTAATTAGCAAGGAGTGCTATGTCCCTCTCTATTATAAATACCCGTGCCCAATTCGGTGTCGATGCCCCTCGGGTCACCGTTGAAACACACCTATCTAATGGTTTGCCTTCGCTTACTATGGTAGGGCTTCCTGAAATGGCAGTACGAGAAAGCAAAGAGCGAGTACGCAGTGCTCTAATAAACTCAGGTTTCGACTTTCCTACTCGCCGCGTCACCATCAACCTTGCCCCTGCTGATATTCCAAAGCAAGGGGGCCGTTATGACCTCGCTATTGCCATTGGTATTCTAGTCGCAACAGGACAAATACAAAGCGATAATATTCAAGATTATGAGTTTGTCGGAGAACTAGCTCTGACCGGGGAACTCCGTCCCGTTTCAGGAATTTTACCCACAGCTATTGCCTGCGATAAACAGGACAACACACTTTTCATTGCTAAAGAAAATACAGCCGAAGCGGCCTTATCAGATAGCAAAAAATTATTTGCAGCCACACACCTAAATGAAATTTGTCAGCACATCACAGGGCAAAACTACCTTGAGCCAGCCCAGTTTGACCGGTTATGTATCTCCAATACGCTACTACCAGATTTAGACGAAGTAAAGGGACAAACCCAAGCACGCAGAGCGCTAGAAATCTCTGCAGCAGGAAAACATAACCTCCTATTTTATGGGCCACCTGGAACAGGAAAAAGCATGCTCGCAGCACGTCTACCCAGCATACTGCCACATTTAAGCAGTGACGAAGCCGTAGAGGTTGCATCTATATACTCTTTAACAGGCCTTGCACGTGAACCCGATAAAATATTTTCAGCGCCATTCAGGGCACCACATCACACCGCATCATCCGTTGCCTTAGTTGGAGGAGGTTCCCACCCAAGCCCCGGGGAAATTTCACTTGCTCATCGAGGCGTTTTATTTCTCGATGAATTACCAGAATATGGGCGATCTGTACTTGAGGTATTAAGAGAGCCCATCGAAAGCGGTGAAATTAGAATTTCACGAGCCAATGCAACCCTTACATTTCCAGCTCAGTTTCAGCTCTTAGCAGCAATGAATCCTTGCCCATGTGGTTTTTCAGGCCACCCCAAAGTAGCTTGTACCGACACGCCCCAACAAATCAGTAATTACCGCAGAAAACTCTCTGGCCCCTTACTTGATCGATTCGACCTTCACGTTGAAGTCGCCTTTCAATCAGGTTCAGTATTACTCGGCAAGTCCGCTCCGGCTGAAAGTTCTTCAGCTGTCTATGAACGAGTACTCCAAGCACGGAAGAGACAACTGGATCGTCAAAGTAAACTAAACAGCGAATTAAAGCCTTCTGAGCTAGAGAAATTTTGCTCTCTACAACCGCAAACCCAAAGCATGCTTGAACGAGCAATGGATCGTTTAGCACTCTCAGCCCGAGGTGCCCATAGAGTAATTCGTGTCGCCCGAACCTTAGCTGATCTAAATGGAGCCGAACAACTCAGTACAGAGCACTTAGGAGAAGCACTCGCATATAGAGGCTTAGATAGACAATCCGGAAGATAAATAATAAACAATTTAAATTCAGAGAATATTTTGCGATTATGATGAAAGGTCTTTGGCAGTTTCCCTAGTCAACTTACATGAACCTGCTTCCATGTAGAATACCAATCCGCTACTATAATCGTCCTAAATAGCTCTATTTATAACAAAACAGCCAATTTTAGGTAGTTAATCATGATTAATGCCGCATTTTTGATTTATGACCGCGTTTTATTCTCTGGCGTAACACGACCCTATGAAATCCTTAAAGCCGTCAATGCTATGGCTAAGATGGACCGGGAAGGACGTCAGCTTGAATTAAATTTAGTAAAAATAGTCGATGAACAACCTCAAGTTGCCGGTGAGATACCCTTAAATATTGAGAAAAATTTACAAGATTTAGGCCATATGGATTGGATTTTTATTCCTCCTGGCTGGCGAAATCCTTCATATATTCTCAACAAATACCCCCAATTACCCAGATTACTCAAAGAGCGGTATGACGCAGGCACAAAATTTATTGCAACAGGCACAGGGGTCTATTTTTTAGCTGAGGCCGGATTACTAGATAGCTGTCCAGCCACGACACATTGGTATTTTTTCGATGACTTTGAAAAGCGCTACCCGAAGATAGAGCTAAAGCGCCAACACTTTATTACTTACGGTCATGGTATTTATTGTGCCGGAAGTATTAACGCTTTGTCTGACCTTGTTTTCCATTTAATTGGCCAAGCATTTGGCCTTAAGCATCGTCAAATGGCTGAGCGTCATTTTGAACATGAAGTCGGCAGCAGTTATGACTTGCCGATGTTTTCTATTGGCAATGCCGCACATGCTGATGAAACTATTATTGAAGTGCAAGAGTGGTTAAGGGTTTCATGCCATGAAGAAATTGATATTCCTCAAATGGCCAAAAAAGCCGAAATGCCAATACGTACATTTACCCGCCGTTTTAGACAAGCACTTGGCATGACACCAAATCAATACCTACAGGATTTACGTATTGAGAATGGGCGAGACCTATTAAAAACGACTGACTTGACCGTGCAAGATGTCGCAGAGAATGTCGGTTATAAAGACACGGCCTATTTTTCCAGGGTATTTAAAACCAAAGTTGGATTAACACCAACAGACTATAAAAAAATGGTGCGACCCAAGTTATTTCAGTTAAGCCATGACAATGAGAGTTAGAGAAAAATAAAAAAGAGGAGCACTCTCTTAAAAAGAGGTGCTCCTAATAGGGGTATTTCTAGGAAGACAGTCCACGATCGCTTCTCATGAACTGATAAAGTAATTATAAGTCTAAACTTTCTGTAACGCGGTTAATATTTGATCTATTTTCGTTACAAGAAGTGAAAATATAAGCTACTTTTAAGGGAATTTATTGAAGGATTGTAAGTCCAAAGTGGTTCAATAAAGGATTCTCCATTTAATTCACAGGATATAACATGCCGTCACAACAGAAAAAGGTATTATTTCTATGCACAGGAAACTCATGTCGCAGCCAAATGGCGGAAGCATGGGTTAATGCTTTAAAATCCACTGAATGGGAAGCATTTTCTGCCGGAATCGAAACGCATGGTATGAATCCTTTTGCAATTTCTGTTATGGCAGAGTCTGGTGTAGATATGACTGGCCAATACTCTAAAAATATAGATGAGTTAAAAGATCAAACTTTTGATCTGGTTGTAACCGTTTGTGATCATGCTGCAAGTCATTGTCCGTCTCTTCCTACCAGTATTTCTGTCAAACATATCCCCTTCGATGATCCGCCGGCTTTAGCGAAAGATGCTGCAAATGAAACGGAAATCTTAGTTAGCTATCGTCAAGTACGCGACCAAATCAAAACATTTGTAGAATCTAGCCAACTATCTACGGCAGTCTCTTGATATTTACACCTCCCACTTCTATCATTCGCGCCAATTAAAGCTGAAAACCTTTGGTTTACTTGGATATGAACATATTTAGTGGATATATGTATGACGAATGAAGTACTTAAAAACAGGCCAATTCGTAGTTTTGTAATCCGTGGTGGGCGCATGACGACCGGCCAGCAAAATAGCTGGGATGCACTGTGGCCAAAATTTGGTTTAGACCTTTCATCATCACATATAGATTTCACTGAAGTTTTTGGTAACTCAAACCCTCTCGTGCTTGAAATCGGTTTTGGAATGGGACGCTCGCTGTGTGAGATGGCTCATCAAGCACCCAATGATAATTTTGTGGGCATTGAAGTACATCGCCCAGGCGTTGGTGCTTTATTAATGAAAGCTGATGAGCTTGAGTTAACGAATCTGAAAGTCTTTTGTGCTGATGCAAACGAACTACTTAAGCACTCTATTGCTGATAAAGCATTAAGTCGCTTACAACTTTTTTTCCCTGATCCATGGCATAAAACCAAACATAACAAACGTCGCTTAGTTCAACCTGATTTCGTACAGAGTATTCGCCCAAAGCTGCAAATGGGAGGGGTATTTCATATGGCAACAGATTGGGAACCCTATGCAAAGCAAATGTTGAGCGTTATGGAGAATGCTGATGGATTTAAAAATTTATCTGGCGAAAACAACTATTCAGAACGGCCAGACTACCGACCTCTAACAAAGTTCGAAGAACGAGGACAACGCCTAGGGCACGGTGTTTGGGACTTATTGTTTGAACGAATATCTTAACAAGAACCTACTTCATTGCTGCCTTGAACACACCTAGAGTGAGATACTGAAAGCCGACCGATGATAGTAGTACGGTTTTCTCGGAGAAGAAGATGTTAAATGTTCAAGACATAATCGAAAAGCGATATCCAACGTTTTTTAAACGTTCTCGCTTGATGACGAAACCTGTGATGACTGTCTTGAAAGGCCTGCTACACGAAAAAGAGATGACGCGTTTCAATGACGCCTTCCCCGATAGTAGAGGCTTGGCTTTTGTTGAACGCGTATTAGACTACTTCAATTTTAATGTCGAAGCACAAGACTTAATGCGGATTCCAAAGTCGGGTCGTTTCATTCTGATCGCAAACCACCCCATTGGCGCACTTGATGCACTAGCCTTATTAAAAATGGTCAGCAAAGTCCGGCCAGATGTCAAAGTGCTCGGTAATCACTTATTAATGAGTATGCCAGCGCTTCAATCAGTTGTTTTGACTTATGATAAGAGCTCATCCATAGCAGTACAGCAGTTTAATGCCGTTTGTGAGCACTTAAATGACGATGGTGTATTAATTGTTTTCCCCGCAGGTGATGTTTCTTATTTCGGCCCTCGTGGCGTGAAAGATGGGCGCTGGCAATCCGTGTTCTTAAAAGTTGCTGAACAAGCAAACTCACCTATTTTGCCTGTCTGTATTGATGCGCGTAACTCATTTCTATTTTATAGCTTATCCGTTTTCTCCAAACCACTTTCAACACTGCTATTACTCCGTGAAACGTTCAAGCACTCAACAAAGACTGTCAAGATTAGAGTCGGTGAACTAATCGACCCGCTCGTTTATGAAGATTTAAGCCTCCCCCTTAAAACGAAAGTAAAATTATTTCGAAAACAAATCTATCGTATCGGTAAAAATAAACCTTCACTGTTTAGAACATTAACACCCATTGCTCTCCCGGAAGATCGCCAGCTACTTAAACGAGAGCTCGAAGCCTGTGAATCACTGGGCGAAACGCGTGATAACAAAAAAATATTTTTATATCACTATCAAGCTGATTCAATTTTAATACGTGAAATTGGCCGTTTACGTGAAGAGGCTTTTCGCCTAATAGGGGAAGGAACGGGGAATGAGCGAGATATAGACGGCTACGACCAGCATTATATGCACATTGTGTTATGGGATGAAGATGACCTAGAAGTCGTTGGTGCTTACCGATTATGTGCGACACACAATCAGCCACATTTATATACTTCGACTTTATTTGAGTATAACTCCGGTACTCAGAAAATTCTTGATGCCGGTTTAGAGTTAGGTCGGAGTTTTATTCAACCAAAATACTGGGGCTCTCGAAGTCTGGAATATTTATGGTATGGCATTGCGGCTTTTCTACTTCGTAATCCACACTACCGTTATTTGCTCGGTGCTGTCAGTATCAGCAATACCTTTTCACGACCAGCAAAGGACCTTATTGTTGGCTATTATCAACGTTATTACGCTGATAATAATAAGCTTAGTGTCGCAAGCAAACGACCTTACACAATGGATGATAATGCCTGCCAGCGAATCAATTATCTGTTCCACGAAAAGACAACTAAAGAAGCATTCGTAATTTTGAAAGCACAGCTTCGACACTTAGGCTACTCTGTACCAGCCCTTTACAAACAATATGCAGACCTGACCAAGCCAGGTGGCACACGCTTTTTAGGTTTTAATATTGACCCTGATTTCAATGATTGTGTTGATGGGCTTGTCGTCGTCGATATTCATGAAATGTCCACACTAAAAAGAAAACGATATGGCTTAATGGAGCACCAAGCACACCACTAGAAAGTAACAAATAAAAATGCGCCCAAGGAGGGGTCAATATGAAACGAAATACGATATACAACAGCCTGCTGTTAGTGACACTTACGCTCATTAGTCAGCCAAGCTTACTGGCTGACACCCAGTATTACCGATGGCAAGATCCACATGGTGCTTGGTATTTTTCTGATCAGCCGCCCAACAAAATACCCAGTGAATCATCCATTATCAAGATAGATGAAAAACAACTAAACACTACTAAACCCAAAATAACGCCACCCAAAATAGTACCGATTAAACCAACAAAACAACCTAAAAATACTAAGAAAAAGATAGATAACAAAAAAAAACGCAGACTTCAGAAACAAAAAAAAGCTTGTGACCGTTTGAAAGAAAAACTTAATAAAATACAAAATAAGTTAAGGGCGGGCTATCAAGAACCAAAAGGAAATCACTTACGTAAACAGCGACGTGATATTAACAGTAAGATTTATCATCAATGTTAACTCCATCCTCGTCATTCTTTACAAAGAGTGGTGCTATTTTGAAGCGCATTACGTAAACTACCACTCATGGGAAACAGGATGTTACCCATTGCTCCAGACCTTCAAAAAAGGGGGGGAGTATCACTTTAATTAAAAGGACTTTTATCATGCGCAGATTCAAATCTGAAGCACATCATCTTGTTTTACTTTTTGTAATTTCTTTCGGTTTTCTTAGCGGGCCAAGCTTTGCCTTACCCTTCATCAATGAATTTCATTATGACAATGCCGGTAGTGATGTCGGTGAATTTGTTGAAGTAGCGGGCGCTGCCGGTACTGACTTAAGCGGCTGGTCACTATCATTTTATAATGGTACAAATGGCGCATCCTATGCTTCATGGGACTTATTCGGCATCATTACCGATCAATCAAATGGCTTTGGTACCTTTGCAGTGACAGGAAGCTCCACCATTCAAAATGGTGACAGTGATGGCATAGCCCTAATTGATAACCTAGGGCAAGTTGTGCAGTTTTTAAGTTATGAAGGTCAATTAACGGCAAGTAATGGCGCAGCAACAGGCCAAATGAGTACCGATATCGGTATTGCTGAAAGTAGCAGTACAAACACTGGCTACTCCTTACAAAGAACCGGTTTTGGTTTGAATAGTGAGGATTTCTCTTGGGAAATAGCTATCTCGTCATTCGGTTTAATTAATGAAGATCAACAGTTCTTAGCGCCCATCGCTTCTTCGCCTATCGTATCGTCACCTATTGATACGGAATCACAGGTCGCACACAGCGTTCCTGAGCCAAGTTCTTTTGGGTTATTATTGTTTAGCTTGTGCGTGATAGTTTTCAGGAATCATCCCCAAAAATTTTCAAGACACCTGTTTTCCAGATATAGTGGCGGCTTTTCTATTTAAGAGCTCTGAATTGAATGTCAAATGATTATGACTTCCGTTTTGGTGGTATTGCTCGCCTTTACGGTAAAGCAGCACTAAATACATTCAAACACAGTCATGTTGCCGTTATTGGCATTGGTGGTGTTGGTTCCTGGGCCGCAGAAGCTTTAGCGCGCTCAGGAATTGGCACGATTAGTTTATTTGATCTCGACGATCTTTGTGTCTCGAACATCAATCGTCAGGTCCATGCATTGCAATCTACGGTTGGCCAAATGAAGGTTGATGTGATGGCGACAAGATTATTGGATATTAACCCTGAATTAGATGTTCGTCCTTGCCATACCTTTATCACGCCAAACAATCTTGATCAGTACTTGAGCGCTGAGTTCGATTACATTTTCGATGCTACCGACAGCGTTAAAGCAAAAACGGCAATGATTGCTTTTTGTGTCCGAAATAAAATTAAACTGATTTGTTCAGGCGGGGCTGGCGGACAAACAGACCCGACTCAAATTCAAATTTCAGATTTAAATCGTACCATTCAAGACCCTTTACTCGCTAAAATTCGTAATAACCTACGCCGCTTGCATGGATTTTCACGTAACCCTAAGCGTAAATACCGTGTTGACTGCGTGTTCTCAACAGAACAACTGGTATACGACCAAGGCGATGGCTCAGTTTGCCAAAGTCGTCCTGAAAATGCAGGGCCAGCCAAACTGGATTGTGCATCTGGGTTTGGCGCAGTGACTCATGTCACGGCCAGCTTTGCCTTTATTGCCGTATCTAGAATTTTGAAAAAATTAAGTTCATAGCTCTATTACTCCCTATATAAGGAAATGAGCTTTAAGTTTTTTATCAGCTATTAAGGCCGCTCTTTACTCGCATTCTCAGCATAATGAACTTTACTAGTTAGATGTATTTAAAATATGGACTAAGCCTTTCTCTTTATGGTTGAACTTCAACTCATTTCTTTAGCCAGCATTGGTGTCATTTCTTTAGTATGCCAGTGGGTAGCTTGGCGCTTACGCCTACCTGCGATTTTATTCTTGTTAGTGGCTGGTATATTTTTTGGTCCATACTTGGGTTTTCTAAACCCTGATGCTTTATTGGGCGATATGTTTTTCCCCATTGTTTCATTAGCCGTGGCAGTCATTCTATTTGAAGGCAGTTTGACCCTTAAATTTACAGAACTGAAAGAGCACGGCAAAATGGTGAGAAACTTACTCATCTCTGGTGTTCTGGTCACATGGGTCATAGCAACACTTGCCTGCCGATATGTCATAGATATTTCTTGGGGCGTTTCAACATTATTTGGTGCGATTGTCGTCGTAAGCGGCCCAACGGTGATTATGCCTTTACTAAGAGCAGTAAGGCCAAATGGACGTATTCGAAACATTCTTAAATGGGAAGGCATTGTAGTAGACCCCATTGGTGCACTACTTGCCGTATTAGTATTTGAATTTATTATTTCCAGCGGAACCGGCCAAAGTTATGCGATTGAACACACCTTAATAACTTTTGGTAAAACTTTAGTTTTAGGAATCACCCTTGGGTTTTCATCAGGTTATTTATTAGGTCAAACCTTACGTAATCATTGGTTACCCCAGTTCCTTCAAAATGCAGGCACTTTGACATTTATGTTGGGCTGCTTTGCTTTTTCAAACTTCCTTGTTCATGAGTCCGGCTTATTAACTGTCACGATTATGGGCATTTGGTTGGCGAACATGAAGGGAGTGCCTGTTGATGAGATTCTTGAATTTAAAGAGTCTTTAAGTGTACTACTGATATCTGCTTTATTTATATTGCTCGCAGCACGCATGGACTTAAACACAATTACCGTTCTTGGCTGGGGGCCTTTATGGGTTATTGCCATTTTAATGGTCGTTGCTCGACCTTTAGCTGTCTGGCTAGCAGCAATTGGCACCGATCTTAGCTGGCAGGAGAAAACTTTTTTAGGCTGGGTCGCACCACGAGGAATTGTCGCCGCTGCCGTCGCAGCATTGTTTGCTTTCAAACTGGAAGAGGGCAACTACATTGATGCCGATGCATTGCTACCGATGGTCTTTTTGGTCATCATGGTAACCGTTGTTATACAAAGTATTACTGCCACCCCCTTAGCAATGCTTTTAAAAGTTAAAGAGCCTGATGATAATGGTTACTTGTTTATTGGCGCTAATGCTGTGGCAAGATTAATCGCCAAAGCGCTCATCTCTCGTAACATTCCAGTTGTGTTAACCGATACCAGTTGGGAAAACGTCCGGGCAGCCAGAATGGATAACCTGCATGTATATTATGGAAACCCCGTATCAGAACATGCTGAGAATAATCTGGATTTAACCAGTATTGGTCATATGCTAGCCGTATCACCTTATAAACAGCTAAACACCTTATCAACGTATCATTATTTAGATCTAATGGGGGAAGGGCATATATTAGGTTTACCAGAAGGTGAACAGGAGCTACGAGCCAGCCATCAATCAGCCTCTAAATATGTTGAAACACGAAATCAATTCGACGAGTCAGCTACTTTTGCCAGGTTAGCCAGTTTAGTCAGTAAAGGCGCCACCATAAAGATCACTCAATTGTCTTCTGAATTTTCATTTGAAACCTATCTGAAACAACATGGTAATCGCTTAACCTTGTTATTTGCTATTCGCCCAGATGGTGTACTAGTCCCTTTAGGTCGAAATGGCGGGCAAATTCCCGAAGAAAATTGGGAGTTGATTAGCCTTATTCAAAATGAAGAACCTCTACCTGCCGAATAAGGCGCTTTAAGTTAAAGGTGAATACCTTTAACTTCTTTCACTAAGCTCTGCTTGGCAGACACGCAGTTACCCGTTAAGACAAAGCCCAAAATTTCATTTTCAGCACTGAGGTATGTTGCTTTAATATTGATATCGTCTTGCTCAACCTGCCATTCACCATTTTGGTCCAAGGGCGGGCAAACAACAACAGGACATGCGGGTGTTTTTGTTACAACCGGCATAGCAGAAAAACTAACCTGGGTTCGCTCACCATTTAATGTCTTTGCCAGAGCTCGTGCACTCGCCATTAGCGGTAAAACATATAACAGCACATGACCATCAATTTCAGCACAATCTCCCAAAGCATAAATATCAAGATGACTGGTTTCCAAATAACGATTAGTGATGATACCTCGATGACAATCCAAACCAGCTGATTTAGCTAAAGCCAACTCGGGTTTTAGACCAACTGCAGAGATGATTAGGTCGGTTTCTATTTGTGTGCCATCACTTAAAATTGCAAGCAAATGAGAATCATAGTCCACAACTTCTTTTACGAAGCACTGCATTCTGAATTTAGCTCCGGCTTGCGCCAGACCTTGAACCACAACCTTGCCAGCAAACGCAGGAATCAAGCCATTCAAGGCTGTTTCAGTAGGATCGACAACCGTAACCTGATAGCCTCCGCTAAGTAAATCATTGGCGTACTCACACCCAATGAGCCCAGCCCCCATAATTAATACACGCTGCTTACCATTAAGTTTTTGACGAAATTCACGATAATCCATTAAGTTATTGATGGATAGAATATTAGCGTGCTCACTCCCTGGAAAAGTTAGCGTATTCACTGACGCACCATTTGCTAAAACAAGCTTTTTGTATTCGAAAACTTCGTTACCAATGTAAAGCTGATTTGTATCTGGATCGATACGACTGACTTCAGTGAAATTACGAATTGATACTCTTAATTGTGCAGCCATTTTTCCGGGGTCTGCCATTGAAAGTGCCTCCGCACTTTTTCCCTTGGTAAATCCAGTTGAGAGCATAGGCTTTGAGTAAGAATGCCCATCATCTCGTGTTAGCATTAGAATAGGTGTTATGTCATCGAGCTTACGAAATTCACGCGCTAGAGAATAACCAGCTAAGCCGGTTCCGATAATGATAATTGGTAGCGCTTGTTCCATTAGACCTCCACCATGTCAAAGTCTTCTTTGCCTGTACCACAATCAGGGCACAGCCAATCTTCAGGTACCTCATCCCATTTAGTGCCGGGAGCAATCCCTTCATCCGGCCAACCTTCGGCTTCATCATAAATTAAGCCACAAATCACACACTCCCACTTTTTCATTCTACCTACCTTCAAATTCATACATAAAGGATGGTAATTTACCGAACCATCATGGTTTGCACAAATGAAAGTGGTCATGAACTCAAGATTGCAATCACGAATGTAGGGTATTCACGGAAAGGAACAATTTTGATGACGGTCTATTCAAACAGGCAATTTCACCACAAAGGAGGTTTTTCCTGCTTCGCTTACAAAGTCAATACTCCCTTGGTGCTTATCGATAATACGCTTACAAATACCTAAACCTAAGCCACTACCTTCACCTGCCGGTTTGGTCGTAAAAAAAGAGTCATATATTTTTGGCTGTACATCAATTGGTATACCTGAACCATTATCACTAATCGTCACCACAATATTGTGACCTTGCTGCTTTGTCTCTATGACTAGCGTGCCTTTATTTTGCATCGCATGTAAGCCATTATGGATTAAGTTAGTCCAAACTTGATTGAGCTCATCAGGGTAACAACTAATTTCCGGTAGTTCGCCAAAGTGCTCTATCACTTCACAACCCTGTTTTAATAAGCCTTGGTAAAGTACCAATACAGTCCGAATACCCTGATTAATGTTAGTCGAAACCGCCTGATCACTACTATCGAGGTGAGTAAAGTTTTTAAGTGCAAAAACCACCTTTGAAGCTCTACCAATAGCGGTATGGATTGTCACACTATTGCGACCAATTCCAGTTAAATGGTGAGCTAAGGTTACAATTTCAAATCCTTTTTCAGTGGCTAATGAGGGTAATAACTCAGCAAGCACTTCATCCAGCTCCATGTCGACGAGCATTTCTGCTAATTCGTCAGCATTGCCTAGTTCATATTCTTCTAATATTTTAATGACATCACGCTTTATCTTGCGCTCTTCACGAGTACTCATCACCTTTCCATGTCGAGCTTTTGAGAGTAAATCACAAAAAATTGCTTGTTCCTGTGCATTCGTTGAAGCCAAAAAATCAGGCAAAGCATCACTAAATAAGTGAAGATATTTTGATGTATTTCCTGCCGTTGCCTGAATAGCCCCTAGCGGGGTATTTATTTCATGCGCAATACCGGCAATAAGCTGACCTAGAGCCGCCATTTTTTCAGAGTGAATAAGTTGCTGCTGACTTTCTTCCAAACTAGTCAGTGCAAGTACAAGCTCCTCATTTTTTAGATGCAAATCTTGGGTACGCTGGCAAACCTTCTTCTCCAGCATTTGATTATATTGGGCTTGTTGTTGATAACTGTCCTCTAATTTTTGCGCCATATCAGCAAAATTCTGCGTTAATTTTCCTACCTCATCACTGCTCGTAGCGGTGATATTATGAATGCGAGAAAAATCACCAGAGGCTAAGTCTTTTGCAAAGCTACTTAAAGTAATAATGGGTGCAATAAGACGTTGTGAAATTTGAGAAATCACAACCCAAGCAATTAATAACACAGCCAAGGCAATATACGATGTTTTAAACGCTAAGTTTTTTTGGTTTTCTTCATGCTCATATTGAGATTGTAAAACCTGTTCATTCAGTTGTAAGAGTGAGTAGCCCAAAAGAAGATAACCCCAGGTTGTCTCTCCAATCTCGATTGGAAATTTATACTCCATCAGAATAATTGCATTCTGATCATCCATTGATTCAGAGAGCTCATCTAGAATTAAAGTAACGGTATAGTTTTTTGTATTAAGCTCCTTTTGAGTTGTCTTCGCTAATCGCTTTGAAGCTTCATAAATACTCTGTTGTTGCTCAGGGTATGCCGTATGAATATAGATTTTATTTTGGTCATCTAAAACAATGACATATTCCAGCTCACTAATATCTTCAATCGCATCCTGAATTTTATTCGTAAGAGAGAAGAAGTTAAAAGACGCAATGTCCTCTGCAGCCAAGCGACTCAGCGTTTCAACTTGCGACAGCGAACGTTGAGCTAGATTCTCTTTTAGTAAGGCGGTTCGTTTTAGAAGCTCACCCTCAAAAGCAATATTTTGTAAACTGAACTGTAAATAAGTATGCGTTGAAAGGACTACTAATAGAATACTAATAATAATCAGTAGCAGTTTCCTGCGAATGCCTAAAGTCACTATTTAGGCCTCATAGTCTAGCGATATCAAATTCCTTCCTTTACGTTTTGAGTCATAAAGTGCCTGATCCGCACGACTCATGGCCGCACAAATACCGGTTTCATTTTCCCTTAACGCAGTAACCCCAATACTTGTGCTGACCGAGATGGTATGTGGCCCAACCTTTACCCTTGTATCAGCAATCGCTTGACGAATACGTTCACAAAGTTCTTTCCCTCCCTGAGCGTTTGTTTCAGGCATGACAATCGCAAACTCTTCCCCTCCAACTCGTCCTACCACATCATGATCTCGCACATTATCTGAAATGACTTTAGCAATTTCATTCAGAACCGTATCACCCGCTTGATGACCATATTCATCATTTACAGTTTTAAAGAAATCCAAGTCTAGCATCGCAAGCACCATTAACCTTTCATATCGTTGACTGCGATACGCTTCATGATCGGCTCTTTCAAAAAAGCAGCGCCGATTTAGCAGCCCGGTCAACTCATCAGTCGTAGCGTAATACTCCAACTCCTTATTCGTTTTTAGTAACACATTGTTCTGTTTTGCTTGTACATCTAAAGCATGATGGAGCTCTGTCGTACGTTTTTCAACGAGCTCCTCCAGTTTGAAGCTATGATGCTCAATGGCTAAATTATATTGAGCTAAGCGAATCATTCCAGCAATAGTATGACAAACGGAAGACAGAAAACTCTTGGCCTGCTGAGATTCACAATGAGAAGGGCTTACATATAAATAAAGCACTCCCATAATACTCCCACTTAAAGAACTTTCTGGTAATACAATCGGAGCCTGATAATAGCAATTTGCATTAGAGCAACTAATGAGTTGAATCTGCGGCTCGATTTTTTTGAAGTCTTCCAGCTTGTTTTCATGATGAAGGTTATCCGGATCATCTTCATGGTTCTGTGCTGCAATCATCTCAAATTCTGGATGATCTGGGCCTATCTGTCCTAATGATTCAATAAATATTGAGCCTTTTTTAAGCTCACTAAAATCAGGGGCATTTAAAATAACAGTGAGCACATCAGAAAGTTGATCATTAAACGCTCGTGGGTGAAGGACGAATTGAAGAATTTTATTTAAGGCATTCTGATAACAGTCTTGGCGCACAAGTTTTTTTTGGTGGTAGTAACTTTGTAAGGCCGTTTTCACCGTGAGGATAAAGTCATCTTCATCCCAAGGCTTGGAAATATAACGAAATAAGTCGGCTTTATTCACTGCATTACCAACCGAATCAGCACTGGCCTGACCTGTCAGCATAATACCCAGTGTTTTAGGCAGTCGGTCTTTTATTTGTGCTAATAGTTCATCCCCATACATCCCCCCCATAATTTGATCGACAATCACAAGCGGAACTTCTGTTTGGTTTTCGCAAAGCTCTTCAATAATTTCCAGCGCCTCTTCACCACTTTCTGCTAGCTCAATTTTATAGCCAGCCATCAGGTTATTCTGCAGCTGGCTTTTCAAACTGCTTAAGATCATACGTTCATCATCAACGCAAAGTATGACGGGTTTACTCATAGAGACTCCAAAGCCGTTTTAATGATGGTAACCAGCTCATCTACATTCCACGGTTTCACCAGACAACCACTTAAATTTGCTCTCTCTTTAGCTCGGTTAATCGCTGCTTCATCTGCATGCCCCGTTAACATCAGTTTGATAATATCAGGGTACTTTTCATGGACATCAATTAGAAATTCATCACCTTTAATCTTTGGCATAATCCAGTCAGAAATAACGACAGATATATGCTCACCGCGAGCTTTTAAGTCTTCGATCACTTCCCAAGCTTCTTCAGCACTTTCAGCAACTTCGTAATTAAACGCATCCCCCAACCCATATTTAAGCTGCGCCTTTAAACTAATGAGGATAGTTTTATCGTCATCAACACATAAAATATATGATTTATTCATTAAGTTTGCCGTAATTTATTGCCTAAACTAGTATACAAGATAGACTACATTGCACTAATAAGTAGATAAAAAAGGACTGATATGAAGACTAAAATTGTCTCGCTTTAAAATATTGCTACTGCAGACTTTTTTAATGCTCTCGATAATGGGCGGGACGGCACATGCATCAAGCAAAGTTAGCCTCACTATATACTTCTATAATCCTGAAATTAATATCACCCGCAATGCCATACTTAAAAGCGCCTTCGACCTCTACCTTAAAACGCAAGGCACATACCGTTTTCAACCGGTCGATAATAAAGAAACCTTTGAAGCATTGATTGAGAGCGAAGATAGCGCCGTCTTTATGATGTCTAACTGGCATTATTTGAAATTAATAAAAACACAATTAAATCAAACCTCTGTTCTAGGCTTACGCGGTACTAAAAACGGTAGCGACATCTATCATAAAATCCTTGTTGGTACTGAACTTAATTTAAATATAAGCACCATGAGCCTCGCGTCTTCAGGAAGTGAAGAATACTCTCGATCAATCCTGAAGGACATATACTCGCTACCTCACAATGAACCCTCAGAATTAAATATACTGACCGTCCCTAAAGATATTGATGCCCTAATGGCGGTTGGCTTTGGTCTAGCAGATGCGGCATTAACAACAAAATCAAGCTTAGCGAAGCTATCTACTCTCTATAAGAATCAATATCAACAGTTACACACTCTAGGCGAAAGTCAGCCATTAAAGCGCTTAGCCGTCGTGTTCAAACAAGTAGCACCACAGGAATACCAAAAAATACGATCAATATTAAAGCAGATGACCCAGAACAAAAAAGGAAGGCGGGGATTAAATATGCTGGGACTAGATGACTGGCAACTCGTCAATGAGCAATTGACTCTGGATAGGAAGCCAAAACAGTGATTATTAGACCAAAACAACAATTACGAACAAATAAAATAGGTTTACACATCTATTTTAGAGTGCTCTGTGCGCTTGTTTTATTCGTACTCGTGTCATGCACTCATACACCATCTTTAACAAATAAAGTTATTAGTCCTGTAACAACGAAACAAACTCATATTTTATTGGTGAATACCAATCGTAGCATTGCGCGATATCAGATTGCTGAAACCGCGTTTATGAAAACATTAACAGGGAGCTCAATTAATGCTGTGGATTTAGGCCAGGATCAGCAGCCAATAGATACCCTGCAAGACCTGCTAAATAAACAGCATTACGACGCCGTTTACTGTATTGGTGCAAAAGCACTGGGTTCGATTGATTATATAGACCCTGATATGCCTGTTATTTTCAGCTCAGTACTCAACTGGCGCCGGTTTAATGCACAGAAAAACTATTATGGTATTGCCAGCGAAGTTGCCCCAGAAGCACAGTTGACATGGTTTAAATACTTTTTCCCTAAAATCAAAAAAATTGGCGTACTTTACAGCAGCGATAATCAAAAATTATTACTGGATACCAGTACATCTGCAAAAAAATTAGCCATACAACTTGTGACCAAGAAAGTAACACGAGATTCACAATTGGCTAGTGAAGCAAAGGCATTATTGGCACAAGTTGATGCGCTATGGCTTATCTCAGACCCCGTCGTATTAGCCTCTACTCAAAATGCAGAAATGTTATTTAAAGTGGCAAATAAGAAGCGTATCCCTATTTTCGCTTATAACTCATTTTTTGTTGATATGGGAGCCGCTCTAAGCATTACCGCTGACCGCCCTACAACTGGAAGACAAGCAGCCCTAATGACAAAGAGCGTGTTAAACGAGGCGAAAAATGAGCAGTCCGTGCAATTCCCGGCTGGAAGCAGCATTACCTTAAATCTAGATAAAACAGAAGACTATGGTGTGGAACTCAATGAAGATGCATTAGATTCCGTTGATATAATCGTCAACAAATAAAGCACCTCACATCAAGTTCGCATTTCTTTACAAAACTGGTCTCTATTTCATACTTAAAATAAAGGTACCGATTACTAAACTCGATATTCTCTGGATAAATAGTCCCTTCGTACGAACCTACTTAAACATTAATACCGTAAAGAATATGATGCCGCCCCACAAGCTGAACCTTGAACGTGCCTCATTTTATAGCTAGATATATGAATCACAGAAAGAGACTTTACATATTTTTCGAAAAAAAAAAGAGATTTTCTGGCAATTGAACATAAAGTGGTCTATCTTTACGGGGCCTGCCATAAATGGGTCAGGTATATCCTATCGAATAAAATCAAATGATTATTCTTCCTTAAACAGACATCGCTCTGAATCCAATAAAATACTGAATCTATGAATCTTACCGAACTTAAGAAAAAAAGCGTCCCTGAATTACTCGAAATAGCCTCTGGAATGGGATTAGACAATCTAGCCCGTTCTCGAAAACAAGCCGTCATCTTTTCTATTCTAAAGCGTCATGCTAAAGGTGGTGAGGATATTTACGGCGATGGCGTACTTGAAATACTACAAGATGGCTTCGGCTTTTTGCGCTCTGCTGAAGGTTCTTACCTCGCAGGCCCTGATGACATCTATGTTTCACCTAGCCAAATCCGGCGTTTCAATCTTCGAACCGGCGACACCATCGCAGGAAAAATACGCCCCCCTAAAGATGGCGAACGCTATTTCGCGTTATTGAAAGTTAGTGAAATTAACTTTGATAAACCTGATAACTCGAAAAACAAAATTTTATTTGAAAACTTAACGCCATTATTTCCAAATGACCGCTTAAATTTAGAGGTCGGTAACGGTAGTACCGAAGATTTATCTGCACGAATTTTAGATTTAGTCGCACCAATTGGTAAAGGTCAACGTGGTTTGGTCGTTTCACCGCCAAAAGCGGGTAAGACCCTGATGATGCAGAACATCGCACAATCGATTGCCAAAAATAATCCTGAATGTCATTTGATGGTTCTGCTCATTGACGAACGTCCTGAAGAAGTCACCGAAATGCAGCGATCAGTACGTGGTGAAGTGGTTGCAAGTACCTTTGATGAGCCGCCTTCACGGCACGTTCAAGTTGCCGAAATGGTTATCGAGAAAGCAAAACGCTTAGTTGAACATAAAAAAGATGTCGTTATTATTCTTGACTCTATCACTCGTTTAGCACGTGCTTATAATACGATTATCCCTTCTTCTGGAAAGGTTTTAACAGGTGGTATTGATGCACACGCACTAGAACGACCAAAACGCTTTTTTGGTGCAGCACGAAACATTGAAGAAGGTGGGAGTCTCACCATCATAGCAACGGCACTAGTTGATACCGGCTCAAAAATGGACGAAGTCATCTACGAAGAATTCAAGGGCACCGGTAATATGGAAGTGCATTTGGATCGCCGCTGTGCAGAGAAGCGCGTTTACCCTGCGATCAATATCCGTCGTTCTGGTACTCGTCGTGAAGACTTACTAATGAGTGAAGATGAATTACAACGTGTCTGGATTCTGCGTAAACTATTACACAGCATGGATGATGATCTCGCCTCACTGGAATTCATTCTAGATAAGCTGAAAGACTCTAAAACAAATGATGAATTTTTCTTATCAATGAAAAAACGTTAGTTAATTATAATTGCATGTAAACCGCTTAAAGCTATAGGCTTATGCGGATAGCAGCGAATTAATTACATTAAAAGCCGGTTTTTATAGCCGGCTTTTTTGTTATAAGAAATGGCTTATGGGCCCACTATGAAATATAACGACTTAAGAGATTTTATAGATCAACTGGAAAAGATGGGTGAGCTAAAGCGCATCACAACGGAAATAGACCCTAATCTTGAAATGACTGAAATATGCGATCGCACATTAAAAGCAGGTGGCCCCGCATTATTATTCGAAAACCCTAAAGGGTATGACATTCCAGTTCTTGGTAACTTATTCGGTACAGCCAAGCGTGTCGCTCTGGGAATGGGTCGTACAGATGTCACAGCTTTACGAGAAATTGGTGAGTTACTTGCGTTTTTAAAAGAACCTGAACCACCAAAAGGCATCAAAGATGCTTGGCAAAAACTCCCCATTTTTAAACAAGTCATGAACATGGCTCCCAAAGAAGTGCGCTCTGCTCCTTGTCAGAAAGTTGTTATCGGGAAAGAGGAGGTCGACCTTTATAAGCTCCCAATTCAAACCTGCTGGCCAGAAGATGCCGGGCCATTGATCACCTGGCCTTTAGTGATCACTCAGGGTCCCGAAAAATCGCGCCAGAATTTAGGGATATACCGTCAGCAGTTAATTGGCAAAAATAAACTCATCATGCGCTGGTTATCTCACCGAGGCGGCGCATTAGATTTTCGTGATTGGCAAATCAAGCACCCAGGCGAACCTTTTCCTGTTGTAGTTGCTTTAGGTGCCGATCCCGCCACAATTCTTGGCGCCGTAACGCCCGTACCTGACAGTCTTTCAGAGTATGCCTTTGCTGGCTTATTGCGAGGATGCAAAACAGAAGTCACGTCTGCCAAATTAAGCCCCTTATCTGTTCCCGCTAGCGCTGAAATTGTACTGGAAGGCTTTATTTACCCTGAGGATATGGCACCCGAAGGTCCATTTGGTGACCACACAGGTTATTATAACGAAGTTGATTCATTTCCAGTTTTTACAGTTGAATGCATCACACACAGAAAAAATCCCATCTACCATAGCACCTATACAGGCCGACCACCTGATGAACCGGCAATTCTAGGTTTAGCACTTAACGAAGTGTTTATTCCTATCCTGCAAAAGCAGTTTCCAGAAATCACAGATTTTTATCTACCACCCGAAGGTTGTTCTTACCGGCTCGCCGTTGTGAGCATGAAAAAACAATATCCCGGGCATGCAAAACGGGTCATGATGGGAGTTTGGTCCTATCTCCGTCAATTCATGTATACCAAGTTTGTAATTGTGGTCGATGATGATATCAATGCTCGCAATTGGGAAGATGTCATCTGGGCAATGACCACTAGAATGGACCCTGCACGCGATGTCACGATGGTTGAAAATACTCCTATTGATTATTTAGATTTTGCCTCACCTGTTTCAGGCTTAGGATCGAAAATGGGTTTGGATGCAACAAACAAATGGCAAGGTGAAACCACTAGAGAATGGGGCGTTCCCATTACCATGAAAGATGAAGTAAAAACCAAAGTAGACCAAATATGGGATGAGCTTGCGATCTTTCCTACAAATAAACAGACGATAAAATGAACATTCGTTTAGCAAAAACTTTAAGCACTGAAGACCTTCACAACAAGCAAAAGATTTACGACTTTCACTGCTTACAGGATGAGTCTTTATACGATGCAGCAGAACGAGCAGGCATTAAGCTGCCCGTGAGTTGTAAAAATGGAGTATGCCATATTTGTCGTGGCCAACTTCACTCTGGCGCCGTATTAACGGGGAATCAAGCCAATAAAGTCGATGCATCTTCAGATGGGTCGACTGAAATCATGCTATGTAAAACATGGCCTCAGTCAGCGTGTGAAATTGAGGTAAAAAATGTTTATGGACCAAAGGAGTTACCATTGAAGAAAGTTGCCTGTCAGGTTGAAAGTATCGAGCTAAGCAAGGCTCATGTTTATCAAATTCAACTCAGTTTACCCGCAGGGAAGTTACCTGAGTTTTTTCCTGGCCAGTACTTATCAATCAATTTACCCGAACGAGATGATCCGGCTTATTTTTCAATTGCCAGTCGGCCTGGACTTCGAACTCTTGAGCTGCATATTCAAGCAGACCCGCATCTTGCCTCAGCATTCGAAATTGTTCAACATTTGCAAAAACAACAACAGCTAAATACATGTGTGTCGATATCCCTACCTTTTGGCGAAGCCTGTTTAGATGACATACCGTCAAAGTCATTAATACTAATGGCTGCTGGAACAGGATTTGCGCAAATGAAAAGCATCATCGAACACCTTCAGTTTATTGAATATAAACACCCTGTTTCATTATATTGGGCTGTACGAAAAGACGATGATATGTATTTAAAGTCATTAGCTCAAATCTGGGAAAAGCAATATGATACTTTTCACTTTAAACCGGTGATTGCCGATATTGATGACAGACAAGGGGTCGGTCATCATGACCAAATGAGTGATGCAGTATTAGCTGACCACCCTGACCTAGCTAATAGCCTAGTTTTTGTAAGTGGATCACCAAAATTGGTTTTTTCAGCACTAGATACTCTGGAAGAAGGGGGTTTACCTGAAACTCAATTCTATTCAGATGTGCTCGCTTATGCCAAGCGAAGTGATTTTCAATAGGGGAACTTGGCAGAATCTCAGAACAATCTGTATCGAGGGTGTTTTTCTCTACATTGCTTAAAAGTAAACAATAGCTATTTTGGCAGGGGTAAGTTAGGAAGCTCTAAACTATCTATCAAACCACTAAATAGAGCCTGATCATTTTTATTCAATCTCATACTCAACCGACATAATTCTGCATAACTTTGCCTACTCGGCTGTAAGTGATTACTCGCTTCAAAATATTCTAATGCTTTTCCCCACAGCTCATTCTTAAGTGATAGCCGTCCTAGCGTTAGTAATAAAGTCGCATTATTAGGTTTTTGCTTTAACCAGTTTTCGGCATTAATTAATTGCTCGGATGCATTCTTTCCACGCACAATTCCATAAAGTGAAACTAGGTTATCATCCCAGTGCTTACTAAGCATTTTTCTTAAAAGGATTTCACACTCATCATCATTTTTCAGGCGCATGAGTTGTTTAGCATATGTTTCAATTAATGATGAATCAAAACGAAGCGCGTCAGGTATTTTTTTCCAAAGTGAGGCTAGCGCCTCAGCGGATGAATCATGTTTGTTTTGATGCTCAAACTCATCCGCTTTTTGAATAAATAATCTATCCCATGCCAGTTTCTCAAGTTCTAACAGACTTACATCATTTTCTTTAGTGTTTTTGTGCAAGGCAGGAATAAGATTAATGAGTTGCTGCCAGTCCTCTAACCGAAGGTAGACACTTTTTAGTAGTTTCAAAACAAACGGATGATTCACTTGCTGCTTTTTGAGACGTAGAAGGGTTGCAAGACATTGCTCAAGCTGATTCTGTTGTAATTGAATTTGTGCTTGAGCAATCCCCACAGCAAACTCAGAGTCACTCGTATTTTCGTAAGCTTTTTTCAGGTGCTGTTCAGCCTCTTTCACATCTCCCAACTCATGCGCTGCATGTGCTGCAGCAAGATAATTAATTAATGGGGTTTCTGATTTAATCGCTGAGCGGCTTAATAGCTTGTTTGCATTATTCCAATTCCCTTCCAGTAATGCGATTAGACCTTTTTCAGTTTTTTGCTGTGCTCGTTTAGAGCCAGACTTGCTAAGCCAACGTACTAGTTTTTTAGGCTGAACAACCCGCCTAAAAATAATAAAAACCATTCCTGCGATAATTAATATTGAAAGGTTAAGCGCTAAGGCAACCCAAAGCTTTATATCAATTAACCAGCTCCCAACATAAATACGCACATGTCCAGGGTAATATGAAACAGCAAAAGAAAATACTAATGCAATTGCAAGACCAATAACAATTAGCGAAAGTGTCCGCTTCATTTTTCATTACCCTCGATTTCCTCACTAGGTCTTGAGAGCTTACCAAGTGAATGGTTTTGATACATTTTTTCGATTTTACCCTTGAGGAGTCGGAGTGAGTTTGAAATGTCAGGAATAACTGGATTAATTTTCATACTTTTCATTTCATTAAGATTAGACATCAAAACCTGCGCCTGAACATCTGTAATATCAAAATATTCACCCATCCACTGAGATGCTTTAGCTAGACTGTCAAAAAAGATAACCTGCTCTTTTTCCAGTAATGCTAAACTTGCCTGCTCAAGCATTAACCTCAAGTTTTGTTTAAGATAATAGCTTTGGTCTGGCGTAAGTAATGGCTTAATTGGTTGATCTAAGGGGGTAATCACAATTACTTTTTGAAGGTCAGCCCACATGCCTTTTAAAATTTCTTTCCATGTATATAGCTGCTCTGGATTTTCTTGTTCTGAAACTAGCTTAGACTCAACTTGCTTTTGTTCAATCTGCTGACTTAAAAATGCTTGGGCATTCAGTCGATCTAAAGATTTGATCATGGCTGATAAACGAACATATAAGCCATCGCTATCGACGGTTTTGGTTTGCTGTAAAGCTAAAATTTCATTGCCTAGCGCTTGTCGAACCATTAATAAACCTGGGTCATTATTTTCTGCAAGCACTTTATCTGCTGAAACCAATATAGCTTCAGCACCTCGAACATCGTGCTCCAAGGTTAATCGCTGGTTCGCCAGATGCATCAGATATTCAGTTTCGGCCATTAGCCAATCCGCTCTACTTCTAGCACCAAGATCATGGAGCTGTTGTGTATTAAACTGGCTTTGCTGCTTAAACTTATTAACAGCAGATGTTTGGGTCTCGAAAGCCCCTTCAATTGAATTAATGCGTCGATTCAAACTTTGCTCTAGCTGCATCGTGCGGCTTTGTACAACTGTTCGGTCTTTTGTCAGCATATCAATAAGCGAATTTTGTTTTTCTAGCTGTTGCCAAAAATAAATGGCAGCCAATGCACTAAGCGTAAATACAAAAATCACTAACAAGGCAAAAGGCCAAACAACAGGTGCTTTACCCTGTTTTGTTTTTCTTGGTTTTGCTGGGCTTGACTTTGGTGGTGGTAGGGTTTGCGCGTCAGTCACGTTTAGTCCTGTCTGAATTCGATGTTTATTTTAATAGCTTTAGTGTATTGCTTTTCTCGCCTTGGCGATACAGCGAATAATATCCATCGGCATTAAATTATTCGCAATATAAATTAAGTTTAGACCATGCTCGCGCGCAATGTTTGCGACTCGTTCACTCGATAGAATAAGTGCCTTGTTATGGAGGTCGATATTAGCACTTTGACTAAGCTTAATAAGGTTCAATAGTGTTTCACCACTTAACGCAACAATGTAGTTTGGATTAAACATGACCAAGCTTGCTTCTAATTCTGCAGATGAATAAATTGGACAAATACGCTCATATAACTCAATTGTATCAACTGTTGCACCGCGTGCGCTCAGTTCAAGCTCTAGTTTATTTCTGCCTTCTTTTCCCTTTAGAATAAGAATTTTTTTATTTTTGACGTCTTTCAGTTCTGATATTTTCAGAAGGGCTTCACTGCTCAAGTCTTTATTTGGTTCAATTAATTCAAGATTTGCTGGTTTAAGTACATTAGAGGTTTTCCGGCCAATCGCAAACCAGCTCTGATTAATCGGGAATTGTGGCCAATACTCATCAATAACGGATAAACCTAAAGTTGCTGCATGCTGGCTAACCACAATGACATGATCATATTGATCGATATCTATAACTTTTTGCCGCGCTTGTGCATTAAGCTCTAAAGGTTTTATCAAGAGTGTTGGCAGCACTTCACATTCAGCCCCAACCGACTGAAGTACTTTCGCGAGCTCAGAAGCAGAGGGTTCTGGCCGGCAAATGAGCACTCGAGAGTCAGGTAGAAGCGGTTGAATCATCAGTCGTTATTTTCAGATAAGGCGGCGAGTAATGGTCCGGCACCTTGTTGAAGTAGTTCATCAGCCACCGCAACACCTAATGTTTCCGGCTTATCGCTAGGGCCGCTTAAACTAGACTTTAATATAGTTGTTCCATCAACCGATGCCACTAAACCCTGTAAAGTAAGAATGTCACCTTTTAACGTCGCATAACCTGCGATTGGCACCTGACAACCACCATGTAAGCGATGGTTCATTGCTCGTTCAGTCTTAACACATAACTCGCTTTCCAAGTGTTTTAACGGCGATAACAATGCTTTTATCTCAAGATCATCACTTCGACACTCAATTCCTAGAGCACCTTGTCCAACCGCTGGAAGCGATTCAGTTTCATTTAAAACGGATTTTATCCGGTCATGAAACTCCAAACGTTCTAAGCCTGAAGCAGCCAGAATAATTGCATCAAATTCACCGGCATCCAATTTTGCCAAGCGTGTATTCACATTGCCTCGCAGTGGCACAATATTTAAATCGGGTCGTAATGAAGCCAATTGACTGTGCCGTCTTAAGCTCGATGTTCCTACAACAGCACCTTTAGGTAGCTCGTCTATATTTTGATAGTCATTACTGACAAAAGCATCAAAAGGGTTTTCACGTTTACAAATCACCGCTAATTCTAGATTTTCAGGAAACTCCATCGGTACATCTTTCATAGAGTGCACAGCAATATCTGTCGAACCGGCCAACATTGAAGTTTCTAACTCTTTAACAAAAAGGCCTTTCCCTCCAATTTTTGCTAATGGGACATCTAGAATTTGGTCCCCTTTAGTCGTCATACCTACAACTTCAACGTCAAGTTCCGGGTAGAGTGATTCAAGCTGAGCTTTAATATAATGACTCTGCCAAAGCGCTAATGCACTTTCTCTTGAGGCAATTTTTAATGTTTTAATGGATGTTGAAGCAGGTAAGGTCATAATAAAATCTGGCATCGTCAAATGATTAGTGTGGCTCATTATAGCGGTATGACAGGCAAGTTGTGAATCGACTCTTTCGTCTAAGTTGAATGGAATAGATTTAAGTCAAATAGTGGAGGGTTATTCTGTAACAACAGAATGAAAAATCAGATTAGTTAGCTCTTAAAAATTTAGTGAAAATTTTACTTCGACTTTATCCTTACGCACGCCAAGACGATACTTCGTCCTATCAGCATATTCGCTAAAGTTTCTCACAAAAGCAGTTTTTTTATTTTTACCGCCCGTAAACATCGATTCTACGTTGACATTAAATATTCGCTTTACAACAGCTCTGGCAATACGACTATAGGGAATTTTCTGGGAAACTTCTTTTTCAATCAAAATTGTCTCTTCACCGCCGTAATTAGACAATGAATATGACTGAGCACTAACAAAAGAAGCACAACAAGTCAGTATCAAAGGAAGTATCAATCTCTTGATCACCTTGACAATAAAGCTTTGTTCATTTGATTGAATTGGCACCAAAGACACCTCCAGCAATAAATAAATATATATTTAATACATAAACTATAGGGTATTAAACCCTAATTAAGTGTAACGTTTAGTGAGATTGGTGTAGTTTTTAGAAATGAATGTTCTATTTAAGCAATAATGTGAACTGCCCTACATTTTATTAAATGCACACTTATAAGTGCGTTAACCTCGCTTTAATTTCACTTACATGGCGTCGGCTAATCGAAACCGTATGATCAGTACTTTTAAATCGTAGTTGGTGATGTCCTTCACTGTCTTTACATAAAACGGATACATGAGCAAGATTAACGAGTGTGTTGCGGTGAACGCGTATTAATTCAGTCGCGTATTGTTCTTCAAGCTCTTTAAGTGTTTGATCACTAAGAGTTTCTCCATCTCGATGAACGACAGTTAAATATTTTTGATCTGCTTTAAAATAGTAAATATCATCGAATGAGATTACTTCATGCCCCTGCCAACTATGCGCAACAAACTTAGTAACACTCTCTTTATTTTTCTCGTTCAACTGCTTTATCTGAAGCTGGCTTAATTGCTTAGCTTGCCCCAAAGCTTTAAAAAGGTCTTCTTGTCGAACGGGTTTAAGCAGGTAACCAATTGCGTTATACGTAAATGCCTTGATCGCATACTCATCATAAGCGGTGCAAAAGATAATTGCAGGAGGATGCATCAGCTCTGATATACCCTGTGCGACCTCTAAACCATCAACACCCGGCATACGAATATCGAGTAAAACAATATCTGGCTGACTCTCGGGAATACGCAGCAATGCAAGCTCACCATTTTCAGCTTCACCACAAACCTGATATTGAGTATTTGTTTGAATTAAGCGCTTCAATCGCTCTCTGGCAAGGCTTTCATCATCAACAATAAAAACAGATATTACTTTGTTGGTATTCATTTAATTGGAATCCGTAAAGTGACCGTGTAAATACCATCCAACTGACTGGTTTTCAGCACTGCCGTTGGACCAAATAACGCGCTTAAGCGGCTACGTATATTGTCCAAGGCAATATGATTTCCTTGATGTTTCTGAAGCGATGAATCAAAGGGGTTTGAAATTAAAATATAGATTGTCTCGTGATGACAATGGCTTTTTATTGTGATGGTTCCCCCCTCAGTGCGAGGTTGAATGCCATGATATATTGCATTTTCAACTAAAGGCTGCAATGTCAGTGGGGGAATTTTTAATTGGGTTTCATTTGTATTCAGGCCAAGGTCAAGCTGCCAATCAATGTTTAACCGGTCTCCCAAACGCAATGCTTCAATATTTAAATACCGACGACATAGTGCGAGTTCATCCTCCAACGGAATTAACATCATTTGATTATTTAGCGTTGCTCGAAATAAGGTGGAAAGATCCAGAACTGCATCTTCAGCTCGCTGAGGGTCAATACTGATTAAGCTAGCAATGGTATTCATGCTGTTGAATAAGAAATGAGGCTTAATACGTGCTTGCAATGCTTCAATCCTAGCGCGAAGCTCTGCTTGTTTTTGTTCTCTCCATTGAAACTGAAGGTAAAAATAACGTAGGACTAAGGCACCAATAATCCCACTTATCAAAATATTCTTGAATATAAACAAGCTAATATTCATCCCAATACTTGGGAATAATAACTCACTGGAAAGCCAGCTATATAAACCTGTCACCCCTAAAATCACCCCCATAAAATACATAATGACGACAGAAAGCCGCTGCTTTCGAATTGAATTTCTCGTCCAGCAAATAATGGCGGCACAACTAAGTGCAATGCTTTGGCAGAAAAAGGATAGCAGTCCTAAATACTCCCAATCTATGAGTGTTTGATTCGCTGTCACCAGACTTAATATAAACGCTAAAAGCTGCGTTAAAATTAATACAAAAAGTACAGAATTAACCTGACATAAATCAGGAACAAAGAAGTTATCTTCCTTAAGCTGAACCATATTAGCTTCATGTAAGCGTTGTTGGGGTTTCATGTTATACTGCGCCGCAAATTTTGACTCCGTAAATTGAGTGTAGATGGGTAATCGAACATGAGCAATGACAGCAACCATACTGAAAAGACAAGTACCGAAAAACCTTGGGGCGGCCGATTCACAGAACCGACCGATGCCTTTGTAGAACAATTCACCGCCTCTGTCGATTTTGACCAGCGTTTGTACTATCACGACATTCAAGGTTCAATCGCTCATGCAACGATGCTGGCAAAAGTTGAAGTATTAACCGATGCCGAGAAAAATCAAATCATTGAAGGTTTAACTGAAATACAAGCTGAAATTGAAGCCGGTGAATTTCAATGGTCCGTCACCCTTGAAGATGTACATATGAACATCGAGGCGCGGTTAACAGACAAAATCGGTATTACAGGTAAAAAGTTACACACCGGCCGCTCTCGAAATGATCAGGTTGCTACCGATATTCGCCTTTACCTGCGAGATGAAATTGATGTGATAGCTGCTGAAATAACTCGATTACAGCAAGGCATGGCAACACTGGCCAAGCGTGAAGCCAATACCATCATGCCAGGGTTTACTCATTTACAAACCGCGCAGCCTGTCACTTTTGGACATCACATTCTTGCTTGGAATGAAATGCTTCAGCGTGATTATGAGCGGTTATTAGACTGCCGTAAGCGTGTAAACATCATGCCGCTAGGTGCTGCAGCTTTAGCAGGAACAACCTATCCGATTGATCGAGAGTTAACAGCAAAATTACTTGGTTTTGATCGCCCCAGCACCAATTCATTGGACTCGGTCAGCGACCGTGATTTTGCCATTGAATTTTGCTCTTTCGCCAGCTTGGTCATGATCCATCTTTCTCGTTGTTCTGAAGAATTAATCTTATGGGCCTCTGCTCAATTTAACTTTATCGACCTGCCCGACCGTTTTTGTACCGGCTCTTCAATTATGCCGCAGAAAAAAAACCCTGATGTACCGGAGTTAGTACGCGGTAAATCAGGTCGTGTCACCGGTCACTTATTCTCCTTACTGATGTTAATGAAGTCCCAACCTTTGGCTTACAACAAAGATAATCAGGAGGATAAAGAACCTTTGTTTGATGTTCTTGATACAATAAAAGGCTGTCTCAGGGCTTATGCTGATATGGTTCCTGCCATTCAGGTTAAGGCTGAAAATATGCGTGAAGCAGCTAGACGAGGATTCTCAACAGCAACAGATCTAGCAGACTATTTAGTTGTAAATGGCGTGGCATTTCGTGATGCACACGAAGTGGTTGGTAAAGCCGTCGCTTATGGCATTGAGCAAGAGAAAGATTTATCCGATATGAGCCTTGATGAGCTGCAGCAATTTAGTGATCAAATTCATGCAGACGTTTTTGATGTACTAACACTCGAAGGATCTGTTAATGCTCGAGACCATCTTGGGGGAACAGCACCAAAACAAGTGCTTGCGGCGACCGAAAAAGTACTTACTAATTTAGCTCAGCGCAAACACTAAGCTAACCTCAAGTAGTGTCGTGCGTACCCAAGTTGGTGTGCACGACGCAGTTTAAACAATTGAATATTATCTTACATCGGATAGCTTACATATCCTCACCAAATCCCACCCGTCTTTTTAAATTTATTCGCTATACTAATAAATTGATCATTTCATCTAGCTAAAGTTAAGCACACTAAATAACACTATGGTTGCCCCCAAACTAAAACATAAGCATAAGATAGCACCTGACTTTTCAGATGGTGTTGACCGCAAGCTATTGAAGCAGGTACGCGACCGCTTTTTAGCCGTTAATGCCGATCGTTTGGATAAAACACAACAGGGTCTAACTTTTCGGCAACAAGATATTCTGCAAGTGCTGCCGCTACTATATCAGGTCAATCACCCTTTATTGCCTGGTTATGTTTCACGCGATGCGCCCGTAGGAGTATCCGGTTATGAACCCGACAAGAATACACTTAGCATCGCAAAAACATTCAGCCAAACATTCAAATTCCGTCGAGATAAACGCGCTAAAGCACAGGTATATGCCATTTTCATGATGGGTAGTACTGGGACTTTAGCGCATTCTGAAGCAAGCGATGTTGATTTATGGCTCTGTCATGACCCAGCTTTAAATTCTGAAGAGCTGACGTTACTCAGAGAAAAATCGGAAAAAATAGATGAATGGGCGAATAATACTGGTCTTGAACTGCATACATTTTTAATGAATGCCAATCAGTTCAAATCTGCTGGAACAACACCTGAAATGGACACCGAAAGTAGTGGTTCGGCACAACATTATTTACTTCTGGATGAATTCTACCGAACTGCAATCTTACTGGCGGGTCGCTACCCATTATGGTGGCTCATCCCACCTGAAATGGAAAAAAACTATCAGACCATTTCTAAAGACTTACTTAACAAGCGCTTTGTTAAAGAGACAGAAGTATTAGACTTTGGCAGTGCAGCCGACATACCAAAAAATGAGTTGATGGGGGCCGGTCTCTGGCAACTTTACAAAGGATTGGATTCGCCTTATAAGTCAGTTCTTAAACTATTATTAGCAGAGGTCTACGCACAAGAATTACCTCAATCAAGCAGCCTAAGCCAAACCTTCAAACAAGCCGTCTATGATGATGAATTAAGTGTTGAAGATCTTGACCCTTATATTTTAATCTACCATCGTCTCGAAGACTATTTGTTGGCTCGGAAAGAGCATAAAAGACTCGACTTGGTTCGCAAGAGTTTTTACTTAAAAGTCGCAAAAAAATTATCTAAGGCTCCAACCGGACGAAGCCCTTCATGGCAGCGTAAAACCCTTGAAAAGGTCGTTAAGAGATGGGCCTGGCCTGTCAGTAAATTTAAATACCTTGATGAACGCTCAGGATGGAAGGTCGATCAAGTCTCTCAGGAACGACAAGAGGTCGTGGCAGAACTCACCTATTGCTACCGTTTTCTATCAAACTATGCCCGTATCCATAATATTAAATCGAGCATTACCGCAAAAGATTTAAACCTGCTGGGCCGAAAACTTTACGCTACTTTTCAGCGTAAAGCTGGCAAAGTAGAACAAGTAAACCCAGGTATCGCTTCAAAATTATGGGAAGAGAATCTCGCGATTCATCATGCAAGCGCCCAAACGTTTAATGGCGATAAAAACTGCTGGCTGTTATATCGGGATTTAAGTACTGCAGCAGATGCATCTTTTCAAACCGTTCTAAAAAAGACCTCAAGCTTAGTAGAACTTTTAGCTTGGTTATACTTTAACGGCATCATTACGCATGAAACTCGCCTTAGCTTGCTTGCCGGTGATAGTCAGGTAAATTTGTTCACCATTCAAAATATGATTCGTGCACTTGAAGATCATATTTCAATGCCCTTACCCAAAGTATCTCAAGCCCAATTTCAGAACCCCGCCTATATTAAAACCTTAATATTATTTGTTAATGTTGGCGTTGATCCGATGGCCGCAATGACTGAAAAGGGGATGCATCGCTTAAGTAACCGTACTGACGCTTTAGACTACAGTTCAGAGCGCAGTAATTTAGTCAAAACAATCGATCAAATTGCGCTTAATTCTTGGAATGAAGTAAGTGCTCACCGTTATGAAATGGGCGAAACACTGATGCAAAATTTGCAATCCTATTTGCAGATCTGCCTAGAACAATTATCAGCAGCCAGAGAATCGGAATGCATGTTGAAAGTGCATTGTTTCTGCCCGCAAAGAGCCCAGGCAATCGCTGACCGAGTTCGAAGATTATTCCATGATGCAAAAGCAGCTTTTTTTATCAGAGGAAAAGTGCAATCAGCACGCTATATTATTGATATCGAAGATAAATTATATCTCTTACAACGTACTGATGATCAATTTCGCTACCTTGCTTTTGACTCGGAACAAAGCGCGTTTAATTACCTTTCACAAAACGTGACTCATTATAGCCCGATTATTTTAGATGCCTTTGCACAACAACCTCTTAGCTTGCGTACAGCCTTAGCATTTGCAAAGCCACAATGTATTCAAGCTTTTTATCTTCGTCATAAATCAGGTGTTGAAGGGTTCATACTGGATGAGCACGGCAGTTTATTACGCTTTTCCATACCTTGCGACAATGAAGAAGTGTTTCAATCATCGATCTCTCAATTTATTCATTCCGTCATTGAAAAACGCCAACTGAGTGGGTCGGTAGAGGGGGAAGCATTATCGCTATCTTTTTCACTTTACAAAATGACAGACAATAAAAGTGGGGATTATAAAGTTAAAGAAATCACACAAATCCCACAACTCGCATTACATGAAATCCATATCAGTACCGTTTATGACGGTCCTCACCTACATCTTGATGCAAGTATTAACCATACAGAGTTCACTTATTTAGAATACGGAGATCAACAATTAGCGGCACTTTCTCATTACATCAAAAATAATGCTGACTTAGATGATAGGCTCGCAGTAAAAGTCACCGACCTGACTTTGTCTGAAGACCCTTCTCAGGCGCACATGATGCAAAGCCAAATAAATAATACGCTCGAATATTTAAAAATATATATGCAGGTCGAAACCCTTCTATTCACAATAAATGCTTAACAGGCTGTGTTTCAAATCAATCTAAACCAAAGTTATGGTCATCATTATTAATATCATCAAGTCGCTCTGCTTCCTGCAAAGCTTTTATTAAGAGTGAATGCTCTCTGGTACTTAGACCAGAATGCAGGTAAAGCTTGGTTGCGGAAATAACACGCTGCCAAACATCAAATCGATAGTTTAGGTTTAATAATGACTTAGCAATAAAATCCGGGTCAGTACCATGCTCTCGCATTTCAGCCGCTTTATCTAATGCCTGCTTGAATTCACTATCACTTGGTTTACCCATAAAGTTCTCCCAAAAACGCACTGTTAACTAAAAGTTTAGTGCTTACCTGCAGATGTGCAAATATTCGAGTCGTCGGTAATAAGACAAGATTTTCGAGATATTTTTCTCAGTACGTATTTCTTTGAATAGAGTTTGTCTTGCTAACTGGTTATAATTTTATCTTTTAAAGGCTGGCACGTTCTAATTATGCTTCATCACTTAAAAATCATGCTTTGTATAACGTGCTTTTCATTGCTTATGCATGGCTGCGGACAAAAAGGCGCACTTTTTCTGCCGAAACAAGCAGCACAAGAGCAGCAAGTCGATAAAAGCCCGACAATGGATGTAAATGAAAAAAAGCCAAGTGAAAGCTCAAAACAGCCTGAATGAACTAACAATATTAATGCTGAGTGAATCTGCATCGGCCAGTATTCACTCACCTCAAAATGTGTCGTATTTAAATGGATTACTTTTCATATCAAGATTGTCAGCTTAGCGCTGAAGACGTACCCTTAGCAAAAATTGCTAAGCAATTTTCTACACCGACGTATGTGTATTCACGCGCAACACTAGAACGGCATTATCATGCTTATAAAAAAGCATTTGGCGATCAGGAAAATTTGATTTGTTATGCTGTTAAAGCGAACTCTAACTTGGCCGTTTTGAATATCTTAGCAAAACTGGGGTCTGGGTTTGACATCGTTTCAGTGGGTGAACTCGAGCGCGTTTTAAAAGCCGGTGGCCAAGCAGAAAAAATTATATTCTCCGGCGTAGGCAAACAGTCACATGAAATGCAGCGCGCTTTAGAAGTAGGTATACATTGCTTTAATATTGAATCTGAAGCTGAACTGTATCGCCTGAATGACGTCGCCACGAGCATGGGGAAAATTGCCAATATTTCTTTGCGGGTTAACCCTGATGTAGACGCCGGTACTCACCCTTATATTTCAACCGGCTTAAAAGATAATAAATTTGGTGTCGCCATTGAACAGGCAGAGCGCATCTATTTAGCTGCGAATGAATTACCAGGCTTAAATATCGTGGGCGTAGACTGCCATATTGGTTCGCAACTTACCGAAACCGCGCCATTTCTTGATGCTTTAGACCGCGTTCTTTTGTTAGTCGACAAATTGAACGAGCAAGGTATTAAGATCAAACATCTTGATCTAGGTGGTGGCTTAGGGGTGACTTACCAAGATGAAACACCACCTGAACCTGATGAATATGTCAGAGCATTAATGACACGCCTTGAAGGCCGGAATCAAATGATCATTCTGGAACCCGGCCGTTCTATTGCTGCCAATGCAGGCGTGTTATTAACACGTGTAGAGTTCTTAAAATGCACAGAAGATAAAAATTTTGCCATTATTGATGCGGCAATGAATGACTTAATTCGCCCATCTTTATATAGTGCCTGGCAAGCTATTTTACCTGTTGAGCAAGGAAAACAAGGCGAAGAACGTTGCTACGACCTAGTTGGCCCTGTTTGTGAAACAGGTGATTTCCTTGGCAAGAACCGAAATATGATACTCTCACCCGGTGATTTACTTGCTGTACGCTCATCAGGTGCCTATGGTTTTGCAATGAGTTCAAACTACAATTCGCGTAACCGTCCCGCTGAGGTTGTCGTTGACGGTGACCGAATTATTCTTGCTCGCCGAAGAGAAACCATTGAAGATCAGTATGCTTTAGAGCAGCTAATGCCTTAATTAGCCATTAAGTCTGCTAAGCTAAATACTATACAGTTTTGGAAGAGAATATAATGAACTCTGTCTTTGAGGTTCACCACTAATGGTTGTGAACTTCACTAAAATGCACGGACTCGGTAATGATTTTATGGTGGTGGATATGATCAGCCATCATGCACACCTGCGTCCAGAGCAAATTCGTCGTTTAGCTGACCGCCACCTAGGTATTGGCTTTGACCAACTTTTATTAGTTGAACCTCCCAGTAAGCCAAGTGTCGATTTCCGTTACCGGATTTTTAATGCAGATGGTTCTGAAGTAGAACAGTGTGGCAATGGTGCACGTTGTTTTGCAGTATTTGTAAAAGAGAAAAAGCTCACTAACAAGAACTGTATTCAAGTCGAAACAATAAAAGGGGATATAGAACTCAATATTAATGAAGACAGTCGTGTCTTAGTTAATATGGGCGAACCAGTATTTGAACCAAAAGAGATTCCATTTCTGGCGGAGACGAGCAGTAGCGTTTATTCTATTAAGGTCGACCAAGAAGAGATTCAACTATCAGCTGTTTCAATGGGTAACCCTCACGCAGTTATCATGGTCGATGATGTAAAGAATGCATTGGTTGATGTACACGGGCCACTTGTTGAAACACACCACCAATTTCCTGAAAAAGTAAATGTTGGTTTTATGGAAGTTGTACATAAGCGATTTATTAAGCTCCGCGTGTTTGAGCGGGGTGTGGGCGAAACAATGGCTTGTGGAACGGGAGCTTGTGCAGCTGTTGCAGCTGGAATAGACCGTGGGCTACTTGAAAGCCCTGTTGAGGTGAAACTTACAGGTGGAAACCTTAAAATTGAATGGCAGGGTTCAGGAACTCCGCTTTTTATGGAAGGCCCGGCTGTCAGTGTCTTTGAAGGTAAAATCCGAATTTGAATTTAATTTTAAATAGTATCAATACGCATACATCATCTAATAACTATTAAGCTAAGCGGCAAAAAAATGACTGAACAAGTAGTATCTTCTGAACAAAACCCAATCAGCGAAGAACAAGTCGTTGCCTATTTAAGTGCCAACCCTGATTTTTTTACCCATCATGAACACTTATTAAATGAGTTAAAAATTCCTCATAAAAGCGGTGCTGCAATTTCCTTGGGCGAACGACAAGTACAAGTTTTTAGAGAACATAGAGACGAGTTAAAGCATAAGCTAAATGAGCTCATTACTGTCGCTCGTGAGAATGATGCTCATTTTGAGAAAAGTAAGCGTTTATTACTCAATTTGCTAGAGATTAAAAGTTTAGATGAGATAGAAATTGTCGTTAATGAAGCCTTCCAAAATGATACAAATATCGACTTTAGTAGCATTTTAGTCTTTGGTGAGCAAACCGATTATCCGGTTTCCGACATAAATGTACTAAACTTAAAAAATGCCAAAGAGCAACTAGGCGATTTGTTAGAAAGCGCACAAGCGATTTGTGGTGCTTTTGAAAAAGAAAAGATGGCTTGTTTATTTCCATCCGTTGACGAAAATGTGGGCTCTGCTGCCGTAATTCCAATTAGAAACGGCGAGCTCTTAGGCATTTTTTGTTTAGGTAGTCGGGATGCTGAACATTTTGACAGCGATATGGGTTCACTATTTTTATCTTATATCAGTGATTTTATGAGTCGTATTTTACCAAACCTACTCGTGAATGCCCGAAGCCAAAAAATAACAGACGAGGTTCCTTCTTTACTAGAATAAAAAAAGTAAGGGGAACCTACCAAAGTATCTATCTTTCAGGTTTGGGGCACTATACTCGAATCAAAGGCAGGAGAGTTTATGAACTCAAGCTCAGAGATAAATAAAGAACTGGAACGCTGGAAAGACAAATATTTTGAACAAGGAGAATCCTTTGACGAACAACGAAAGTTTGCAGAGGATTACGCCGCTTTATTACAACGAATCCTAATTAGAGTCAGTCTTGCAGCAGAGAATGTTAGTTCAGAACTTGACAAAGAACTCGCTAGTTTACGAACAGCAATTCGTACCGCCACCCCTGAAAATAATGATCTAGAAAAACGACTGAAACGCATTGATAAAATGATTCTTCAGTCTGATGAGTCTAAGCAGCAAAATGTAGAAAAAATCGTGGCTGTGATGGGCTTGTTAATCGAACAGCTTCAATCTTTAAAGATCCCTCGAAAACAGAAAAGCGCCTTACGAAAGTTATCAAAATCCATATCAAAGAGCATGAGCGGTTTTCAGGATTATCCGGGAATTTTATCTGGATATGCCACCATCCAGGCAGAAGTATTAAAAGATATTGTTTCACCAGAAAACAAAGACACCAGTTTTCTTAGCCGCCTTATGGGTGGAAGTTCAACTGGAGAGACATCTAAATCCGTTGAGCCCGAGTCACCTGATACGTTAGTAGAACAACAAGACCTAGAACTTGAAACACCTGAAGAAAAAAGTGATTCAACTGAGCTAGCACCAGGCTTTTCATCTATTGCACGACATATTAAAGGCACCTTAAATAACCTTCTCGATCAACTGACATTTCCAGAAAGCGCCAATCGTGACGTCGCCAAGTTACGCGACCAGGTTGAAGGTGAATTAGTTTGGTATGAACTAGGGCCAACCTTAGATGATGTGGCCAGCTTAATTATTTCAGTTATTGGTAAAGGGCAGCGCGAATTTGAATCATTTTTAATGTTGTTGGATGAGCGTCTCATCAAAGTACAAAATTATATCGAGGAAAGTCGAAAGTCAGATCAACAATGGTATGGTCAGAATGTTGAGTTTGACCAAGTGGTACGCAACCATATTAACGATATGTCGTTACAAGTAACAAATACCAATGATATTGAAGATTTAAAAAAATCAATTACCGGTCATTTAGACAACATATCAACGGCTGTTGACCACCATACAAGTGACACAGAGCAACACGAAAATAATAAAGAAGCAGAGGTCATCGCTCTACAAGCACGTATCGAATCCATGGAACAAGAGGCATTATTCATTCGTCAGCGTCTTAAAGAGGAACGAGGAAAGGCCTTAAGTGACTCTCTCACTAAATTACCCAACCGTGAAGCTTATGATGAACGTTTAGAACTGGAACTTGAGCGCTGGAAACGATACAAGCAGCCCGCGACACTAGTTGTAGCAGATATCGACTTTTTTAAAAAAATAAATGACGATTACGGCCATCTTTCAGGCGATAAAGTTCTACAAATCATGGCCAAAGAAGTTCAGAACCGTATACGTAAAACCGATTTTGTTGCTCGTTATGGCGGCGAAGAATTCGTTATAATTTTGCCGGAAACAAACTTAGATATAGCTACGCAGGTCATTGAAAAGACACGTGAAATGATTTGTCGTTTACCGTTTCACTTCAGAGATGAGAATATTCAAATCACCATGTCTTTTGGTATGGCAGCATTTGATGACGATTTAGATAGCGGCAGTTTATTTGAGCGTGCTGACAAGGCGCTTTATGAAGCCAAGAAGAATGGTCGTAATAGAATAGAGCGATGGCAGTAAGGGCTTGGACTGCCATCGCTCTATGATTAATATTTAACTAATTAACTGTCCAGGACTGGTTGCTACCACCATGTACCGACCATAAACCAATATTGTCACCACTACTGGTGCCATAAGCATCAATCGCTAAATTATGGTTAGCGCGTGGACGAATCGTATCGCCCATAACATCCCAAGTCATATTTTGATGCCCTGCAATACAACTCCAGACTTGAACATTACCACCATTTGATAAATCGCCCCCCATCATATCCAGACAGTAAGCAAGGTTTAACTCGCTACGTATTAAACCGGTTGATGCCTCATACCACCAGCGTTCATTGCTGGTACCTGAACAATTATGGAGGCGAACATCTGCACCATTTTGAGCATTGCCACCCCATAGGTTCATGCACAAACCGACTCGTTTATCTTGTAACTCTGAATAAGTATTTAACTGCACTCCCGCCCAATTACCTTCAATACTTCTGTCATCATAGTTAACCCAGACAGAACTATAACCCGAAGCTTCTTTGGCATCTTTAAGTGCTTGGTTTGCCTGACTGTTAGTTGGCACACTAAAGTTATAACTACCACCTAAATCAGCACATGCATCACTTCCATTTACCCATGAGCCAGTTGTGTTATATGGCACACTCCAATTGCCACTACTGTCTTCACAAGCGTAGGAATAATTATTGTTACAGTTAGTGTCATTCCAACGACCGCTGCTAGTTTGTGTGGCGCAATCTTCATCACTGTTATAGTCATTGGGCTCGTTGGTATTCCAACTCCAAACTGCGGCTTCAATTCGGCCATCATTCATCACCATGTCATCCAAATTGACAATATTGCCTCCTGTTTTAAAAGCATCGGATACTTCACTTGCAGAAATACTATCAATACCGCCAGTAAAGAACTCTGAAATAGTGCCTAGCGTTGTGCCATCTTCCCAGATTCGGCCCACATTTCCTAAACCTGTAAAAGCGGTTCCCGCCATATTGGCATTGCCAGAACAACCACCATCTTTCCATAAAATTACTTGCTTCCCTGCAGCTAAGACATCGGCTTTGGTTAATGCATCGGGAATATTGCCGCACCCACCGCTGGCATAAATTTTAGAACCAAATCGGCTATTTAGCTGGTTATACAAATCACTGTGATGGTTTTCGGAATCATCCTCAATGTAGAGAATAATCACTTCATTCGCATTGGCACTATCATTTAGCCAGCTTTTTATTTCATCAAATCCTTCAGTGGCATATTTGTCATTGATACTGCAAACACCATGGCACAACAGCAAACGTTTCGGATACGAAAAGATGCCTTCCATCTTAGTGGTCCAATGTACATCAAGTTCAATAAATCGAGCCCCCATTCGCAATTGGTCTTTAATAGAGTATTTTTGTTGCGGATCCAGATAACGGCAGCCAACAGAAAAATTACACGCAGTGTATACCTCTGAATTATAGGTATTATGTGTGCCTAGTATATTGTTATTTATAATCGGTGAATTATTATCAAGCCCTCGCTGTAAATCTAATGCTTGCCCCACCCAACTATGATTGAACGTATCAATTGAATCAGCCATCAGATTAGCAGAACTTCCAATAACAGCGGCAATCGTTAGTGTACGAAAGTGTTTTAACATGCTATTCATTATTATTCCCCAGTATTTTTTCTTTATTATTGTTACTGCTATAAGCTAGGAAGTATTACAAAAAAACAGTTTTATCGGCATGTTAAATATGGCCATGTTCTGACATTTATATAGCTTAGTGTTAAGTACCAAGATGCTGGTAGAATATATCCGCAATACATTTAACTATTCTTTCATATCAGAGCATTGATAAATGAAGCCCCATTTTTTGTTTTTATATGCACTTCTTCTTTTACCAATTTACACTCCCCATGTACTTGCTGGCGAGCAACTTCACATTGCTGTCGCCTCTAACTTTAAAAAAGCACAGAAGGCATTGACTACTCTTTTTGAAACTCAGTATTTATTAAAAAATCCACATTCAAAACTCAAAATTATCAATTCTTCAGGTTCATCGGGCACTTTATTCGCACAGATAAAAAATGGTGCACCTTATGATGTCTTCCTTTCTGCTGATGAGCTGCGTCCAGATACGTTGATTGAGTTAGGCCTTGCGAAAAAATCTAATCGCCTTACTTATGCTCAGGGCCAAATTGTTTTATGGCAGCCAACCGCCAATAAGCCTTTTGATATTACGATACTGAGCACCTACCCAAAGCCTTACGTATTAGCGAACCCAAAACTTGCACCTTACGGTGCTGCAAGTAAGGCGTTAATGGAGCAATCTGGTTTATGGAAGCCAAGAGACAGCTCTCGTATTCTTGCTCACAATATAGCTACTTCTTTCCAATATGCCGCTTCGGGCTCTGTTACGTTGGCCTGGGTGGCCTATTCACAAATAAAAACCTGGGAGCAACATTCAAAAGTGTCAGAAAACAGCTATTGGCTGCCTCCAGTCAACGACTACCCAGAAATAAACCAAGTCGCAGTGCAGCTTAAGCGACAAAAGAACCAGAATTTGGCATCGCAATACATATTATTTTTAGCTGCCCCTAAAGCACAGAGCTTGATAAAATCTTTTGGGTATTTGATTCCGAAGAGCACAACGGAATAACCAAGCGTTGCGCTCGTGCATCAAGCTCATTGAATTGATACGATTAAACCTAATCTGGTAGACACACATTAAGGCTAACGATTTTGTTTCTCTCCCCTACAGACATTCTGGCACTAAGCCTAACCTTCAAACTAGCCTTGGTAACTACAGTATTACTACTCTTAATATCAACACCTATCGCCTGGCTGTTATCCCGCTGGGATAGCCCGTGGCGGGCCTTACTCGAGTCGGTTGTCGCCTTACCACTTGTCCTGCCCCCCACCGTTTTAGGTTTTTACTTACTTATCATGTTGGCCCCAAATAGCATGCTTGGCCAAACCTGGTACGCTTTAACCGGCCATCAGCTAGCCTTTAGTTTTACGGGTTTGGTCATCGCCTCAATGATTTATTCGCTGCCTTTTGTGGTTCAACCTTTACAGCTGGCTTTTGAGAAAATTGATAAAGCCTCAATGGAATGTGCCGAGGTTTTAGGCGCTTCTAGCTGGCGCCGATTCACTAGTATTGTCATCCCAAGTACACGTAATAGTTTCTTGTTAGCTTCGGTACTTGGTTTTGCTCATACCGTCGGTGAATTTGGAGTAGTGTTAATGATTGGCGGCAATATTCCAGGAGAAACCCAAGTACTATCTCTCGTTTTATATGATTACGTAGAATCACTCGATTACGATGCCGCTCATCGCTTAGCAGCCACATTAGTATTCTTTTCTATGGCGATGCTAATTATTGTTTACAGTCTTAACCGCGGTACCTTATTGCGGAAGAAAACTCCTAAGCCCTCAATTTCGACAGGAGATACGTAAATTATGCTTGAACTAGAATTCTCAGGTAGCGTATTACAAGCCCATGCAGGAAAACCATTTAACTACCATTTTAAACTAACGTTATCCCATCTAGGTATTACTGCCATATATGGAAGTTCTGGTGAGGGTAAAACGACCTTGCTACGCTTAATATCAGGTTTAAAGAAATCTCAGCAAGGCACCATTCGTTTTCAAGATACTGTTTGGCAAGATACTGAACATTTCATCTCCGCTGAACATAGACAAATTGGTTATGTATTTCAGGAGAGCCGGCTATTTGATGCTTTAACAGTTGAAGCAAATATT